>Ga0153916_10004202_pt1 | contig 10850 bp, 9 predicted proteins | sample Opewatmetagenome_FD_109642 | JGI IMG/M metagenome (GOLD analysis project Ga0153916, IMG submission 109642) | Freshwater wetland microbial communities from Ohio, USA - Open water 3 Core 3 Depth 4 metaG | ecosystem: Environmental > Aquatic > Freshwater > Wetlands | place: USA: Ohio, Lake Erie, Old...
ATGTCAGTACGCCTAATAAATGCATCCTTTGCCATATTTTGAAACAGCCTATTCCACATTACATAGGTGAATGTGAACTATGCCATACATCCGTCTCATGGACAGATGTTCATTTTGACCATAGTACCGCGGCTGCCGAAGATTGCCGCTCATGTCATGATCGTGATGAACCAGCAAATCACTACAATGGACAATGTTCTGCTTGCCACGTTACACAAGCCTGGAATATCGTAACTTTCGACCATGCAGTGGCAGGCGCAATAGATTGCATATCCTGCCATGCGAAGGTAGCGCCTACAAATCATTATGGTGGGCAATGCTCAAATTGCCATAATACCTCAAATTGGACCTCCGTAATATTTGATCACACAGGTTTTACCGATTGCGCTTCTTGTCATGCGAACATTACTCCGTCAAATCACTACTCAGGTCAATGTTCTAATTGTCATGCTACCAGCGGCTCCTGGGCAAATGCACACTTCAATCATGGTGGATTCATGGATTGTATTTCATGCCATGCAGGAAGTGCTCCCGATAATCATTACTCGGGACAATGCTCAAATTGCCATGATCCGAATAGCAGTTGGAGCAATGCTCAATTTAATCATAGTGGAAACTCCGATTGTATTGCTTGTCATGCTGGAAATGCTCCAAACAATCACTATTCAGGGCAGTGCTCCGATTGCCACAACACTGACAGCTGGTCGGGTGCGGGATTTAATCACAGCGGGTTTTCCGATTGCATTTCGTGCCATCTAAAAGATAGACCAGGTGAACACGACAATGGTCAATGTTCAAATTGTCATAATACCCAACGATGGGGTGATGGCGGAGATAGCGGAGGTCTCGGATTCATGAACGATGGGATATTGCTGTCAGTCAGTTGTACAAGCTGTCATCTTCCTGATATTGTCGCGTTGGTCGGGGGAAGTAAGCAATAGTATGAACCTGAAAGCGTGGTTCTCTGCAGAAACTGCCCGGAGGCAAGTGATCGTAGAAGGTCAAGTCATTCCGGATTCAGCTCGACGTGTGCAGTGTGGTGTATGCTCATTTCATTGTCCCGCTGGGATAGACATTAGACGGCAGGCATGGTTGGGCGAGCCAATCAAGGATAGCCACTGCGTGACGTGCGGGGAATGCGTGGCACGGTACCCGCGGGGCGTTTTAAGATTTGAGAAATCTCAATTATTTACTGAAACGGTCTTTGCAGCAAAGATTTAAGTGAAGAGACTGGTTCACAAATGGTAGAAAATGTATAAATATTTAATAATTGGGGCAGGGGCGGCGGGTGTTTCAGCGATTGAAGCTATCCGCGCACAAGACCCAACAGGTGAAATAACTCAAGTTTGCGATGAAGCTGCAGGGTACTACTCGCGGCCTGGTCTGGCATATTACCTTACCGGTGAGATATCCGAGGACAGTCTTTACCCATATCAAACATCCGATTTCAAACGTCTGAAAGTACAACAAATAAAAGCCCAGGCAAAACGAATACTGACTCGTGAACACCAAGTTGAGCTCAACAATAATAGTTATATTTCATACAACCGATTACTTATTGCTACAGGTGCCAGAGCAACACCAACAAAAGTACAAGGCACGGAACTTGAAGGAGTGGTTAAGCTTGACAGTATGGAGGATGTGCGGCGGATCCTTAAACATGCTCGCAGGAGACGGGCAGCTGTTATTGTTGGAGGGGGTATTACAGCTCTGGAGCTCGTGGAAGGATTTAGAGCTCGAGGCTTATCTGTCCACTATTTTTTACGTGGTGATCGATACTGGTCAAACGTGTTGGATGAAACTGAATCGCACATTGTTGAACACCGCTTAAAAGAAGAAGGTATACAGATTCACTACCAAACCGAGCTGGCAGAAATTATTGGCAATCGAGGACGAGTCACAGGTGTATTAACCGCAGATGGTAAAAAAATCAATTGTGACGTTGTAGGTATTGCTATTGGTATCCAAGCTAAAAAGTCTCTCGCAGAAGCAGCTGGACTTAAAACCGAACGCGGAATCTCAGTGAATGAATATTTGAATACCAGTGATGTAGATATTTTCGCGGCAGGAGATGTGGCTGAAGTATATGACCCTACAGTAGGTAAAGCACTATTAGATTCCCTCTGGGGACCAGCGCGTAAACAAGGATATATGGCGGGTCTCAATATGGCCGGTAAAAAAGTTCCTTATTATAAAGGAATTCCCTTCAATGTGACTCGTCTAGCAGGATTAACCACAACCATCATTGGAGCTATCGGTGGTCGTGAGGAAGATGCGGATGTGGTAGGTATTGTAAGAGGCGATAGTGAAGGTTGGCGCAAAATGCCCGATGCCCTCGTGGCGCAGGCTGATTTTGATGTCAATCGTTTAAGAGTATTGGTCGGCGAAAAGCATTTGGTAGGGGCATTATTGATGGGTGATCAGACCCTTTCAAGAGCAATCCATCGAATTATCATCGATAAGATTGATATCACTCCTATTCGGGAGAGATTAGTACACCCAGAGCATTCCATTATTGATGTAATTGCAGATTTTTGGGCTGGTATTGCTACAGCTCAGGGAAGCATAGAGCATGCAACAATCAAATCGTGAGCTTTGGTTAGCTTTTATCGCTATCATCGCTATATCATTAATATACCTTTTTGTAGTTATTACGTTCGGAGCAGTCCCGGGGGCGAGTGACTTATTTGGACATAGCATTGGAATTCTCGGTTTTATCATGATGCTTATGGCTGAATCACTATACACATTGCGCAAGCGTAGCCGAAGTGCGCGATGGGGGAGAATGTCAAGCTGGCTTCAATTCCACATATTCACTGGTTTGGTTGGGCCATACATGGTACTTTTACATACCTCATGGAAATTTAACGGCCTGGCAGGGATAGTGATGTTGTTGACGGTCATTATCGTGGCAAGCGGTTTTATGGGGCGGTACATCTATACATCAGTTCCCCGGACCGCAGAAGGGATCGAAATCGAAGCTAACGAGCTAGAACAACAAATACGCTCCACCGATGGTGAGCTACAAAACTGGCTCGCTAGTCGTCCTGAATTATATCGAGTATTATCCAAACGTTTATCATCTACGCCGATTAGTACCGGGAGCCGGCTTGTATTTGGACGTGCTTTTGAAGAGTGGAATGCTAGGTTAAGATGGTGGCGAGAAAGCAGCCGCATGGATCGAAATGCACGGATGCAGGCAAAACAGTTGAATGAATTGCTAAAACGTGAGCGAACTTTACGCCGGCAGTTTGCTTCAATTGCACTTTCCCGGCGATTACTTGGATTATGGCATGCTATCCATATACCGGTTGGGATGGTGTTATTCACAGCTGCTTTTATTCATATCATTGCCGCGATTTATTACGCAACTCTACTTCATTAACCGGTTCACTTAACACCTTCGGATCGACAGTAATAATTGATAAAAACACACAATCTGACCACTTTTCGTAACTTTTTGAGGGCAATTGCGACTATTAAGGTGGATGGATGAAAATGTTAGACTGGCAAAGCCTTGCAACATATAATAAAATTGGTTTTCATAGATTTGGAGTTAGCCCAAGGCAAATGTCTGTCGAACCATCCGAAATAGATCTACTAAATACGCTTGATCCCCAAGCAATCACTGCCATCCATAACCGATATTATCCTGAGGTATATCGTTTTGCGCGCTTTCGGGTGGGTGATGAGGTGACAGCTGAGGATATTGCAGGTGACGTATTTATGAGTCTTCTCGAAGCTGTACACAACAGCCAAGGTCCATATTCGAATTTGCGGGGGTGGTTATTGCGAACCACTGCGAATATTGTAAATGATCATTTCCGCAAACTATATAAACATCCGAAAGAAGATTCTGCTGAAGTTCTAGAGACTAGCACTGATTTGTATCTATCTCAATCCGATCCGGTTGTTCTCTCGGATCAGGCAGAACGCAATCGATTACTCCAGTCAGCTATAGATAAATTAACCGATGCTCAAAAACTTGTGATTACTTTACGTTTTGGGAATAGATTTTCTTTAGAAGAGACAGCTCAATTAATGGGAAAGAAAGCCAATACCATAAAAGCTCTGCAGTACCGTGCTTTGGAGGCTTTACGTCAGAAACTTGGTAGTGACTTGTTATGAACCAAAGACTTATTGATGCGTTTGAAAGCTGTATTGAATTAATGGAGGCTAATGTTCCATTGGAGGATTGCATTAAAAAATATCCTGACCTTGAATCTGAGCTGCGAGAAATTCTTAAAACCGCAAAGGATGTAATGGATCTTCGGGAGGAGCAGGTTCCGATTGAAGCGATGAATCGTAACCGCGCCAAATTATTATCGCAAGCAAAATTCTTAGTTTCCAATGGTGAACATAAGACCTTAGTATCATTAGTTAATTGGTTAGTTAAACCAATCAGACGAATTTTAAATGGTATTCCTTCGATAAGTCCATTCGCTGGACGTCTGGGTTTAGTTGTGGCTATTACAGGATTGCTGATCCTTTTTTCAAGTGGATTGGTGATCACTTCAGCAAAATCGTTACCCGGAGATTCTTTATATTCTATAAAACGAGCTGTTGAAGATATCAGTGTTCGTCTTGTACCAAACAGGGAAGTAGGAAGTGAATATGAATTTAACTATAGTCAGCAACGGGTGACGGAAGTTAAACGGCTGATCGAACTGAAGCGGATACAGCGGATCAGCTTCGAAGGTATTCTTGAATCAATCAGCAGTAGTGGTTGGATTGTTAGCGGTATTCCTATCAGCATCACTTCGGATACTTCAATCGTTGGCGGACACGAAGGATCACAATCATTCCTGCCAGGATCGGAGGTAGAAGTAGAGGGGATTACAAATGTACAGGGATGGGTAGCCGCTACTGAAATTCACTTACGTGAATATGATTTTATTGGTATGGTGGAAAAGATTACTGCAAATTATTGGCAGATTTCAGGAATCCAATTTTTAATCACCTCCAGGTCTCAAATTGATGTCGGTATCCGTGAAGGTGATGATGTTACTGTTTTAGTTCGTTCAGAAGACAGCGGTTTATACGCCCTAGCAATCCTGCATACTGTACACCCCTTTGCAACACCTGACATACTCCAACCAAATTTAACCACGCCAATGCCATCGGAGGTTCCTGCACCAACTGTTGAAGAGAATCACCAAAACAGTGGAATCCTGGAAAAAATCAGCGGCAATTATTGGGTAGTTGATGGGCAAATTATTTATATTGTTGGAGATACACATATTTCAGATGGGATAAATATAGGGGATTCTATATCAGTCAATTATAAAGTCGAAGCGAATGGTTCTTATACCGCAGTTGAAATTGAAAAAATCGAGAACGATGAACATCCTGATGAATATCAGCCACAAGAGACACCTGAATACGAGGTTGAAGGTAACAATCATGAAGCATCAACGATGACCATAAAAGTCGACAGTGAAACAAAAGAGAGTACGTCCACCCCAGAATACGAAGAGACACCTGTATTAACAGAAGATCATTAAGACCCACCCTAAATCCATAAGTTCCATTTCCGGACTTCCGCATCTTTATTGTTGTAAATTTGTCGATAGATTAAAAACCGTTTTTAACCTGGGTAGAAACGGTTTTTTTATTTCTATGACAAATGACACTTGAATTTTGGTCATAAATATTCTATACTATGATTGGTTATGAGCGATTGTGCTGGATTATGAGCGGGGAGGGTATATTCAGATGGATTTATAAAGGAATAATTCGTAGAAAGATATGTTAACCCCAAAGATAATTTCAGGAATCGAACGACAAAATAAGATCCTACTTTGGATTAATCAACATTACCGTATCACAATCGGTGAAGTGTGTGAGTACTATTCTATTAGTGAAGCCACAGCAAGGCGTGACCTTGAATCATTGGCTGCAACAGGTAAAGTACAGCGAGTTCATGGAGGGGCAATTGCGATTGATAAAGCGCCACCCGAAATGCCCCTATTGCAAAGGCAGGTAGATCAGATTTCTGAAAAACAAAGGATAGGAAAGGTTGCAGCAAGCTTGGTTAAGGATGGAGAAACACTGTTTTTGGGTAGTGGCACAACGGTTTTGGAAGTAGCGCGTAATCTAAGCGAACGCCAAAATTTAACAGTGATCACCAACTCATTGCCGGTCATAATCCTCCTTTCCGACTTCCCCAACATTACCATCGTTTGTGTAGGAGGATTATTGCGACCTAGTGAGTCATCTTTCATTGGTCACATCACTGAACAGGTGTTGGCTGGGGTACGCGCAGATAAGGTTTTCATTGGAGTAAGGGCAATTAATATTAAAGAAGGGTTGACTAACGACTATTTACCGGAAACGTTAACTGATCGAGCAATCTTAAATATCGGACAGGAAAATATAGTTGTGGCAGACCATACAAAATTTGGCAGGACCTCAACGGTAATGCTGGTGCCTATTAACCAAATTCATGCTCTCATCACGGGTGTGGAGACACCTGTTGATCTATTAAAAGAAATTTCCAAAATTAACATTCGTGTATTAACTGCTTGAATCAATAATTATTGGGTCCTTGCTCGTTCATAAAAAGGTTCGTAATGTTACTTGACTCATTCCGACCCAAATCCAGCCTGGTGACTAAATATACACAGGTCATAAAACCTTGCTTTCCAGTGATTGATGCACATAATCATTTAGGCGATGAATTTGGTGGAGGTTGGATCCATCGTCCTGTCACTGAACTCATTGATATATTAGATCAGGCAAACGTGAAGTTGTATGTGGATTTGGATGGTGGTTGGGGTGAGGATATCCTTACGTCACACATTGATAAATTTAAGAACACTTATCCCGATCGCTTTCAGGTATTCGGTGGCATAAATTGGGAGATGTGGAGAACACTGGGTGAAGCTTTCCCGGAATGGGCTGCTTCACGATTGAAAGTCCAACAAGAAATCGGTGCGGAAGGGCTAAAGATTTGGAAGAATTTTGGACTGCGGGTTTGTGACCATAAAGGTAATCTGGTGAAAGTTGATGATGCTCGCCTGGATCCAATTTGGCTCGCGGCAGGGGCGCTGAAATTGCCGGTACTGATCCATGTAGCTGACCCAGTGGCATTTTTCGATCCATTGGATGAAACTAATGAGCGTTGGGAAGAATTATCTGCCAATCCTGATTGGCAATTTCCCAGCCCACCCTACCCACCATTTGCATTGATCATTGAGGGATTAGCAAATCTAGTCAAGAGGCATCCACAGACCATTTTTATTGGGGCACATGTGGGATGTTATGCAGAAAACATAAGGTGGGTCGCTGATTTAATGGCCCATTGCCCTAATTTCTACATCGATATCAGTGCGCGAATTGGTGAGCTGGGTCGCCAACCCTACATTTCAAGGCAGTTCTTCATTGAATACTCAGATCGAATTTTATTCGGTTCAGATTTTGGTCCGGACCTGGAAACATACCGCTTGACTTATCGCTTTTTGGAAACTGACGATGAATATTTCAATTACAACGTTGAAGAAACTCCTCAACAAGGAAGATGGTATGTGTACGGTTTGCACTTACCGGATGAAGTCTTACAAAAAATATACTATGTAAATGCAGAAAAAATATTAATAAACAAGTGAGATCAATATATTTGATGGTTCTTATCAAAAGATAAGCGCAATATTATGGTGAGCGATAACATTTTTAAAGGGATTTTTATGCAAATCATACGGAATCCCAATAATTGGAGAGTTGGATAATGGAAACACGAGGAAAATTTACTCGTGAAGAAATTTATTCGCAGCCTGATTCCTGGATCAAAGGGATTGAGATCTTAAAAGAAAACATAAAAGCTATCCAGGATTTTTCGCAATACGATGATTATAAGCAAGTAATTTTTACTGGGTGTGGTTCGACCTATTATCTTTCCTGCGCAGCTGCTGCAATATTTCAGGAAATGACTGGATTTTATGCGCGGGGATTACCTGCATCAGAACTTTGGTTATCTCCACAGTCTTACCATATTTTATCTGGTCGAACCATATTAATAGCGATTAGCCGTTCAGGAAAAACGACTGAGACCTTAAAAGCGTGTGATGCGTTTCGAAATAAAAATTGTGGGAGGATCCTGACTTTCGTATGTGATCCTGATTCACCGCTTACAAAGGTGGGATCCCTGAATCTAATATTTCCTTCAGGGATGGAAAAAAGCATCGCTCAAACCAGAGCGTTTTCGACTCTATACCTGGGTGTGGTTGGATTGTGCGTCATCTGGGCGAGACAGACTGCTTGGTTCGATCAGTTCAATTTCTTACCATTGATTGGGAGGCGGATACTGGATAATTACTCCTCTTTAGCGAAACTAATTGGAATAAATTTAGAATTGGATAGGATATATTTCCTAGGTTCCGGTGGACGTTATGGTTTAGCTTGTGAGCTAAACTTAAAAATGAAAGAGATGTCATTAACCCACAGCGAGGCATTTCATTTTCTGGAATTCCGTCATGGACCCAAGGCAATGGTCAATAAAAATACACTGATAGTTGGATTAGTTTCGGAAATAAATGCCGATCATGAGTTGATGGTGTTAAAAGATATACAAGATTTAGGTGCAAAAATTATAACTATTGGAGAAAAGAAAACTGATATATCATTTAATTCTGGGTTAGAGGAGGTGATACGTAATATTTTGTATCTTCCCTTTGGTCAGCTAATGGCATATGAACGTTCCATCGCTAAAGGTCTTGATCCTGACCATCCAAATAATCTTGATTCGGTTGTAAACCTAACCAAATAATAGAAACTAAGGAGAATACAAAACTGGACACAATATTTCTGATAGTTCTATTGTCAACTAGTAAATCAAAAGGAGAAGAAAATGAAAAAATTAATGTTCGTCCTCGTAATTGCTTGCATGTTACTGGTGGCTTGTGGGGCTGGTGGTCAGGTTGCCAGCAATGAGAAAGTAACATTGCGACTATGGACACATACCAACAATGCCTTTAATGCAGGATATGATGAATTGATTACTGCATATCAAACTAAACATCCCAATGTCACCATTCAACGAGAGTCTTTTGAATATGATCTTTATCTGCAAACATTGCAGACAGCCATGCCTGCTGGGGAGGAAGCCGACATCATCCAACTCTTTGGGACGTGGACATCTCAATATTATGAGCGGTTAGCACCGGTTCCAGCCGAGGTTATGTCAGTAGATAAGGCTAAGGAACTATTCTATTCGGCTCCTGTCGGCGGTTTCATTGTTAATGGCAAATTGTACGGCTTTCCTCAGGAGTTCAATTGCGAATATGGCGGTGTACTGGTCAATAAGACTATGTTTCTGGCGGCTGGCTTGACTTATCCACCTCAATGGAAAACCATGGATGATGTTGTGGCCGATGGGAGGAAATTGGTACAGAGAGATGCTTCTGGAATGATGAGCGTTGCAGGCTTCCATTTCACTTCAGCTGATCCAATCGCTTTCTCGTTCTTGGCGGGCATTAAACAACGCGGTGGGGATTACTGGAATGCTGATAGTACTGGTTTCACTTTCAATACATCACAAGCCAAGGCTCAGCTTGAATGGATGGTCAATGCAGTTCAATCGGTTATCGTTGACCCATTGGTCTTCAATGATGCTACTAATCCTGTTATAGATGCTTTCTTTACCAATAAGGCAGCCATTGGTTACATCGGCGCCTGGGCAATTGCTGAAGGCAAGACCAATTTCCCTGATTTCGCTGATGAATGGGATTATCTCTACCTGCCTCCCATACAGGGTAAACCGGTTTTTGTAGCTGATTCGGGTTGGGGATTAACGGTTTCCCCAAATAGTAAAAATCAGGATGTAGCCTGGGATTTTATCAAGTTCGTTACCACTGATCCCCAAAATGCTCTTTTATGGAATCTTGCCAGCGGAACCATTCCGGCAATGCCGGAGGTCGCCAAATCATCAGATATTGCTTCGAAGGAACCATGGGTGGCAAAAGCTCTAGATATTTTGCCGGATGGCGAATACCTGGGAAATATGCCCGATCGCGACCTGGTTATGTATGAGATCATTTATCCGCGAATTTTAGAAGCTCTGCAAGGGATTACCTCAATCGATGATACTTTGGCAACCATCGACACTGAAGCCAACTCAACATTCAAATAAAAAAATAACTTCAACCAGGGAGCAGGTCATACCTGCTCCCAGTGGTAATCAATATTTTCTTATCCCAAACATTAAGAGATTTATGATGAAGCTGCTACGAAAAAAGGAAAAACGACCGAAAGGGGGGCTAACGATTGCCAAGGGTCGTTTTGTACTAGGAATAACAGTTCCCCTGCTGATTTATGAGTCCTTGGGCCTTTTTGTTATAGGCTGGGCATTAGTTTTGATGTTTTATAAATACAGTTCAGGCCGTCTGGGTGGACCCATTCTCGGATTAGGTGGCACCAATCCATTCGTGGGCTTTGGGAATTTTATTGAAATGTTCAGCGGAACGTCAGTCGATGCGAATTTGTTCCGTATCAGCCTAAAAAACACACTGATTTTTGCCTTGGCTGTGTTACCGATCAACTTGATGATAACACTACCATTGGCATATTTACTTGAGTCGATCGGTGAACGTTTCAAGGCTTTATATCGCACGATCTATTTCTTGCCAGTCCTGACATCCTCGGTCGGTGTTGCATTAATCTGGCTGAGTATGTACGATCCTCAGGCTGGATGGATCAATGCGATTATTCGCCTATTTGGTGGTACACCTGTATCTTGGCTTTCGGATCCACGCGCTGGTTTTGCGGGTGTTTCTGTGGCCATGTGGGCTGTGATTTTGGCTTATCTGTGGCAAGACTATGGTTACAACATGGTTATATTTATCGCTGCGCTTCAG
>Ga0153916_10004203_pt1 | contig 10850 bp, 7 predicted proteins | sample Opewatmetagenome_FD_109642 | JGI IMG/M metagenome (GOLD analysis project Ga0153916, IMG submission 109642) | Freshwater wetland microbial communities from Ohio, USA - Open water 3 Core 3 Depth 4 metaG | ecosystem: Environmental > Aquatic > Freshwater > Wetlands | place: USA: Ohio, Lake Erie, Old...
AATTTCGAAATAGTCATCCATTTGATAAGCTACCATAAATGCCGCCAGGGTACTTCCAGAAAAAGCTCCCCAGGCTTCTAATCCGGATAAACCATCCGCGGACATGCAATATCGCGTCCATCTCTTATCCGTCCAAATTCCAGGTTTCCTTTCTTGTCTGATCAATGTATCGATGTTGATACTGTTGTGATTTGCTAGTTCCTTGAAATCCAATTGTCTAATCTGAAAATTTTCCAGCCCCCTGCGCGTTTGACGCCTGGCATATTTCGCATCGACCGAATTTATATCGTAGTTTTTGTCAGAACATGCGATCATATAACTACTTTTTCCAATGCTATCCGTGGTCGTAAAGTACCGCACAGCAATACAGCGTTCGCCCCAGAATATTTTCTTTAATTCCTCTTTACTCGGTGTAATTAAACGGTGGTACGGAATAAAGAAATAGAAACCCGGCTGAATATCATACCAATAACAGCTTTCTGACTTAAATGTTCGATACCCTTGCCGTTCAAAAAACTCAGACAACGTCTCAGGTTGCATGTTCTAAACTCTCCGAATACCCATAACTATGATACCCAAGGAAAGACATACAATTATCTAAAATAATCATTAATGTCATATACAACTTAAATCTACGCCTTCTTGTTAATATCCTAGGATAAGAATGAAAAATCACATCTCAAATAATATGAGCTCATGTGGAACACCGAATTTGTGCTAAATGGGATCTTCGATATATCCGATCTTTAGCTCATTGATGTTGTTTGGAATAGCTTTTCTTACTGTGATGCAAAAATTATGCCTGTTCTGGATTGGATATAATGGATTGAAATCCTTCTGACGAGCCACTCAAGTAATGTGCCTGTATACGAGATTACCTATACTCATCTCACATCGATTTAGGTCAACTATGTATTCCTACCCTCAAATCGGTCATGGATCCCCTAATTCAGCCATGATTTTTAATTCGATGGTTTAGGCTCTCGGATTGGGATTTTGAATTATTTTATATATTATCGATGACGGTTAAATTGGTAATAGAGTTAACAATGGATGCTGGTATTAATCATGGACCGTGCGTTTACCAGCTTTTCGATCAAAATACTGTTGCTCTATCCAGGTATAAGTAGTATGTAATCCTTTTCTTAGCGGCGTATTGGGCTCCCATTTCAGGATTGACTTGATAAATGTATTATCGCTGTTACGCCCCGCAACTCCCTTAGGAGCATCCAATTTATAAGTATGCTGAAGCTTGACACCGCCAATTTCTTCGATGATATCGACTAGCTCATTAACTGAAACAATCTCGCTTGTGCCAAGGTTAATCGGTGTCGCGATCAGTTTCTCGCAGTGCATTATCTGGTCAATGCCAAAGGTACAGTCATCGATATACATAAAGCTACGTGTGCGCGTGCCCTCACCCCAAATTTCAATTTTTAGAGAACCATTATCTTTTGCCTCGATTACCTTGCGACACAGTGCAGCCGGGGCTTTCTCTCGACCGCCATCCCAAGTACCGTTTGGTCCATAAACATTATGAAAACGAGCGATGTGAGTTTCCAGGCCGCGTTCAGCATAGTATTCTTGACAAAAGATTTCAGACAGCAATTTTTCCCACCCATAACCTCGCTCGGCATTAGCAGGGTATGCATCTGATTCCTTCAGGGCGCGCACATTGGGATCTTGTTGCAGGTCAATATTATACGCGCACGCTGAAGACGAGAAGAAATAACGAGTAACTCCAGCATTATAAGCAGCCTCAATCATATGCGTATTGATCAGGATGCTCCGTAAGCATTCAACCCGGTAGCGCTCGATGAAACCCATCCCACCCATATCTGCTGCCAGGTTATACACCTCCACAGCCCCTTCTACTGCCTTGACGGCATTAACTTTTTCACTCAGGTCCATATTCAGATTTTCCACCCCGTCTGTGATCTGGTACCACATGGGTAATGGCTTCTTATCAATTGCGCGAATATGGGTAAACCCCTGATTATGGAAATAACGAGTCAATGATCCGCCGATAAAACCACCCGCACCTCCGATGACAATCAAATCATCTTTCTTCATACCTGGATATGTCGCTGCGATTAAGTTTTCTGTCATTTTTTTCCTCCAAATTTACCTACAGGGTTAAATAACTTGATAATATGGATCTTATGGTTGTTGTTTATCGGTCATAGTGACCAATTACGTTTTGATTTATATCTCAGCCTTTGCCATTTGTTTAGGCGCTAATCATCCTGATAATATTAGGCAAATAGCTTGTCCAATTTTATTCACTTAATGGCTTTAATTCCTATTTAGCATAAGTTGGTAAAAATTTCTAAATTCTCTCCCTACTCTTTCGGGCGAACAATAATCCAGGATATATTTCTGTCCTGCCTTTCCTAGGTCATTCGCCATATTTGGATTTTCGATCAGCTCAATGACTGCCGATGCTAATTCAGCTACATTTCCAGGCTGCACTAAAATCCCGGTCCTCCTATTTTGGATTAAGTCAAGGATTCCATCAACCCCTGATGCAATCACCGGTTTGCCAATTACCATGGCTTCAATGACTGCCCGCGGCATCATCTCAGCTCGTGTTGGGAATAGGAATATATCGCAGCCATGTAGTGAGGTTAAGACTTCCTCGTAAGGAACTTCACCAAGTAACTGAACAGACTTTCCTAAGCCTAGGTCGGTTATTAATGATTTCAATTTTGCGACGTATGCTTCTTCTCCGGAAATTTCCTTGCCAATAAGCTCGAACCTTACTTCAGGGTGTTTTGATAAGATGAGTGATGCGGCATTGATTAATACATCTTGTGCTTTACGCTCACAGATATTCGCTACATAAATTACTCTGTAAAATTCTTTGGGTTTATCAGCTTCCTCTTCAATAAATGACTGGTGGGTTTTCAGCTGTGCGGGGTCATAGGGATTGGGTATTACTGTCACCTTATCCGCATGGATACCTAATTGAAGCAATTGATTTTTATGCGTTGTCGCTAAAGCCACGAATCCATCCGAAAAATATTTAATATATTTCGAATTTCGCCATACGCTTTTTGGTTGCTCCCAGGAAAGGGGGTTATGCGACATGGCGATAATCGCTGGTTTACAGCCATAAATTGCACATAATCGAACTGCGAGGAACACGGGAGCTAAATCCTGCAGGGCATTGACATGCACCACGTCGGGTTGGATCATTTTTATAATTCTGGCGATAGTAAATATATTCCGAAAACCATTAAGAAATGATTGATCAGAAAAATCCCTTTTAAATATATTCAAATTTTGATAAATGTTATCCGGAGTTAATTCGACAATCTGCCCTCCAAAATCACAAGCAGTTATATTAATGTTTTGAGTAGATACCGCAATTGCCATATTCTGGAAAGTTCTGATTACTAAAATTTTATTTACTTCTCGATACATTTTTTACCTCAATAATTTAATAGCCGTTCCAAATAGGATGATTATTTCTAAAAAAAATTAGACCTCTCTAGGCTGGATAGCAAAGCCCAGATTTACTAAAAATAATAGATCCATCTACAAATGTTGGATATTTATGAGAATGCTCCCCCAATTAGATTTCTAATAATATATTTGAGAAAAAATCGGTACCTTGGTCTATTTTGATTTGTGTCGTGAAAACTAAATAATTACCATTTTTTGTGCAATAAGCTGATTATAAGAACCTCATTGTGATGGAGGTATCATTACATCGTTATTGGCGAGATTCAACGTTTTATTTTCCACGTCACTCTGCCTATCTCTCAAGTTTGCCGCAACCACAATTAGTACCAGGATTAACCAAGTTACTTTTCTATATTCCCAGGTGAGAGTAAAAACACCGATTGCCCAGATTGTTAAAATTGTGACCCACAGGGTGGCAGAATGATTATTCTGCTTGATTGCTTGTTTAAAAGTGACAGCTAACATGCTCATAAATATGATGAAACCGATTAATCCAAGCTCTGTTAAAACAGATACGAATGTGTTATGCGCTAAAGCACCAACTACAAAAGGCGAAGAAATCGCCCCACTACCGATACCAATTATTGGGCTGGAATCAAAATAGGATAGACTCTGTAGCCACAAATTTACCCGCCCTCCAAGATCTCCTGAGGCAATCGAAATTCCCGCTGTTCCCAATCGTGAAATAACTGAACTCGGAATGTATGGTTGGATGAACCAAAATGAGCCGACCAGGGAACCAAATATCAGGACCTTTTGTGAAAGCTTCAATCGATTGGCTGTAATCAGAATATATCCAAAAGCAGGTATTACAGCAAAAATCGCCATTCGAGTGCCGGTTAATAAAATCGCAAATATTCCAGCGGGTATATAAGCTAAATTAATAAGCCGCAATATTTTTTTTATCGTTTGATTTTCTGACGATGTGGCTAAGTACCAGGCAATTGGTATACCCAAGGTCAACACTAGTGCAAGATCAACCGCATTGCCAACTCCAGCGTAACGCCCTCCTGAATAAAGCTTTATTTCTTTACCTAACATGTAGTTTTGAATTGTTGTAAATATAGCGACATACGCTCCCAATATATATGCTTGCATCGCATTTTTTAAATCTTTTGATGTAGTGTATAGATCCCATATAAGTAACGCTAAGATTATCAATTGTGTATAAGTTTTTACTTGCTGGATTGTTTCATCAAGCGCAATGGACCAGATTAGGCTCGCTACATTCCATAAGATAAATAATATTGCTAATACATGAAAAACATGCGGTTTTCGTACTTTACGATTAAATAATACAGATACTATCCATGCGGCCGCCGCAACGATACCTATATATCGTGTCAGAGAGTAGAGTCCCGCGATGGTTATTGCATCTTCCCATGGGATCGTAAAAATCAATATTAGTGAAAGGATTATGGCCAGCTTACGCATTAATGCGACCCTAAAAGAACTCTTTTATACTGTCCAATAACTGTATTTATTTCAAAAGCTTGCCAGCTGGAAGGAGGGATCGACGATTTTTCTCCATCTAGCACGGAGAGAATTGCCTCTTCTAAGGCTTCAACATTATCAACAGGTACTAATTTACCATATAGACCATTCTTTAGGATCTCGCGTGGTCCACTCGGACAATCTGTGGCAATGAGTGGTGAACCACAATATAAAGCCTCCACCAGGACTGTGGGGAGCCCTTCCCATCTGGAAGATAAAACGAACATTGATGCCTTCGCCATATATGGATATGGGTTGATAACGAATCCCGGCATCCTTATATCCTGGTCTAAACCAAGCTCCCTGGATAAGTCTATTAAAGATTTACGCTCTTCACCTTCACCTAAAATCAAAAGATGAGCAGGGCGTTGTTTTCGTACCTGAGCGAACGCCTTGATTAATATATCAAAACCTTTTTGCCTTGTTAGACGTCCAATGGCTAAGATCACAGGCGGTTGGTTACTCCCAAACCAGGGATCATCCAAAGGTTCATCTTTTTTCGCCTGTATAACGGGGGTTATGATCGGATTGTAAATTACACTAATTTTCTCTCGTGGAATTTTAAAAACTTGAGCCAGGTCCTCTGCAACACCTTCGGAAACAGCAATGATCCCATCAGCCCTGGGATAAGCTGATTTCATAAAAGTCTCAAGCATCCAACGATAATACCGTGAAAAGTGTGTTCTCTCGCTTGAAAAAGTATTATGCTCAGATATGATCAATCGAAGCGGGATCCCAGATAGTTTCTTAGCCCATACTGCAACGACATTGACGTAATTCAACCCCGAAAGCATCGCAATGAGTTGCTCATTCCTTAAGTAACGCACGAGTGCTGGTATGCTCGAGAGCGTTCTCTGCGCGGAATAATGCCTTTTATTCAGTTCAACGATTCTTACTGAGCTAGGAACTTCGCTTAAATATGGACCTTCTGCCTGGGCTAAAACAATATCGACATCGAAACCTTGTGAGGTTAAACCTCCAGCGAGGTTCAACATAACACGTTGAGCGCCCCCATCATATAAACCTGGTAAAAAGATTGCTATCCGTTTATTTGCTTCATTCACACTAGCACTCATTAATATATTCTAAAATTTATTGATCTTTTGTTAATGACAATACGATTCGTACTCGTTGGATAATATTATTCCGTTGACCTGAAGACAGGCCTAAATAGAAAGCTAATACCAGCGCTCCCAGCAAAGTGATTCCTATGTATAAGGCAAGGGTAAACCAACCTCTGACTGCTAGCATCCCCTTTGCAATAAAAAAGCTATCGAAATAAGTTGCTAACAAAAAAAACGATGCAGTCACTAGGGCAGGTCTGATGCTACTTTTAACTTGTGATAGAAACGAAACGCCTAATAGTCTACCTACAAGAATCGGGTAACCTGCACTCAAGATTAATCGTCCAATAATAAGGCCTAAGCAAATACCGATTACACCAAGGTTTAACCATTGGATTAGTACAAGCGCAATTCCCAATGATAAAGCGACTGACACTGCCCCCATTATAACTTTCTGCTTTAAACGAAGTGATAGATCTATGACATTACCATCGTTCCGAATCAATATAAACTGCATGACGACAACCACAATCAACAAATCGGGGATAGATCCAATAAAATGCTTAGATCCCACCCAAAGATTAATAAATGATCGGTTCCATAATAAAACCATCGTCCCTAAAACAGACACAATGAGCCATGTGAAAGCCATAATCTCACCACGCACTTTACTGGCCTTTTCGTAATTTCCTGAACCAATGATCCCTCCAAGTCCGGGGGCAACTCCAAATGCCATTATTGCAACGATACTTATTAAAGTTTCCGGTACGTATTTCGAGAGGGAATAATCGGTAACGGTCTGGACAGATAAGAGTATACCCAGGATGACTACATCACTAGCGGTCATTAAATTCATGATCAAATTCCATGCCAGGAACCACCAGCTCAACCCTATAAATTTTATTACTGATGTTAATGATGGTTTAGCTACGCCAAACCAGGGTGCATAATCACGCATGACCCATAAATAAAAGACACCCGTGATTATGGTAATCAGAAAAGTGACGACCCCGATACCAATAATCCCGGTCTTTAGCCAGACGGCCAGCCAGGTCAAACCACCACCCAAAAATACCAACGACGCAGAAAGCCCCATTCTTTTATACCCAAGATTCTCACCTTCGAGTGCAGACGATGGGACGGTTGCCACATTTGAAAGGATGAGGTTAACCACCATTATTGCCGCAGTCATGCGTATTGTCCAATAATACTGAACAGGGGCTTTAATCCAATAAGGGACAAACCAGGTTAACAACCCTCCTAATATCGCCATAATAGGCAAGAATATTGCCCACACAATTAGTGAGCTGCCAACATAACGCCGCTTTTCATCATCAGTCGCTGCGGTTTGTTGATTAGCAAGTGTCATTTTTAACGCTTGAGCGGGACGCCCACCGGCTGGCGTAATGTAACCAATAAGCCGTAACAAAATCTGCCATACTCCGTAATAATAATCACCAAGACCCGAAACCATGATCGGCTGAACTAGGAATCCGACAATCAAACGCGAGCCATAATCTAACGCAGAGGCAAACGCATTTAAGGATGCTTTTTTGGTAAGGTTTTTATCAGAAAACAGCCTTGAAAATAATTTGATATCAAATACAGTTTTGAGTGCGCTCATTGATAAATCTCACTGGTTGTTGTTGAAAATTCTTGCAAGACTTTGTCAGCGATTTCTTGTGCAGAATATTCCCCCGAATTAATTCGGATCACACGTATCTTGTGACTATTATTATTTATCAGATTACTTACGATCTGATCATATAACAAGCGATATTTTGAAAGCCAAAAGGACGATACTGGATAAGATTCACCTTTGAGATGATGTCCTTGTGGGCGATTATTTATTCTATTGATGATTATTTCATCAGTGGTATCCAGCCAGATCACCATATCCATCGTTTGTTTGAAATTCGTATAGACCCTTTCCCACCATCCATCCATATTTGATTTAAATAGACTCTTGGGACCCCAGACGGTCAAATAAGCGATGATTGATATCGGTCCCTGATCTAATAAGAGGATTTTGTTCCCATTGTTTACTTTTTCTTGTAAAACCTCATGCCAACCATTCAGTATAGCCATGAATGCTAATTCTCGCCGTGTCAGCAATCGGTCACCATTCCGCATCAAGCGTACGAGCGTAGGTGCCATCCTGGTAATATTTTTAATATAGAATCGAGCAGCCGACATCCTCCATACTGGAGGGACGTCATCACCCTTTATCCATGGCAGTTTTTTATTTATTAAAACATTAAATAGAGTTGATTTCCCAACTCCTGCGGTTCCTACAAGTTCTACAACAATTCTCTTATGCAGAATAGTCTCTCTCAATTGGTGGTATTCATTTACAGTCGTGGCCATAATAACGTTTTCACATCTCCTAATACTTCTTCTTTAGAATTGTTAGCATCAACTACAATCACTGGCGTCTCTGCCCAATCGATTTCCCAAACTTCTGTAGACCTGGATCGTACTTCATGTGCAGTCTCATCTTTTTTTCTTTGTACAGCGATGTCTGGATTGGCACGGAGCAGGATGATCAGATCTGGGAATGAAATTTTTTGATAATAACTAAGCTCCAGATTGTTTAATAAATTTACCAATCTTGTTTTAGGAATGCTCGCAGTCATTCGAGCAACCTGGGGCCCATCCATAAATTTTATCTGTGATAGGGGAAACCGATCTAAAACCACTAGCTTCCCATTTGTGGCTAAACGACGAGCCTTCTTATAAGTTATAAAACGGTCGCGAGCTGTACATATTTCTCTAATTAGCCACGGATACCCTGGGAATTCCAATAAATTTGGATCATTCGTATAACGAATCTCAGCTCGCATAAATGGATAAAAGCCAAGCATGCTCCCGATTTTTAATCCTCCTCGTATAAGGATGGTGAGCATTGACCATTTTGGTTTTCCCATATGAAAGTTGTGTACATTAAAATCTTTTGAAAGCCAATTATTTACTTCATTTACAACTGTGGTTTTCCCCGCTCCATCACCACCGACAATTGCTATCAACAAACCACCGTTATACATTTGTTTACGCACGTCTTTTTTAAAGATGCGTTTTTCTAGAGGCAAAGATAACCGTCGCCAAAGTTTCAGCCCGCTATCTATGTTTTGGGGGTAGCGGGCATTAGCCTCTAAGCAATTTACCATCTTTTGACCGATTCGGACTCGATCCCATATCCGGCAATCTGTGGTTAACATACGTAAGCTAGACGTAAATACGCCTGGGTCGATATAAGGCAAATGTTGATCAAGAATCTCACGCACCTTGATTTCAGATGCGCGTTCAATCAGGTACTCGAGCTCATTTCGCTCCGATGATGAAAGCTTCCCTTGGTGTAGAAGCAGTGTGTCCCAAGTTGCATGCTTCAGCATCAAACGGATTACAAGGATAATGAGTTCGAACTCTGCTGATGGTATTTTAAATAGTCCATTTTGTGTTGAAGAAGAAAGGTACGGTCCTTCAATTGGGATGCGGTAATTCTTGGTGAAATCATGACCTAAAACCAATTGGTAATGTGCGTGAACATGAATTAGGCGTCCCGTCTTTTTGTCATATCCATAATAGTTCAAAACACCAGGTAATTGGTACTTTGGATATTCCACCGCTTGCTTAAAGCCCAATCGCGATAAAATTTCAGAAAATCCCTGCTCATCAGCGCGACTTATCAAAAGATCCAGGTCATTTTCCCCTGATGCTGATCGGTCTATTGCAGCATTGCTTTTCCAGTGACAGTAATTGATTTGGTTTTTATTTAGTTCGCGGCAAAATTCCCGCACGATCTCAAGTTCAGGTTTTTCAGTCATTTATTTTATTTTAATTGATATAAGTGTGGCAATGTAAACTTCTGATATCGAAATTTCAGACAAATTACAGCGCATGTTAGGCATGACCTTTATAAAACAGCTCTTATCTGTCTCATTTCAGTAATTGGGCTGATATTATTCAGGTCTTGGAGCCGTTGAGAGCACCATTATTTAAGATTAGAATGTATTGATTGTGAAAATTTTCTATTGACTTTTTCGTAATTAGCTATAATAATTGTAAAAAGTATGTATTAATTCAACCAATAATGATAATTACCAGCAGTGACAATAAAATTTCACAAGAATTCAGGTGGCTCATGAAGATCATGCGAACTTTATTATCACGCTTCTCATGGATAGTCATATCATCATTGGTTTTTCCATTTTTCAGTTTTACAAATGCAAACGCTCAATATCCAAGCAATACCCTGAACTCCGCTCCGAATCTGAGTATTAATGGAAACAACCAAATTTTCTTGCCTTTCATAGGTAAAAATATCTATTTGTCGCATTATGTATCAATTTATGGCAATGATAGCAATCCTGGAACAATATCGTCCCCCTGGAGAACGATCAGCAAGGCTGCCAGAATGGTTGAGCCTGGAGATACGGTGTTCATTCGGGGTGGCGTCTATCAAGAAGCGGTTGAATTTTCAAACTCCGGAACAAGTTCTGCGCCTATCCACATTCTAGCCTATCCCGGAGAACTTCCAATTATCGATGGGAATAATTATGATCTTCCTCATACCGATGGTGGAGCATTATTAGAAATATCAGGTAATTACGTTAACGTCACTGGCTTGGAAGTTAGATATTCAAGTTACTTGGGGGTTTTAGTTGGTGGTGCTCATGATATTGCATCGCAAATAAACTCTCACCATAACCTCCATAGTGGAATGAGAATAGCTGGCGATTATAGCATTATTGAGTATAGTCAAGTATGGATGAACGATATGCAAAATTTCAATGGACAGTATCCCCGAGGGGATTCAACTGGCCT
>Ga0153916_10004204_pt1 | contig 10848 bp, 13 predicted proteins | sample Opewatmetagenome_FD_109642 | JGI IMG/M metagenome (GOLD analysis project Ga0153916, IMG submission 109642) | Freshwater wetland microbial communities from Ohio, USA - Open water 3 Core 3 Depth 4 metaG | ecosystem: Environmental > Aquatic > Freshwater > Wetlands | place: USA: Ohio, Lake Erie...
ATAGGCCAGCAGCGGGCCGCCGTTCTTGTAGAACACCACGGCGCCGGCCTGCTCGCCCCTGGCCTTGGGAAACTTGATTTCGGCGGCGCGGCAATAGCCGCCGGCATCCACCGTGCGCCCCGGCACCTTGGCGCTGCTGATGATGCCGGTGATATCCGCCGCCTTGCTGTGGCGGTCATTGAATTTATATTGCCGGGTATCCACCAGCACCGCCTCGATGTCGTCAGAGATCCATCGGACCTCGCCTTTGGCCTGGGCATCGCGGCCGGCGCTGTAGCGTTTATTCATGATGTACTACTCCTTTTTCGCGCAAGATCACGCCGTGGCCGTCGCCGGCATTGACCACCGTGGCCCCGGTGATGTTGCCGTCGATATCGGTGTCGAATTTGATCTCGCGCCGTGGCGGCGGCGCCGCATGCTTGATTTCAAACGCCAGCGACATCGGCGCGGTGTTGACGTTGAAGGTATGGTTTTCATTGGAGCCGGGGCCGGTATTGGAAGGCACTGTCGGCGCCGGCACCGGGTTCTGCGCCAGCCCGCCTGCGCTGCGCATTTTTTCTTCCTTGATCAGTTGCGTGTTCTTGCTTTCCCAATCCACGCCGTCGTACATCACGCTTTCGGTGTCGCGCGTAGAAATTCCGAGATCGATGCGCTTGGCGGCGGCGTTGACTTCCTTTTCCGGGTCGATGCTGCCGGGGCCGTCGCCGATCCAGATGGCATTGCACCAGGCGCGGCGCAGCGCCGGGTCGGTGAAGAAGCCGGGGGCGGCCACGCGCCCGGAGGCGACGGCTTCTGCCAGCCAGGTCTCGTAGATCGGCTGGCAGAAGTTGGTGGCCAGCCAGTCGCGGCGGCGCCGGAAAAACTTCCAGGCATCCAGCAGCGCGGCGCGCGCGGCGGAATAGCTGGCGGTGAAATGCTTGATCAGCACCTCGAATGGCAGCTCCAGCGCCACGCCGATCTGGCGCAGGATGGCCAGCACGAACGGGTCGAATTTATCATTGGGGCGCCCCAGGTCGGGCGAGGTGACGTCTTCTCCAGGCAGCAGGTTGATGGCCTTGCCGGGATGGCCGATGTCGGCTTCCGGGATCTTGCCGTCCCAGCCCTTGGCGGCGTTGAAATAGGCGGTCTGCTGGTCGGCCGGGAACAGATCGTTGAAGGCTTCCACGTCCATCTTGACGAAGATGGCGAAGGCGGCGGAAATCACGGCGGCCTGCAGTTCGGCCTCGGTATAGCGGTCGAGCTGCTTGAGCGGCTCGATCACCGCGGCCAGGTAGGGCACGCCGCGCGTCTGCCCCGGGCGCTTGCGCTCGAACAGGTGCAGCACGTTGCGGCGACGGGTGTTGGCGCCGAATGCCGGCACCTCCACCCATTCCAGCCCCACCATGCGTCGCAGCGCGCCTGGGTGCGTCTTGCAAATCCAGTAGGAAACCGGCGCGCCATATTCGTCCAGCACCACGCCCTCGATCAGTTTGGCGGTATCGGCCTGCCTGTTGCGGTTGCAGATGCGATCGGCCTCCACCAGCTGCACCGCCAGGCGATAGGGCTGGTCCGGGCGCTGGATGGCCGGGGTAAGCGCGAACACGTCGCCGGATTCCAGCGCGGAACGGAACGCCAGCGCCTGCAGTTCGTAGAAATTCTGCGTCAGCGTGGCGTCGCAATCCTTGCTTTCCGCCCACAGTTTCCATTCGCGCTGCGCGTGGTCCTGCCAGGCGCTGGCCTGGTCTTCCGACATCCCGAGCGCCCTGGCATCGATGCGCGGCGACATGGTGAGCCCGGTGCCGACCACGTTGGTGACCACGGTGTTGATGGCGCCGGTGGCGATCGGTGTATTGCGCGCCAAGTCGCGCGAACGGCCGCGCAGCGACGCCAGATCGTACAGGATGTCGCTGTCGGCGTCGGCGGATCCGGGATTGAAATTGGCCAGCGCCGGACGGTGGCGTGAACCGCCGGTGTAACCTCCGAGCATGGACAGCATGCCGCGCGCGCGGGAACGCTGCAGCGCCCAGCCGGGCGACACCGTTTCGATGGCGCGATCGAGCAGATTTGAAACGGGGGTTCTGTCCGGCTTTTCCCTCATCACCACGGCCTCACGGTGCGGGCGCGGGCGCGGCCGGAAGCGCTGGCCGTCAATGCCTTGACGCGCGCATCCCAGGTATTGATGCCGGTCTGTATTTGTTCCAGATTGGCGCGGGTGAGTGCCTGGCCGTCAATTTCGACGCGCTGTCCTGCCAGCACCTTGGCCTCGGCGTCGAGATAGGCTTGCAGGCGCGATTCAGCCTGCGCGAGGGTAATTCCGGCCATAGGGGAGGTCTCCTGATTGGACGAAACATTACCGGGGAGCCTGTCTCATGTTTAGGGGAAAAGTGGGATTTTATTTTTTTTCGGAGAAGGCATGCTTCTCGATATGCTCGCTTAACAGCCTCAACTGCGCGGCAGCAAGTTCGGCGGTCGATCCGGCTTTTATGTCCATGGATATGTATTTTCCGGACGAAAATTCGATATTGATCCTGACGCTGTCTTTCACCGTAATCATTGAATCTCTCCTATTTTTTTCCCTTGCTCAGCAAGCGATACATCGCCGAGCGTGAAATGCCGTGGCGCGATGCAGAGACCGCCGGCCTGCCGGTTTTTCTCGCCTCCTCCAGCGCTTTCTGTTTGCGCTCGTCTAGCGGCTTGGGGATATACACCTCGTCGCCGCCATATTCATGCTTAATCTGGCGCTCAATTTCCAGCGCCATGGCCTCGCTGAACCCGCCATCCATGCGCGCGGCGACCTCCAGCACTTTATCCAGAATAAGGCGCACGATATCCTTGTCCATCATCCGCGCTTCCAGCCGGTGAGGTCGATGCCGCCAGTGGGCTGCCTGTCAGCCCGCGCGGCGAGGTCGATGCCGGAAAGCCTCAGCGCGGCCAGCGAATAGTTGCTGCAATCCAGCGCCTCGTTGCGCGGGCGGCTCTGCACCCACTCGGCCACCGGACGGGTGCCGCGCATCTTGGTCACCAGTTTCTCGGCGGTGAGCTGGGCGAAATATTCGTCGTCGAAATCCGGCGAATTGGGAAAATGCATGTAGCCGGGGCCGGGCTGCATGATCTTGAGACGGGCGAACAGCAGCGCCTTGGCCTGGTCCACCCCCACAAGATGCACGGTGATGCCTTTCTTGCGCTGCCGGCGCAGGCGCTGGCGGCGGGTTTTTTCGTCCTCGACCAGCGGCTTGAACGCGCCGGTGACGCCCTTCACGGCAAAGCACCAGCGGCGTTTCTCGACGAACTCATACACCATGCTGGTGTTGTAGCCGCTGTCCACCGCGCAGGCATCCGGCGCCCATTCCGCCAGCTCCTCGCCCAATTGCTGCCAGACATGCGGCTGCGCGGTATCGCCGGGAATGATGATGTGCGCCATGCGCCAGCATTCCTCGCCTGCCATCCAGTCGTCGATGGTGAATTCCAGCCGGTCTTTCTGTACGTCCACGCCGGCGGTGCGCGCCAGCCCCTTGAGGTTTTCCGGGTATTCCTCCAGCCGCGCCAGCAGCCCGGTAGGGTCGATCTTGTCGCCCTGCTCTTCCCAGCACTCGCCCAGGTTGGTGTTGATGAAGGCTTGCAATGTCGCCGGAGACTTGATGGCATGGTGCCATTCCAGCGCCAATTCCAGCCATGAAGGGCCGATACCGATCGGCGATTCCAGCGCCGAAAGATGGTAGCCGCGCGTGGCGACGTTGGGAAAATTCGCAATCCACCGCCCGCGCTCGAACATTCTGGGCTTGTGGTGTTCGTAAATGCTGGCGGCGCAGAATTTGCACTGGTACCAGGCTTCGGTCATAAACGAATTCCATTTCAGGCCCATCGTCGCTTCCGGCCCGCCCCATTCCAGCACCTGGAATTCTCCGCAGTGGGGGCATGGCACGTGATAGCGGCGCTGGTCGCTTTTCAGGAACTCGCGTTCGATCAGGCTCTCGCCCTTGATCGTGGGCGTGCTGATGAAAACGCGTTTCGCGCGCGGAAACGCCTTGGTGCGCCCTTTGGCCAATACGATCACGTCGCCTTCGTTGCCGATTTCAGCGGGGAAACGGTCCAGGTCGTCCAGGACCAGATAGCGCACCGACTTCTGCGCGTAACTGTTGGGCGAATTGCCGCCGGCCAGGAACAGCACGCCGCCGGGAAAATCGATCATGTCCTGCCGGTTGGCCGCATCGCGCGAGCGGATGCCCCCCAGCAACTCCTTGATCGCCGATGTTTCCGTGAACAGCGGGTTGAGTTTTTGCGCCTTCCAGCTATCGCGCGCTTCCAATGTCGGCATCAAGACCATCATCGGCGCCGGAGCATGCTCCATCACGTAGCCGATCAGGTTGATGACGATCTGGGTGGCCCCCCGCTGCGACGATTTCATGATGGCAATGTCCGTCACGCGGCTGGTCACCGACAGGCAATCCATGATTTCCTTGAGCTGCGGGTTGCGCGAAGTCCGCCAACGCCCAGGCTCGCTGGAATCCTTGGTGCTCAAGATGCGGTGCGCATCCGCCCACTCCGACACCGACAGCGACTTGCGCGGCTGCGCGGCGTGCCATGACATGTCCAGGCAGTAGGCTTGCTGGTGGGTGAGTTCGGAACGGTAGCGGCGGGGGTTGATCACGCCACCCCCTTCGCCAGCGCCGCCAGCTGTTTTTTGATGATTTCGCCGAATTCCACCAGCACGTTGCGGCATTGTTCGGTGAGCAGCATATGTGCTTCTTCCAGGCTGGTGACGGGGGCGACCAGCGGCGCGGTCTGGTCCGGGAAAACGTCCATCTGCCCGCGGATGGCGGCGCCGATGAATTTCATCGCGGCATCCACATCCTCGCGCGCGATGAGGTCGCCCGCCATGCGGTCGCGCTCCATTTCCTCCTTGTCGGCCAGCGCGGCAACGCGGCGCGATTCGGCCAGCGCCTTGCGCAGGTTGGCATCCTTGAGCGATTGCCCGTCCTGCATTTGCTGCACCCTGGCGGCGTTTTTTTCCGCCTTCGTGATGGCAGATGCAGGCGCTGTTGCGTTTTCGCTGCCAGCGGCAGGCGCTGTATCCTGCCGGGCAGTTTCGTGGCGCGCCGCCACGTCGCTGCGATTGCCGGCGGTGTGCGCGATGAGTTGCAGGGTTTCCTTGACCTTCACCCGCCCCGCCCTGCTCAACACCAGCCGCCCGGTCTGGTTGAGTTTGGTGACGCGGCTGGGCGACCAGCCTTGCGAGGTGGCGAATTCCTTGAAGGTGAGGGCTTTAGCGGGCATCGGATTAGAAAATTTCCTTTTATGCCCGCCCCGAAGGGCGGGCGATCAGTTTCAATCAGTCAGCAGACATCCATGCCTTGAGGTCTGCGGCGAATTTCTCCACCTGTTGCGTCCTGAGCATAGTGATCGAGCCATGCTCAAACGTTCCACACCCAGGCGGAACGACCAGTCGTGCCGTCCTGCCGGCGCCATCCACGTAGATTTCCATAAATACACGCGCGAACTCGCGGTTTAACTGCTGCATCATGCGCGGGAACACACTCTGGCTGGCCAGGTGCGGCGCATTGCCGATATTGACCCAGTGCACATAGGCTGCATACAGGTCGGCGCTTTTGCACACCATCACCGGGATTGGCAGCTCTCCGCCCATCCACTGGCGGATAAAGGCATGGACGCCGTACATATCCGCGATCGTTTCCGATTGTGGCGGGGCTTCCGGCGCCTCGTCCTGCGGGATCACCTCGAGTTCCGCCAGCATATCCACCCCGGTCTTGACCAGCGTCAGGTGATTAGCGCGGCGAAGCGCCTGCGGAAAGCGCATCCCGGTAGAGCGCGCCGAGCGCAGCATGGCGCGGAACGTGCGGTCTGCCGCGACTGCAATATCGGCGCGGTGGTTGAGGTTGAGCGGTTCGTCGCGTTCCGGGATCTGCGGGCGGTCGCGCAGTTCGAAGAAGGCTTGCACCAGTGCCAGCTTGAAAGCGATGACGATTTCCGTGTTGCGCATCAGGGTGAGCAGGAAAGTGGCTTGCTGTTCGTTGAGAAAAGCGATTTCTCTCCATTGAGTTCCACCATCCGTCTCAAAGGGTCGCGTTTCAAACGCGACCCCTCCCAGCTTTTGCAGGTCATTTACATACTTTCTGATGAGTTCCAACACATTTTTGTGCTGAATTCCAACTCCTTCGGCGATATTTTCCGAAGTGGTCATCGGTTCGTTGTGGTGCAGTTGCACCAGGGCAAGGTTACTCATGGTGGTTCTCCTCATCATTGAGTTGCTGGGTGGCATCGAGCACGGCCTTGGCGAATTCGACCAGGTAGGCGCAAGCCCACAGGTCAGGATCGTTGCGCGACATGGCGATATCGAACAGGGTGTGCTCGGCCGCCGACAGCAAGGTGGAGGCTTCGCACAGGGCTTCGTCCAGCGAGATGCCGGCCTGCACGGCGAACAGCCTGCCGCCGTTGGCGTTGCACTGGAAAAAAGCGTGGTGGGTGGTCTTGCGGATCGGCGCGGGCGCGCCGTTGGTATTGGTGCTCATGGTATTTCCCTCATAGGTCGGTTGTATAACCGCCTCCACGCTGTCAAACGTGGTGGGCGGAACATGACGGGTTGACAGACCTGTGAGGGCACAGGCGAGCCTTGCGGCTCCCCGCCAAGTCCGCCCATGAAGGGACAAACCCGGCAACGAAAAAGCCGCACAGCTAGACTGGCGGCTTAAAGCCGCCCTCACATTCGGGCTGTCAAACCCGGCCACCGCAGACGCGATGGCAGGCAGAGAATAATCCCGATTTGAAGCAGCGGTCAACATCATTCTTGTTCCAGTTCCCGTTCCGCCAGCATTGCCAGCCCGGCAATCACCACGTCGAACCCCAGCGGCGCGGGCTGGCGCTTGTCGATCTCGAGCTGCTGCGACACGGCGGTGAGCGCATCGATGTAGCCCTGGTGGTAGCTTTCAGCGTCCACGCGCAGTCTCCTTGCGTTTTGGTTCGATCACCATGTCGCGCGCTGAAATGATCTTGAAGCGGCTTTCATCCAGCGGACGGCCGAGCGTGACGCCGTTCTCCTGTGCATAAAATAACCCCTCGCCCCGCAGGCCGTTGCGGATCTGCGCATCGATGGCTTCCGCGCCGAAGGCGGCGCGCAAATCGTCAATCCAGGCGGCGACGGTGGGCATGGTGTCGCGCAGCGGCTTGCTCATTGCGGAAGCGGCCCGTCGTCCGGATGCAGCATGGCTTGTGCGGCGGTGAAGTAGCGCGTCACGTCACTTCGGTATTTGGTGGTGTCGACGATTTCGTACACCAGCATGATTCCGCCCTGCGGTTGCCAATCAAGCTCCAGCAGTTGATTGACTTGATCTTCTATCCTGCCGATGGCCAATTCTCCATGTTCGTTTGTTTCTGTGAGTACCATGTAGCGCATCGTGAATTTCCTTTCGTTAAACCAGCCTTACCGCCATACCATTAGCCATACCATCGGCCTTACCGGTTAACCTGTTGTATTTAAACATTCCTTATTACCTTACAGGCAGACGCGTGAAATAGTACGTGCGCGTGAGATAGGCGCGCGCATTGAGGGTATTTCACGCACGGGCGCGCCCGCACGTTGACCGATAAGGCGATAAGGTTTCCAAAAAAACAAACACTTAGACGGTAAGGCCGATGGTATGGCTAATGGTATGGGGTAGGTTTATGGGCCATCATCTTCAATTCCTGCTGCCCGTTTTGCGTCTTCGATGGCAAAAAAGCATTCCGTGAGCCATTCCGTTTGGGTTTGTTCCGGCCTTTTTCGGTAATCCTTGCTGTGCGGCCTGGTGGCGGCGGAAGATAAAGCCTGCTCGGATGGGATAACGCATTTCCAGCTGATGGTTTTGTCTCCCTTGAAGCTGGTATGGCGGTCTCTGACGCCGCGGAACCAGCCGATTTTTGCGATGGTCGACCAGAATTCCTTGCTGCGGCGCGGGCGTGTTTCTCCTTCGCGCCGGCACCAGCGCAGATATTCGGCATAGACTTGTGCGGTGCCGGACGGGCAGAACGGCAGGGCCTCGATTTCTCCCCCCATCCATTCGCGGATGAACGAATCGTCGCTGCCGAGCGAGATGGCGATCAGGTCGCGCTTGGCTTCCGTCATGGGCGGTTTGGACCATGGCTTGAAGTCTCCGATATCCAGATCGAGCAGGTATTGATGCAAGGCGGCAATGCCTCCGGCTTCGATTTCCTCGGTGACTTCGTTGTAAAACTTGTCTTCCAGTTTTTCCGGGGTATAAATGACGCAATGGCGCCGGTCGTCGTTATCCAGAATAACCGGCTGCTTTTCGTTGGATAGAAAAGTCATGTTCATGTGGTTGCGCTCTTTGTGCGCCGCCACGTTTTTCGGGTTGACGCGCACCCAGTCGCCGGTGATCAGGTTCTTGAGCTGGTTTTTGAGGTGGTATTTTTCGGTGTTGGCGACAATTTCATCCGCCAGCACATAAAGTTTGCGTTCGGCCCAGTCGGCGTTGAACTTGTCCTCGATCGCGCCCTGGTTGAGGATGATCGAATATTCTCCGTAAATCTTGGCATAGGCTTCAAAAAACCGGCTCTTGCCGGTGCCCTGCGGCCCATGCACCACCAGCGCGCTGTGCAGCTTCGCGCCGGGATGCTGGATCGGGTAGGCCAGCCATTTGAGTATCCAGTGGTAGAGTTCGCGGTGATTCTGCTCGCCCGAACATAGGTATTCGAGCAGTGAGAGCAATGCGACGCAGCTCCCGGCCTTGGGCACGGTTGGCCAGCCATTCCAGCGGTTACAGGCGATGTTGGCATCCTCGCTGCCGGGATCGAAGCCGATCTGGTCAATATAAACCGCGCGCGTCGGCCATATCGGATGCCGTTTGATATCGTCAGCGCGCCCGCCGGCGGGCAGCAGGCGGATCACTTTGGAATATTTGCAGACATTGCGTTCCCATGTATCGAAAACGAAATCGCCTGTTTCATCGTCAATGAAAATGAACCGTTCGACAATATCGTCCAGCGCCATGATGGAAACCGCCAATCGGCGACCGCCTTCCCCTTCCCCCTGTGGTGGGGGTTCCACGCGCGCAGAAACGGCATCGCGCCACCCCAACTCATCAAGCCTGGCATTGATCTGGTTGGCCAGCGTGAGGGGCAGCCCAGTCAGCAGCGCCAGATCGTTGAAATCGGTGAGTTTTTTGCCGCCGCGCAGGTCATTGCCGTCGGCATCGGTGAAATCCGGCTTGACCCAGGCGCTAAGTTCGATCTCGGCGGTGGCATTGGCAGCGGCCGTGACGCCCGGATTGATCAGGTTTCCGGCGGCATCTTTGGTCAGGTAATCGTCGTCGGCGCAGAATAGCAGCTTGAGGCGCGGGTTTTTCTTGCGGATGAGCTTGCCGGCCTTGACCAGGTTGTTGGCGCTGAACGCATAGGCCACGCTCTGCCCGGTGGCCTCGAACAGGCTGGCGGCGGTGGCGAATCCTTCCGCGATCAGCAGCACGCCATTGCGGCGGATGGGACCGATCAGCCCAAAGGTGCCGCCCATGGCCATGCCGGATGGCCAGAATTCCTTATCGCGCTCGATCTTTTTCGCGCGCGCATGCCCTTTGGGGTAGATGAACTGGATGCCGCAAACGTTGCCGGATTCGTCATGCATCGGCACCACCAGCGCGCCTTCGGCCTGCGACAGCCGGTAAAAATTGGAATCGTCCAGCCCGGTGAACTTCATGCCGTCGGTGCCCACCATCAGGCGCGCGCCGTTGGGCTGTATCTGCTTGCGGGTAAGATATTCGTGCTGTTCGCACGGCGGGCATTTGCTCCATACCGTGGCCGCCCATCCGGCGGCGATCTTGGCCTCGCGCTTGCGCTCTTCCGCCAACTTGCGCGCGGCCTCTTTCTGCGCGGCCTTGATAGCGGCGATATCTTCGGCGGTGAGCGGCGCGGTCTGGTCGTCGCGCCTGGGCAATTCGACCCGGGTGCGGCCATCGTCGTTGCTGTGCCACACCCCGAAGTCGCCGACGATATAAGTGTGACCGGCCTTGGATGTCCAATCCTTGAGGCGCGACCAGCCGCGCTTTTCATTGTCCTCGCCCTCCACTTTCCAGCGCTGGATCCGCGCATCGAGCGAGAGCTGCTTGTCGATCACCAGGCCAGCCGATTGCAACTGGCTCATTACGTCGTCGTAGTTTGACCAGCTCATCGGAAGCGCTCCAGAACCACGCGCATGGCGCGCTCGAACTCAACCGGGAATTCCTGCCGTATTTTGGCGACCACGCGCTGGTTGATGCGCCTGGTGTTGAACATCTGCGTGATATTGATGACCTGCAGCGGCTTGATGGGCAGGCGATCCTTGCCCTCGCGGATGAATACCGTGCGGCCGTTGTTGGCGATGAACGCGCCGGGGATGGTCTTGATGCCGCCTGTTTTCTTGATCTTGAAGCCGAGCTGCTGCAATGTGCCGCGTTTGAGCCGCCGGCGCGCCTCGGCCAGCGTGACCTTGCGCTCGACGAAGTGAATCAGGTTGAGCGACCGCCCCTTGCGATTATTGAATGCTTCCAGCACCGCCACCAGGTTGTAGCCTTTGGCGGAGGCGCGCCGGATGCGAAGCGCAGCGTTGACCTCAGCCGACGGAATATTGAATTCATCGGTGATCGCGCGCTTCATTTCCGTGCGGCCCTTATCTACCACCTTGTTCAGTGCCATCGCCGCCGCCTTGTCGCCGATATCGCGCCGCAGCGCATCGAGCTTGCGCTGCACATCCGGGAAATTGGTCTTGACTGATAGCGAGATCATGAGGCGATGGCTACCATGAAGGGCAATGAGGAGCGCAGGTGCGTGAGCATTTCACTATGCCCCAAGCCCAAATCCTAGCGCCTTTTCGCGCCGTTTCGTATC
>Ga0153916_10004205_pt1 | contig 10845 bp, 14 predicted proteins | sample Opewatmetagenome_FD_109642 | JGI IMG/M metagenome (GOLD analysis project Ga0153916, IMG submission 109642) | Freshwater wetland microbial communities from Ohio, USA - Open water 3 Core 3 Depth 4 metaG | ecosystem: Environmental > Aquatic > Freshwater > Wetlands | place: USA: Ohio, Lake Erie...
CACCGGGGTGGAAACGCTGTTCGGCGGCAAGAGCAACTGGTACGGGCTGATGTACTTCGTGCTGGTCGTGCTGTTCACCTTCTTCTATACCGATGTGCTTTTCGCGCAGCAGAACTACGGCGAGAACCTGAAGCGGTCGGGGGCGCAGATCCCGGGAGTCACTGCGGGTGCGCCCACCCAGCGCTACCTGACGCGGGTCATGCGGCGCATCACGCTGCCCGGGGCGTTGTTCCTGGGGGTCGTGGCCGTGCTGCCCTACATCGTCAATGTCGCGTTGCCATTTGCCGGTAGCAGCAGCCTGTTGCTCGTCTCGTCATCGGGCCTGCTGATCGTGGTCGGCGTGGTGCGCGACTTGTTCTTCAATCTCGAGGCGGAGTTGAAGCTCCGGGGTTACGACGAGTCGATGCTCGTACATTAGGGCGGGGGCTGGACCACGAGGCCCAACATGTCGGTGTATATCGTGATGCTCGGCCCGCCGGGCGCCGGCAAAGGAACCCAGGCGGCAGTGTTGGCAAGCACGTTGGCCATAGCGCACATTTCAACGGGCGATTTGTTTCGCCTCCATATGCGTGAGAAGAGCACGCTCGGGCGGCTGGCCCAGAGCTTCATCGACCGGGGCGAGTTGGTTCCGGATGAGGTCACCATCGCGATGGTGCGCGAGCGCCTGACGCATGCCGATTGCAGCGCAGGTGCCATCCTGGACGGCTTTCCGCGAACACCGGCGCAAGCCGAGGCGCTCGAGCAGATGCTCGCCGCGGTGTGCAACGGCTGCGTGCGTTTGGTGCCCTTCGTGACGGCACCCGAAGCCACCCTGGTCGACCGCTTGGCGGGTCGGCTGACTTGCCGGGCCAACGGCCATGTGTACCACCGCCGCCTCAACCCGCCGCGCGCGGCGGGCAAGTGCGACCTGGACGGATCGGAGCTCTACCAGCGCGACGACGACCGTGAAGACACCGTCCGCCGGCGCATTCAGGTGTACAGCGAGCAGACCGCGCCGCTCGTGAATTTCTACCGCGCCAAGGGGATGCTGGTGGAGATCAACGGTGACCGGCCGATCGAGGATGTGACCGCCGATTTGATGGCTGCGGTGAGGGCAGGCTGAGCATGCCCTGGAAGCGAGGTATCTCGCTCAAGACGCGGGAGGAACTCGGGATCATGCGCGAGGCCGGGCGTATCAACGCCCTGGCGCTGGCTGCAGCGCGCGCCGTGATCCGACCCGGCGTGACGACGGCCGACATCGACGCTGCGGCGGCGGAGGTCATCCGCACGCACGGAGCCCAGCCCGCGTTTCTGGGTTATGGGGAGCCGCCCTTCCCGGCGGTGACCACGGTCAGCGTGAACGATGAACTGGTCCACGGGATCCCCGGGAAGCGCAAACTGCGCGAGGGGGACATCGTCAGCGTGGACTGTGGAACGGTGTTCGAGGGCTACGTCGGCGATTCGGCCTTCACCGCGGGCCTGGGACCGATTGCACCGTTGGCCGAGCGGCTGCTCGAGGCGACCGAGGCGGCGCTGGCGGCGGGCATTCAGAAGATGACGGTTGCCCATCGCACCGGCGATGTGTCGGCGGCGATACAGGACGTGGTGGAGCGCGCCGGGTTCTTTGTGGTGCGCGATTACACGGGGCACGGGGTCGGACGCGCGATGCACGAAGACCCGCAGGTGCCGAATTATGGGCAGGCCGGGCGCGGCGTGCCGCTGCGCGAGGGCATGACCATCGCCCTCGAGCCGATGGTTCTGGTGGGCACCAACGAGACGGCGGTGCTCGACAACCACTGGACGGTGGTCTCGGCCGATGGGTCGTTGACCGCGCATTTTGAACATACAGTGGCAGTGACGGCGGAAGGCCCGCTCATCCTCACCCTGGTGTGAGACGCGGGCGCCGGTGATGGAGAAAGGAAGAGAGCCGCAATGAAAGTATCCTCCTCGGTTCGCAGGCGCTGCCCGAAGTGCAAGATCGTTCGACGGGCGGGCAAGGTGTACGTGATCTGTGACAATCCGAAGCACAAGCAGCGACAGGGATAAGAGCCATGGCGCGTATTGAAGGCGTTGACTTGCCGCGCGAGAAGCGCATTGAGGTCGGGCTGACCTACATCTACGGGATCGGCCAGCCAACCGCGCAACGCATCCTGCAGGCCACCAAGATCAGCCCCGACACGCGGGTGCGCGATCTGACCGAGGCCGAGGTCACGGCGTTGCGTGAGCACATCGGCAAGAACTTCACCGTAGAGGGCGACCTGCGCCGCGAGGTGCAGATGAACATCAAGCGCCTGGTGGAGATCGGCTGCTACCGCGGGCTGCGCCATCGGCGCAACCTGCCGACGCGCGGCCAGCGCACGCGCACGAACTCGCGCACGCGCAAGGGGCCCAAGAAGACTGTGGCAGGACGCGGCCGCCGGCGCGGCGCGAAGAAGAAGTAATCGCGCGACAGCGGTTGCTCCGCTGCGGGCCATGTGCCGTGCCCCTGGGGCTCCTTCCCCCCGACGGCTGCGGGCAGGCGCCGGGCAGGCAGCGTGAAGCGAGTGGTTGTTTGGGATGAAAAGTGAGGACCTATGACACAAGCAGCGAAGAGCGTCGGTCGCGCTTCCAAGAAGGGCAAGCGAACGGTGGCGGCGGGGCAGGCGCACATCCATGCCTCGTTCAACAACACCATCGTCACGCTCACCGACACCCAGGGCAATGCCATCTCCTGGGCCAGCGCAGGCACCTCGGGCTTCAAGGGCTCTCGCAAGAGCACGCCCTTTGCGGCCCGGCTGGCCGCCCAGCAGGCCGCCAAGGCGGCCATGGAGATGGGCATGCAGGAAGTCGAGTTGTTCGTCAACGGCCCGGGCCCGGGACGCGAGGCCGCCATCCGCGCCATCCAGGGCATGGGACTGCGCGTGCGCTCGATCCGCGACGTGACGCCCGTGCCGCACAACGGTTGCCGCCCGCCTAAGATGCGCCGCGTTTAGGCACGCCCGGCGCAAGGAAGGATACTTATGTCGAAATACATCGGACCGGTCTGCAAACTCTGCCGCCGTGAAGGCGAGAAGCTGTTCCTCAAAGGCAGTCGATGCTTGAGCCCGAAGTGCGCCTTCGAGCGGCGCGGGTTTGCCCCCGGCCAGCACGGCAAGGATGCGCAGTTCCGCCGCCAGCGCATCTCGGACTACACCCGCCAGTTGCGTGAGAAGCAGAAGGCACGCCGGGTCTATGGCGTGTTGGAAGCGCAGTTCCGGCGCTACTATTCCGAGGCGCTCAAGAAGCGCGGCATGACGGGTCTCAACCTGCTGCAGACGCTCGAATCGCGCCTCGACAATGTGGTCTACCGGCTCGGCTATGCCGAGAGCCGCGGGCAGGCGCGCGTGCTGGTGACCCACGGCCACTTCAACGTCAACGGCCGCCGCACCGACGTGCCTTCGATGGTGCTGCGCCCGGGCGACCTGGTGGAGGTGCGCGAAGGCTCACGCCCGCGAACCTACTTCACGAGCCTGGCCGAGAGCGCCGAAGGACGTCTGGTGCCGGCCTGGCTGGAGCGGGACCTCGGGCGCCTCGCGGGCAGAATGGTCAAGCGACCCGAGCGCCACGAGATGAGCGACATTCGCCTCAATGAGCAGTTGATCGTCGAGTTCTACTCGCGTTAAACCTCGGCTCGAGGGAGACCGCCGCGGGCGTCTCCATCTCGCCGATACACCCAGCAGTCTGGCGCGCGGTCCCACAGGGTGCGCTGGAGGAGAGGGTTACGGTGGGCACTACTTCGAACATGGTCATGCCGAAGATCGAGCGGGAAGCGATGGCCCAGAACTACGGGCGCTTCGTCATCAGCCCGCTGGAGAGCGGCTATGGGATCACGCTGGGCAACGCGCTGCGGCGCGTGCTGCTCTCCTCGCTGGAGGGCGCGGCGGTGATCTCGATCCGCATCTCCGACGTGCCGCATGAGTTCTCAAGCATTCCGGGGGTCAAGGAAGACGTGACCCAGCTTCTGCTGCAGGTCAAACAACTGCGGCTGAAGCTGCTGGCCGGCGATACCGCGCGCCTGCGCCTGGAAGTCAGCGGCGAAGGCACGGTCACCGCCGCCGATGTCGTCGTGCCGCCGGAAGTGGAAATCGTCAACCCGGATCTCTACATGTTCACGGTCGACGATCCCAAGACCCAACTGGATATCGAGTTCACCGTTCAGCACGGGCGCGGTTATTCTCCCTCGGAGGAGCGCGGCCGGCTGCCCATCGGCGAACTACCGGTGGACGCTATCTACAGCCCGGTGCGGCGCGTCAACTTCGATGTGGAGCGCGCGCGCGTGGGGCAGGACACCAACTTCGATCGGCTCGTGCTGGAGATCTGGACCGATGGCACCCTCCGCCCGGAGGAGGCGCTCAGCCAGAGTGCGCAGATCATGATCGCGCACTTGCGGGACCTGGCGGGCGTGAGCGAAGAAACACTCACGGCCGGGGTGAGCGAAGTGGCCGTGCCCAAGATCTCGTCGGAGATTCTTGAGACGCCCATCGAGCAGCTCGATCTCTCGGTGCGTGTGTTTAACTCGCTCAAGCGCACGGGCATCACGACCGTGGGCGAGGTGCTCGAGCTGCTGGGCAAGGGCGATGAGGCCGTGCTCTCGATCCGCAATTTCGGCGACAAGAGCCTGGAAGAACTGCGTGAGAAGTTGCAGGAGAAGGGCTTCTTGCGCGGCGTCGACACCCCAGCGCCAAGCGTAACGGAGTAAAGCATGCGACACCAAGTAGCCGGAAAGAAACTGGGGCGGTCAAGCGGCCAGCGCACGGCGCTGCGCAAGACGCTCGTCAACCAGCTCCTCTTGAACGACCGTATCCGCACCACGCGCGCGAAGGCGCAGGCCATCCGCGGCGAGGTGGAAGAGCTCGTTACCCGCGCCAAGCATGCCAAGGCCGAGGCGAGCACGATGGTTCACGCGCGCCGCGTGGCAGCCTCGCGACTGGGCAACCCGGAAGCGGTCAAGCGCCTGTTTGATGAAATCGCCCCGCGCTTCGAGAAGCGCAGCGGCGGGTATACGCGCATCTTGCGCCTGGGGCACCGACTGGGGGATGCGGCCGAATTGGTGCTCCTGGAGTTCGTGGAAGGCTAGACCGCAGGGCGGCAGCGGCCGCAGCTCTCCCCGATCGGGGTGAGACGTGGAACGTTACAAAGCCATTGTGGCCTACGACGGGACGGATTTCGCCGGCTTCCAGGTTCAAGCCGGTGAGCCGACCGTTCAAGCGGTGCTGGAAGACGCGCTGGGCGGGCTGGGTTGGAGCGGGAAGCACCTCCTGGCCGCCGGTCGCACCGACAGCGGCGTGCATGCGCTGGGGCAGGTGGTGGCCTTCGATCTTCATTGGCCGCATCCGCCCGAGGCGTTGCGTGAGGCGCTCAACGCGCGGTTGCCGGGCAGTGTGCGTTGCCGTGAGGTGGAACGAAGCACGCTCGATTTCCACCCGCGCTACAGCGCACTCTGGCGCACCTACCGCTACCGGCTGGTGGAAAGCCGGATGGCGAATCCACTCGCTGAACGGTTTGCCTGGCGCGTGTGGCCGGCGCTCCAGCGGGATGACCTGGCCGAGGTCACTGCCTTGATCGTTGGCCTGAAGGATTTCGGCGCGTTCGGCACGGCGCCGAAGCGGGGGGGCACAACGCTGCGGCATGTGCTGCGCGCCGAGTGGCGGGAGGCCGAGGAGGCCTTCGAATTCACCATCCAGGCGAATGCCTACTTGTACCGGATGGTGCGCATGCTGGTCGGCAGCCTGGTGCGCGTAGGGCAGGGACGGTTGACCCCGGGCGAGTTTGCCGGTTTGCTGGACGAGCCCAAGGAACGCTCCGGGGGGCCGGCCGCTCCTGCGCGGGGCCTTTGTTTGACGAAGATCGAATACGATGCGCCGGACGAGACCGATGGGCGACCCCCACTCGCCGGGGCGATCAGCGAGACGTAGTAGTTGGAGAGAGCAAAAGTGGACAAGACATACTTCCCCAAAGAGCGAGAGATCACTCACGACTGGTACGTGGTAGACGCCAGTGGGGAGATACTCGGACGGTTGGCCAGCCGCATCGCGCGGGTCTTGCTGGGCAAGCACAAGCCCACCTTCACCCCGGGCGTTGAGTTGGGCGATTTTGTGGTGGTGGTTAATGCGGGCAAGCTTCGCGTCACGGGCAAGAAGCTGACCGAGAAGATGTACCATCATCATTCCGGCTATCCCGGCGGACTCAAGACCATCTCCCTGCGGGAGCAGCTGGCCAAGCACCCCGATCGCGTGGTGCGCGCGGCCGTGTGGGGCATGCTGCCTCACAATAAGCGCGGCCGCCAGATCATCAAGATGCTCAAGATCTACGCCGAGGCGGAGCATCCCCATCAGGCCCAGCAGCCCAAGCCGCTGCCGGCCAAGTAGTCGCGGGCAACGAGAAAGGACGACGAGTCAATGGCAACTCAATACTTCGAAGGCGTAGGTCGCCGCAAGACCAGCACGGCACGCGTGCGCGTCACTCTTGCCGCCGGCGGGGTAACCGTCAACGGCAAGCCGGCCGAGGAGTACTTCACGCGCGACGGGGATCTGCAGAAGAGTCTCTCGCCGCTGCGGGTGGCCGGCCGCGAGTCGCAGGTGACGGTGACCGTCAACGTTTCGGGTGGCGGCGTGACCGGGCAGGCCGGTGCCGTCTGCATGGGTTTGGCCCGCGCCCTGGTCAAGATCGACGAGACCTTCAAGCCCGCCCTGCGCAAGGAGGGCTTGATGACGCGCGATAACCGGATGAAAGAGCGCAAGAAGCCCGGCCTCAAACGCGCGCGCAAGGCCCCAACCTACACCAAGCGCTAGACCCTCACGGGCGCTCGACGATGCTCGATCTCGATGGGTCGGGGAGCCTCTCCCCGACCCTTTTCTTTCGTGGCGCCCGCCTCCTCGGCGGGCGTCCCCTGCTAGAATGGGCACATGGCTGAGACAACGAACGATAGCATGAGCGAGAAGGGCATCCTCATCGTCGGGCTGGGCCCGGGCGACCCCGGGCTGCTCACGCGGGCGGCGTGGGAAGCGCTGAGCGGAGCGCACGAGATCTGGGTGCGCACGGCGCGCCACCCCACGGTGGAGGCGCTGGCGCACCTTCCGTGGCGCTCTTTTGACTCCCTCTACGAGGGGCGCGAGCGCTTCGAGGAGGTCTACGCCGCCATTGTGTCCGAGGTGCTTGAACTCGGGCGCCGGCCGGGAGGGGTAGTGTACGCCGTGCCGGGTGACCCGCATATGGGCGAGGCGACTGTGGAGATGCTGCGCGTCCGCGCAGGCCAGGCGGACCTGGCCGTGCGCTGCCTGCCCGGCGTCAGCTTCCTCGAGCCGACGCTGCACCTGCTGGGCCTGGACGGGCTGGGGGGTGTGGCGCTCGCGGACGCGGTTGAGCTTGCGATGCTCCACCATCCGCCCTTCCCTCCCTCGGCGCATGCCATCGTGGCCCAACTCTACTCGCCCGAGGTGGCTAGCGACGTGAAGCTTGTCTTGATGAACCAATACCCGGAGACACACCCGGTGCATGTGGTGTGGCATGCCGGGCTGGCCGAGGCGCGCACCACCTGCTTGCCGCTTTTCGAACTCGACCGCTTTGCCGAGCTGGATCACCTTTCGTCGCTTTATGTTCCGCCCCTCGAGGCCTCGGCCGTTGAGGAGTTCCAGGAAACGGTCGCCCATCTGCGCGCGCCGGAGGGATGCCCGTGGGATCGGGAGCAGACGCATCTCTCGCTTCGTGCGCACCTGCAGGAAGAAGCCTACGAGGTGCTCGACGCTCTAGATCGTCAGGATGCGCACGGCCTGCGCGAAGAACTGGGTGACCTCCTGCTGCAAATCGTGCTGCAGGCGCAGATTGCCGCCGAAGGGGGCGAGTTCCGTCTGGCGGATGTGGTCCACGACATCAACACCAAGATCGTCCGTCGACATCCGCACGTCTTCGGCGGAGTGAAGGTCGACGACGTCGGCGAGGTGCTTAGCAACTGGGAAGCCATCAAAGCGGACGAGCGAAGCGCCAAGGGCGAAAGCGGTCAGGGCCTTCTCAACGGGCTGCCCCTCGGCCTGCCGGCGCTCCTGCAGGCGGACCTCATACAGCAACGTGCATCGCGCGTGGGTTTTGATTGGCGGGAATTGCGGGGGGTGCTCGACAAAGTCCAGGAGGAAATCGTCGAGGTGCAAGCTGCGGACGATGAGGACCGGCGCGCTGCAGAAGTGGGCGACCTGCTCTTCGCCGTGGTGAATCTGGCACGCTGGCTGAAAGTGGAGCCGGAATCTGCGCTGCGCGAGGCCAACGCGCGCTTCCGCCGCAGGTTCGAATGGATTGAAGCAGAAGCCAGCAGACGCGGAACGAGCTTGGGCGACCTTGGGCTGACAGAACTCGATAGCATGTGGGAAGAAGCCAAGCGCCGAGAAATATGAGCCGGCCGCATTTACAGTCGATCCAGAAGAACCGGGGCTGGCCTTTAGTGGCCAGCCCCGTTGCTATTGCCGGACGTGCGCGAAGGTGGATGCGCTTTCCTGGCCGCCGGGTCTAGAACAATCCTTTGTACATACCTCCGTCCACGGTCAGCATCGCGCCGGTGATATAGGAGGCGGCCGGTGAGCAGAGGAAGGCCGCTGCCCGCGCGAATTCCTCCGGGCGAGCGATCCGCCCCAGCGGGCTGTCGGCGGCCTGCTTACGCGTTTCTTCCTCCGCCGAGGTGCCGGTGCGAAGCGCACGATCCTGCATCAGCTGTTGAACTCGCTCCGTGTCGGTCCACGCGGGCAGGATGCAATTGAAGCGAATTCCCAAACCGCCAAGTTCGAGCGCCAGCGATTTCATCATCCCGGCGACGGCCGCGCGCAGAGAGTTGGAGAGGATCAAGTTGGGCAGCGGCTGCTTGATGGAATACGAGGTGATGGCGAGTACGGCGGCCCGGTTGGAGGCGCGCAGCGCGGGCAGCGCCGCTCGCACCAGGCGAACGCTGCTCAGCACCAGTAGCTCGAAGGAAGACTGCCAGGCCGCGTCATCGAATTCCTCGAACCGGCCGGGAGGCGGGCCGCCGGAATTCGTGATCAATACGTCCAGGCCGCCCAATTGCGCAACGGCCTCAGTGACAACCGAGGACGGCCCCTCGGGCAGTGCCACGTCAGCGGCAATCGGTACGACGCGGGCGGAGGTCTGCGATCGAATTCGGCGCACGGCGGCTTCCAGGCGCTCGGTGTTGCGCCCGTTGATGGCCACCTGGGCCCCCTCGGCCACCAGAACCTGCGCGGTCGCCAGTCCCAGCCCGCGGCTCGCACCGCACACGAGAGCTCTTGCCCCGTCCAATCCGAGATCCATGGCTCATCCTTTGTGAATGCGCGGCGGCTGCCGCGGAAACAGATTCGGTTCAGCGGTCTTCAATCGAGGTGGAGGTCACCTCGACATCGGCGTTGTGGCTCTCGATCCAGCTCAGAGCGGCCTGCAGCACTTGCTGGTTATGGGCCGCGTCGGTGCTTACGGCAACGCAGGCCACAATGGAAGACGCCCACGCATCCTGGGCTCCCACCTCGGCTGCCGCCAGTTCGAACCGGTGGCGCAGCGCGGCGAGCAGCGGCGCGAGACGGCCGCGTTTCTCCTTAAGCGAGCGGCAGGCCGGGAGGGCCAGGGTCAGGACGCACACGGTGAGATGCATACGATGGGTCTGACTCATGTTCGCCCTCGACCCGTGGAGTCTAGGCGGCGAGAACAGGGTACGCCGAGGGGAACGCGGAAGGCGCGGCTCACGCCCTACTCCGAACTGCCCGAGCGGACCGCATCGGGCTCGAGGCGCGCGCGGACTGCGGCGGCGACCTCGGGCCGCAGGGATGGGATGGCCCCCCGCAGCCACCGGCGTCCGATGATCTGTGCATCCCGATCGGGAAGGCCAGCCAGCCAACCCAGAACCTCGGCCGGTGAAACCTCAGCAACCCGGGCAAGCACAAGCTGCGAGAACCGGACGCACTCGGGGTCTCCTTCGCGCAGCGCGCGCGGCAACACCTCCAGCGCCAGGCGCGATGCTGTGGAAGGGGATTCGTCCATCCACTCGAGCAGGACGCGCCAGCCAAAGCGGCGCGCGCTGCTGATGCGCTCCCCCAGAAAGGCGATGACATCATGGCGGAAGAGGTCCGGGGACTCGGCCCGGATCGGTCGAGCGGTGTGGCGGGCGAGAGCCTCGTGCAGGGCCCGGTCCTGCGACTCCGCGACCCAGCGAGCCAGGCGCATGTGGCTGGCCTCCGATCGACCCGCCGCGCCCACCATCCGAGCCGCGAGGATCTTCTCTTCAAGCGAAGGGAGCGACCACAAGTGATCCGCCAGTCGCAGGGCAGCCTCGGGTTGCAGCGCTGCACGCGGCAGAATAGCGGCCTCGATTTCGTTCAACATGGCGGGGGGAGTATTCCAGGAGGGCAGCGCCCCGTGGCGTGCGAGCGATGGACCGCGCCGCAGCAGGCGGTTCGAATGGGCTTCCAACTGACGCTTCAACATCGACGAGAAGATCTCCGGTTCGGAGAGGTGGTCGCCGAGGTTCTGGCTCCAGTGCCGCAGGGCATCCAGGTCGATCGCGGGCATGGTGTCTCAGTAGGCGCGCGCAAAAATCGCCTTGCTCTCCGATTGTTGTCCGCAGTGGATGCACACGCCGTGACCCGAGGGCTGATCGAAGGGAATGCAGCGCGTGGTCGCCTTGGTCTTTTCCTTGATCTCGGTCTCGCACTCGGCACGGCCGCACCACCAGGAGAGGGCGAAGCCCTCTTCGACGACCTGAGAGAACTCCGCGAAATCCTTGGGTTCGTGGGTGTGTGCCAGACGGGCCTCCAGCGCGCGGTCGTAGAGCGATGCCTGGATGTCGGCCAATGCCTCCGCGACGTGACTGGCCAGCCCCTG
>Ga0153916_10004206_pt1 | contig 10845 bp, 13 predicted proteins | sample Opewatmetagenome_FD_109642 | JGI IMG/M metagenome (GOLD analysis project Ga0153916, IMG submission 109642) | Freshwater wetland microbial communities from Ohio, USA - Open water 3 Core 3 Depth 4 metaG | ecosystem: Environmental > Aquatic > Freshwater > Wetlands | place: USA: Ohio, Lake Erie...
CAGAACTATACCAAAAGTCAAGCCTTTTTCTAAATGCGAATTTGCTCTTCGGAAGGTTTCGGTCCTAACTAATTGAAATCACGATGGAGAACTGACTAATAATTCTTTAATTACGGAATAGCTGTCCGTCACCCTTCCCCTCTCCCCGTTGGGGGAGAGGCCGGGGTGAGGGGGAATCAGGGGCATGGGAAGAGAATGACTGCGTCTTAGTAAAATTACTTGTATAAGAGAGGATTCTATGTTAAAGGAAGCTATGCTTCTGCGATTACTTGTCAACTGCTTATTATTATCGTGTCTCCTTCCGATGGGCTATTCGTACAGTTTTGAGACAAAGGGGCAGGAGTGTTCTAAGTGTCATACGCTCAACAGAGAAGAAGCCAGAGACCTCCTGAAAAATGTCATCCCAGACGTGGTGATTCTCGATGTTCGACTCAGCCCTGTGAAAGGGGTCTGGGAGGTGGATTTAGAATCGAGGGGTCGGAAGGCAATCGTCTATGTCGATTTCCTGAAGAAACATTTTTTCTCGGGGGCATTGGTCTCTGTAGGCGAAAAGAAAAATCTGACTCAGGAAAGGTTTATAGAACTGAATAAAGTCGATGTATCGCAGATACCGCTTGAGGATGCCTTGGTGATGGGCGATCAAAAGGCCAGAATTCGGGTAATTGTCTTTACCGACCCTGACTGACCCTACTGTTCAAAACTTCATCAGGAGATGAAGAAGATCATCGATGAGAGAAAAGATATTGCCTTCCACATAAAAATGTTTCCGCTCAACAGTCATCCTGAGGCCTACGAGAAATCAAAGTCTATTGTTTGCGAAAAGTCCCTCGCGCTTCTTGAAGATGCTTTTGAGAAGAAGCCAATACCTAAACCGAAATGCCAAACTTCAGCTGTGGATGAAAACATAAAACTTGCTCAAAAACTGGGTATTACGAGTGTTCCCACCTTAGTCCTGCCCGATGGAAGAAGCATCCCCGGATACAAGGACGCCAAAACCCTTATCAATCTCATAGGAAATTGAAGCTCCCGTTAATCCTATTCTCCAACAAAGTCGCCCCAACTCGCCCCCACTCCGCCATTCTGGGGGAGGGCAGGGTGAGGGGCAAATCAGGACACGGGAAGAAGAATTCCTGCATTTATACTACTCATTCGTCAGGGTGATTCGGTTGCCCGAGGCGTCGTAGGTATATGTCACCCTCCTCCCGTCTTCATAGATAATCTGGATCAGCCGATTGAGTCCATCGTAGACATAGATGCGGCCAGTGGTTTGGTAGATCTCAAAGTTCGAATCACTGTCATCGAAGGTGCTCATTCCAGGTGAATCTGTGACGGTCACACGGATCCGTCCCTGGGTCGTCCCCATCTCCGGGGGAACAGTCCAGTTATGAGACCGAACACTCCCCTGGAGACCTGCTGCAATGAGGTTAGGAAAGGTTTCCCCCCATCTGTGGACGGCTTGATTTCTTGAGAGCTATTTCCCTGCGAAGTTGTGCAAGTCCAACTGATTGTTGAACTAGACGTTGCCACGAGCCCCCTGCCTGCGGATGCTGTGTTGGTTATTGGAAGCACAATCCGAAAATCTTGTCAAGCTTTTTTCTTACCTTTTGGTTCTGAAGGATTGCCTTCTCCAATCTACGTTGAGGGACAAAAGGACAATCCAGCCTGATCGTTGTTTAGAAGGAGGGCGTGCAGGGGACGTTAGACTAGAAATAAGGTGTTTTTCTCTGGAAAATACTGTATCCACCTTATTTATTGGCGGGGAAATCTATCAGAGAATGACGTAATTATAAAAGATTTGCCAACAACAAGGAAAAATGATAAAAGTGTTATGAATCTGAGGTCTTTTGAATTCTTCTTAAGGGATGAAAGCAGGATTAAACGATATCTGGTAAAGACCTGCTGGAGAAACTACGTTCGTTTTTGTATTCGCTGTAGAACGAGGAAAATTTATCGGATCAGGCGAGATCGGTACCGTTGCGGCCAGTGCGGTTATGAGTTCTCTGATTTCGCAGGCAGATGGATCAACAAGGTTAAACTCCCGCATCGAGACTGGCTCTGGCTGATCAAATTATTTGAATTGGGGACCTCAGCCAGAAAGGCCTCTCAGCAATTAGGGATCTCTTATCCCACAGTCCACAAGGCCTTTCACCTAATCCGGCAGTCGATCACTGCTCACTCCAGACACGGTGATCTGTTATTGGACGGTGAAATTGGAGCGAAGGAAACCTATTTCGGAAATCGACGTGAGGGATGCCTTGCCCGGAATTCTCAAACCAGAATTCCTGTCTTTGGGATCTTCGAGAGGAAAGGGTCAGTCAGGGTGGAACCCCTTCAGAACCTCGATGCAGAGAGTGTTCTCAATCTGAAGGTGAAGACGGTCCGGAGAGGTTCGATCGTTTATACGGATAGGTGGAGAAGCTACGATGCCCTGATGTTTTGCGGCTACAAACACTCCACCGCCAATGATGGAAAAGGATTCAGCCGGAGTGATGTTCATATGAATGGCGTGGACCGCTTCTGGAGTTATGTCAAAGAGAGGATGAACAAGTTTCACAGCGTTTCAAGAGAAAAATTTCCTCTTTATCTAAAGGAGATGGAATTTCGGTATAACCACCGGCACGAGTCGATCTTCAATACCTTAGTCCGGTATCTCTGCGATTTAACAGCGATATAGGGAAAGAGAAGAATGGATAACATCGGGTCTCGGATTGCCTATTATTTGGTTGAAAAAGGATTGATCCAGAAAGAGGATTTGGAAAGAGTATTGCCTCCCAATCAGCCCATCGGGGATCTTTCTGTCGAAGAACAACTAATCAATGCTGGACTTCTCAGCCCGGAACAGCTTCGCTCGGCCGCGGAAGAATTTCTCGGAGTCCCTTTTGCCTCTCAGGACAATTTTCCGAAGGAACCTATTCTGGTCGATCATCTCTCGGTCCAATTCATGAAAGAATCAAAATTCATCCCCTCTCGCTTGACAGATAACACGTTGACGGTCATCATGAGCAACCCCCTCGACTTTTATACGGTCGACGCCATCCGATTGGCGACGAACCATGAGGTCCATGTGCTCGCAGGACGGGAGAACGAAATCTCAGAGGCCATCGAGCGGTCTTACGGGTCGGGTGCCACGTCGATGGAGAAGATCATCGAGGACACGGAGACCGTGCCGGAATATCGCGTAGAAGATGAAGAGAATGTCGACCACCTGCGGGATATCGCCTCTGAAGGGCCTGTGATCCGACTTGTCAATTTGATCATTACCCGGGCGATTGAATTGCGGGCAAGTGACATCCACTTCGAGCCCTTCGAAGACCAGTTTAGGGTCCGCTATCGAATTGACGGGGTCCTTCACGATGTGGAATCCCCCCCCAAACGCCTCCAGGCAGCCATCGCCTCCCGCGTCAAAATCATGGCCAAACTGAATATCGCTGAGAGACGTCTTCCTCAGGACGGACGGATCATGCTCCGGGTGAAAGGAAAGGAGATTGACTTCAGGGTTTCGTCGATTCCGACGATCCACGGGGAGAGCATCGTCTTAAGGATTCTCGATAAAAGCAGCATCGTCCTCGACATTGAAACATTGGGTTTTCCAGAAGACACGATGGGCGGTTTCACGGAGCTTATCCGGAGGCCTCACGGAATCATTCTCGTCACGGGTCCCACGGGAAGCGGAAAAACGACCACGCTTTACTGTGCCCTGGAAAAGATCAATTCCCCCGACAAGAAGATTATCACCGTAGAGGACCCGGTGGAGTATCAATTGAGGGGAATCAATCAAATCCAGGTCAAGCCCGCCATCGGGCTCACCTTCGCCAATTCACTACGATCAATCGTCCGCCAGGACCCCGATGTGATTCTCATCGGTGAGATTCGGGATGCTGAAACGGCTGAAATCGCCATCCATTCGGCACTGACCGGTCACCTGGTCCTTACCACCCTGCATACGAACGATGCCCCCAGCGCCATTACACGATTGATCGACATGGGAATAGAAGACTATCTTCTCTCTTCCACCATCATCGGGATATTGGCGCAGCGATTGGTGAGGGTCGCCTGTCCCTTCTGCCAGGAACCTTATTCACCATCCCCCGCTGTTCTGAGAGAGATGAAGCTCACTAGCGCCGACCTCTCGGGTCACAAGATTTCAGAGGTAAAGGGCTGTGAAAAATGCTCTAACACGGGATATTGGGGCCGATCGGGAATATTTGAATTTCTGAAGATTACCGACGATATCCAGAGGCTTATTCTCGGCAAGAAGGATTCAAATATCATTAAAGAAGCGGCCAGAAAGAAAGGCTTAAGGACGCTGAGAGAGGACGGGTGGTTAAAGGTGAAGCAAGGGATCACCACCATTTCCGAAGTTTTGCGCGTCACCCAGGAGGAGGCGCTTTAAACGCATGGCTGAATATCTCTACAAAGCCACGACCCTAAGCGGCCAGACCGTGGAAGGGGCAATGGATGGGAAGGATGAAGAGACGGTCGTCCAGAGCCTCCATCAGTTGGGGTATATCCCCATCCGGGTCGTCTCCTATCAGGAAAAGGGGACGGGTTTTCGTCTGCCCTCCTTTTTGCGACAGAGGGTCGGGGTTAAGAACCTGCTTGCTTTCACCCAGGAACTTTCAACACTCATCTCGGCGGGGTTGCCCCTTGACCGGAGCCTCAATATCTTGGGGACGCTGACAGAAAATGACACATTGCGGGAAACGGTAAAAGACGTACTTAAGAAAGTGGAGGGAGGCAATTCTTTGGCCGAGGCATTGGGAAACCATTCTCGCATCTTTCCCAAGCTCTATATCAATATGGTCAAGGCGGGAGAATCAGGGGGCTTTCTGGAGACGATCTTGTCCCGGTTGGCGCAATATCTTCAAGGCATGAAAGAGATCAGGGACCACTTGATCTCCGTAATGATCTATCCCCTGATATTGACGCTTGTCACAGGGGTCTCCATCACCGTTCTGGTCACTTTTGTGATACCGAGATTTGCCAGGATATTTTCCGATATCAAGCAGACCATCCCGCTACCAACGCAGATTGTCCTCACGTTCAGCCTGCTCGTAAGGGATTACTGGTGGGCCGGCGTGGGAGCAGTGCTCTTGGCTTACTTCGGGCTGAAGGCCTACAAAAAGGACGAGGAGAGGAGATGGAGATGGGACCGGAGCAAACTGGGATGGATGGTCGTGGGAGATCTCATCAAGAAAGTGGAGGTAGCCCGGTTTGCTAGGACGCTGGGAACCCTGCTGCAGAGCGGCGTCTCCATCCTCCCGGCCTTTAATCTCGTCAAAGAGATTTCACAAAACCTGGCCATTTCAAGGTCGATCGCTCATGTTCAGGATCGGCTGAGAGAGGGCAAGGGCATTTCCAGATCGATGGAAGAGACAGGGGTCTTCCCTCCCTTAGCGATCCACATGATCAGCGTGGGAGAGGAGACCGGCACGCTCGACCAGATGCTGATCAAAGTCGCAGAGGCCTACGAGGAAAGTGTCCGGACCGCCGTAAAACGGTTCGTCTCCTTGTTAGAGCCGCTGATCATCCTGGTGATGGGAGGGGTCATTCTATTCATTGTGATTTCGATCCTATGGGCGATACTCAGCGTCAACGATCTTCCGATTTAATCTCTGCAGAAGGAGAGGAGAAAGATGAAGTACAATGCTAAACGAAAAGAGAGCGGTTTCACTCTCTTTGAGATTCTTGTGGTCATCACGATCCTCGGATTGCTGGCCGCTTTAGTGGGACCGAGGCTGTTTGGGAAGGTCAGCATGGCAAAGCAGAAGACCGCCAAAGCGCAGATTGAACTCTTTGGCACTGCCCTGGATACATTCCGGCTCGACGTAGGCAGATACCCGACGATGGAAGAAGGATTGAAGGCCCTTCGAGAAAAACCTTCCGGTGCGGATGGATGGCAGGGTCCCTATCTTCCCAAGGAGATTCCCGTTGACCCATGGAATAAGCCTTATATCTATAAATGCCCGGGGGACCACGGCGATTATGATCTTTTCACTTATGGCCTCGACGGTACAGAAGGGGGTGAAGGAGAAAACCTGGATGTCGTGAGCTGGAAGGATGTGGGCAAATGAAGAGCAAAGGTTTTTCACTGATGGAGCTGATCATCGTCTTGACCATCCTTGCTTTATCCATTTCCCTAGTGACGGCCTCTTTATCAAATCTGTCAAGGACGATCGAGTTAAAAGCGGCAGCGAAGAAGGTTTCAGGAATCCTCCGGTATTACCGGAGTGAAGCCGTTAATAAAGGATCGGTCTATCAGGTTCTTTTTGACTCCGAATCGAGAGCAGTCAAGGTGCAGTCGATATCCTTAGCGGAACCAGCCGATGAGAACGGAACGGATGAAAAGAAGGAAGGGGAGGGCGCCAAGACCCTTTACGGGCTTCCCGAGGGTGTTCAGATGAAAGAGATCGATTTCCCTTCTCCGGAGTACCCCTGCGACCTCCCGGCGGTTGAATTCTACCCCAACGGGGGTTCCAATGGAGGCTCGATCCTCCTCAACTGCCCGGAGAGAAAGGGATACAGGATCAAGGTCGATTTCCTGACGGGAGAAGTGAAGATAGAGCAGGCTTAGTCGGATAGAAAAAAATGTCAATTTTCAAAGTTCAAATGAAATTCAAAGCCCAAATTTCAAAGGTGAATAAAACGAATTTACTGATAATTAAACTGACGTTCGCGTAGCGTCATTGCGAATGAAGTGAAGCAATCTCATGAGATTGCCGCGCCGTCCCGCCAAAGCGGGGCTCCTCCCAATGATTAGTTTGTAGTATCGTATATGCATAGACCAAACACCAGAGTCGACAAAGGGTTCACATTGATCGAAGTGGTAGTGGCCCTCGCCATCCTAGGGGTGGGGTTAACGGTGATCATTGAACTCTTTTCGGGCGGACTGCGTCTCGGAAGAACCTCTATGGAATATACAAAGGCTGTCAATTATGCGCGGACAAAAATGGATGAAATCACGATGAAACCCGCTGTCCAGGAGGGGACCGAGGAAGGGGAATCTGATGACAAAGCGTTTCGATGGCAGGTGGGGGTGAAAAAAGCCGACCTTCTCTCAATCGATAAGAGCGTAGACTATAAACCTCCGATCGAGCTTTTCCAGGTCAAGGTCGACGTCTTCTGGAAATCAGGGTCTAAGGAAAGGTCTACGAGCGTAGAATTCCTAAAGGCGATCAAACCGGAGGAGGGTAAGAAGCAGGGTTGATGGGATAAGGGGTCACACCGAGTTGAGACAGAAGATGAGTCAAGAAAGGCTGAATGGAAGATCTAGAAGAAGGAGGGGCGGCGCAGACGTCGACGTCTCGGTCTCATTGGGGTTTACCCTCATCGAGGTAATCGTAACGCTGACGATTCTCGGGTTCGTCGTCCTGATGGTTTCCGGGACCTTTCGTCTCGGTCTTTCATCCTGGGAAAAAGGGGATTCCATGAAGGAGGATTACCAGAAGGTACGCATGATCTCACAATTGGTGCCCCGGCAGTTGAAGTCGCTCGTTCCCTATAAAATAAGGACCGAAAAGGCAGAGGGGAACTACCTTGCCTTCGATGGAAAAGCCCAATCCCTAAGATTCGTGTCAGCCGTACCCATCAAGGCAAAACGGCCGGAGGGCTTCGTTTATGTGGTTTATCAATTCAAAGACGACGGAGACAAAAAAGGACGTTTGGTCCTTTATGAACAGAGGGCCCTGAACAGGGATTTCTTCGAAGATGATCTGAAGGAAGATTCTGCCGTGACGCTTTTTGGAGGAATTTCTCAGGTCCGCTTCGAATATTACAGTGAAGCGGACAAGGAGAAGAGCCGGACTGAGGAGTGGGTCGAGGAATGGAATGCAAAAGAAAAGAAGGAACTGCCGAAGGCCGTCAGAATGACTGTCATCTATTGGAATGAAAGAGGCAAAGAGGAGGCCTTTCCGATTACTGTGCTGGCTCCCGTTTCAGCCTATCAGTTCGAAGAGCTGAGAACAGGTCCGATGGGATTGGGACGAAGGACGACTCAAACGGGACCTCAACCTTGAGGGATTGAATGAAATTGAAATTCATTATTTCGGATTCCGAATTCCGAAATTCGAGTGGGGTCGCCTTGATCATGGTGCTATGGGTCATTACCATTCTCACTGTAGTGGCGCTGGAATTCAGCTTTGCCATGAGAACGGAAGTCAATATCACCAAGAACTTTAAGGAGGAGCTGCAACTGTACGGCATCGCACAAGGAGGGGTTCAGCGGGCCATTGCAGAACTGATTCTTAAGCATGACACAAGATCTCAACAGTTGAGGAAGACCATGAAGACGGAAGAGGTCACTCCGGAAATAAAGGAGTGGGTACCGGATGGCAGGCCCTATGCCCTTCATTTTGATCAAGGAGAATGTGAGCTCCGGATCATGAGCGAGGCAGGGAAGATCAACATCAACACGATCTCCGAGACGACGCTTCGAAAGCTGGTCGGGAATCTGGGCCTGGAGGTAGAAAACCGGGACGTTGTGGTGGATTCCATTCTCGACTGGAGAGATCCGGATGATTTCCTCAGGATCAACGGAGCGGAGAATGACTATTATCAGTCTCTGAAGGAACCCTATCGCTGCAAGAATGCTAATCTGGATTCCATTGAGGAACTCCTCCTTGTTCGGGGAGTCACTCCCGACCTGTTTTATGGAAAGAAGAGAGCGAAAGCGGGTGAGGAGGGAGCGAAGGCATCCGATGTCGGCCTCAAAGACATCTTCTCCATCTACGCTCCCGGAGAGCAGGTTGACATCAACAGCGCTTCCTTGCCCGTGTTGAGGGCCGTCTTGGGACTTCCAGGCGAGGCTGGAAAAGCCATCCTGAAGGCTCGGGAGGAGAAAGGTTTCCAAAATCAACAGGAACTTCTCCAAAGGGTACCTGAACTTTCCCCGTTTATCGCAGAGATCACAGGACGCATTGTGTTCTCATCCATAATAACTCTGTCGGCGACGGTTTACTATACCATTGAGTCTCGGGGAAAAAGTAAAGGGGGGGGCGCTGTTCGAGGTCTGAAGACAATTGTCAAAATTGACCGGACGGATAAGAGGGGATATAAGATTATTCAATGGGTGGATACCCTTATTTGACCACGAAGAGAGCATCGGTGAGCGTCGGATGAAAGCATTAAAGGATTTGGCAAAAGAGGTGCGGGAACGTGTTCCTATCATGATCTCAGACAAGAGTCTTGGGATCGATTTCAAGCAGGATCATCTTGTCCTTACCCTTCTCAGGAAGTCCTTCGCGCGGATCGATCTGATGGACTACGCGGTCCATCCCATCCCTCCTGAAGCTCAGAAAGAAGATTGGGAGGCTCAAATCATCAGCCTGGTTCATACCTTTGTCTCCAAACATCAGTTCAGCAGGGAGAGGGTCTCCATTGCCATCCCGAGGGAAAAAGTGATTGCCCGCTTCATCAGGCTTCCTATCGCTGCCAAAGAAAACTTGAGAAAAGTGCTGGAATATGAGATGCCCAAATACACGCCCCTTGAAAAGGGGGAGATCTATTTTGACTATTCCCTTCTCAAGGAGGAAAAGGATTGGCTCCATCTTTTTGCAGTGTTTGCCAGGAAGGCAGACGTAGATCCTTATGTGTCGCTTTTGAAGAAAATGGGGATCCAGCCGATCTCAATCCAAATTCCCTCTGTCGCGGCCCTCAACCTTTTCTTCTACAACAACGGGGGCAGAGAGGGTGAAACCTCGGTGCTGATCGATGTCGGAGAACTGTTCTTTGAGATGAATCTCCTCCAGGGAAAGGATTGGAGGGAAAGCCTTCGTCTTCCCCTCCCGAAGGATGCAAAAGAGGCAAAGATCATTAACACCTTCAAGCGGTCGGGAGACGGTTACTCTCCTGCAAACTCCGCTGTCTTCGCTTACGGGTTAGGTGTCGATGAAACCATCCTGGCGAGCCTCAAGGAGACCGATCAACTCAAAGCTGTCTTGCTTGCTCCCATGGATCGCATTCAGGGTGAGAGGGAAAGATCGCAATCCAACAGAATTTATGCCTCCGTCGGGGTTCCCCTCAAGGGATTGATCAGCCCGCGGGTCGACCTTAATCTCCTTCCGATCGGGATGAGAAAAAAGGTAAGACAGATTGGGAAACCTCTGCTGATCATCTTAACCTCCCTGGCCCTGTTCCTCGGCTTGATATGGGGAGCAGGTGCGTTTATGCATTACAGGAAAGAATGGGAAGCGGTCAATGCCGAGATAAAAAAGAGAAGGCCTGCCGTAGAGGCCGTTGAAAAGCTGCAAAAACAGAGAGACGATTATCGTAAAGAGATGGCGGAGCTCGATCAGATCCGGTCGGGCGAGATCAGTAAGGGTGAGGTCCTGGAAGAGCTGACCCGACTTCTGCCCGATACGATCTGGATCTGGAATCTTAAATATAACGGGAAAGAAATTGAGCTGAGCGGATTTGCGGATTCGGCTTCTGATTTGGTTCCTCTTCTCGATAGATCTCCTCTCTTCGAAAAGGTGGAATTCCTGGCCCCTGTGACGAAGGAAATGCAGATGAGAGGAGATGGGAACAAGGAGAAAGAGAGATTCAAGATCAAGGCAAAGATTGAGGGAAGAAAATAATATCTTGAAAAAGTGGTCGTTCCCCAACCATTTGAGGTTCTTAAAGCTTCCCGACAGTTTGAGCTTTTTCAATTTGAACTTCTTAAAGAAGGTGAAGCTCTCTCAGCGAAGAATTCTTTTCTTGCTGATGGGAATTGTAGCGGTCGTCTTGGTGGTTGCCTTTGCGGTTGTCCCCTTGGCAGAACCTAGAGAAGGGGCCGGGGAGGGAGTTGCTTTAAAAAAAAGTGCTTTGTGTATTTCCACGAAGTTCGTTAATATTGGAACGGCAATG
>Ga0153916_10004207_pt1 | contig 10844 bp, 7 predicted proteins | sample Opewatmetagenome_FD_109642 | JGI IMG/M metagenome (GOLD analysis project Ga0153916, IMG submission 109642) | Freshwater wetland microbial communities from Ohio, USA - Open water 3 Core 3 Depth 4 metaG | ecosystem: Environmental > Aquatic > Freshwater > Wetlands | place: USA: Ohio, Lake Erie, Old...
GCAGCACGATCAGGAGAATGATCAGGATCTCCGGCATGCCGATCTGGCTGAACATGGGCCCTCGCTGGTGTATTGCTAGAACAACGACCGCGCGATCAGGTAGGCGATCACGATTCCCACCAGACCGAGGAGGGAAACCTGCAGGCCCACCGGGCCGAGCGTCATGTTGAGTATAACGAGATCGAGGTGAAACGGCCCGATGGACGGGGTCACGGTCCAGGTGAAGAACTCCTTGGCCGGACCGGCGGGAAGGAACCGATTGAGCAGCGCCGACAGGAATCCCCCGAGCACGAACCCGAGGGTCAGCACTGCCAGATAGAACCGCGGACGCCTGGCCCCGATGCCCATCATCAGCTCCTTAGCTCCTGCGCGCCACGGCGTACACCAGGCAGTCCGCGAGGGCGTCCCGCGCCCGCCCGGCCGGCAGCGCCTCGAGTTCCTCCGCCGCCCGGTCCGCATACTCGGCGGCACGTCCCCGGGCGGCCTCCACACCACCCCGCAGGCTCACCGACTCGATCACGTCGGCGATGGCGTCGTCCTCCGGCTCGGGCGTGCGCATCAGCGCGGCCACCCGCTCGCGCTCGGCGGGCGTCATCCGCGGGAGGGCGGCGATCAGCGGCAGGGTGATCTTGTGCTCCTTGAGATCGAGACCGGACGGCTTGCCCGTCGTCCGCTCGGACTCCGTGTAGTCGAGCACGTCGTCGGTGATCTGGAATGCCATGCCGAGGTGCGTGCCGTAGCGCCGCAGGACCGCGCGGAGCGCGGGATCGGCGTCCGTGGCCCCCACCTCGCAGGCACCGGACATCAGCGACGCGGTCTTCGCGCGGATCAGCGCGGTGTAGGCGTCCTCCGAGTAGTCGAGCGCGTCGTACGCCTCGAGCTCGCGCATCTCCCCGACCGTCATCTCCGTGGTGACGCGGCTCATCACGCGGAGCGGCTCGGGATCGTCGAGGTTCACGAGCTCCACGATGGCCCGGGAGTACAGGTAGTCACCCATGATCACCGCGACCTGATGACTGAAGATCGCGTTGATCGTGGGCTGGCCGCGTCGCAGCGCCGAATGGTCCACCGAGTCGTCGTGCACGAGCGTCGCGATGTGGATCAGCTCGACCGTCGCCGCCAGCGTGACCTTCACCGGGGAGAGCCGGTCGACGGCCCGGGCGGCGAGCAGCAGCAGCGTGGGGCGGAACAGCTTCCCCTTCATGCGCAGCAGGTGCGCGCTCACGTCCTCGACCATGGGGAAGTCGGACCGCACGATGCGTCCGAGCTCCCCGAAGACGGCATCGAGCTCGGCGCGGATCGGCAGCTGGATCGACGCCAGCGTGGCCGGCGCGAGCGGCGAGGTCGCTTTCAATGCCCGGCCCCGGAAAGCCGCTTTACGCGCTCGGCGACATCCTGAAAGCGAATGTCGAGCGCGAACACCCGGTGATAGCACGCGGCGGCATCGGCCTGCTTCCCCATCTCCTCCCCGCACCGCCCCAGCCAGTACAGCAGCCCGATCTTGGCCTCGTCCCCCGAGGGATCGGTCTCAATCGCGCGGCGCATCACCGTGGCCGCGACGGAGAACTGCCCCTTGTCGAAGAAGCAGGTGCCCAGCGCCTCCGCGGTGCGCAGCCGGCCCGCCGCCGAGCGCAGCGCCTTCTGGAACTCGGCGATCGCCTCGTCGAGCAGGCCCATCTCCTTGAAGGCGACGCCGAGGTCGTAGTGCGCCTGCCAGTCCTCCTCCGCGATGTTGGCCTCGATGCCCCGCTTGAACTGCGACAGCATCTCGGCGAAGTCGCGCTCCTCGTCCCCCGTCGGCTCCTCGTCCTCCACCCGCATGCGGGTGTCCATCGCGAGCTCGTCCTCCAGGACGAGCGCCCCGAGATCGACGAACTCCGACTCCGGCTTCGCGGCCTGCGCCGCGGGCTCGGCGGGCCGCGCCGGCGCGAGTGCGGCGAGGGCCTGCCTGGCCTGCGGGCTCTGCGGATCGTGCTCCAGGACGCGCTTGTACACCATCTGCGCCCGTTCGATCACGCCGGCCCGCACCAGGGCGTCGCCCAGCCCGAGGTAGGTTTCGACGAGCCGGCGCTTGTCCCCGGACCGGTACGCATGCTCCACGCGCTTCTGGTGATGCCGCACGCTGTTGGGGTCGAGCCGGATGATCTCATCGACCAGCCCCGCCGCTTTCCCCCAGTCCCCAGCCCGCTCGAGCAGGCCGAGGGCGATGTCGAGCTCCTCCAGGGCACGCTCCCGCTGCCCGACCTCGGTCAGCGCTTCGCCGAGCGCCACGTGGCGCTGCGCGCTGTCGGGGTCGTCCGCCACCGCCGCTTCGAGCACCCCCAGGTCCGGCGCCGCGACAGCCGCCGCCTGCTCCGCCTCCTCCGCCGTGGCGAGCGCAACCTCCGGCGCGAGCTCCTGCTCGGCCCGCTCCTCCGCCTCCGCCGCGGCTTCCCCCGCCGCTTCTGTAACCTCTGCGGCCTCTGTCGCTTCTGCCGCCTCTGCCGCTTCTACCGCCCCTTCTTCGATCAGCGCTTCCGCTCCGTCGACGTCCAGCTCCGGGAGAGCGAGACCCGTTGCGTCCGACGTCCGGATCACCACACCCTCGGCGGGAATCTCGAGCAGCGGCAGGTCGTCGAGCGCCGCCCGCACGTCGTCCAGCTCGGGCAGCTCGATATCGCCGATGTCGCCGACCTCACGCTCTTCGGACTCGGCCGGCGCCTCGACGGCCGCTCCACCCTCCCACCCGGCGATCTCGTCCAGGCCGGGCTCCTCGTCCGCGGTGAGAGACGTGCGCTCGATCTCGAGGCCCGGGGCATCGAATCCCGCCGCCTGGAACTCCTGCTGCACATCGAGGCCATCCAAGCTGCCGACGTCGGCGGCCTCGTCCTCGGTGACCAGCGCCGTCGGCTCGACCTCGAACACGTCCGGTTGCGCGACCGCCGTCGGCGTCTCGCCCGACGGCTCGTCGACCGTCCCCGTCGCGGCCCCGCCGTGCTCGGCCGCACCGACCGCCTCGTCCGGGCGATACTCTTCGTCGAGGTCGAGGAACACGAGGTCGGACGACTTCTCTTTCCGCTCCTTGAGCTTGGGCTTGGGCGCCCGGCTCGGATCGAAGTCCGGATCGATCGCCTTGATCTGGGCCAGCGTGCGGCGTGATCGCCGCTCGTCGCCGCTCGCCCGCGCCTCGTGGAACAGCTTGGCCAGCTGCTCGCGCGCCTCGGTCGTGCGCGCCGCGGCTCTCAGCTGCTCCGCCAGGAGCAGGCGGATTTCCTCATTCTCGGGCGACAGGTCGGCGAAATCCTGCAGGGCGCGGAACGCCCCGTCGGTCTTCCCCGCCTTCTGCATCCGGTCCGCGTACTCGAGCAGGTTCTGCTTGGCCTCCGCCACGAACCCGCGCTCGACCATGAGCTGGGCAAGGCGCAGATAGACGTGCGTCCGCCCGGGCGCGTTGCGCAGCACCTTATTGCACAGAGCGATGGCGTTGTTGGGGAAGCCGTACTCCGCGTACAGCGTCGCCGCACGCTCGTACATGTCGACGGCGTCCGGCACCATCGAGATCTTGAGGTAGAGATCGCCCACCTTGTTGAACAGCGCGAGCTCCGAGGCAAGCTCCGGCTTGCCCTCCAATTCCCGGAGCACCTCGACATAGGCCTCGATCGCCTTCAGAGCCTGCCCCTTCTCTTCGAGCTGTCGGGCCCTGAGCTTCAGCCGCTCGACGTTCAGGAATGACCTCGCGCCGGTGATTGATGGGAGCCGACTACGCAACTCCGTCAAACAAGTGAATTTAGGCCTGCCTCACGGGGGTGACAAGGCAAACCGCCCACCCACACCTCCTCGACCAGGTTGCCGCCGTACCAGTACACCAGTTCCCGCCAGTCACGCGCTGCCACAAGGGTCAGGTCGGCGCGGAACCCCGGGGCAATCTGCCCCCGCGAACCCGCCTCCCCCACCGCCGCGGCACCGTTGACCGTGATGGCCGTGATGGCCTCCGCCGGCAGCATGCGCAGCTGGGAGACCCCAAGCGTCCCCATCAGGGGGAGACTCAGCGCCGGCGAGCTCCCCGGATTGAAGTCCGTCGCCAGGGCCACCGCGCCACCCGCGTCGATCAACTGGCGGGCTGGCGCCCGGTCCGATCTTCCGAGAAACAGCATGGTGCCTGGTAGCAGCACGGCCACCGTTCCGCTCCGCGCCAGCGCGCCGATCCCCGCGGCCGACGCCCGCGCGAGGTGATCCGCCGAGACCGCGCCGATCTCCGCGGCAAGCTCCGCGCCGCCCGCCCCGTCGAGCTCGTCGGCGTGCAGCTTGAGGCCGAGACCGTGCCGCCGGGCCGCCTCGAGAATGCGCCGCGACTCCTCCACCGTGAACACCCCCGGCTCGCAGAACACGTCGCAGAACCGCGCGATCCCCTGGCGCGCCACCGCGGGCAGCATCTCGTCGATCACGAGCCGCAGATACGCTGTCCGGTCCCCCCGGTAGTCGAGCGGAACCTCGTGGGCGCCGAGAAACGTGGCGATCAGGCTGGGTGGCCCCGGCGCCAACGCGCCGATCACGTCGAGCATGCGCAGCTCGGTCGCGGTGTCGAGCCCATAGCCCGACTTCACCTCGATCGTCGTCGAGCCATGCGCCAGGAGGTGCGCCAGACGCCGTCTGGTGAGGTCCGTCAGCTCCGCGGCACTCCGCGCACGGGTGTCGCCGACCGAGGACAGGATGCCGCCACCCTCCGCGGCGATCGCCTTGTAGTCCATGCCGCGCGCACGGCGCTCGTGATCGGCCAGGCGCGGGCGGCCGAACACCGCATGGGTGTGGGCATCGACGAAGCCGGGGAACAGGACCCCCGTGATCTCGACGACCGGGACGCCCGCCAGCTGGGGCTTCACGTCGCGGTAGGGCCCGACGGCCGCGACGACGCCGTCGCGCACGAGAACGGCAGCGTCGGCGAGGATCTCCAGATCGGCCATCTCCCGGCCGCGGCGCGGGCGGGCGGGCCCGCGGCAGGTGACGACCTGGGTCGCCCCGACGAGCAGCCTCCCCCTCAGCTGTCCCCCTCCGCCATCGGCAGCCGGATCCCGTGGCGCCGCGCGGTCGCGAGCGCGAGATCGTAGCCCGCGTCGGCGTGCCGCGCGATCCCGATCGCCGGGTCGTTGGTGAGCACGCGCTCCAACCGGCGGGCGGCCGCGTCGGTGCCGTCCGCGACGATTACCTGACCCGCGTGCAGGCTGTTGCCGATCCCCACCCCGCCACCGTGGTGGAACGACACCCACGACGCGCCGGACGCCGTGTTGAGCAGCGCGTTCAGGATCGGCCAGTCGGCGATGGCGTCCGAGCCGTCCTTCATCGCCTCGGTCTCGCGGAACGGCGACGCCACCGAGCCCGTGTCGAGGTGGTCTCGCCCGATCACGACGGGGGCCGAGATCTCGCCCGTCTTCACGAGGTCGTTGAGGGCGAGCCCGAAGCGGGCCCGCTCCCCCATCCCCAGCCAGCAGATCCGGGCCGGCAGCCCCTGGAACGCGACCTTCTCGGAGGCGACGCGAATCCACGTGGCCAGGTGCCCGTTCTCCGGAAACAGGTCGAGCACCAGTCGGTCGGTGCGGTGGAGGTCGCGCACGTCGCCCGAGAGCACCGCCCAGCGGAACGGCCCTTTCCCTTCGCAGAACAGCGGGCGCACGTACTCGGGGACGAAGCCCGGGATGTCGAACGCGTCCGCGACGCCCGCGTCGAGCGCCTCCGTGCGGATGTTGTTGCCGTAGTCGAACGTCACCGCCCCGCGGCGCTTGAGGTCCAGCATGGCGCGGACGTGCGTCACGATCGACGCCCGGGCGCGGCGGACGTATTCCTCCGGCTCGCGGCGCCGCAGCTCGGCCGCCGCGGCCAGCGACAGACCGGCCGGGATGTACCCATTGAGCAGATCGTGCGCCGAGGTCTGGTCGGTCAGCACGTCCGGCACCCAGCCGCGCCGCACGATCTCCGGCAGCACCTCCGCGCAGTTGCCCAGCAGCCCCACGGACAAGGCCTGGCGTGCGGCCTTGGCGCGCTCCACCTGCTCGATCGCATCGTCGAGCGAGCGGGCGGCGACGTCGAGGTAGCGGGTGGCGAGCCGGCGCTCGATGCGCGCCGGATCCACCTCCACCGCGAGCATCACCGCCCCGTTCATCGTGGCGGCGAGCGGTTGCGCGCCACCCATCCCTCCCAGCCCCCCCGTGAGCACGACGCGCCCCCCCAGGGTCCCGCCGAAGTGCCACCGCCCGACCGCCCCGAACGTCTCGTACGTGCCCTGGAGGATCCCCTGTGTCCCGATGTAGATCCAGCTGCCGGCCGTCATCTGCCCGAACATGATGAGGCCAAGGCGCTCGAGCTCGCGGAACTTGTCCCAGGTGGCCCACCGGCCCACGAGGTTCGCGTTCGCGATCAGCACGCGCGGCGCGTCCGCGTGCGTGCGGAACACGCCGACCGGCTTCCCCGACTGCACGATCAGGGTCTCGTCGTCCTCCAGCGTGCGCAGCGTGCGGCAGATCGCGTCGAAGCAGCGCCAGTCGCGCGCCGCCTTGCCCGTGCCGCCGTACACGACCAGATCCTGCGGCCGCTCGGCGACCTCGGGATCGAGGTTGTTCATCAGCATGCGCAGCGCCGCTTCCTGGATCCATCCCTTGCACGACAGGGCCGTTCCGCGCGGCGCCCGCACCGTTCGGGCCGTCATACCAGCGTCTCCCTGGCCGTGAGCGTGAACAGGGCTTCGAGGTCCGGGCTCAGCACGCGATCGGCGGCGAGCGGCGCCACCACCTTGCGAACGCGGGCGTGGAGCCGCTCGACCCCGCGCCCCGGCCGGAGCGGCTTCCGGTACTCGAGGGCCTGCGCCGCGCACAGCAGCTCCGCCGCCACGACGCGCTGCGCGTTGGCGAGCACGCGGCGGGTCTTGTGCGCCGCGGCCATCCCCATCGGCACGACGTCCTCCTGGCTCGCGCTGGTCGGGATGGACTGCACGCTGGCCGCGGTGCAGAGCGACCGCGCCTCCGCGACCAGCGACGCCGCGGTGATCTGCACCATCATGAGACCGGAGTCGACGCCCGGCCGGGCGGCGAGAAACGCGGGCAGCCCGTCGGACAGATCGGGATTGAGCAGCCGCTCCACGCGCCGCTCGGCGATGCCGGCCAGCGTCGTGAGCCCGATCGCCAGCACGTCGAGCGCCAGCGCCACCGGTTGGCCGTGGAAGTTGCCACCCGACAGGATCGCGTCCTCGAACACCAGCGGGTTGTCGGTCGAGGCGTTGAGCTCCACGGCCGCGATGCCGGCCGCGAACTCGACGGCGTCGTGCACCGGCCCGAGCACCTGCGGGGTGCAGCGCAGGCTGTAGGCATCCTGCACGCGGGGATCGTCCTGGCGGTGCGCCTCCCGGATCTCGCTGTCCGCCAGCAGCTCGCGCAGCAGCGCCGCGGAGGCGATCTGTCCCGGATGGGGCCGCGCCCGGTGGATGCGCTCGTCGAACGGCTCCGGGGTGCCGCGCAACGCCTCGAGCGACATGGCGGCCGCACCGTGCGCCGTGCGCCACAGGCGCCGCGCGTCGTGGACCAGCAGCGCCAGCACGGCCGTCTGCACCTGCGTGCCGTTGACCAGCGCCACGCCTTCCTTGGCCTCGAGGCTCAGCGGAGGGATCCCGGCGTGCCGCAGCGCGTCCCGCGCAGCCATGCGGGCGGGCGCGGCCGCCTCGTCCGGGCGTCGCACATCCACGTCGCCCTCCCCCAGCAGCGCCAGCGCGATGTGCGCGAGCGGAGCGAGGTCGCCCGACGCCCCGACGCTCCCCTGCTCCGGCACCACCGGATGGATCCCCGCGTTGAGCAGCAGCACGAGGTGCTCGGCGACCTCCGGGCGGGCGCCGCTGGTTTCGCGGAGCAGCACGTTGGCCCGCAGCAGCATCGCGGCGCGGACCACGTCTTCGGGGAGCGGCGCGCCCACGCCGGCCGCATGGCTCAGGATCAGGTTGCGCTGCAGCTCGCGCAGCTGCTCGGGCGGAATCCGCACGTTGGCGAGCTTGCCGAACCCGGTGTTCACCGCATAGATGGTGGCGCCGCTCGCGAGGGCGCGCTCGACCCGCTCACGCGACCGCACCGCGCGTCGCGCCGCCTCGGGAGCGATCGTCACGACGGCAAACTCCCGCGCGACGGACACGACGCTGTCGATCGTGAGGGAGGCACCGTCGAGCGTGATGGGTGGAGGCATGATGGTAAGTTAGACGGCGGGCGGCAGCTTGCGCGAGTCGGCAGCGGGGGCACCCTGCCAGCTGCTCAATATCCAATGTCCAATGTCCAGTGTTCAATAGCCAAATAGCCGACGGCGTTCGGCCATCGGCTATCGGCTGTCGGCAATCGGGTGTCGGCTACCGGCGCCTGACCACCATGCCCTGCGCCTCGCTGGTCGTGAGCCCGCCGTGGACCTGGAGCTCGGGGTTCCCCGGGTCGGTCTGGTAGCTCCAGTCGAAGATGATGAAGTTCTGCCCCACGTGCGTCGTCCGGATGGCGCCGTAGCGGGCGAAGCCGTCGCCGCCGTTCATCTCGAACACGTAGCCGAAGCCGGGCTGCGCCAGCAGCTGCGTCGAGCCGAAGCCCGAAACCGGCGCGACGTCAATCGACGTGAGGTCGTCGACCGGGCTCAGCGCGTACAGCATCACGCTGGCCTGCGCCGGCGCGACGAACAGCTGCAGGGTTCCCGGGTCGCGGTGAATCGTGAAATCCGACGCGGTCGACGCGGCGCCCACGAGCCCGAGCTCGCCCGGCTCCACCTGCCCGTTGCCGTTCAGGTCCTGAAAGAAGCGGAACCCGGCCTGGCTCTGGTTCGCGGCGTCGGCATAGATCACGACGTTGCGCGCATCGGGACGCGGCGTGTCGTACCGCAGCGGCGACCACAGGCTCTCCCAGCCCTCGATGCTCTCCGCCGACACCCCGAAGCAGCGCGGTATGCCGTTCTCGAGCGCCGCGGCGACGAACTCCGGGGACACCGTCGTCCCCTCGAGCGCCCAGGTCGCGTCGCACAGATTCTGGTCGATCGAGTACCCCGTGCTGTAGATGCGGTACTCCATGAAGCCGTCCGGCTCGGAGGTAAATGGCGTGTCGTCCCACGCCAGGTAGATCGCGCCGTTGAGCGAGGTGCTGGTGAGGTACGTCGGCGCGCTGAGCCGGAGCCGCTCGTCCACCTCCACCTCGGTGAGAGCGCTCTCATCGCCGCTCGTGCTCACCGCCGAAACGGCGTAGTCGAGGTCGGGGATGCCCGTGTCGTGGAACGTCGTGGACGTGGTCTCGCCCCGCAGGTCGTACTGGCCCGATGAGCCGGGCCGCGAGTAGACACGGTAGACGGCGAGATCGCTCGCCGGCACGGGATCCCAATGGAGCAGAATGCCCGCCGGTGCCTGCGGGTCGCCGCTCGGGTCGAGCACGTAGAACAGGTTCTGGGGCCGGTCGATGTTCACCACCACGACGTCGTTGCTGCACGCCGCAGCCGCCACCAGCCCAACGAGTAGCACAGGGTATCGCCTCATGGCCATCCGCCTCGTGAAGGGGCTCCAGCACTACCAAGAGCATGGGCCGTGCCTTCGGTGAATGCCAGATAACCAATTGCCATGTAACAAGTTAACTGGTCGGCGGACGCGTCCGCAGTGTCCTCTTTTTCGGACGGACCGGGACGAACTCGCATTTCCGGAGCCCCCCGCCGCGCGGGCTCGCTACCTGCCCTGCTGCAGCGTCTGCTGATCGTACTGCAGCTTGATGTCCGGTTGGTCGAGCAGCGAGATGAAGAAGTTGAACGCGAAGTTTCCGTTGGGCGACTTGAGGAACTGGAACGTCGCGCGCCACCTGTGCAGGTCGCGCTCGAGCCGGACGACGTGCTGGCCGAACTGTTTGGTGGTGAGGTTGTACTGCGTGCTCCAGGACAGGGACCAGTTCTTCGTGGGGTCGAAGCCGAACGACAGGCCGAGCGTCTGGTTGTCGGTGAGCGCGCTCGAGATCGACGGGCTCACGGCCCCCGTGGGGCGCTGGCGCTGGCTGTCGTACGTGACCGAGAGTGAGAACGGCCGCTTGCCGGTCCCGCGCGTGGGACGCATGTCGTAGTCCTGGAACCGGTCGCCACTCGGCCCCGGGATCAGGCTCGGCGTCACGGCGGTGTCGAGCGGCTCCGGCCGCTCCTCACCGGTCGACGGGGACGGGCCATGCCCCGTGATCAGCCCGATGATGCTGCCCACCGTCCGCTGCGACACGGTGAACCGGGCCGAGACGTGGCTGAGGAACGGGGCGAACTTGGCGCTGTCGGTGCCCACCGGTCCGTCCCAGAGATCGTGCGTGATCCCCAGCGAGAAGCCGGGCAGCAGGTCCGAGGTGAACTGGTTGCTGATCGCCGCCGTGACCCACCCGGTGCGACCCTCCTGCTTCGCCTGCTCGAAATCGTAGCTCAAGTCCGACGTCTGAATGCCGAGCAGCTTGACCTTGCGGGCGTTGGCGGGGTCGGTGGTCGTGTCGCCCGGGGCCGGCCGCAGCTTGCCCTCGAAGTTCTGCGTCAGGCCGAACGAGATGCGATGCTGCGCGGGGCTGCGCAACTGCGGGGTCCTGCCCGCTCCCGCGATGGCCCGCGCATACTCTTCCGGCACGTTCGCCGCCGGCGCGTAGGTCCAGCGAATGACCGGCGAGATCTTGTGGCGAATCCGGCTGATCGGTCCCACGCCCGGAAAGAAGCCGAAGAAGCTCGGCGAGATGCCCGCCCCAAACGAGAGTCGCTTTCCCTGGCTGACGAACGACCCGTTCGTGTAGCGGTTCCGTACCATGAACGCGCCACCCGTGGTGTTCTGGATGCCGATCGTCGGCTGGAGCTTCCACGTGGCCGGGAAC
>Ga0153916_10004208_pt1 | contig 10844 bp, 6 predicted proteins | sample Opewatmetagenome_FD_109642 | JGI IMG/M metagenome (GOLD analysis project Ga0153916, IMG submission 109642) | Freshwater wetland microbial communities from Ohio, USA - Open water 3 Core 3 Depth 4 metaG | ecosystem: Environmental > Aquatic > Freshwater > Wetlands | place: USA: Ohio, Lake Erie, Old...
CTACCAGACCCTCTGGCCGGGGAACATGGACATCATGTATAAAAGGCTGGATAATTACGGACTCGCCTCGGGAGGCACTACCTATACAGCGCGCCTCACCTACTCCGACACGGACTCTCAATCCAACGCCGTCGATTTCGACAGCGCGACTACTGACATCCACATCAGCTACCAAGACTCCTGGACGGGAAACAATGACGTAATGTATAGAAAACTGGCCAGCTTCGGCGGAGCCGGGTTCAGCGGGCAGAGGGTGAGCTGGGGGACAGGCGACTCAAGCCAGTCCTCAGTGACAGCCAGCGTCGGCGACGCCTATGTCGTCTGGGCGGACGATACCTCCGGTAACTACGAAATCTACATCAAGTAGGCAATCAGGGATTCTGCGGCCTCTCATTTCCGGATGATCCGGTCGCTGGCCGCTGGTCTTGCCTCCCAGCCCGGCCGATCAGGCCAATTCTCGGACGCAGGCTTCAGGGCTTGTTTGACGGACTGAGAAGTTTGGTATACTCTGGAACCAAGTGATCGCCGGAATGACCAAGCCAAGAAATCGGACTATAAGGCAGGCCTTGGGGATGGCCTTTTGGCTGGGAATTTTGCTGTCCGCATTGGCAGGATGCAAGAATTCAACCACCCCCGATGAGCCCAAGGAAGCCAGGATCATCGTCCGCAATAACTGCGGCATCTCCGTGGATATCTACATGGACGGAGTCTACCTGTTCTATCTGGAATACAAGGAATATTACTACATCGAAGACGTTGCCCTGGGGACTCACGCGCTTGTTGCCAAGAAAATGGGGACCGATACGCTTCTCAAGTCAATATCAACAGAGGTTTCGGAAAAGCAGGACTACACCTGGACGATCAGCAGCACGGCGATCGTAAAGATTATCAATAATTACGGAGAAACTCTCAGCGTTTATGGAGATGGCACTTATCAGACCGACATCGACGACGGAGCCTCCGCTTCGATCCAGAATATCCCCTACGGTGAGCATCTCTTCGAGGCCAAGAGACCGGATGAGAGCGAGGTCCTGGCCTCGACCAGCTTTGAAGTCCTCGAGGACAAGGAATACACCTGGACGATCACCAAGTGAGTTTGGCGGCTTGGATTCGGGCGTGAGCAGCCGCCGTGAATTCCTCAAGACGGCAGTTCGGACGGGGGCCGGGGCCGCAGCCCTTTCCCTGACCGGGACTTCCTCGTGCCGCGCCTCCCGGACGAAACCCAACATCATCCTCATCCTCGCTGATGACCTGGGCTACTCTCAGCTCGGCTGCTACGGGGAAAAGAAGATCCGGACTCCGGAGATAGATCGGCTGGCCGCGGGAGGAATCCGGTTCACTCAAGCCTATTCCGGGAGCCCCGTCTGCGCTCCCTCACGCTGCGTTCTGCTCACCGGGCAGCACACCGGCCACGCCCACATCCGGGATAATCGGGAGATCATGCCCGAAGGACAGGAACCCCTGCCGGCCGGGACGCCGACGCTCCCTCGACTGCTCCGGAGAGAGGGCTATGCGACCGGGCTTGTCGGTAAGTGGGGCCTCGGATCCCCCGGCTCTCCGGGCGAGCCCCTTAAACAGGGCTTCGATTTCTTCTTCGGCTACAACTGCCAGCGCAAGGCTCACAATCATTACCCTCCCGAGCTCTGGCGAAACGCTGCCCGCGTCTCTATCGAGGGGAATGATGGAGGCGCCGTCGGCCGGCAGTACGTACCCGACCTGTTCGAAAAGGAAGCCCTCGATTTCATCCGGGCCAACCGGAGACGCCCTTTCTTCCTCTTTTTCGCCGCGACCATCCCCCACCTTTCCCTGCAGGTCCCCGAAGATTCCCTGAGAGAGTACGCCAGCCTCTGGCTGGAAACCCCCTACGACGGCAGCAAGGGGTATTTCCCGCAAAGCCAGCCGAGGGCTGCGTATGCGGCCATGGTCACCCGGTTCGACCGCGCCGTCGGCCGGATCGTGGCCCTCCTTCGCGAGCTCCGGCTCGAGCAGGATACACTCATCCTGTTTTCCAGCGACAACGGCCCGACCTACGATGTCGGCGGTTACGACATGGCCTTTTTTGGCGGGACGGGCCCGCTTCGGGGGCACAAAGGATACCTCTACGAAGGGGGGATCAGAGTGCCTCTGATCGCCCGCCGCCCGGGCAGCGTCCCGGCGGGACGGACGTGCGCCGATATTATCGCGTTCCAGGACATTTTGCCGACGCTCCTTGACGCCGCGGGAGCCCGCTCCCAAGTTCCTCAGGGTGTGGACGGCGTAAGCGTCCTATCCATCATTGAAGGGAAAGAGAGCCGCTTCGAGGCATGGCGCCTCTACATGGAGTTTCCGGCGTACGGGGGACAGCAGATGGCCCGCCTCGGCCGGTGGAAGGCCGTCCGCCAGAACCTCTTAGAGGACCCGGACGCGGCGGTTGAGCTCTATGACCTTGAGAGCGATATCGGGGAATCACGGAACGTGGCCGCTGAGAATCCGGACGTCGTCGCCGAGCTCCGCCAAATCATGGCTAAAGAACACCGGCCGTCGAAAGGCTTCCCCTTCCCCGCCTTGGACTCTCTCTAGGACGTTTCTTTTATTCATTTCAAAGCAAAAAAGGCGGGGGAAACTCCTGTGGCCTTATGACGTTTAGTGTGGTAACCACGGGAGGGCGGGCAATGACATCTTCATTATCTCCCTTTTGAAAAGGGGACTTCATCTTCCCATCTTTAGACAAGGGAGGTTTCATCTCCCCCTTTGGAAAAGGGGGGCGAGGGGGGATTTTAAAAGGCGAACAAGGATTAATAAATCTCCCCTGTCCCCTCTTTGCCAAAGAGGTAGACTAAGTTAGCTATAGAGCAACTCCTGTTTGACACCCGCGGAGCGAATTGATATTCTCTGGCCAAGCGGATAGAGGGAAGGCGTGCCCACCAAGTGCCCGAAATGCCATTCTGAGAATCCCGACACATTGAAATTCTGCGGAGGATGCGGGACGCAGCTGGTCAGGGGACATGAGCCGAATTCTCATGAATTCGGCATCGTGTCCCCGAAGTCGCCAACAGAAACCCTGCAGGCGCCTCTCCACGAGCTGACCACCGGCAGTACCTTCGCCGGCCGCTACCAGGTCATCGAGGAGCTAGGCAAGGGAGGAATGGGCCGGGTCTACAAGGTCTTCGATACGGATATCAAAGAAAAAGTAGCCTTGAAACTACTGAGGCCCGAAATTGCTTCCGACAAGGAGACCGTCGAGCGGTTCTCGAACGAGCTGAAGTATGCCCGCAAGATCAGGCACAAGAATGTCTGCGGAATGTATGACCTGGGCAAGGCCGAGGGCACGCATTTCATCACGATGGAATATGTCCAGGGCGAGGACTTAAAGAGCATGATCCGGATGGCGGCCGGGCTGAGCATCGGGGCCGTATTGAGCATCGGGAGGCAGATCTGCGATGGCCTGGCCGAAGCCCACAGCCTGGGCGTTGTGCACAGGGATTTGAAGCCGCAGAACGTCATGATCGACAAGGGCGGGAACGCCAAGATCATGGACTTCGGCATCGCCCGCTCCCTGAAAGAAAAAGGCATCACCGGGCCGAGCGTGCTGATAGGGACGCCGGAATACATGTCTCCCGAGCAGGCGGAGGCGAAAGAGGTTGATCAAAGGTCTGATATCTACTCGCTGGGAATCATCCTCTATGAGATGGCGACGGGACGCGTGCCTTTTGAGGGGGATACCGCCCTCAGCATCGCCATGAAACACAAGGGAGAAGTCCCAAAGAACCCGAAGCAATTCAACCCCAATATCCCTGACGACCTGGCCGGAGTCATCCTAAAGTGCCTGGAGAAGGACCGGTCTGGGCGATACCAAACCGCCTCCGACGTGCGGGCCGAGCTCGAGCGTGTCGAAAAAGGATTGCCCACAACCGAGCGCGTCGCGCCCGAACGAAAGCCGTTCACGTCGAAACAAATCACGGTTTCGTTCCGGCTCAAAAAGGTCATCATCCCCGCCGCGGTGATCCTCGCCATTGCGGTTATCGGGGTCGTTTTATTTAAAGTCCTGCCCAAGAAAGCGGCTCCACCCGCTTCGTCCTCAAAGCGTTCTATCGCCGTCCTCCCTTTTAAAAACCTCGGCGACCCGAAAGAGGATGAAGCCCTCAGCGGCGGCTTCACCGAGGATATCACCACCCAGCTCTCCAAAATCAGTGAGCTTGACGTCCGGTCACAAGAATCAGCGATGAGGTATAAAAAGAGCAACCTTGGAATAAAGGAGATCGGCCGGGAGCTCAATGCCGCCCATATTCTCGTTGGAAGCGTGCGCCGATCTGATAGCACAGTGCGTATCACAGCCCGGCTGATCGACACCGCTACGGATAAAAATATCTGGGCGGATACCTTCGACCGGGACTCGAATGAAATCTTCGCCATCCAGAGCGATATCGCCCAGCAGATCGCCGCCGCCCTCAAGGCGACGCTCACTCCGGCTGAGAAAGAGCGCGTCGAGAAGAAACCGACCAAGGACATCAGGGCTTATGAGTATTACGTCAAAGGCCGCGAATACTACTCCCGATACAAGAAGGAAGATAATGAGCAGGCGATTGAGCTTTTCAAGAAGGCGCTCGAGCTTGATCCCGATTATGCCCTGGCCCATGCAGGTCTTGCAGATGCCTATTCCCAAAGGGTCATTCGATTTGGATTCCCGAAGGCGGAATGGTTCGACCGAGTCATCGAGGAAGCTCAAATATCCATCTCCCTCGACCCCAACCTCGCTGAAGGATACAAAGCCCTCGGCAGCGCCTATGGTTTTTTGAAGGGATGGTGGAGAAAAGCCGTTGAGGCCGGCCAAAAGGCGGTCGAAGCGAATCCCAACAGTGTTTCTGCGTGCAACGCTCTCGCCGAATACTATCTCGCAATCGGAGAGCTCGATAAGGCCTTCTCATTTACAAAAAGAGCGATTGCCCTGGGCCCGGCTGATGCTTTTCCTTGTGCCGAATTGGGAGGCATCTATATTGTCCTCGATGATCCTGTGCGAGCCGATGAGTGGCTGAAAAAATCTCTTGAACTTCAATCTGATTTGGACGTGACACACGCAAGGCTCATAGATCTTTACATCGCTCTGGGGGAATACAACAAAGCGGTCGAGCAAAGCCAAACGTTTCTGTCCAAGTTTCCGGGCAATCCCTCCGCTTGGATGATACAGACTGCCGCCGAAGCCGAGCTCTTTTCCGGCCATTACGAAAAGGCTCAGGAGTATTATCAAAAAATTGGAGAGCAGCCTGTCGAACTCGGGTATATCTATTGGAAAGCAGGGAGAAAGGATGAGGCGAAGAAATTGTTTCAGGAAAACTTAGACTGGTTGCAGAAGCGGCTTGAGCAAGGCGACGAAAGTAATGACATCGGGTCTTCTATGGCCGCGATTTACGCCGTCCAGGGAAACAAGGAAGAAGCCTTGAAGTGGCTCCAAAAGGCCGTCGATACCGGATGGCGGTTCTATCAATATGCGTTGAGATACCCCCTGTTCGAAAATATCCGCAACGACGACCGATTCAAGCGGATTGTCAATGAGATGAAGGCCAAGGTCGCCGAGATGCGCCGGCGCGTCGGACAATCAGAAAGGGATAGCTCGAAATAAGCGCTCATTTTGGGTTGACTTCCTGGATAAAAAGGGGTTTCCGACTCTCAATCAGATATCAAACCCGATCAGATCGGACCGCGCTATTCAGGCTTTTTTATGTTTTTTAACAAACTCGTCGAGCTCCTCTTTAATGAACAGATATTCACGCCCCAGCCTGTAATAGGGCACACTGCCGTCTTTCACCCATCTTCTTAGCGTGATCTCTGACTTGTTGAGATATTCTGCCGCGCTGGGAAGTTCCAGCCAGAGTTTGAAATCATCCATGTACTGACTGATAAATAGCAATTCGACGCCCACAATCTTCCCTTCAGCATCCAAGTCGACATTGCAGTAATCGGAGACGGGGACCGTCTTGTCGATCTCATTTTGGGAAAGCTTGATGTAACTTGCGTCCGCTGAGCGGTCAAAGGTGATCCTCATTTCACCCTCCCCTCCGTTGATCTCATAATGACAGCGGTGATGATCTTGATTTTCTCTTTATCCGGCATGGCAACGACTCTGATTGTCTTCCCCTTAGAGAGCTTTTTCACGAAATTCAATTCTCCCTGTTTTCCAGGATAAGAATAATCTGGCTCAGTCAGGGCTTTTTCAATCTCCTCTATTCGAAGGGACCTCTGAATGAGCCGTTCTTGCGCATGAGCCGTGAGATAATATATTATCATAGTTCATCTTTAATAATCAATTTTAATCATCCGCAATAAACCAGTCATTCCCAAGATCGCATAGGGCATGGATCATCACAACTATAGACGCTTAGCCTCTTATGGTTGCTCACCTTTTGCTCAGGATACTGTCGTGATTCCGCGGAGAGCAGATATCAGCGTCTGCAGCGGTTTACCGTTGACTAATCCTCCCATTCCTTGATACCCTTTAGCCACGCCTTATTAAAGGGATGACAGGTGGCCGTCAAGTGTCCGAAATGCCGTTCTGATAATCCCGGGACTCTGAAATTCTGCGGGGAATGCGGGACTCAATTGATTCGGCCGGCCGAGGCCAAGCCGGCCTTCACAGAAACCCTCGAAGTGCCCAAAGAGGAGCTGACCACCGGATCCACTTTCGCCGGCCGCTACCAGGTCATCGAGGAGCTCGGCAAGGGAGGAATGGGCCGGGTCTACAAGGTCCTTGACGCCGAGGTCAAAGAAAAGGTCGCCCTGAAGATCCTCAAGCCCGAAATCGCCGCCGACGAAGAGACGATCGAGCGCTTCCGGAACGAACTCAGGTTCGCCCGCAAGATCTCTCACAAGAATGTCTGCCGCATGTACGACCTCAGTCGCGAGCAGGGCACCCAGTTCATTACAATGGAGTATGTCGAAGGGGAGAACCTCAAGAGCCTGATGAGGCGGATGGGCCAGTTCTCAATCGGGAAAGCTGTAAGCGTTGCCCGCCAAGTTTGCGAGGGGCTGGCCCAGGCGCACCAGCTGGGAGTCGTCCACCGCGACCTCAAGCCGCAGAACATCATGATCGACAACGACGGCAACGTCCGGATCATGGATTTCGGGATCGCCCGCTCCCTCAAGGGAAAAGGGATAACGGACGCGAAGGTGATGATCGGGACGCCGGAGTACATGTCGCCGGAGCAGGTTGACGGCACGGAGGCGGATGGGAGGGCGGATATATACGCCCTGGGCGTCGTTTTCTATGAAATGCTTACGGGGAAGGTCCCTTTTGAGGGCGACACGGCCTTGAGCGTCGCTCTAAAGCACAAGACGGAGATGCCTCATGATCCGCGCGAGCTCAACCCGCAGATTCCGGAGACCCTTAGCGCCCTGATTCTGAAATGCTTGGAGAAGGATAAAGCGAAAAGGTATCAGAACGCCGAGGATCTCATCTCGGACCTGGGGAAAATCGAACTGGGCTTGACTCCGACATCGGGCATCTTGAGGCCGGCGTCATTGCCAAGGCCGAAGCGAAGAAGAGCAATAATTGCCGGTGTCGCAGCGCTGAGCGTTTTGGCCGTCGCCGCTGCGGCGTTTTTTGTTATCAAGGCGAACCGGCTGGATGTCAATCCCAAGCGGGTCGTGGTCGCTCCCTTTGAAAACAAGACGGGCGACCCAGCCCTCGATTCGATCGGCAGTTGGGCTGCCGACTCGATCTCCCAGGGGATTTCCCAGGCCGCTCAAATCGAGGTCGTGCCCGGCCTGGCCGCCCAGGAGTCCTTCAAGACCGTGGAGCGAGAGAGCGGCAGGCTCCAGGGGATGAAAAAGCTTCGGGCGCTGGCCAGAGAGACACAAGCCGGCACAGTTGTTTCGGGGACCTATTACCTCCAGGGAGACAACCTTCAGTTCCAGGCCAATATCACAGACGTAAAGAAGGGGAAGCTGCTATATGCCTTACCCTCGGTGGCAGGCCAAAAAGACAATCCCATGGAGGCCATCAAAACTCTCCAGCAGCGCACGATGGGCGCCTTCGCGACCTATTATGCTATTCAGACAGGAGGCTTTGTTTCAATCTCTCCTCCCATATTTGAAGCTTACCAGGAATACTTGAGGGGAATAGAGCTTTTTGGCAAGGACTATCCGCAAGCTCTCAAGCATCTGAGCCAGGCTGTAGAGCTTGATCCGGCATTTCTCTTACCAAAGACAATAATTGCAACTGCGTATTCTAATCAGGGGGACTATGAGAAAGCCAAAGAAATTCTTGAAGAACTGAACCAGAAGAGAACCCAGCTTGACCCGTTCACGCGGCTGAACGTCGACGCTAGGATGGCAAGCCTGAAAGGTCAGCGTGAAGAAGCGCTGCGCTATTACCGCCAGTCAGCAAGCCTCGCGCCGAACGCAGGAACGACGCGTTATCTTATAGGCCTCTATGAGCTCTTGCTGAACCGTCCGCAAAAGACCATCGAAGAATTCTCAGTGTTCGATGAAAGGAACCGCGAAATCTCACGGTGGGGCTCAGGAAGCTGGCTTTTCGACGTCTGGGCGGAAGCCTATCATATGCTGGGGAATTTCAAAAAGGAACTTGAGGTCGCGAAGAAGGGAGAGAAATATTACCCGGAAGATGTTCGGTTCTTGGCTGTCGAGGCCAGAAGTTATGCGGCCCAGGGAAAGATCGACAAAGTCAGGGAAGCGATCGAAAAGAGCCTGACCACGGCTTCTACCGCATGGACACCGGCCGATATCATGGTTGAAGGAGCAATCGAGCTTCGTGCCCATAGGCATAAAGAAGAGTCGTTAAAAATCGCCGGCGAGGCCGTGGAGTGGTATAAGCAAAGACCCGCTGAAGAAGCAGCCAAAGAGGAAAATAGATATTATCTAGCCTCTGCCCTGTATCTCGCAGAGCGCTGGGAGGAAGCCGAAAATATATTCGAAGCGCTCCTCGCCGAGAAGCCGGACAATATCGATTATAAAGGTTACCTGGGATCTATTGCCGCCCGTATTGGCGATAAAGAAAAGGCTCTCCGGATTTCGGCTGAACTCAAAGCCCTCACCAAACCCTATCTCTTCGGCAGCCACACCTATTGGCTGGCCCGCGTCGCTTCCCTCCTCGGCGAAAAAGAACAGGCTGTCGCTTTGCTCAGGGAGTCATTCGCCCAGGGAAGAGAATATGGCGTCTATCTCCACCGTGATATGGATCTCGAGCCCCTCCACGATTATCCGCCCTTCCAGGAATTGGTCAAGCCGAAGGGTTGATAGGCCGAAGAAGATTGTATTCTCGGCGAGAAAAAAAACGATCTATCCGGTGACTGGAATGATCCAAAAAGAAAGAATAAAGGCTCTCAACAACAAGGGAATAAACAAAGGAGCCTACGTCCTTTACTGGATGCAGTCCTCTCAAAGGGCCGAATACAATCATGCTCTGGAATACGCCATTGCCAAAGGCAACGAGCTGCGCCAGCCGGTCATCGTATTTTTTGGAATTACGGCGCATTTTCCCGAGGCCAATGAAAGACATTATGCCTTCATGCTGGAGGGGCTCAAGGAGGTGAAGCTGTCTCTTGAAAAGAGAGGCATCCCAATGGTCGTTCACCACAAATCCCCTGAGGTGGGCGCAATCCCATTGGCTAAGAAAGCCTCCCTAGTTGTTGTGGATCGGGGTTATCTGAGAATACAGAGACAGTGGAGAAGCATTGTCGCCGAGCGGATAGATTGTCCTCTCATCCAGGTCGAAAGCGACGTCATCGTCCCTGTTGAAGAAACCTCGCCCAAAGAGGAATATGCAGCGGCGACGATAAGGTCGAAAATCCATAAAAAGCTGGGCGGATTTCTTGTCCCTTTGAAGCCGAGCGTTCCCACCGTCAAGTCCCTGTCTTTTGATTTTGATTCTTTTGATATCAGCGATGTGCGTAAAGCGCTTTCAAAACTCCCCATTGACCGAAGCGTGAAAAAGGTCAGTTCTTTTCAGGGAGGGACGAAAGAGGCCCGGAAACGCCTGGAGCTCTTTCTGGAAAAAAAGATAGATGACTTCCCGGAACTGAGAAATGACCCCACCCTTGATTACGTCTCCCAGATGAGTCCTTATTTGCATTTTGGACAGATCTCACCCTTGTTCATTGCCCTTAGAGCGTCGGAGACCAAAAGCCCCGGAAGAGAGGCCTTTCTTGAGGAGCTAATCGTCAGAAGAGAGCTGAGCATGAACTTTGTATTTTATAACCAGAACTATGATTCATTTGAGGCCGTTCCGGAATGGGCGAAAAAGACGTTGAGGGCTCACCGGAAAGACAAGCGTCAATACATTTATACCCTTGAAGAGATGGAGTCAGCCAAAACCCACGACCCTTACTGGAATGCGGCCCAGAAAGAGCTGGTCATCAAGGGGAAGATGCACGGGTACATGAGAATGTATTGGGGAAAGAAAATTATCGAATGGAGCCGGACGCCTGAAGAAGCCTTCCGGATCGCGCTTCACCTGAATAACAAGTATGAGTTGGACGGCCGGGATCCGAACGGCTTTGCCGGCGTGGCCTGGTGCTTTGGCAAGCATGACCGTCCCTGGGGAGGGAGGCCGATCTTCGGCAACGTAAGATACATGAATGACAACGGGTTGAAAAGGAAATTCGATGCCAATGAATATGTTAAGAGAATGAATACGACTGTACTCAAAATGAGAACAATATGAAGATCCTGATCACGGGCGGCACAGGTTTCGTCGGCACCCGGCTGACATCCCGTTTGATTCAGGATGGGAACGAAGTGACGATCCTGACCCGGTCCGGAAAAGAGCCGGAAAAAGGGGCCGCGGGAGTTTCCTACTTGCGAGGGGATCCGACGCAGAAAGGCCCCTGGCAGGAAACGATCAAGAACCACGA
>Ga0153916_10004209_pt1 | contig 10842 bp, 9 predicted proteins | sample Opewatmetagenome_FD_109642 | JGI IMG/M metagenome (GOLD analysis project Ga0153916, IMG submission 109642) | Freshwater wetland microbial communities from Ohio, USA - Open water 3 Core 3 Depth 4 metaG | ecosystem: Environmental > Aquatic > Freshwater > Wetlands | place: USA: Ohio, Lake Erie, Old...
GAGCCAGTTCTTGGCGCCGAGCTTCTCGCGCCGAAGCTCGAGCTCCGCGAGGTTGTTGTCGAGCCGCAACAACCCGTCGTCGAGGAAGCGGGTGAGGTAGACCCGGTGGTTCGCGACGTAGTTCATCGCCTTGGCGATCGGCGCGTCGGCGTCCACCCTCGGCCGCTCGGCGGCGATCCATGCGTAGAGCTTGTCGATGACGGGCTCGGCCTCGGCCTTGCGGCGGGCGCCGTCGGTCACTCCGGTCTTCGGATCGGTGGCGAACAGGTGTGCGTCGTAGAGAATCCGCTGCGCGCCGCCTCGTCGATGAGCTCGCGGGCGAGCTTAAGGTCGCCGCGCCCCACCGCTTCTCGGACCCGCTCCGCGAGGTCTTCCAGGAACGACGGCGGGTGAATCGAGGGCGAAGTGCCTCTCCGAGCCATCGTCATCCACCCCACTGAACTCGCCCGCCAGGATGCGGGGGCGGAACTTGTCCACGAGCCGGGCGATCTCCTGGTCGTACAGCCCGCGAAACGCGGTGAGCATGGCCTCGAAGGTGTCGGTCTTCATGCTGGGCGGCCTCGCCGCCATCGACAAGCGATTCGTGTTGGAAGACGCCGTACGCCCTCGCGATCACCCGCTACGCCATCTTCGCCGGCGGCTGGATCGCCGACGCGCTCCGGCGGCGCACGCCGTGATCGCCGCCGGCCCATTTCGGGGCAGGCCTCGCTCAAGACTTGAGCGATCCGCTCGACGGCTGCTAACAGCCGACGGAGTCCTTCGACCCGACGCCCCGGTACGACGTGGCGGACTCCATCCATGAAACGTGACCCGGGGGCGGTCCGCGCAGGCCGCCGCGCCGTGACCGCGCAGGCGAAGCGGCCTGGAGAGCGCCCCGCGTGGGCCGATTCGCCCCGGCACGGTAACTGCAGCCGGCTCGCGACGTAACCAGGTGGCGAGGGCAATCATTGAAGGGAGTGCGCTTGACGATGAGCGAGGACCGACACCGAGGGAGCCGCGGCGAAGCGGGCGGACTGAAGACCATGCAGCGGATTTCCGACCTGGTGCGCCGCCGTGGCGCGATCGCACTCTGGTCACTCCTCGCCGCGGGCTGTGGATCGTCGTCGCCGACCCGCGATTCCGGCTCGCCATCCGCACCCCCGTTGATCGAGAGCTTCACCTCGGCAGCCAACGCCGTCCACGTCGGCGAGAGCACCCAGCTCACGGCGGTGTTCAGCGGCGATGGCGCCAGCATCGACGGCATCGGCCCGGTGGAGAGCGGGGTGCCCGCCGCCACGCCGGCGCTCGCGCGCACGACCACTTTCACCCTCACCGTGCGCCGCGGGGCGCAGCAGGTCGAGGCGCGCCTCTCCATCGCCGCGACCTACCGCGACCGCTTCCGCCAGCTCGCGCCCTCGCCGGTCGCGTACACGCAGCACGTGGCCATGGCGCTGGCCGATGGCGGCGCCCTCGTCATGGGCGGGAACACGTCCGAGAGCCCGAACACCCCTGACACCGACAGCAGCCACCGCTTCGATCCCGTCACCGAGACCGTGTCGCCAGGCCCGCGGCTCGCGTTCACGGCGGAAGCGGACCTCACCACGCCGGTCGCGCTCGACGGCGGCGGGTTCCTCCTCGTCGGCCCCGGGATCAACAGCGCGCTCCATCTCGACGGCGGACTGCGCGCCACCCAGGCCTTCGACGCGACCACCGGGGCCTTCCACCGAGTCGGCGACCTCGGCTTCCGGCACGACGCGGGAGGCACGGCGACCGCCCTGGGCGACGGCAGCGTGCTCGTCGCAGGCGGACATTTCCCGGCCATCTCCACGGCCGAGCGTTACGACCGGGCCTCGGAGCGGTGGACCGCGGCCGGGGACATGGCCACCGCCCGCCGCGGGCACACGGCCACACGGCTCGCCGACGGTCGTGTGCTGATCGCCGGCGGTGTCACCTGCTGCGACCTGGCGGGCGAGGTCCTCACTGGCGCAGCCGAGGTCTACGACCCTGGGACCGGCGTGTCCCAGCCGACCGGCTCCCTGGTGACGGCGCGCGCGCTCCACACCGCCACGCTTCTCGCCGACGGACGCGTCCTCGTCACTGGAGGCTTCGTCGCGACCGACGGGTCCACGACGGCGTCCGCCGAGGTCTACGATCCTTCGACGGGCCGCTTTAGCCCTGCCGGCGCCATGCAGGTCGGCAGGGTAGTGCACTCCGCCATCCTCCTGACCGACGGGCGCGTGCTGGTGCTGGGCGGTCTGCAGGCCTCCGCGGCGACCGACGTCTTCGATCCGACGGCGGACCTATGGCAGCCAGGGCCGACCCTGGAGCCCGCCTGGGGTGCGTCGACCGCGACGCTTCTCCGGAACGGAAGGGTCCTGGTCTTCGGAGGTGAGGATGCGTCGGGCTTCCCGGTCTCGACGGTCATCCTCTACGAGTGACGACGGCCGCCGCCGTCGAGACATTCCTGGACGAGCGCCCGGTCCATTCCGGCGCCGTCGCGCTGAAGTCTTCGCGGCGAGAAATTGATCGATGCCGCGTGGTTACCCAAAGGAAAGGTGCATACCTCTACTGTACGAGAGAGTGTTTGACTGGTAGCAAACAAGGGACTCCAGGCGTGACGCGCGATCCGTTTCGGATCCCAAGCGATCGATCCCCCAGGGCTTTGCCTGCGGCCCCGATCAGGCGAAGCCGGAGAAGTTGACGTCGATCCCCGCCGTGCTGGGCTTCCTCCAGCGGTGAAACGTGCGCGGGAGGTCGGGCGTGGGCGAGGCGGTAGACGTGGGCAGGGTGGAGGCGCGGGACGTGGAGGCGCTGGCGGAGAGGCTGGTCGAGTTCGTGAAGGTCCCCTGGGGCGTGGCTGCTCTCGATGGCACGATCAGCGAGCCGGCGTGGAGGATGAAGCCGAGCTGGTACCTGGTCGCCACCGACGACAGGATGATCCCGCCCGACGCCCAGCGCGCGATGTCGACGCGGGCCGGGGCGACCGTCGTCGAGACCAAGGGGAGCCATACCGTGTACGTGTCGCAGCCGCGGGCCGTCGCTTCCCTGATCGAGAAGGCCGCGAAGGGCTCACTGATCGCGGGGAGGTAGATCGCCTTCTTCACCGAGCGCGCCAGCGATCTGGAGGCCTCACCGGCATCTGCCGGTGAGGCCTTCGCACTTGTGTGCCCAGCATGGGCGTGACGTGGAGGTGGAAGTCGGACACCGATGTGTCGCGCTGGGTCAAGCCTGAGTCGATCGCGGAGGTCATCGAGTTCCTCCTCTCGGACGCGGCGCGGGATGTGAGCGACGCGGTGCTTCGGGTTACGCAGAGTCGGACCTCGTGGCCACCCTGCCGGCGCGCGTGGCCAGGCGCTTCGCGGAGGTGCTCGGCTCGTCGCGCTCCGCCGCCACGGACTACGCGGGCCTCCCCGCGGATCTCCTCGCCCGCCGGGGCCTCCCGGCCCCGGCCGCCGGCGCGGCCGACTCCGGCCGCGACCTGCTCTCCGACTTCCAGGCGGCGGGCTTCTCCTACGCCGACACCGCCACGACGCTCCGGAGCGCCCTCTCCAGGCGCCCGCGGAAGCTCCTCGGCCTCTTCGGCCACGGCAACATGAACGTGGCGCTCGACAAGATCGCGAAGCGCAGGAACCTCGGCGCGCCGGGCGTCGTGGACGACTACCACGCGCCCGATCAGCCCATGCTCGACGAGATGACGGAGGCGGCCCTCGCGGTCCTCTCGCGCAACGAGAAGGGGTTCGTGCTCATGGTCGAGGGCGCACATCGACAAGCAGTCCCACCTCATGGATCCCGATCGCGCCATCGGCGAGGTCATCGAGCTCGACCCCGGTCTCCGCCTACTCCACCGGCGGCGAGGCCTGGCGAGACTTCGTCGGCGTCCAGACGAACACGGACGTGTTCTTCAAGCGCTCGCGGGTGGCCCGGATCGTCCGGAGACGGCGCGCAGCACCAGGTGAGCGGTGGGCGGGGCAGTGGCGGGGAATCCCCGGTCTTCGCCCCAAGGCCGGGGATTCCTCGCGTTCACCCGTGGCCGCGGCGGGAACCTCGCCGCCGAGCCGGGCGGTGTGCGCGGACGAGACTGCGGTCCGACAGGCGCGTCGAAGGGACGCCGGTCCTCGACCTCGTCGAGCGAGAGCCTGCCCCTCCGGATACCGTCCCGCGAACGCAGCGGACGTTACGGGCGGCCCGCGCCCTCGCGCGGCGGCCTCCCGGTCTCCGTGGCCGTCACCGCTGCCTGGAGAGCGCGGACCGCACCGCGGCCTCGACGAGCGTTCGCGGGGGCACGCCCGCGAGCCCGTACAGGCGTCAACCGAGCCCGACGCCGCCGGGCGGGCCCGCCTCGATGTCGGTCCCGTCGACGAGGACGGTGGGCGAGCCGCGAAAGCCGAGCCGTTCGGCGTGCTCCAGGGTCGCGACGGTGACGGTTCGGATCCGAGCGTCGGGCGCCAGCGCGTCGAGCACTCCGCGGACGAGCTCGAGCGTCTTCCGCCCGTGGCCGCAGCCCGGGCTCATCTGCACCTCGACGGAGATCGACATCGCACCCTCGAGTGGACCATCCGCTTCTTCGCGCGCGCGGTGAAGTCAGCGCTCCACGATCACACCGTGCCAGAACGCGACATATCCCGCGATGTGCTTCGCCGCTTCCTTCGGCGCCGGGTAGGTCCAGGCTGCGTCGCGGTTCCGCTTTCCGTCGACCTCGACATCGTAGTAGCTCGCCTGGCCCTTCCACCCACAGACCGTGTGCGTCTCGCTCTCGCGGAGGTGGTCGCGCCGGACCGCGCTCGGCGGAAAGTAGACGTTCCCCTCCACAACCTCGACCGCTTCACTCTCCGCGAGGACTGCTCCGTTCCACGTCGCCCGTGCCATCGCGCGACCTCCTCGAGCCTCTTCGGGGCTCCACGCAAGACGGACTCTTGCCGCCGGCGGGAATTGCGGCGCTACGCCTCTAGTCTCCCTGCTGGTACCAGCGGAACCCCGTGCCGTCCCAGTACGGTTCATCCAGGCGAAGTCGTCCCCGCCGTTGCCCATGGCGTGGCCCGCGCCCAGCGATGGCGACGGCAGGACGGACGTGGCAGTCCTTGTCGTGCGCAAGGAGAAGCGCGGCATCGCTATCCTTCCCGCAAACGGGAATCCGATGGCACCCGAGCAGCGCCCGCCGCAGCCGGCGACGGTGCTGTCCGACGGGAGCGTTCGAGGACAGCGCTCGGTCGCGAGCGAGGGACCTTGCCCGACCGAGGTCGGCGGCGGCGCGGGCGGCGAGCCCGACGGCCGGAGCCTGCCGATCTACAGGGTGTCCTGGGATTGACCTCCACGTTCGACGCAGCGAGACGAGGCGACGATCTCGTCCGTTCGGGAAGGTGGATCCCGCGTTGCTCGAGAGATCTACAGCCCCATCCCGCTCATGCCGCCGACGCCGGCTCCGTCGTCCTTGTCCTTCGGGCGGACGATGGGTCGCGCTTCCCCGCGAGCGTCTCCCAGCCAGCGCTTACGCAGCCAGTCCGCCAGAAACAGCACCGGCGCTCCGAGCGCCGCGAGCCCAACCACCCACGCCGCTATCGGGCCGGTGCCGAGCGCACGGCCGACGGGCGGGACGTACAGGACCGCAGCGGCGAACGCGAGCTCGAGCGCAATACCGATGACGAAGAGCGGATTGCGGAAGATTCCCCTATCGAGACCAGAACGAGTCTCGTAGCGTCGCCCGATCAGGTTGCCGATCTGCGCAATGACCACCGAGACGAGCGTGACGCCGGTAGCGCTACGGTAGAGAGGATCGTTCGCGACCAGACCGTCCCCGTAGCGCCAGCCGCCAAGACGCAGCACGAGAAAGAACATGAACATGGACCACAGGGCCTCGACGACCCCGAGGAACAGGTAGCTTCGCAGGATGAGCTTCGCATCGAGCAGCCGTCCGCGCCGGCCACGCGGCGGGCGGTTCATGGCCTCGCCATCTGGTGGCTCCTGGCCGAGGCCGATCGCTGGAACCAGATCGGTCCCGAGGTCGATCGACAGGATCTGGATCACCGTGAGCCCGAGCGGCACCGGAAGCACGACGTAAGCGAGAAGCGGCACCATCTCCGGCACGTTGCTCGCGAGCACGTAGCTCGTGAACTTGCGGATGTTGGAGAAGACCGTCCGCCCCTCTTCCACGCCGGCAACGATGCTCGCGAAGTTGTCGTCGAGCAGTACGATCTGCGCGGCCTCGCGCGCCACGTCGGTTCCCGTCTGGCCCATCGCGATCCCCACGTCGGCGGCGCGGAGCGCTGGCGCATCGTTGACTCCATCGCCGGTCATCGCGACAAGGAGGCCCGTGCGCTTGACGGCGCTCACGATCTTGAGCTTCTGCTCGGGCGTCGTGCGCGCGAACACGCTGACTCCTGCCTTCAAGCGGAGGGCGACGTCCGTTTCGCGCATCGCCTCGAGCGCGTCGCCGCTCAGGACCGCATCGGCGGGCGCGTTGGGGGGAAGGATGCCGGCGCGCTCGGCGATGGCACGAGCCGTGTCAGGGTGATCGCCGGTCACGAGGACGACGCGAATGCCCGCCATGTGGCAGCGCTCGAGCGCATGAGGCACCTCCTCTCGGAGCGGATCCGAGAGACACAGGAAGCCGTGAAGATCGAGGCCTTCTTCGAGCTCGGACTCGTGTGCAGCCACCTCCTCGGCACCGAGGCGACGCGACGCGACCGCGATGACGCGCAGCCCCCGGGACGCGAGGCGGCGCATGGTCTCGTCGCAGCGGGCCCGTTCTTCCTTCGATGCACCGACGTGTGGGCGCACCACCTCCCAGGCGCCCTTGATCGCGAAACGCCACGATTCGCCGTGCTTCAGCACACCCGCTGCGCGCCGGCGCTCCACGTCGAAGGCGATGTGGCGCACGATGGCGCGCGACAGCGCCAGTGGATCGCCGCCCATCTTCTTCAGCAGGGAGGCCACGGCGACGTCGAGCGGATCTCCCGTGAGCGCCTCGGCCCGCCCGTGGATCTCGGACGCGGCCACGGCGACCTCGAGCAGCTCGCGGCGCGCGCCATCGCCCAGAGGCTCGCCGCTCGGCCCGACCACGCTCGTCACGGCCAGCTCGTTCTTGGTCAACGTTCCGGTCTTGTCGGTGCAGATGACCTCGACCGAGCCCAGCGCCTCGACCGCGTTCAGGCTCTTCACCAGGACCTTCTTCTTCGCGAGTCGCAGGCCTCCCATCGCCAGCGCGAGCGTCAAGGTGGGTAGCAGACCCTCGGGCACGTTCGCGACGATGATGCCCAGCATGAACACGAGGTTGACCCAGAGCGGCCGGCCGATGGCCACACCGTAGACGAAGAAGGCGACGCCCATCACCAGGGCGACCACCGTCAAGATGCGCACCATGCGCGAGACCTCGCGCTCGAGCGGCGCGAGCGGCCTCCGCACCTCCACGCTGAGCGCTGCGATCTTGCCGAACTCGGTGCGCCGTCCCGTGGCGTGCACCACGGCGATGCCCGATCCGCGCACGAGCGTGCACCCGGCGAACACCAGGTTCGGCGCGTCGACCATTCGGCCCTTCACGACGCGGCTCGCGCTGAGGCTCGCGTGGCGTGACTCGCCGGTCAAGGGAGCGTTGTTCGCGAGCAGGTCGTGACTCTCGACGAGGCGCGCGTCGGCGGGCACGCGATCACCTTCGGCGAGCAAGAGCACGTCGCCCGGCACGAGGTCTTCGATCGGCACCTCTTGCTCGACGCCGCCGCGTCGCACGGTGATGCGCTGAGGCAGCATGTTGCGAAGCGCCTGCATCGCGCGCTCGGCTCGCATCGCCTGAGCAAATGCGAAGAGCGCGTTCAGGACCGCAACGGCAACCAGCGCCCAGCCGAGCCATGCCATGCCCTCGCCTGGCTGAACGCGATCGGCCACGAAGCAGAGCCCGGCCGACACATCGAGCAGAAGGCTGAACAGGTTCGCGAACTGCTTGACGAGCGTACGGAGCCAGACCCAGTGCGGCGGTGAGGTCAGCGTGTTGGGGCCGATCATGGAGAGACGCTGAGCGACCTCGTCTGACCGAAGGCCTCCGGTCCGGCTCCGCAAGAGCGACCAGACCTCGTCGGTCTCGAGGTTGTGAATCTGGCGCTGCTTCACTCGACCGTCCGATAGACGGCCACGTCCGAGGGCGCGTCGCGCAAGAGTCGCTCGATGGGGGCGCCGAAGACTACGCGCTCCAGCAGCGTTCGCCTGGAAGCGCCGAGCCCGATCAGGCGCGAGCGGAGCTTGCCCGCGCACACCAGTATCTCCGTGAGTGCGCTGTCGGAGACGGCGACGCTCGAGTCGAGCTCGAAGCGGAGCGGAGCCAGGCCAGCGCGGAGCTCGTCTTCGATGGGACCCACCACGGCGCGACCTTCTCCCAGCAGCTTCTCCAAGCCGTCGTGGCTCATGAGGCGCAACCGGAAACCAGACACCTCGCGAACGAAGAGCAAGTGCAGGTGCTGGAGGTCTTCGCCGAGCAGACGGAGAAGGGGCAGCGCAAGCGCTGATTGGTGAGGACGTCCCGCGACTGGCAAGAGCACACTACCGGGTTGCCCGAGAACACCAGGGTGCACGACGCGGATCGCGATGACGGAGAAACGACCCGCCTCGAGCAGACGCGCCGAGACCGTGCCGGCGAGGAATGCGCGGTGTCGGGGCCTAGCGCGGATGCCTCCGATGAGCGTCGATCGTTCGGGTACGATCTCGAGAAGCCTCTCGGCGACGTCGACTCCGGGGCGCGGGACAAGCTCGGTCTCGAGCACGACGCCGAGCACCTTGCACTCGCCGGCGATACGCGCGATGCGTTCGCCCAGGCTGGCTTCGGACGCATCGTCCGTGATGTGCACGAGGCGGAGCTTGCGCGCGGAGGTGTTGGCAGCGAAGCGCACCGCATAGTGCGCAACCCAGTCTCCGTTGAGCGATCCGTCGTACGCGAAGACGAGCACGCGGCCCTCCGGGGGGAAGGTATCGCGAACGAGCCGGGCGTGCTCGAGGGCTTCGCGCGCGTGGCCCGTGAGGACACGATCCGCGGCGCTCTTCTCGCTTGCCCTCCCGGTGGGTCGGGGCGACGGTAGGAGTGCCGGGGGGCCGTCACGGTCCGGCGGGGGGCATGCCATGGCGACCAAGGCGGAGTGGCAGCAACGAGCGGCCGGTGCGCCGGTGATGCCGCCCGGAGCGTCGCGATGATCGAGAGACAAGGGCTGGCGCGCGAGGGCGCTCTCGATGGCGAACGAGCCTCGGCCCGCGCAGACCTTGCCGGGAGGAGCTGGGCGAGCGCCGAAGGGTCCCCGCTTCCGCTCGGTGCCTCCTGGATCGCGGAGGAGCAGGCCTACAACTTCGCTCTGTATTCCAAACATGCGGACAACGTTACGTTGCTCTTCTTCGCGCAAGAGGATCTGGAGCATCCCGTCGCGCGCTACAGGCTCGACTACCTCAAGAACAAGTCCGGGCGGGTCTGGCACTGCCGCGTCCCGGCCGCGAGCTGTGCCGGCGCGCGGTATTACGGGTGGTCGCTCGACGGCCCGAGCTTCCTCGCGAGCCTCCACAAGCCGGATCCCAGCACTTGGCATGCCTTCGACCCCTCGAAGGTCCTGCTCGATCCCTATGCTCGGGCCGTCTTCTTCCCGCCCGGCTACGACCGTCGCGCCGCCCAGGAGTTCGGAGTGCTCAACGCCGGCAAGGCACTGCTAGGCCTGTTGCCCTCCCTCGAGCCGCGGATCGACTGGATGGAAGAGCGCCGGCCGCACCACGATTCGGACCTCGTCATCTACGAGATGCACGTTCGTAGTTTCACGCGCAGCCCGAGCTCAAACATCCCAGAGGCGAGGCGCGGCACCTATGCAGGCGTTGTCGACACGATCCCTTACCTGAAGCGGCTCGGAGTGACCGCCGTCGAACTGATGCCGGTGTTCCAGTTCGACCCGGGCGAACCCAACTACTGGGGCTACATGTCCATCGGCTTCTTCGCGCCGCATCTGCAGTATGCGAGCGACCGGACGCCGGAAGGGGTGATCCGCGAGTTCCGGGAGATGGTGCGGGCACTGCACCGGGCCGACATTGAGGTGATCCTCGACGCGGCCTACAACCACACCAGCGAAGGGTCGGAGCGTGGCCCGACGATCAGCCTGCGCGGCATCGACAACTCCAGCTACTACCTCATGACGGGCGACCCGAACCACCCCTACGACAACACGAGCGGCTGCGGGAACACCCTGCGCTGCGCCAACCCGCCGGTTCGTCAGCTCATCATCGATAGCCTGCGCTACTGGGCCGGCGAGATGCACGTCGACGGCTTCAGGTTCGACGAGGCATCGGTTCTGTCCCGTACCGAGACCGGCACCATCGACAAGAACGAGCCAGCCATCTTCGGGCAGATCTCTTCCGATCCCATCCTGGCCAGCATGCGGATGATCGCCGAGCCCTGGGACGCGGCAGGGAGGGAGGAGCTCGGCCGTCAATTTCCGGGGGTGACGTGGCTCCAGTGGAACAGCCGGTTCCGCGACAGCGTCCGCCGCTTCCTCAAGGGCGACCCCGGCCTCGTCGGGGCGATCATGAGCGCCATCTACGGGAGCCGCGACGACCTCTTCTCGGACGAGAAGCCCTTCGCCTACCGTTCCATCCAGAGCGTCAACTACTTCGCCTCGCACGACGGCTTCACGCTCTGCGACCTGGTCTCCTTCAACGACGACGGCCAGCGCAGCTGGGACTGCATCTGGCCAGCTGCTTCGCCGGAGGAGGTCGCCGTTCTTCGAAGGCGTCAGGCGAAGAACTTCTGCTGCCTGCTCTTCCTGTCGAACGGCACCCCCATGTTGCGCGCCGGCGACGAGTTCATGCAGACGCAAGGAGGCGATCCGAACCCGTACGCGGAGGACAGCCCGAAGA
>Ga0153916_10004210_pt1 | contig 10841 bp, 12 predicted proteins | sample Opewatmetagenome_FD_109642 | JGI IMG/M metagenome (GOLD analysis project Ga0153916, IMG submission 109642) | Freshwater wetland microbial communities from Ohio, USA - Open water 3 Core 3 Depth 4 metaG | ecosystem: Environmental > Aquatic > Freshwater > Wetlands | place: USA: Ohio, Lake Erie...
GACCCTAAAGGAAGGGGACATCGTCCCGAAAAACAACAACTTCGAAACGATGCGTGCGAACATAGAGGTAGAAGGGGACGAGGCGCGGGACCTGGTGATCGCCGAAGGCCGCCAGCCGGCCACGATCCTCCCGTTCAAGGGAAACATCGACGTGGCGGCGCTCGAGCAGCTGCTGGCGACCGAAGGCGAGCGTGTGCCGCTCGTGATGGTGACGGTCACCAACAACTCCGGCGGCGGCCAGCCGGTGTCGCTCGAGAACCTGCAGGCGGTCCGCAAGGTCTGCGATCGATATCGCAAGCCGTTCTTCCTTGACGCGTGCCGGTTTGCGGAGAACGCGTGGTTCATCAGGCAGCGTGAGCCGGGGCAATCCAGTCGCAGCCCGCTGGAGATTGCCCGGGCGATGTTTGCGCTCGCCGACGGCTGCACCATGTCGGCCAAGAAGGACGGCCTGGCCAACATCGGCGGCTTCCTCGCGATGAACGACAGTTCGTGGGCGGAGTCAGCGCGAAACCTCTTGATCCTGACCGAGGGATTTCCGACCTACGGAGGGCTGGCCGGCTATGACCTCGAGGCGATCGCCCGGGGCTTCGAGGAGGTCGTGGACGAGGACTACCTGCGCTACCGGATCCGCTCGACCGCGTATCTCGGCGAGAAGGTGAGCGCGGCAGGCGTGCCGATTGTGCAGCCGCCAGGCGGGCACGCAATCTACCTGGATGCGCGTGCGCTGCTCCCGCACGTGCCGCCAAACGCGTTTCCGGGCGTGTCGCTGGTCAACGCGCTCTATCTCGAGGGGGGCATCCGATCCGTAGAGATCGGCACGCTGATGTTCGGCCGCCACCCCGACGGTCACGATGCGACGCCGGCGATGGACCTTGTGCGACTCGCCATCCCACGGCGCGTGTACACGCAGTCACACATCGACTTCGTGGCGGAGGTGGTGATCGAAGTCGCCCGCCGGGCCAGCGAGCTTCGAGGCTACCGGATCGCGTCCGCTCCCGCCGTGCTGCGTCACTTCACCGCGCGCATGGAGCCGCTGACCGCGTAAACGACGCGATCGCTAGTCTTTCCTGCGCGGCTTCGCTCGTCCGAGCCGCACGACGATGTCGTACTCGGCCTTCGTGACCGGCTGAATCGAGAGCCGGCTTCCCTTGCGGACGACCATCATCTGCTCGAGTCCCTTGGTCTGCTTGAGCGTCTCGAGCGGCACCGCCACGGGGAAGCGTTCGACAAAGGCGATGTCCACCATCGACCACGTCGGATCCTTCTTCTCCGGGTAGCCCGCCTTCGCGACGGAGGCGAGGCCAGTCACGCCGGACGGATCGGCGTTGGACGCGTAGAACAGTACGCCGTCGCCGACCTGCATCTGGTCGCGCATGAAATTGCGTGCCTGGTAGTTGCGCACGCCGTCCCAGCCGGTGGTGCCGTCGCGTTCGAGGTCGGTGATCGTGTAGGCGGACGGCTCCACCTTCATCAGCCAGTAGCGTCTAGGCATCTGTGTGCTCCGGGGTCCTCGGTGCCGCAAGCAGCAGCCGGTTCTTTGGCGTAATCGCGGCCGGGATCGTCTGCGTCCACACATGATAGCCGCGCTGCTCGAGCCTCACGGCGCGCATGACGTCAATCGCCAGCGGTTCATCGATCCATCCGGTCACCGGGCCAGCATCGCTCACCGCGGCGCTGTGACAGCAGGGCAGCACCGCGACACGGGCACGAGCGGATGCCGCCCTGGTGAGGACGATGTCGGTTAGCGCGCCGCAGGCGTGGCCGGAGACCACGAGGTCCCCGGGGGACAGCACGACGGCATCGAGAGAGCGTTCGGCGAATGCGACCCGCCCGTCGATGCGCGGCCAGGCAGCCCGAAGCACGTCGTGCAGCCTTTCAGCCGAGGGCGGAATAAGCGTGTCGACGACGATGGCAGAAGGCGAGCTGTCGTCGAGCAGCATCAGGATCTGTGCAAGCAGGCCGTGTCCGCCGGCGAGATCGACAATGCGGCCGCCCCGAAGACGACGACGAACGCGGCGCGCCATCTCCCAGGCTTCGAAGAGCTCCTTGCGCGGCAGGCAGCCCGCATGGCAGACCGCGCGCCCTATCCGGTCGAACAGCGACTCGCCGGGGAACCTCGGCAGATCGTGCGCGGTCAGGCGCTCCTTCGACCCGTGAGCAAACACGCATCTAGAATGGCGCACGGCCGGGCGCCAGTGCTACCACTGCAAGCGGTTGGTCGAGGAAGGCGTGCTACTTCTTCGTGCGCCCGAAGCGAAGCTACGTCGAGGCGCGCGCGCCGGAGGCCGGCGCAAGCGGCGGTCCCACGATCTCCATGTCGAACCTGCCGCCCGCCGCGCGCAGCCGCTCGATGTCGGGCGGTGCTGCCGGAGGCATGCCGTCGTGCTCGGCCGGGCGCCCTGCCGCCGCGAAGAACGCCTCGCCGCCGCCGGGCGACATCAGCGTGAGCACGTGTGCCGGTGCCGTTCCTTCCACGACGAACGTATGCGGCACGTTGCGGGGCAGGAAGAAGTAGGAGCCGGCCCCTCCGGACCACCTGCGATCGCCGCAGAGCACGGTCATCTCGCCCTCGATCAGCCAGAACGCCTCGTCTTCGCGGTGGTGCACGTGCAGCGGCGGCGAGAACGCCGCGGGGATCCAGGACTCGACCAGGCCGTACGCGCCGCCGGTTGTCTCCGCGGTGGCCTTGATCGTCATGCGGTTGTTCAGGAACCAGATGGCTTCTCCCTCGCCGGGGGTGCGGATTACGGGGCACCCGGCGGGCGGTTCAGTCGGTGACATCCAAGTCTCCTCAGGTTGTAATTGCACTCACGTGCAATGAATACACAGATGTATACTCAAGCGCGCGCCGGCTGTCAACGGTGCTGGGAATGACGAAGAAGAAGACGAAGACACGCGAGACGAAGACCGCGGCCGGACGCACGGGACAGCGTCGCCGCACGCGCAAGGCGATCGTCCAGGCGGCCATGGATCTCCTCGTACGGAATGCCGCACCGTCGATTGCGGACATCGCGGCGGCGGCCGACGTGTCGCGGCGGACGGTCTACATGTATTTTCCGACGCTCGAGCAGTTGCTCGCGGATGCCGCGCTTGGACTGGCCACGCATGCGGCCGTCGATCCCGTCGTGGGCGCCTCGTCACCTTCAGATGATGTCGAAACCCGCGTCGACGCCATGGCTCGAGCGGTGCAGCGGATGTCGACCGATACCGAAAAGCTCGGGCGCACCATTATTCGACTGACGGTGGAGGCTCCTTCGGAGGGCGGTCCCCCGCTGCGCGGGTATCGACGCGTCGAATGGATCGAGTCGGCGCTCGCGCCGCTGCGCGGCCGCATCGACGGCGCGCGTTTCGAGCGGCTCGTGTCAGCGCTCGCGATGGTGATCGGCTGGGAAGCGATGCTCGTGCAACGGGACGTCCGGCGCCTGAATCCCGCGGATGCGGAAGAGGTCTCGGCATGGGCCGCGCGCGCCCTTGTGAAGGCGGCGCTGGAAGAAGTCGGGCGCTAGCCTTCGGTCATTGCGCGGCGGGGGCGCTGCCAGATCACCACGCCGTTTTTGTACACGGTGTGCACACGGTGGAGCGGAATGTGGACGACAAGGCCGTCCTCGTCCTCGACGGAGAACGTGCCGGTCTCCGCATCCAGGCGGATGGCCGTGAACGGGATGCGCCTGTCTTCGTGGGCGACGCGGTCGCGATACTCGAGCGTGAAGCGACCCTTCCCGAACTCGGGGTCCCACTGAATACGATGGAGCAGTTCGTGGAGAGGCTGCATGGAAGCCGCCTGCGCGTTACGCGCCGTTCTGGCACACGACGCCAAACGTGAACCCGCGCGCACGCAACGCAGGAATCAGACGCGCGGTGGCGTCGACCGTCTGGCGTTGAGGCTTGCGCGGCGCCGACTCGTCGCCGTCGTGCATGACGACGATATCGCCGGCGGAGACGCGCGCCGTTAGCCGCGCGAGCGTGCTGTTCGCGGTTCGCGCGCGGAGCCAGTTCCAGTCCCAGAGAAACCATCCCCAACCAACCAGCGTGTAGTCGATCTGCTGGAGCCCCTCGTACATCTGTCCGCCGCGCCAGCCCGCGTGCGGCCTGAACGCGCGGCACGGGGCCCTGCCGCCAGCCGCTTCGATGCGATCGGCCGCCGCCGTGATGCGTCGCGCGAGGTCGGGCGGCGACAGCAGCATGTACGCGCGCGTGTCCGAGTGGAGGGCAACAGCGTGTCCGTCGGCAAACATGCGCCTGACGATCGGGGCCGTTTCGTCGGTTACATGCCGGTCGATGAGGAAGAACGTCGCAGGCACCTGTTCTGCCGCGAGGACGTCGAGGAGGTCAGGCGTTGTCGTGGGATTCGGGCCGTCGTCGAAGGTGAGGTAGACCGTCGGAGGCGACGTCCGGGGCATGTGCCACACCGCGCCGCCTCCCGCCATCGCTTCGAGGACGAACGGCGCCGGGACCATGTGGGCCAGTGCGATCACCGCGAAGCCGATGAGCGTGAAGATCAACATCTGGCTTACCTTGGATCGAGTCTACGCCGGCGCGGGCGGGCGGTCACCCGGCCCCCTCGGTTAACATCCGGAAGCCGCGAATGAGAGCATGACACCTTTCCAGACTGCGCGCGGTGACGCGCATCCGATCGGCATCACGGTTCGACCCGACGGCGTGAACTTCTCAATGTTCTCGCAGGCGGCAACCGGAATCACTCTCCTGCTCTTCGAGCGATCGGACGCGGTAGAGCCGTTTCAGGCGATCCAGTTCGACCCCTTCGAGAACAAGACGTTTCATTTCTGGCACGTGTTCGTGCGCGGCTGCCGCCCGGGCATCCATTATGCGTTCCGTGTCGACGGGCCCTTCGATCCCTCCACCGGCCAGCGCTTCAATTCGAACAAGGTGCTGATCAGCCCGTATGCGCGCGGCATCTCCCGTCGCCTCTGGAACCGTGCGGACGCCATCGGGCCGCACGACAACCTTCCGTCGTCCATGCGGTGCGCCATCGTCGATCCGGCCGACTACGACTGGGAGGGCGACGCGCCGTTGCGACGCCCGATTCACGAGTCGATCATCTACGAGCTCCACGTCGGCGGGTTCTCCCGTCATGCGAGCGCCGGCGTGACCGCTCCGGGGACGTTCTCGGCGCTCGTCGAAAAGATCCCGTATCTGCAGTCGCTCGGCGTGACCGCGGTGGAGCTGCTGCCGGTCTTCGAATTCGACGACTCCGACGTCGCGATCAACGGGCGTGGCGAGGCGCTGCGCAATTTCTGGGGTTACGCGACGATTGGCTTCTTCGCCGCGCATTCCGGTTACGCCCGCGGCGCGCCTGCCGATCCGCCGATCGACGAGTTTCGCGACATGGTGAAGGCGCTGCACCGCGCCGGCATCGAGGTCATCCTCGATGTGGTGTTCAACCACACCGACGAAGGCAACGAGCTGGGCCCCACGCATTCATTCCGGGGTATCGACAACGCGACGTATTACATGCTCGATCCGGAGAATCCGGCGGTCTACCAGAACTTCAGCGGCGTCGGGAATACGTTCAACGCCAACCATCCGATCCCGCAGAAGTTCATCGTCGACTGCCTTCGCTTCTGGGTTGACGAGATGCACGTCGACGGATTCCGCTTCGACGAAGGCTCGATCCTCTCGCGCGGGGAAGACGGAACGCCGCTGCGGCATCCACCGGTGATCTGGCAGATCGAACTGGACGACGGTCTGGCCGGGACGAAGATGATCGCCGAGGCGTGGGATGCGGCGGGGTTGTACCAGGTCGGACACTTTCCCGGCGACCGGTGGGCCGAATGGAACGGGCGGTACCGCGACGAGATCCGCCGTTTCGTGAAGGGGGAGCCGGGCCTGGTCGGCTGCGTCGCGACTCGTCTGGGCGGCAGCGCCGACATCTACCAGGCGCGCGGCCAGACCCCGGAGAACAGCATCAACTTCGTCACGGTCCACGACGGCTTCACGATGAACGATCTCGTCTCGTACACCGACAAGCACAACGAGGCCAACGGAGAGGGTAACCGCGACGGCATCATCGACAACTGGAGCTGGAACTGCGGCATCGAGGGGCCTTCAGACGACCCGCGCATCGAGTCGTTGCGCGAACGGCAGATCCGGAACCTCTTCACGATCCTGCTGCTGTCGCGCGGCGTGCCGATGATCCTGGCCGGCGACGAAATCCGGCGGACGCAGGGGGGCAACAACAACGCCTACAACCAGGACAACGCGACCAGCTGGATCGACTGGGCGGGGGCGAACGTCCACCACGACATCCTCCGATTCGTGCGCCAGATGATCGCGTTCCGCAAGGAGAACCGGGTGCTGTGGCAGCCGGTCTTCTACACGGGCGCCGTGAACGAGCGCGGCGTGCCCGACATCTCGTGGCACGGCACGACGCTGTTCCAGCCCGGCTTCGGCGATCCCGATGGACGTGCCCTGGCTTGCACCGTCGCGGGGCATGGCGACGATCCGGATCTGCACGTCATGATCAACATGTTTTCGAAGCCGCTGGTCTTCGACGTGCCGGTGAACCCGCCGCGGGCATGGTACCGCGCGATCGACACGGCGGCAGAGTCTCCGGATGACTTCGTCGAGGCCGGCATACGGATCCGCCACGACGGAGACCGCTGCAACGTGGCGGACAGAAGCATCGTGGTCCTTGTGTGTGAGCCCGGTGGGAGCCGGTAACGGCGGTGCCTTCGGTTAATATCCGGGGGCCGCTGATATGCGGCGGCGCAGGCTTGGAGGCAGGCATGTCAGGATTTGTGAAAGCCGCGTCGGTCGGTGCCGTCGCGGGACTGTGCATGATCGCGCTGGCGACGCCGCTGAAGGCGCAGAGAGGCCAGGGACCCGCGGCACCAGCGGCGCCGGTCGTGAATGCGGCTCCCGCGGGCGACGTGATCGGCGTCGGCACGTTCATCCACTCGGTGTCCGACGCCAACCGGTCGCTCGCCTTCTACAGCGACCTGTTCGGTGCGATGCCGCCGGCCCCGCGTGCGTTCGCGCCCAATGAGATCGTGGCGACCCTGTATGGCACGCCCGGCACGCCATACCGCGGTGGCACCATCCGGATCCCGTCAACCGAGATCGCCGGTGCAGAGGTCGGTGACTGGCAGGGGATCGAACGGCATCCTGTTCGCCCGACCCTGCAGGCGCCGGGCGCGGCCATCCTGCTGCTGTCGGTGCGCGATCTCGACCCGATGCTGGAGATCGTGAAGAAGAACGGTGGCGCCGTGGTGACGCCGGGCGGCGCGCCGAAAGCGTTCACGTCGGCGAACGCCGGTCCCATGAAAGGGCGCGCGGTAATGGTGACCGATCCCGACGGGTTCTTCATCCAGCTCGTGCAGCTGGATCCGCTCCCGGAATCCGCAGCGGCCGCCATGACGAACGTGATCGGCGCCGGCCTGGCGTTCACCGTGGGCAACGCGGACGCGGCGACGCGTTTCTTGCACGACGCGCTCGGCTTCGACGCCGGGGTTCCTGCGGCGCTCTACGCCGCGGGCGGAATGAGCTTCGTGCCGGCAACCGTATCGGGAGCGGCAATGAAATCGGTCGCGACGCGGGTGCCCGGCACGGCGGTGCCGGTGGAATTTCTGCAGGTGGCGAACGCGGCGGGGACGGCGTTTCAGCCGACGATTCGCGATCCCGGCGCCGGCATGCTGCGGCTTCGCGTGCGCGACATCGACACGACGTTTGCGAAGCTGAAGGCGGCGGGTGGGACCACCGCCTCGGCGAACGGCGAAACGGTGACGTTTGCGAACGGGCAGCGGATGGTCGTGATGCACGCGCCGGACAACTTCTTCATCCAGCCCGTGATGGCCGCCCCAATCGCCGCCCCGCGGCCGCAGTAGCGGCGGGGCGACGGACCGGAGCGCGCGCGCGGTCATGGAGGCGGGCCGTGAAGGCCCGCCCTACAGCGGCGCCCTACAGCAGCGCGTTGTAGCGGCGCCTTACCGAGGAGCCGGGAAGCCGTTCGGGTAGGCCACGTCCCAGTGCTCCTGGATGAGGCCATCGTCGACGCGCACCATGTCGAAGCGATAGAAGACCGACATCTTCGCCGGATCGGTCGGATCCTTCTCCATGCGCTGGTCGAACTTCAGGTAGAAGTTGCCCGTGATGAGTTCGAGCGTCGGCGGCGTGACCCAGGCGTCTTTCATCTCGAGCTTTGGACGCGTGCTGAAGTTCTTGATGAAGTTGTCGCGCCCGCCGGGCACGTTCATGTTGTGCTGCATGTAGCCGGGCGCCATGTACTGCATGGCGAGTTCAGTGTGGCCGTACTGCAGGATGTCCCGGAACTCGACCATCCCGAGCTTCTTCGTCTCCTGCTCCTTCGCCGAGAGGTTCGTGGAGGAGTTGTAGACGCCGCCCCCCTGGCTCTTCGGGCCGAAGTCGCCGGGCACGCTCTTGTGCGCGCCATCCCAGTGCTCGACGACCTTGCCGTTGGCGATGCGGAACAGGTCGATGGTGTTGTACTTGAAGATCTTCGCCGGCTCCTTCGGATCGATCACGAAGTTCGCCCACATGAAGAACACGTAGTCGTTCTTGGCGAACTCGACCTCCGGCATGCCGGCGCGCTGCCGGGCCGTGTTCTGAAAGATCGCCGGATTCTCGCGCAGCGCCTTCACGAACGCGTCGCGCCCCGCGGCGACGTTCGGGTTGCGCGAGATGAAGTCGGCGGGCATGTAGTGGGTGGCGATGTCGAGATTGCCCCCCAGCATGATGTCGCGCCAGAAATCGTGGGCGAGTTGCAGGTTGGCCTTCTCGGCGACTGTCATCGCGTAGGACGTCTGCTGTGGAACGCGGTACTGGGCGGATGCGGAGACCGCGCCCAGCGCCAGGAACATCGCTGCTGCAATCAGTGATCGCTTCATGTCTCTCTCCAGGAGTTGCCGGAACACCGGGAGATGATACCCGCTTGTGGAGCTTCGACAGTCCTATCATCACCACCTCACCTCGAAAATCCGTCCGTCTACTTGCGAAGGGAGGTCTCGTGCGCGTACTGCTGTCGACAATCGGGTCGCGGGGCGATGTTCAGCCGGTGGTGGCGCTCGCGTCGCAGTTGCTCGCTCAGTGGCAGAGAAGATGGGGATTCCCTATGTCTTCGCCGCGTACTCTCCGACCGTGCTCCCGTCGCTCCATCACGCGCCGCCCCCGTTGCCACCGTTACCGGGACAGTTACCGGCACCGGCGACGACTGACAATCGCGATCTCTGGGCTCGGGACACGGAACGGTTCAACGACCTGTTCCTTCACCCGCTCAACGTCTACCGGGAATCAATTGGGCTCGCGCCGGTCAGTGACGTGCGCAGCTACATGTTCACCGACCGGCCCTGGCTCGCAGCCGACCCCACGTTGGGGCCGTGGCCCGATCCCGCAGGCCTGGCCGTGTTTCAGACAGGCGCCTGGATCCTGCGGGACGAGCGTCCGCTGTCCCGCGAGCTGGAGAGGTTCCTCGACGCCGGCGAGCCACCGATTTACTTCGGCTTCGGCAGCTCGCGTGCGCCTCGAGGCCTCAGCGAGCTGATGATTCAGGCGGCCCGTGCGCTCGGGCGCCGCGTGATCGTGTCTCGCGGGTGGGCCGACCTGTCACTCGTGGACAACGAACCCGACTGCCTGGCCATCGGCGACGCCAACCTGCTGGCGCTCTTCACACGGGTCGCAGCCGTCGTCCACCACGGCGGCGCCGGCACCACGACCGCTGCGGCACTGGGCGGCGCACCGCAAGTCGTCATCCCGCAGAGATACGACCAGCACTACTGGGCACAACGAGTTCATGACCTCGGCATCGGAACCGCACATGGCCCCGGCACACCAACGATCGACTCGCTGAGGGACGCCCTCGAGCGGACTCTGGGGTTCGAGGTGGCAGCGCGGGCCCAATCCATCGGGGCCGCGGTGCGCCGCGACGGCGCTCTGATCGCCGCCCGGTGCCTGATCGAAGGCCGATCAAGGTGATGATCGAGTTCTGAGGATCGCCATGAAGAATGTGATCGTGGTCATCGGAGCGGGATCCATCGGTCAGGCAGTCGCGCGGCGGGTCAGCGCGGCCATGCATGTCGTGCTGGCCGGTTTTGCGCGCTGACAACGCGGATGCCGCGGCAAAGACTCTGACCGATGCCGGCGCTCGTGCTGGAAGAAGTCGGAAACGTGATCGCGCGCGGCGGTGCGGGCGTCGTGATTGCGCGTCCCAATCCGGGCACCGGCTCCCGCCGCTCTCGGTTGAGCAGAACAAAGCCCTCGCCACGACGCCGGTCGAAGAGTTGCTTCAACTCCCGATGCTGCAGCCAGAGCAGGTGAAGGATTCTCTCCACGCGTACCAGATTTCGAAACGCGGGAACTCGTTGCGCGTGATGGCCGAGGCCGTCCGTTGGGGCACACGGGGTGCGCGGATCAACACGATCAGTCCCGGCATCATCATCACACCGCTCGCGAATGACGAACTGCGAGGGCCTCGCGGCGCAGGTTACCGGCGCATGATCGACGTCTCCGCGGCCCGGCGAGCCGGCACTCCAGATGAGGTAGGCGCCGTTGGCGCACTGCTGATGGGCCCAGACGGCATGGATGGCGCGGTAACGGCGGCGTAATGGTTCGGCGAACTGGCGCCGCAATGAGGGAGGCGATGACGCCATGAGGATCGGCATTCTTGGATCAGGGCTGATGGGCGGCAAGCTCGGCATCCTGTTCACCAGGGCCGGCCACGACGTCGTTTTCAGCTACGCACGCAGCGAACAGAAGCTGAAGCGGCTTGCTCGTGAAGCGAAGGGCCATGCTCGCGCAGGCACGCCGGCGGAAGCGGTCAGGGATGCCGATGCCGTGCTCCTCGCCGTGCACTGGCTACGGATGGACGA
>Ga0153916_10004211_pt1 | contig 10839 bp, 8 predicted proteins | sample Opewatmetagenome_FD_109642 | JGI IMG/M metagenome (GOLD analysis project Ga0153916, IMG submission 109642) | Freshwater wetland microbial communities from Ohio, USA - Open water 3 Core 3 Depth 4 metaG | ecosystem: Environmental > Aquatic > Freshwater > Wetlands | place: USA: Ohio, Lake Erie, Old...
ACTGCAAATACTTGTTGACGTTCCTTTTCGGGCCCCTACCAAGGGATCATGCCGGCCAGGGCGAGGACGGCGGCCAGGATGCCGACCAGACCGAGGACGATCCACCACGCGGGCCGGCCGGACCAGACGCGGGTGTCGGCAGTGACGTAGTCGCCGCAGGCCGGACACTGCACGGCGTCTTCGTAGATCTCGGCCCCGCAGCCCCGGCAGCGGACGGTCTCGGACTGCTCGTCGTCCGGTTCCTCGGGGTACTGGTGGTCGTCGAGCGGATCATCGGGTTGGTCGAAGTCGAAGTCCCGGGGCGACATCGCAGAGTGCCTCTCAAGATGAACGCTTCCGCCCGGACCGAAGTCGCGTAGCACGACGGATTCGTCAAGGAGGACGAAGATGGATTCTATCAAGACGGCGGTGGTCGTCACAGTCTTGCTGGTGGTGAGCTACGCGGTCTACCAGGCGATCCACAACAGCGCCGGCCCCAATCCACCGCCCGAGGCCGCGGACAAGTTTCCTTCGTCGGTGGACGTGAAGATGCCGGGGGACGAGAAGGCGTCCGGCAAGAGTGGGGCAAGCCCGTGGGGCAAGCCGGCCGCCAGCCGTGCGGCAGCCTCGGGGCGATCGGGGCGGGACGGCCCGGGGCTTTGGGACGATTCGGCCGGGTCCACGCAGGTCTCCGACCGGCTCGATACCCCGCGCCGCTCGCGCTTGGGCGGCAGCGACGGTCCGGCGGGCGTTGGCGCCAACGACATCGAGCGCCGCCCCGCACGGTCGGGCGTCGCGGACCCGAAGGCTCCCAGCGAGGAGGAGATCCGGCAGGCCTCGTACCAGGCACGCCAGCGGTTCCGCGAGATGATGGACGAGGCCCGGCGCCGCATCGACGAGGGGAACGAGCGGCTTTGGGCGGAAGTGCTCCTCCAGTTGAGCAAGGTGTACGGCAACGTTGCGCTATCGGGCGACGAATCGCAGGAGCTTGCCGATCTGTTGGGACAGTTGGCGGGGACGGTGATCTACTCCCGCCGCCACACGCTCGAGCCGCCGCACGTCGTGCAGCCGGGGGAGTCGCTCCGGCAGCTCGCCCAGCGCTACAACGTCCCCTGGCAACTGCTGGCCAAGATCAACGGCATCCGCGACCCGGATCAGCTCCCGGCGGGCCGGCAGATCAAGGTCCTCCGCGGGCCCTTCGACGCGGTGGTCCATCTGGACCGCTATGAGTTGGTGCTGATGCTGGGCGACTACTACGCCGGGCGGTTCCCCATCGGGATCGGCCGCGATCAGCCCCGGCTGGAAGGCTCCTACGTGGTCAAGGAGAAGGCCGCGCGGCGGCCGTACTACGGCCCCGACGGGATCATCGACGCCGCCGACCCGAACAACCCCCTCGGCAAGCTCTGGATCGGCCTGACCGACCAGATCGGCATCCACGGCACCAACGACCCGAAGAACCTCCGCCGGGCCGACAACCGGGGCACGATCTGCCTCGGCGAGCGCGACGTCGAGGACGTCTTCGACATCCTCTCGGCGGAGAACGAGTTCTCGACCGGCTCCCGGGTGACGATCCGGCGGTGAGCTGCGCACGACTCCCGGCGGTCGTCGCCTGTGCGGCCCGGCAGGAGCCTCGCCCTCCCGACCGCGCGGGCAATCCACGACTGCACGCGGGCCACCCCTTTCGCCGAATCGCGCCGGATGGTATAGGTGGTGAAGGCAGGAACCGCCACCTTGATCTCCCGAGGACGCTCCCGTGTACGACCGCGAAGCGCTGGGCGGGTTGATCCGGCAGAAGGCCCTTCGGTTCGGCGACTTCATCCTTGCGTCGGGGAAGAAGGCGACCTACTATTTGGACTGCAAGCAGGTGACGCTGGATCCGAATGGGGCGCGGCTGGTCGGGGAGGGGATCCTGGACTTGCTGCTGGCGGAGGAGCGGCTCCCGCGGGCGATCGGCGGGATGGCGATCGGCGCGGACCCGATCACCGCCGCCGTGGTGACCATGTCCTCGGTCCGCGGCACGCCGATCTCGGGCTTCATGATCCGCAAGGACCCGAAAGGGCACGGGACCAACCAGTACGTCGAAGGTCCAGTGCAGCCGGGGGACGAGGTGGCGATCGTCGAGGACGTGGTGACCACCGGGGGCTCGTCGCTGGCGGCGATCGAGCGGGCGGAGGGTTTCGGGCTCTTGGTAGCGCGGGTCATCGGGATCGTGGACCGGATGGAAGGGGGTGCCCGGGCCTTTGCCGAGCGCGGCTATCCGTTCTCCGCCCTGTTCACGATCGTTGACTTCGGGATCCAGCCGCCGCAATAGCCGCGGCAAACGCGGAGACGACTTGCGACTGGTTTTGTCAGGCCCTTTCCCCCGGTCACTCCGTGCGCATATCTACGCGTCGTTTTCCCATCATGCCCAGACTGCCTTTTCTGAGGTAAACTTGAGATAGAGGAGTGAGTTGGCCCCCAAACTGGGCAGAACCGGTCTGACTTGCGGAAAGTAAGGGTCGTTCCGATTTGGTGAATTGGGAAGTTGCCCTTGACATGAGTCGGATACAATTCAAGGGCAAATCGAATTTGAGTCCCGGGCGGTTTCTGATAACCTGGAGGTCTCGCGGGGACGACCGAATCGGGCGTTCAGTTTGGGTAGTTTGAGTAGACCAGTAAAGAGTGGTTCCGCGTAGAAGCTTACCACTAGCCTGTGGGGGGTCGCGGGCGTGAACATCCTTGTGGCCACAAGCGAAGCCGTTCCCTTCGCCAAGACGGGCGGTCTGGCTGACGTCTGTGGGGCGTTGCCCGTCGAGTTGGCCCGGCTCGGGCATCGCGCCGTGCTAGTCCTGCCGCTGTACCGGCACGCCCGCTGGTCGGGCCTGGCGATCGAGCCTTTGGGGATCCGTTTCATCGTGCCTATCGGGAGCAAGACGGTCACCGGCCAGTTGCTGCGGAGCCGGCTTGCCGCCGGCGACGTCCACGTTCCGGTGTACCTCGTCCAGCAAGACGAGTACTTCGATCGGGAAGAGCTGTACCGGCAGGACGGCGAGGACTACAACGACAACTGCGAGCGGTTCATTTTCCTGTCGCGGGCGGTGCTCGAGGTGATCCGGCTCTTGGAGCTGGACGTGGACGTGATCCACTGCAACGACTGGCAGACCTCGCTGGTGCCGGCCTACCTGAAGATCGAGTATCACGCCCTGCCGCGCTACGAGCAGATCGCCAGCCTGCTGACGATCCACAACATCGCCTACCAGGGCGTGTTCTGGCACTGGGACATGCTGTTGACGGGGCTGGACTGGAAGTACTTCAACTGGCACCAGATGGAGTACTTCGGCAAGCTGAATCTGCTCAAGACGGGGATCGTCTTCGCCGACGCCGTGACCACGGTCAGCCCGCGGTACGCCCGGGAGATCCAGACGCCGCAGTTCGGCCGGGGGCTGGAGGGGGTGCTCCAGAACCGGCGGGACGCGCTGTCGGGGATCCTGAACGGGATCGACGAGACGGTGTGGAATCCGGGGACCGATCGTTGCCTGGCGGCCACCTACGACGCCCAGCGGGTAGCGCAGGGCAAGCCCCTGTGCAAGGCGGCGTTGCAGCGCGAGCTGGGCCTGGCCGAGCGGCGCGACGCGCCCCTGGTGGGCATGATCGGGCGGCTGGACGACCAGAAGGGATTCGACCTGGTGGCCGCGGTGATTCCGGAGTGGATCGGGAGGAGCGACGTCCAGTGGGCGATCCTGGGCAAGGGAGAGCCGAAGTACCACCGGCTGTTCACCGACCTGGCCCACCGCTTTCCGGAGAAGGTCGCCGTGCGGCTGGAGTTCTCCGACGTCCTGGCGCACCGGATCGAGGCCGGGGCGGACATGTTCCTCATGCCCAGCCGGTTCGAGCCGTGCGGGCTGAACCAGATGTACAGCCTGAAGTACGGGACGGTGCCGGTGGTCCGCGAGACGGGCGGGCTGGCCGACACGGTCACCGACGCGACCCCGGAGAGACTGGCTGGCGGAACGGCCAACGGGTTCAGTTTTCGCGAGGACAACGCCCAGGCCCTGAGCGAGACGCTCCAGCGGGCCTGCGAGGCCTACCGGCGGCCGGAGGTCTGGAATCGCCTGGTCGCCGTGGGAATGCAGCAGGACTGGTCCTGGCGGCGGAGCGCCGCTCAGTACGCGGAGTTGTACGGGAGGACGACGGGCCGGGCGAGGGCGTTGAGCCTGAGCCGGTGAGGGAGGACAACGGATTGGCTCGTCCCGCCGGCCGGAAGGGGCGGGACCGGATGCCGCGCGAAGGATAGCCATGCACAACGTCTCGCTGGCCTTTTTCTGGCACCAGCACCAGCCGTATTATCCGGACGATCAGTCGGGTGAAAACCCCATGCCCTGGGTCCGCCTGCACGGGACCAAGGACTACTGGGGGATGGCGATGCTGCTCATGGAAGTGCCGGAGATGCACGCCACGATCAATCTCGTCCCCAGCCTGCTGGCGCAGCTCGCCGCGTACACCGAGGGGGGGCACGAGGACGTGCACCTGCGGGTCTCGCGGCTCCCGGCGGACGGCCTGAACGAGCAGGACATGCACTACCTGCTCGACAATTTCTTCATGGTCCACCCGGACCACATGATCCGGCCCTATCCCCGCTACTTCGAGTTGTTCCAGAAACGCGGCGTGGGGATCGATTCGGCGGAGCGGGCGCGGAAGCGGTTCAGCAAGAAGGACGTCGTCGACCTGCAGGTGTGGGCGAACCTGGCGTGGTTCCATCCGCTGGCCTTCGAGCGGGAGGCGGAGCTGGCCGAGTTCCGCAAGAAAGGGCGGCACTGGACGGAGAAGGAGAAGCAGTGGCTGCTGGAGAAGCAGTTGGAGCTGTTGCGGCAGGTGGTGCCGCTGCACCGGCAACTGATGGAGCGGGGGCAGGTGGAGCTGACGACGACGCCCCTGTACCACCCGATCCTCCCCCTGCTGCACGACAAGCGCCTCGCCCGCCGCGCCATGCCCGGCGTCCTCTTGCCCACGTTCCTCGACGGCTACCCCGACGACGTCCGCGAGCAGCTCCGCCGGGCCGTGGAGTTCCACGAGAAGACGTTCGGCGAGAAGCCGCGGGGGCTTTGGCCCTCGGAGGGCTCGGTGTGCCAGGGGATCATCCCGGCGATTGCCGACTGCGGCATCCAGTGGATCGCCACGGACGAGGAGATCCTCAGTTGCTCCACCGAAGGCTGGGTCTCCCGCGACGGCAACGGATACCTCCGCAACCCGGAGATGCTCTACCGCCCCTGGCGCGCCGAGGAAGGCGGCCGGCAGCTCCAGATCATCTTCCGCGACCACGCGATGAGCGACCAGATCGGGTTCTACTACCAGCGCTACGAGGCCCGGCAGGCGGTCGACGACTTCATGGGCAAGCTGGAGGCGATCGGCCGGGCGACCCACGGGAACGCGGCGCACCGGCCCAGCATGGTGAACATCATCCTCGACGGGGAGAACTGCTGGGAATACTATCCGCAAAGCGGGGTCGATTTCCTCCGGATGCTTTACCGGCGGGTGGTCGAGCATCCCAAGATCACGCCGGTTCGGGTCCGCGACTATCTCGCCCGGTACCCCGCCGCCGACAAGCTCGGCAACCTGTTTCCCGGGAGCTGGATCCAGCACAACTTCGGCATCTGGATCGGGCATCCCGAGTGCAACCGGGCGTGGGACCTGCTCGACCAGACCCGGCAGCACCTGGTCCGCGCCAGCGGCCAGCAGCAACGGCCCGCCGAGCAGCTCCGCCGCGCCTGGGAAGAGATGTACATTGCCGAGGGGAGCGACTGGTTCTGGTGGTTCGGCGATGCCCACTACTCGGCGCAGCGGGGGCTGTTCGACCGGCTGTTCCGCAAGCACCTGCAAAACGTGTACCTGTACCTGGGGGACCAGCCCCCCGGCGAGCTCGCCCGGCCGATCAGCCAGGGATTCCGCCAGGGGCTGCACACCCCGCCGACGAGCCTGTTGAAGATCAAGGTGGACGGGCGGCAGACCTACTTCGAGTGGATCAACGCCGGCCGCCACGTCTGCCAGGGCTCCCGGGGCGCGATGAGCATGGGCCGGGAAGGGTTGATATCGGACCTTTACTTCGGGTTCGAGCCGGAGCGGCTGGTGGTGCGGCTGGACGCCCGGGGCGGGCCCTTCCGGGAGCGGCTGCCGGACGTGGATCGCCTGCGACTGTTCTTCTACCAGCCAGAAGGGTTCGAGCTGATCGTTTCCCAGCCGGCCCAGCGGCGCCCCAGCGGGGAGCTGCGCCACGGGGGCGTGCTGGTCGCGGAATCGGGGATCGAGGCGGCGTCCGAGATGATCTTCGAGATGTCCGTGCCCCTGCGGAGCCTGGCCGCGGCCACCAACGATCCCGTCCAGTTCTACGTCGAGCTGTCTCAGGACGGACGGCCGATCGAGCGCGTCCCCGCCGAGGGGGCGATCGAGACCGCCGTGCCCTCGCAGGATTACGAACTGATGATGTGGCAGGCCTGACCGACGCAACGGTGAGTGGATTCGAGGAACCGGATCCGGGAGACGACTGAGTACTGAGTACTGGGTACTGAGTACTGAGTACTGAGCACCGAGTGAGGAAACCTTTTGTCATGCCCGACTTGAGAAAAGACCCGATCGTTGGCCGCTGGGTGATCATTGCCAAGAGCCGTGCCCGGCGTCCGCACGACTTCGACACCTCGCTGCCACGGGAGCGGGGTCGCTTCTGCCCGTTGTGCGAGGGGAACGAGGACAAGACCCCCGACGAGATCATCGCCTACCGCCACCCCGGCTCCCAGCGGAACCGCGCCGGGTGGCGGGTCCGCGTCGTTCCCAACAAGTTCCCCGCCCTGGAGATCGAAGGCGATCTGAACAAGCGCGGCGAGGGGATCTACGACATGATGCGGGGCGTCGGGGCCCACGAGGTCATCATCGAGGCCCCCAAGCACCTGGTGAGCACCTCCGAGCTCTCCGACGAGCAATTGCGCGAGGTCCTTTGGGTCTACCGGGATCGCCTGGTGGACCTGAAGAGAGACCCCCGGCTGGTGTACGGGATGATCTTCAAGAACGTGGGGGCTGCCGCGGGCGCGAACCTGGAGCACACCCACAGCCAACTGATTGTCACCCCGATCGTGCCGATCAACGTGTGGGAAGAGATGACCGGCTCGCTGGAGTTCTACAACTACCGGGGCCGGTGCATCTACTGCGACATGATCCAGCAGGAGCTGGCCGGCGAGAAGCGGATCGTGCTGGACCGGCCGGGTTTTGTCGCTTTTGCGCCTTTTGCCAGCCGGTTCCCGTTCGAGACGTGGGTCCTGCCCAAGGCCCATTCCAGCCATTACGAGAACATCCAGAAGAACGGCATCGACGAGCTTTCGGGGGTGATGAAGCAGGTGATCGCCCGGATCGAAGTCGCCCTGGACCGCCCCGCCTACAACTACATCATTCACACCGGTCCCTTTGACACCCAGGAGCTTGGGCACTACCACTGGCACATCGAGATCATGCCGAGTCTGACCAAGGCGGCCGGATTTGAGTGGGGTACCGGTTTTTACATTAATCCGGTCACGCCGGAAGAAGCAGCGGCCTTTCTCCGCGAGGTCGAGCTCGAGCCGGCCGAGCCACAAACTATTCCGACCAGGGGAACTGGATAAACTGGGCTGAGGTTGCCGATGTAGAAGGCAAGGGCCAGACACCGATCGTCGTCTTTGCTCCCTCCACCGACAGCCCCCCAGAACACTTGACGAGACCGCAATGTCCCAGCAGATCCGCTTCGCCCTGGTCCTCCACAATCATCAGCCCGTTGGCAATTTCGAGCACGTCTTCGAGCAGGCCTACCAGGACAGCTATCTCCCCCTCCTAGAGGTATTCTCCCGTTTCGACCCCTTGAAGGTCTCGCTTCACCTGAGCGGCTCGTTGGCCGAGTGGCTCGGCGTCCATCACCCGGATTACCTCGATCGCCTGGCCGAGCTGGTGGCTCAGGGCCGCATCGAGATCCTCGGCGGCGCCTACTACGAGCCGATCCTCTCGATGATTCCCTCGCGGGACCGGGTCGGCCAGGTCCGCAGCTACTCCCGCTGGCTGGAAGAGCGGCTGGGGGCTACCGTCCGCGGGATCTGGATCCCGGAGCGGGTGTGGGAGCAGTCCTTCACCCGCGACCTCGTCGCCGCAGGCATCGAGTACACCGTGCTCGACGATTTCCACTTCAAGAGCGCCGGATTGACCGAGTCCCAGCTCTACGGCAGCTATCTGACGGAAGACGACGGGCAGGTGATGACCATCTTCCCCGGGAGCGAGCGGCTCCGCTATACGATCCCCTTCGCCGACCCGCAGGAAACGATCGACTACCTGGGCCGGATCAACGACCAGCAGAGCGACGCGGTGGTGGTCTTCGCGGACGACGGGGAAAAATTCGGCACCTGGCCCGAGACCAAGAAGCACGTCTACCAGGACGGCTGGCTGGAGCGGTTCCTTGGCGCGCTGGCGGCCAACCTATCGTGGATCCGCGTCACGACCTTGTCGGAGGCCGCCGACAACGTGCCTCCGCTCGGCAAGGTCTACCTCCCCGACAGCAGCTACCGCGAGATGACCGAGTGGTCGCTCCCTCCGGAGCAGCAGGTCGAATACGATCGGGTGGCCCACGAGATGGAGCACGATCCCCGCTGGCCGGCGGTGAAGCGCTTCGTCCGCGGCGGCTACTGGCGGAATTTCAAGGTGAAGTATCCCGAAGCCGACGAGATGTACGCGCGGATGATGACCGTCAGCCGCCGCCTGGCCCGGGTGATGGACGAGGGGCAGGCGGGCGAGCCGGTCGATCAGGCCCGCGCCGAGCTTTACCGCGCCCAGTGCAACTGCGGCTATTGGCACGGGGCGTTCGGCGGGATCTACCTGCCCCACCTCCGCAACGCGATCTACCAGCACCTGATCGCCGCCGACGGCTGGCTCGACCAGGTCGAGCGCCCCCGCGACCCGTGGGTCGAGGCGAAGGCCGAGGACTTCAATTTCGACGGGCGGCAGGAAGTGCAATTGGCCAACGACCGCCTGCTCGCGCTGGTGGCTCCCGGCCGGGGCGGGCAGTTGTACGAGCTCGACGTCCGCGCGATCCAGGGCAACCTGCTGGCCACCTTGGCCCGGCGCCCTGAGGCGTACCATCGCAAGGTCCTGGCCGGCGCCACCCAACGAGACAGCCAGGTCGCCAGCATCCACGACCGGGTGGTCTTCAAGCAGGCGGGCCTGGACCAGCAGGTCCTGTACGACGCCCACCCCCGAAAGAGCCTGCTCGACCACTTCTTCAACAACGAGGCCACGCTGGAGATGATCGTTTCCGGTCAGGCGACGGAGCGGGGCGATTTCCTCACCGCTCCGTACGAGGCCCGCCTGCGGCGCAACCCCGATCGCGTCCAGGTCCTCCTGATCCGCGAGGGAATGGCGGCCGGCGTGCCGGTGCGGATTACCAAGGGGGTCACGCTCAGCGCCGGCAGCCATTGCCTGGAGATTGCCTACGTGCTGGAGGGCCTGCCGCGCGACCGGGCACTGCACTTCGGCGTCGAGTTCAATTTCGCCGGCATGCCCGCCGGGGCCGACGACCGCTACTTCCACGACCTCGATCAGCACCGGCTGGGGCAGCTCGGCACGCTGCTCGACTTGGCGGACGCGCCAGGCATCGGCCTGGTGGACGAGTGGCTGGGGATCGACGTCGCCCTGCGGATCTCCCGCCCCAGCCGTCTCTGGACCTTCCCGATCCAGACCGTCAGCCAATCCGAAGGCGGTTTCGAGCTGGTCCACCAGTCGGTCGTCGTCCAGCCTCACTGGCTGGTGACGCCCGATGCCGACGGGCGGTGGAGCGTGACCATGACGCTGGCGCTGGACACCAGCCGCGCCGAGAGCCGGCTGGAGCGGGCCGCCGTCGCCGCGGCCACCTAGCCAGCATGGAGCACCGTGGTAGGACGGATTGCCAATCCGTCCTATAATGCGGGTGGAGCGTTGTCCACGGCCATGCACTACCTGTTCGAGCATTTCGGCGTCGCCGTGAGTGCCGTCTCCGGCGTGCTGGCCGCAGGCGGGAAGCGGATTGACCTGTTCGGCGTGATCGTCTTGGCCTTGGTCACCGCGTTGGGCGGCGGCACGCTGCGGGACCTCGTGCTCGGCAGCTCCCCCGTCTTCTGGATCCAGGACCCGAACTACGTCGCCACGGCGCTGGTGACGGCGGTCGTGGCCTTCGTCATCGCCCGCCGCTGGGCCATGCCCCCCAAGTCGCTGGCCATTGCCGACGCCTTCGCCCTTGCCTTCTTCACGATCGTCGGTTCGGCCAAGGGATTGAGCTGCCAAGCGGGGAACTTCAATGCGGTCGTGCTCGGCGTGATGACGGGCGTCGCCGGAGGCATCCTCCGCGACGTGCTGGTCGGCGAGATCCCGCTGGTGTTCCGCCGGGAAACCTACCTCTACGCCACGGCGTCCTTCTTCGGCGCGACGGCCTTCGTCTCCGCGGAGCACTGGCTTCCGGGCAATCCGACCAACCGCTGGATGGGGACCGCAGTGGTCCTGGTATTGCGCCTCACGGCGATTCAATGGAAGTGGTCCCTGCCCGTCTTCCGGTCTAAGGAATGAAGCTGGAACCATGGGGTCGGGTCTCATGGGGTTGCCCCCATTTCCGCTTCTCCCCGTGTCGCAGCCAGATCACGGCGGCACCGAAGTAGACGACGGTCAGCAGGATCAAGTGGTTCTTGAACGGCGCGAGCGTGAGGTAGCCCAGGAACACCGTGGCCGCGAACGCGGCGGACAGCAGCAGGCTCAGCCCGGCGGCCAGCCCGGCGGCCCGGTGGAGCGGGCGATGGTAGGCCATCGACTTCTCGCGGAGGTGGAGCCAGAGGGCCGCCGCGACGAAGAAGGCGA
>Ga0153916_10004212_pt1 | contig 10839 bp, 9 predicted proteins | sample Opewatmetagenome_FD_109642 | JGI IMG/M metagenome (GOLD analysis project Ga0153916, IMG submission 109642) | Freshwater wetland microbial communities from Ohio, USA - Open water 3 Core 3 Depth 4 metaG | ecosystem: Environmental > Aquatic > Freshwater > Wetlands | place: USA: Ohio, Lake Erie, Old...
GATTGCCGCACCCCTGCCCGGGCAGCCAGGTTGATCACGGCTGCGAATGAATGGCCGCGCAAAGGAGAATTACGGTCGTAGGTTGAGCGTTCGGCGATATCCGCCTGGAAAAATACGAATCGGAGCAGGCGGGTGAGTTTATTCAACCGGTATTCTTTCATGCGCACATCGTAGGCGGCATTCATGTTGTCCACCCCGACGACGGAATGGCCGGACTCGACCAGCATCTCGATCACACGTGAGGCGATGAATCCCGCGGCACCAGTTACTAGGTAAGTTTCCATGGATTACAAGCGCACCACTTTTGGATTGTTCTTTCCCTGCTTTCCCAAGGCATTACGCGTATCAAAGATGAACCTGGCCTCTTCGAGGATGGCCGGGTAATCATAGCTCTTGTGGTTGGTGATGATGATGACACAATCCGCGTTGCGCACCGCTTCCATTACATCGCTCACGCTGTGCATCTCGAGGTCATCATGCGTGCGCAGGTGGGGAATATAGGGATCGTGGTATTCGACGATGGCTCCCTTTTTCTGCAGCAACCCGATCACATCCAGGGCGGGTGCTTCGCGGATATCATCGATGTCTGGCTTATACGCCGCACCCAGCACCAGGCATTTCGATCCTTTTAATACACAACCGCGCTCGTTGAAGGCATCCGCCACCCGGCTGACTACATAGCGCGGCATGTTGGTGTTGATATCTGCTGCCAGCTCGATGAAACGGGCGTTATATTGAAATGCCTTCATTTTCCACGATAAATACAATGGGTCGATCGGTATGCAATGGCCGCCAAGGCCGGGCCCAGGGGTGAACTTCATGAATCCGAAGGGCTTGGTAGCAGCCGCATCGATCACCTCCCAGACATCCACACCTAATCTTTCACACATGATTGCCAGCTCATTCACCATGCCAATATTGATCATGCGGAAAGTGTTTTCGAGCAATTTCGAGAGCTCGGCCGTCTCAGCCGATGAAACCGGAACGACGGTCTTTAATGCTTGCGAATACCAGATTGACGCCACTTCACCGCACTCCTCGGTGATCCCACCGATCACCTTAGGTGTATTCAGGGTGTTCCAATCTTCCCGTCCAGGATCCACGCGCTCAGGTGAGAACGCCAGGAAAAAATCCTTTCCCACCACCAGACCCTTATCCTTGCCGAGCTTGGGCAGCAGCACCTCGCGCGTGGTTCCCGGGTAGGTGGTGGATTCGAGTACCACGATCATACCCGGGTGGATGTATTTCGCCAGCTCTTCGGTCGCGCTAAGGATGAACGACATGTCTGGGTCGCCGGTTTTACGCAATGGCGTGGGGACGCAAATGCTGACCGCATCGCAATCTTTCAAGGCTGAGAAAACGGTAGTAGCAAATAATTTTCCTTGCGCGAGCAGCCTGGCGATTTGCTCATCCGGCACATCCTGGACGTAGCTTTTACCCTGGTTGATCGAATTCACCTTGCGCGAGTCTGGGTCGACCCCCGTGATGTGAAACCCTGCCTCACCAAACGCAGCCGCCAGGGGTAAACCCACATATCCCAGGCCCAGAATACCGATCCTGGCAGAATGGTCACGCAGTGACTCGACTAACCTTTCTTTGATGGGTGGCATAAGACCTCGATTATTTCTTGTCAGAATAGACTCAGCTGAGTGGGTTCCGATTTATTTTCGGGTGGTTTTTCTTCCTTGATATCCGCGGTTTCGGAAGCTTTGGCGATCAGCTCTGGCAGGCGGGCGAAATCCCTCTCCACTGAAATTTTCAACGAGGGCTGGTGCAAGGCAGCCGCCGGGTGGAACATGGGTACCACCAGCCGCCCCTTGATCTTATAAGCCTGACCGTGAACTTCGCTGATCTTGGCATTCGGCAGAAAGCGCGCCATGGAATATCGCCCTAGTGTGACGATGACTTTAGGATTGATCCCCTGGATCTGGCGTTCCAAATAATCGCTGCACGCTGCCAGCTCATCCGGGAGGGGGTCACGGTTGTTGGGAGGGCGGCATTTGACCACATTGGTGATAAATACGTCCGTACGCTTCAAGTTGATCTTGGCTAATAGCTCTTCCAGATACGACCCTGCTGCACCCACAAACGGGCGGCCCTGCTCATTTTCATGGAACCCCGGACCTTCACCGATAAACATGATCTCCGCGTCTACCGGGCCTTCGCCTGGAACGGCTAATTTCCGCGAATGGTGAAGCATGCAGCGCGTGCACACCGAGACTTCCCGTGCAATTTGAGCCAGGGTGGCTTCTGCCAGCCGCATTTTATCTTCGTCCACTACCTGCCTCCTTTAAAACGCCTGGTAAGTATAAAGGATAACGCATGAATTATCCACTATGGATTTGAGCTTATCGGTCGAATATGTTCAGCCTGGCCAGATATTTAGGCCCCAGGTTCTTTACAGTCATGACAATGGCATCTTCATCGTTATCACGGTAATAATGCAGGCGTCTCCCAACCGTGCTGAATCCGAACCGATGGTACATTTGTTGTGCCAGCAGGTTGCTCGCCCGTACTTCCAGGGTTGCCAGCTGGGCACCCCGCTCGATAGATCGGTGTAGGACTTCAGCCAACAGGTATTTTCCATATCCACGGCCGCGATAATCGGGGTGGATGGCAATCGTGGCAATGTGGGCCTCATCGATAATGATCCAGATTACCGACATGCCGATTAGCCTGGGTTCAGCATTATCGGGCTGTATCTCACCTACCAGCGCCAGGGTGGATGGATTTTGGGTCAGCTCGAAGTGGAAGGATTTTTCTGGCCAGGGTAAGGAGAAAGAGAGCACGTCGATCTCGTGCACCCCACCGAGGTCATCCAGGGTCATAGGACGAACCTTCATAATTGGAGTAAAGATGTCGCCTGGTGGATGGGGCACGAAGGTTGCTTGGCTTTCAGGGTGCCTGGTGGTGACTTGATCCACTATACGGGGCGGGTTAATCCGGTATGGGTTCGCCGATGTGCAGGTAGGTCGGGGAGAGGGTGGCAGGATCATCGATCTCACCCGCCTGCCAGCGCTTCCAGGCCAGCTCAGCCAGTATGGCAGGACGGCGAAGCGAGTGCGCTGGCGAAGCCAGGATGACATTTTTATATTTTCTCGCCAAAATGTGTTGTTGCGCTTCGGTTAGCTCACCGCACACAATCGTCGGCTCATGGATCAGGCGGGAAAGCCTAAGCGCATCCATAACTTCAGCAGGCGGATTGTGCACCCAGCGTCCATCCGAGACTTTATACCATCCAACCGCCAACCTGCCGCGCCCTGCCTGCAGGATGGCAGCCAGGGTGAAGCCTGGTGAAACGGGCTGAGATTCAGCCACGATGTCGAGGGTGGGTATTCCGATGATGGGAATGTGCCGGGCCAGAGCAATTCCCTTGGCGACTGCCATTCCGATCCGCAAACCGGTGAAGGTGCCTGGGCCACTCGCGACAGCCAGCAGCTTGAGGTCTTGAATCCCTATTCCTGCCCTGGAAAGGGTCTGAGCGATGGCCGGGGCAAGCTCGACGGTATGATAGTCGCGGCTGGTCCAGGTATTTTCACACAGCACCTGGATGCCATCATAGACGGCAATCCCAATATTACGGGTGGAGGTGTCGATGGCTAATAACACTCACCCTCCATATACCAGCTTGCGGAAACGTGCCAACAACTCCTCATAATAGAGCCCCCGACCTGAGAAGATTAAATCGCGCTGGACTTCATCGATATAATTCAAGTGCACCCATAAGCCGTGTTTTGGCAACACATTCTGGACGCGCTCCGCCCACTCGACAACCAGAGGCCCCTGGTCAAGCATATAATCCAGGTCCAGGTCGAGCGCTTCTGCCGAGCCATTCAGACGATAAGCGTCGAGGTGGAACAGACGCATGCCATCTGTATGGCGGTAGACATTCACGAGCACAAAAGTTGGGCTGGAAACCGGATCAAGTGATCCCCAGCCAGCGCTGATACCCTGGACCAGAGTAGTTTTGCCTGATCCAAGGTCACCTACCAGGGCGACTAAATCACCAGGCTGGAGGATTGCCCCCAGCCGCATACCCACCCGCCGGGTCTGTTCGGTGCTTCTGCTGATGATTTCCAGAGAGTGGGGATCGAGAATAGGCATGAGAGGATTATACAGCGGATTATTGAAAACGCAACTCGATATCCGCTGCACTTGAGCTTGGGTGAAATCAGGGAGGTGATTATGACTATCCTTTCGTTTTCAGGTTAGCCAGAGAGGCCGCCACACGCTTCATGCCTACATTCTCAAAAAAAATATCGACAATTTCATCATCATCCTGGATCCGGCTGTTCAGCACCATTCCATCACCCCATATGGGGTGAATTACATGCGTCCCAGGCTGGTATTTTTGTGTAGTCACCCGGTTAGAACCGAACCGGTTTGAATCCCATTGGGTGGCTTTGATGTCAAAGCTGCCCAACCTTGCCGGGCTGACGTTGCGGATGAAGCTGGTCTGGTCGAGCAGCTCATCGGGGATATCAGATAGGAACTGCGATGGTTCCGCCGGATCAGGGTAGCCAAAGGCATTGCGATTTTGAGCGTACAGCAGGTAGAGCCTGTCTTTTGCCCGGGTGATGCCCACATACAATAACCTGCGCTCCTCCTGCATGGCTTCGGGATCTCCGAAGGAGCGCGAATGAGGGAGTGTGCCTTCGTTCAAGCCAGTGATGAACACCACTGGAAATTCCAGTCCTTTGGCGGCGTGCAGGGTGAGCAAGGTGGGTACATTGGTGCTGTTCTCGAGCGTATCCTGGTCAGAGACCAGGGCTATATCTTCTAGGAACTCACCCATTGTCCGGTCTTGATATTCCGCCGCTAACCGGCGCAGCTCCATCACGTTTTCCCAGCGTTCATTGCCTTCATCGGTGCCATCGTCGATATAGGCATGGTAGTCGGTCTCGTCGATGATGCGGTCCATGATATAGAGTGGTGCCAGCTCGCTTGCCTGCTCGGTCCAAAGGGAAAGTAATTCTGCAAAGCCTGCCAGGAGGCCAAATGCGCGTTGGGGAAATGCCGGTTTGTAAAGCTCAGGGTTGCGACCCATCTGGAGCAACAGGTCGCCAGGGTTGAGGCCGCTTTTCTGTGCCTCCGTCCGCAGGGCTTGTACGGTCTTATCGCCCACCCCGCGTGGAGGTACGTTAATCACTCTGATCAGGCTTAGCTCATCGTTCGTGTTGTGTACCAGGCGCATATAGGCGATGATATCTTTTACTTCGCGCCGGCCGTAAAAACGTTGCGCCCCGACGAGCTTATAAGGAAGCCCGGCACTTAAAAATGCCTCCTCTATTAAGCGGGATTGGGCATTGGTGCGGTACATGATGGCCACATCGCCCGGCTTGACTTGTTGCCGCCCCACCAGGCTGGCGATGGTATCCACCACAAACGAGGCTTCCTGGCGATCGTCATAGGTTTCATGCAGGGTGACCTTCAATCCCTGGCTGCGCTCGGTGAAAAGCCGCTTTACCGTACGGTTGGGGTTGGGATCGATGATTGCCATGGCTACATCCAGGATTTGCTGCGTCGAGCGATAGTTTTGCTCCAGCAAGATCACCTGTGCATCCGGATAGTCTTGTTCGAAGCGCAAAACGTTGCGGTAATCGGCCCCTCGCCACCGGTATATAGACTGGTCGGCATCGCCTACGGCGAAAATATTGTTGTGGAATGAAGATAATTTTCGCAATAAGGCGTATTGGGCCAGGTTCGTATCCTGGAACTCATCCACCAAGACGTGTTCAAACCTGCGCGCATACCGTTCACGAACCGCCTGGTTCTCCTCCAGCAGGAAAGCCGTATAAAGCAGCAAATCATCGAAGTCTACAGCATTGTTAGCCAGCAGCATCTGCTGATAGGTGATGTATACGCGCTTGACCACTTCATCACGGTAGTTCTGTACTGGGTATTCATCTGGCAGGATTAACTCACTTTTCGCATTCGAGATGGAATTCAAGATGGCCAGTGGGCGGTATTGTTTTTCATCCAGATTCAAATCAGCGACAGCCCGTTTAGCCAGACCCATCTGGTCATCTTCATCGAAAATCACGAAATTGGCATTAAACGGCAGATGCTCCGCTTCACGGCGCAGGATGCGTGCACACGTGGCATGGAAGGTCCCTAATGTTACACCCCGTGCGCTTTCTCCCAGCAAATTGATCACCCGGCTTTCCATCTCGCGCGCCGCCTTGTTGGTGAATGTGACCGCCAGGATGTTGTAGGATCTCACGCCCAGTTTGCCGATAAGATAGGCAATGCGCTGGGTGAGGACACGCGTTTTACCAGAACCAGGTCCCGCCATTACCAGGACGGGACCCATACCGGCCATCACAGCTTGCTGTTGTTGCAGATTTAGACCAGCGAGGAGGTCCATCCGGCAAATTCTACCATAATTAGCCTCACGGCCATTTTGCCTCCCCAATAAAGGTTACTGGTTGTCAATATTCTTGCTCTGGACTAAAATCACACCATGGATTGGGGCCTGATCGGACATGAGTGGGCAGTCAAGTTGCTGGCAGAGCATGTCGCTCGGAGCCGCGAACGGCACGCTTACCTGCTCACTGGCCCATCAGGGGTGGGGCGGCGTACCCTGGCCTTGCGCTTTGCCCAGGCTTTGAATTGCACCCAGCCTCCCAAGGCTGGCCAGCCCTGCCGCCTGTGCTCCACCTGCAAGCGGATTGAGCAGGAGCAACATCCCGATTTGGCGGTGGTTGAGGCGGAACGTGAGGGGGAGACGTTGAGGATCGATCAAATCCGCGAGCTTCAGCACACACTATCCCTGGCTCCCTATGAAGCACGCTACAGGGTGGCTTTAGTGCTGCGTTTTGAAGAGGCGCATATTAGCGCCGCCAATGCCATGCTGAAGACGCTTGAAGAGCCACCTCCACAGGTGGTGGTTATCCTGACCGCCAGGAGTGCCGAAAGCCTGCTTCCGACGATCGTATCTCGGGCTGAGGTGATCCGCTTGCGCACACTCTCCATTGATGAGACCGCGAAGGGTTTGCAAGCTGTAAAAGGCGTCCCCCGGCAGCTCGCCGAGAGCCTGGCCCATATATCAGATGGGCGTCCGGGATTCGCCCTACGCCTGTATGAAACCCCCGAGCTTCTAGAGCAGCGAGGTGCCTGGCTGGACGATCTCGTCCGCTTGCTTTCTACCTCGCGGCGTGAGAGGTTGGTCTTTGCCAAGGAAATCGCTGAGGATAAGGAGAGGATGCATGCCGAGCTCCAGGTTTGGTTGACATTCTGGCGCGATGTCCTAATTTCCGTCTCAGGGATAGACCGGGATGTCACCAACCTCGATTTTTCCGCCCAAATACAAAGCCTGGCAAAGGCGATTAACCTAAGTCAGGCACAATCAAACGTCACGCGAATTGAACATACCCTCGATCAGCTTGAGCATTATGTGAACCCCCGCCTGGCGCTTGAAGTGCTGTTGATGGATCTCCCAAAGCTAGAAGTCACTCTATCGCAGTGAACTATGCTATACTGAGATCAGGCCTCAGTTTGGATGAACACACAATTGACAGAGATTCCCCCGGATAATTCGACTCGCTCGTTTTTGGAGTTGCTCTATCATATCAGCCGCGAATTGAGCTCAGCCCTCGATTTGCGCACGGTGTTGGAGCGGATCCTGTTTCTATCTATGCACAATGTGGGTGCCATCAGCGGGTCGATCATCGTCCTGGATGATAATGGTGATCCAGTCGATTCTGCCATTATCATCGACGACAAGGTCCAGGAACATACCACCGATCGCCTGCGTGAGCCGCTGGAAAAGGGGCTATCCGGATGGGTGGCGCGCAACAGGCAGCTGGCTGTAGTTGAAAATACGAATGTCGATGTACGCTGGATGCCACGTTATTATGAAGTTGATGAAAAGCAATTGCCCAAATCCGCAGTCAGCGTCCCGCTGCTTACCCGCGATAAGCTTGTAGGCGTCCTCACCCTGGTCCATCCGCAGATTGGGTTCTTTATCTCCGACCTTGTCGCCCTGGTGCAAGCCATTGCCGATCAGGCCGGGATCGCGGTGTTGAATGCGCGCCTATATGCCGAAAGCCAACGCGATGCCCAGGTGATGACCTCCCTGGCGAATAGCGCGGCTGGGATCTCGGTCAGCCTGAATCTGGAGGATGTATTCAAAGCTATCCTGGATCAGACTGACCTGACAATCCATGCCCAGGGGATCATACTGACCCTGGTTGATGCGAATAGCGGAAAACTCGAGCTCAAGGCTGCCAAGGGGCAATCAGGTAATCTGATCATACAAGCAAGCGAAAAGATGGAACGGGGCATCTCGTGTTGGGTGGCCGAACATGATCAGGGTGTGATTATCCGCGATATCAGTCAGGATGCGCGCTATGCTCCCGCTATCGACCAGCTCGATGGGATCATCCCACATGCCATCCTGTGTGCACCCATCCATTATCGCGGGCAGGTGATTGGTACGCTTGAAGCCATCAACCTGGAGGTGGGAGGTTTCGATCAGGATTCCTTGTTGATCCTGTCTGGTATCGCCAACCTCTCAGGTACCGCCATTCGGCATGCGCAGCTATATGAGCAGCTCCAAGCGGCGCATCAGAGTTATCAGGACCTGTTTGAAGATAGCATCGACCCTATCCTGATCACCAATTGGGAAGGTGAAATCCTGGAAGCAAACCGCATCGCGGCCCTGTCGTCTGACTTCGGTAAAGATCAGCTCAGAGCCATGAGCATCCACCAGATCCACCGGGTAGACCAGGTTCTGGTCGGAGAGAGTTTTTCGCACCTTCATACTGGCAATACCCTTTCTTACGAGTCTAGCCTTTGCACCGCCAGTGGCCATGAAGTACCGATTAAAGTCTACGTACGTGAGATTAAACTGGATGACATATCTCGCTTGCAATGGATAATGCGCGACATCACCGAACAGAAGAAATTGGACACACTGCGGGAAGACCTGACCTCCATGATCTACCACGACTTGAGGTCACCGCTTGCGAATGTCGTCTCCAGCCTGGGCCTGTTAGATACCATGCTGCCTTCGGAAGATCCGGCATTGAAATCCTTGCTGGATATATCTATGCGCTCAACGGTGCGTATCCAGCGTATGACCGAATCATTGTTGGAGTTAAGCACCATGGAAGCCGGCAGACCCATCGGCACCCGCAAGCAGACGAGCATCCTGGCGCTGATCTATGAAGCGGTGGAGGCGATGGAGTCACTGGTGCATAGTAAAAGCCAGATTATCAGTTATAAGGTGCCGGATCGCCTCCCCAACGTGCTTGCCGACCAGGATATGATCCGCCGGGTGGTGATCAATTTGCTGGAGAATGCCAGTAAATACTCCCCCCAGGGAAGCAAGATTGAGGTCGGCGCAAGCCAGGAGGGAGAGCAGATCATGGTGTGGGTCGAGGATAATGGCCCGGGCATACCTGCCTCGGAGCATAAGCGGATTTTTGAAAAGTTTACCCGACTAAAGACCGAAAGCGCACCTAAAGGGCTTGGGTTGGGCCTGGCTTATTGCCACCTGGCGGTGCAGGCTCATGGCGGCAAAATCTGGGTCGAAAGCGAGGTCGGTAGAGGCTCCCGTTTTACATTTTCCCTGCCGGTGAAGACTAACTGAGGGATAGAAGGAAATATCAAAGAGGATGATGCAGCAAATAGAACGTGGTATATATTTCGAGAATTCATTCCCCGGAGTGACGGTTGGCGCCATCTTGCTGCCCATGGGGACGGTGTTGGTGGATGCACCGTTGCGGCCGGAGGATTCCCGTACCTGGTTGAACCTGCTCTATAATTTAGGCGCTAAGCCTAACCGGGTGCTGGTCAATTTGGATGCGCACCCCGATCGCACCCTCGGGGCGAGATCGATGGAATGCACCATCATCGCCCACCAGAAGACGGCCCAGGTGTTTCGCGGCAGGCCGTCCGTTTTCAAAGGGCAAAATGCTGAAAGTGGCTCCGTCTGGGAGACATTCGACGATGTTGTCGGCACCCGTTGGGCTTTGCCGGACATTACTTTCACCCATCAGATTTCGCTCCATTGGGGCGAGCAGGAAGTGTTTATTGAGTATCACGCTGGTCCTGCCCCGGGTGGAACCTGGGTGGTTATCCCATCTTCTAAAGTGGTATTTGTGGGCGATGTGGTGTTGCTGAACCAACCGCCATTTTTGACCAATGCCGATATCCCAGCCTGGATCGAGACCCTCGATTTGATCAACAGCTCCTATCGCGAATATACCGTGATCAGCGGCCGGGGAGGTCAGATTGGGCCGGATGCTGTTAAAGCTCAACAGCGCCATTTGAAGAGTATCCTTAAAGGCCTGGACCGGCTTGTCAAGCGCAATGCCCCGGCAGCGGATGTCGAACATCTGATTCCTAATTTACTCTCTGACCTGAGTTTTCCCATCGAGCTGCATGAACAATACTATCAACGATATCGACATGGCCTGTTCCAATACTACGCCCGGCGTTACCGTCCCAGCGAGTCTAGTGGCGAGTAAAAAACCTGTATGCCCCAACCCCCCTATAAACCTATCTTTCAATTAACCCGTGGTGTTATCGTTGAATCGCTCCATTTCGGAGCCATCGCAGTCGTGGATGCCTCTGGCAAGCTGGTGGCTCGCTATGGTGACCCCCTTCTGGTTACTTATACCCGTTCTTCTGCCAAACCATTCCAGGCGCTCCCATTTGTAGAAAACGGCGGTATGTCGATTTATGGGCTCATGTTACAAGAAGTTGCTTTGATCTGTGCTTCCCATTCGGGCACTGAGAAGCAGGTTGCCCTGATCAGGTCTATCCAGGCGAAGACTGGAGTAAGCGAAGATGACCTGCTTTGCGGCACGCATATGCCCTACGATAGGGAGA
>Ga0153916_10004213_pt1 | contig 10836 bp, 8 predicted proteins | sample Opewatmetagenome_FD_109642 | JGI IMG/M metagenome (GOLD analysis project Ga0153916, IMG submission 109642) | Freshwater wetland microbial communities from Ohio, USA - Open water 3 Core 3 Depth 4 metaG | ecosystem: Environmental > Aquatic > Freshwater > Wetlands | place: USA: Ohio, Lake Erie, Old...
CGGCCGGCAGACCGGCAGACGCGCGGGACGGCGCCTCGATGGCCAGCGGCACGCCGGCGGGCATCGCGGCCACGAGCTCTCGGAGCGGCAGGACGCCCTCCCCGGGCAGGAGGCGACCGGTGCGCGCTTCCCGGATGAGCGCGGGCGCATCGGTGGGGCCGGGCATGCCGGCCGACGCATCGCAGATCTGGGCGTAGCGGAACAGCGATGGATCGACCTGCCCGATGTGGGCGGGACGCCCTCCCGACCGGCTGAAGTGGAGAGCGTCCACCACCACCGACGCGTTCGCCCGCTTCGACTTGGCCAGGACCTGCGCGGCGTGGGCGAGCGTCCGGACCCCCGTGTAGATCGCGAACTCGAGGCCGACGTGCAGGCCATACTGCGCTGCGCGGTCGCACAGCTCGCCGAACCGCGAGATCGTCCGCGCCTCCTCGGGCTCGGCGCTCATGACCAGCACGTGCTTCGCGCCGAGCCGCGCCGACACCTCCAGAAAGCCCTCCGGGATGCCGATCGGGTACTCCGGCTCGAAGCGCAGGAATTCGGTGTCGAGCACGGACACGCCGGTGTCCTTCAAGCGCAGCAAGGTCTCCCGCAAGAGCGGGCCCTCGTGCAGGATGTCGTACGGCGGGACGCCCACGCTCGGGGTGGCGGTCAGGCGGATGCCAATGGTCCGGAAGCCCGCGGCAGCCGCCACCGTGACCAGCTCGGGGGGCGTCGTGTCCAGCACGGTCAGGTGCGCGAGGGAGATCGGCCGGACAGTCGTGGTCATGGAGGAGATAGTACCTCAGCGCTCCGGCGATGTCCGAGCTGCGCCGGACGGATGCAGCTGATGGCTACGATCGACGACCCCACCGTGATTCGGAAGATTCTCGCCCGCTCTGGTCTCCCGGGCGCGCGGGAGAATCCACGGCCGCCGTTGCCCCTGCCCGCGGCAGGAGCCGAGCGGCCGACCCTTCCCGGCGTGAGCGTCTAACCGGAGCCGGAGGTCCGGGCAGCTGCGGGCGTCTGCCCCGCCGGGGCCTGATGCCCCGTGGAGGGTTCCCATTCTGAAATTCAAGACCCCGATTTGATCTCCGATCCCCGATCTGGCAGGATCACCGCGAGGCGGGAGGGGGGCTAATTCGCGCTGTGACAAGGAAGACCCAAGGAAGACCCGGGGGGGAAGACCTTCGGGCGAGGCGGGCCGTGACTGACAATGGATTTCATGTTATCTACGCTCTGGCGATCACCTGCCCGCCGGCCGGACGGGGGAGATCGTCGTGCGCGGCCCGATGGCCTTCAAGGCGTACTGGAAATGCGCCGCCGACGATGTCGTGATGTTCCGCGACCGCTGGCATCATACGGGCGATCTCGGGCGCTCCGAAACCCAGGCACGTGGTCTTCCTGCCTGCGCTGTCGAAGACCGCCGCCCGCGCCATCCACGGGCGGAAGGTGAAGAAAGCGCACGGAACCGCATCGGACTAGGAGCTACTCGAAGCACACGAGGAGGAACAGCGATGAGAAACCGGACGCTTGTTCGTTGGACTCTCACGGCGATTCTCTGCTTGACCACAGGAGGCCTGGCGTCGGCCAAGGACATCAAGGTTCTCTCCCAGTTCCCCATGAGCGGTCCGGTCGGGAGCCTCCCCGAGTTCGGGATGGGCTTCATCGACGCGACCAAGTACATCAACGAGGAGCTCAAGGGGGTCAACGGCAAGCCCATCACGTTCTTCCTCGAAGACTTCCGCTACGACCCGACGGTGGAGGTGGCGAACTTCAACCGCTACGCCGCGGAGCACGCGAAGGACGAGTTCCTCATGGCCACCGGCTACATCACCGGCGGACTCAAGCCGCTCATCGAGAAGGTGAACGTGGAGGAGAAGATTCCGTGGCTCGACGGCTCCTACTCCACCGAGATCTTCGGCCCCGAGGGCGGGCCTTCGAAGTATCCGTACTACTACTCGCTGGGCGCGACCTATGCGGACCAGATCAAGGTGCTGATGAAGTGGGTCAAGGAGAACCACAAGGGGAAGGAGCGCGCCCGGGTGGGGTTCGTGTACAGCCCGACCGCATGGGGGCGTGACGGCACTCCCGAGGGGATCGCCTACGCGAAGAAGATCGGGCTCGACGTGGTGGCCGAGATCGAGTATCCCTACACGGCCACCGACGCCACGACCCAGGCCACGACGCTGCGCAAGGCCAAGGCCCAGTACATCCTCTTCCACGGCTTCTCCGGGGCCGCGAACTACACCGCGCTCTTCTTCAAGACCGTCCGCAAGTACTTGCCGGAAGCGACTATCCTGGGAACGCACTACACCACGGGCCCATTGCCAATGCAGATCTTCCCCGACGAATTCAACGGGTACGTCGGCGCCGCGTGCCGCCCGCTCATGGACGGGGTGCCGCGCGCGGAAACTCCCATGACCAACAAGATGGTCAAGATGGCCCACGACTTCGCCAAGAAGAACCGGCCCGACGACTACAAGCCCGGCGGGAAGATCAGGGACATGGGGCTTTACGCGGACGGGTTCACGTACGCGCTGATCCTTCACGAGGCCCTCGTCCGGGCGGACAAGGCCGGCGCGCTCAACCGGGCGGGGATCAAGAAGGCCCTGGACACCATGGTCTGGGACTTCAACGGGCTGTTCGACGGGAAGACCTTCTCCTACAAGTCCCACACGATCCCCATGGTCCGGATCTTCAAGGCTGAATCCAAGACGGTGGAGGTGGATGGCAAGCGGGTCCCGAAGGGAATCCTTCACCCGCTCACCGAGTGGATCGACACCGACACGGTGAAGTGGTAGGGACCCGGCGCCCGACCACGTCGAGGAGCGCGCCATGATGATGGATCTCCTGCAGGCGCTCGGCTCGGGGATCCTGGTGGGGATGGTCTACGCCCTGCTCGGACTGGGTGTGGTCATCGTCTTCCGGGCCTCCGAGGCCTTCAACTTCGCGGTGGGCGAGTTCCTCGTCGTGGGGGCGTTCCTGTTCCTGGTCTTCAACTCCGCCCTGAGGCTCCCGATCCTCGTCGCCCTGCCGCTGGCCCTCCTCGCGGCCGGCGCGGTGGGCGGCCTCATCGAACGGCTGACGATCAAGCCGCTGCTCGGGCGAAACCCGATCTCGATGACGATCGTCACGCTGGGGCTCGCGAACGTGCTGCGCTCTCTCGTCCAGCTCGTCTTCGGAGCCCACACCTACCCCTTCGAACTGCGGCTGCCAGACATCAAGCTGGAGATCGGCGATCTGCTGTTTCTCTCCGAAGCCCTGTGGGCCGCGATGCTCTCGCTCGCGACCTTCGGCCTGGTGATCCTTTTCCTGTTCCGGACCCGCTGGGGAGTGGCGATTCGCGCCACCTCCGAGAGCCAGGCCAAGGCCTTGGCCTTCGGCATCGACGCCGGCTTCATCCTATTCCTGGTCTGGATGGTGAGCGCCGTGTGCATCGCCATCTCGGGGATCGTAATCTCCAACTTCGGGAGCCTCTCCTACGTGACGGGCATCGTCGGGCTCCGGGCCATCCCGGTGGTTCTGATCGGCGGGATGGACAGCATCGGCGGGGCGCTGGTCGGGGGCATCGTCGTCGGCGTGTGCGAAGCGCTCGTGGGCGCGTACATCGAGCCCCGCGGGCTCATCGGGTTCAAGGAGGTGGCGCCCTACATCCTGCTCCTGATCGTCCTGATCTTCCGGCCCTACGGGCTGTTCGGCACCGTCCGGATCGAGCGCGTGTGACGATGCTCGCGGTGGAGAACCTGCGCGTCGTCTATCACGACGTGATTTCGGTGCTGAACGGGATCTCGCTCACCGTGAACCAAGGGGAGAACCTGATCATCATCGGCGCCAACGGAGCGGGCAAGACGACGCTCTTGCGCGCAATCTCCGGGATGATCGAGTTCTACGACGGCGACATCATCGACGGCGACGTCAAGGTTGAGGGCGCTTCGGTCAAGGGCATCGACGCCACGGCGGTGATGCGCAAGCACCGGCTGACTTACGTCATGGAGGACCGGCCCGTCTTTTGGTACCTGACCATCGAGGAGAATCTCAAGGCTGCGGCCTACTGCCGCTGGGACGGCGGGGTCAAGGCCGACATCGAGCAGGCGCTCGACCACTTCCCCGTGCTCCGCCGCCTGGGGCACCGCACCGCGGGGTATCTCTCCGGGGGCGAGCAGCAGATGCTCGCCATCGCGATGGCCCTCATGACCAAGCCCCGGATCCTGCTCCTGGACGAGCCCTCGCTGGGGCTCGCGCCGCGGGTCGTGGAGGAGCTCTTCGAGATCATCCGGCGGCTCCACAAGGGCGGCCTCACCGTAGTCCTCGTGGAGCAGAACGCCCACGCCGCGCTCAGCATCGGAACCCGCGGGTACGTGATGGAGACAGGGCGCGTTGTCCTCGAGGGCTCGGCCCGGGAGCTCCTCGCCAACGAGGACGTCCGCGAATTCTACCTCGGCTCCGGGGAGGGCGAGCGCAAGAGCTACCGCGACGCCAAGCGGTACAAGCGGAGGAAGCGGTGGCTGTGAGCGGCGCCGCGTCCGACACGCTGCTCGATCTCGAGGACATCCACCTCTCCTTCGTGGGGGTCAAGGTCCTGAACGGGGTGAGCCTCGCAATGCGCCGAGGCGAGATCCTCTCGATCATCGGGCCCAACGGCGCGGGTAAGACGAGCCTGCTGAACTGCATCAACGTCCACTACCGGCCCCAGCGCGGAACGATCCGGTTCGAGGGGCGGGACATCGGCGCCCTCCGGCCTCATGACATCGCCGCGCTGGGCATCGCCCGGACCTTCCAGAAGGTCGAGCTCTTCCACGGCATGACGGTGCTCGACAACATCAAGCTAGGGCGCCACGCGGCCATGAAGTTCTCGCTCCTCGGCAGCTTCCTCCGCCTTCCTCACTTCGTGCGCGAGGAGCTGCGGCACCGGGCGGAGATCGAGGAGGAGGTCCTCGACTTCATGGGCCTCTCGAGCTTCCGGCACCACCCGGTGGCCACGCTGCCACTCGGGGTTCGCAAGCGCGTGGACATGGCCCGTGCGCTCGCGACGAAGCCCAAGCTCCTCCTGCTCGACGAGATCATGGCCGGCATGGCCGTGGAGGAGAAGGAGGACATCGCCAGCTACATCCTGGACGTCCATCGGGACCTGGGAGTCACCATCGCCTGGATCGAGCACGACCTCGCCGCCGTGATGGACCTCTCCCACCGGGTCTGCGTGCTCAACTTCGGGACCAAGATCGCCGAGGGCTCACCCCACGTGGTCCAGCGCGACCCCCAGGTCATCGAGGCTTACCTCGGGCGGCAGGGACGGGCCACCGTCGCGGCCGAGGCCTGACACGATGCTCGACACGACCCTGATCGGACTCATCGTCAGGAATGCGGAGGAGAGACCCGGAGAGGTTGCCCTTCGCGAAAAGCGCTTCGGGATCTGGCGCCCCACGAGCTGGGCCGAGTTCCGGGACGCGGTGGCGGCCTTCGCCCGCGGGATCCGGACCCTGGGGTTCGGTCCCGGTGACACGCTCGCCGTCCTCGGGGACAACAAGCCGGAGTGGGTCGTCGCCGAGTTCGGCGCCATCGCGGCCGGTGGCGTAGCGACCGGGATCTACGCCGACTGCCTTCCCGAGGAGATCCAGCATCTCGTGACCTACTCTGAAGCTCGGCTCCTGGTGGTCCGGGATCAGGAGCAGGTGGACAAGATCCTCAAGATTTGGGGCCGCATCGAGAAAGGGCTCCTCCGAGTGATCGTGTGGGACAGCCGCGGGATGAGCCATTACTACGACCGGCATTCCTTCCTCATGCGGTTCGACGAGGTGTTACGGACGGGAAGAACGCCGGGCGAAGATCTCGGGACGTTCCTGCGCGGGGTGGCGGAGAGCCTGGATCCGTCCCAGGCGGCGGTCATGCTCCCCACCTCGGGCACGACGGCCCTCCCGAAGCTCTCGGTGCTGAGTCACGAGAACCTGATCTTCGCGGCGCGCGCGTACGGCGAGGTGGTGCCCATGCGCCGCGGGGACGAGCTACTCTCGCTCGCGCCCTTGCCGTGGATCGGCGAGCAGCTCTACGACGTCGTTCGGTTCCTCATGGTCGGGGGGCGGTACAACTTCCCGGAGGAAACTGAGACGGTCCGCCGCGACTTGCTCGAGCTCCAACCCTTCTACTTCGGCGGCACGCCGGCCACCTGGGAGCTCCTGATCTCCACGGTCCAGGCCGCCATGGACAACGCCGATCCGTTCAAGCGCCGGTGCTACCGCTGGGGCATCGAGGTCGCGCTGCGGTGCACCGAGGCCGAGCTGGCGGGCCAAAGACCCGCCCTCTCCGATCGGCTGCTCTTTCCGCTGCTGGACTTCCTCGTGCTGCGGCCCCTCAAGAACAAGATGGGGCTCGGCCGGGTCCGGATGGCCGTGACCGGGGGCGGCGCCATCTCCCCCGAGGTGTTCAAGTTCTTCAAGGCCCTGGGAATCGACCTGCGCCAGGTATACGGTCAGACCGAGTGCTGCGGCATCGCCACCACCCACTGGGGCAATGACGTCCGGCCCGAGACCGTGGGCCTCCCCATCCCCGGCGTGGAGGTCAAGCTGTCGGGCGAGGGCGAGATCCTGGTCCGCGGAAAGAACACGCACCTCGGCTATTACCGGAACGATGCGGCCACCCGAGAGAACTACACCGACGGCGGATTCCTGCGGACCGGGGACGCGGGGTACTTCGGCGAGGACGGCCACCTCTACGTCTTCGACCGGTTCAAGGACATGATGGTCCTCGACGACGGCACCCGCTTCGCGCCGCAGGACATCGAGACACGCCTCAAGTTCAGCCCGTACATCAAGGAAGTGGTGGTGTGCGGCGCGCACCGGCCCTTCGTGGTGGCCATAGTCAGCATTGACCTCGAGAACGTGGGGAACTGGGCCAAGAAGCGGGGGATGGCCTTCACCACGCTCCAGGACCTCTCGCAGAAGCCCGAGGTGTACGAGCTCATCCGAGACGAGATCCGGAAGCTCTGCGCGCGCTTCCCGGAGAACATCCGGATCCGACGGTTCGCGCTGCTCCTCAAGGAGCTCCACCCGGATGACGAGGAGCTCACCCGGACGCGCAAGGTCCGCCGGGCGCTCGTCAACGAGCGTTACGGCGGGCTCATCGCCGACCTGTACGGCTCCGGGTCCGAGCACGGGCTCGACATCCGGATCCGGTACGAGGACGGGCGGGACGCGTCGTTCGCGGGCAGCATCCGCTTGGCCGAGGTGTACGGGTGAGGTCGTTCTCCGAGCTCTACAACAGCGCCCTCGCGTCCAACGCGGTCTTCAGCTACCGCCAGGACGAGCGCATCTTCTGGACCCGTTTCAAGCGGATGTCCCTCGCCGGCTTCTTCGGGCTGGTGGTCCTCTCCCCGCTCCTCCTCAACGAGGGCCACTACTTCATCGTGAACCTGGTGCTCACCTATCTCATCGCCGCCCTCGGACTGAATCTCCTCGTGGGGATCACGGGGCTCCTGTCCCTCGGCCAGGCGGCCTTCGTGGGCGTCGGCGCGTACACCTCGGCGCTCCTCGTCACGAATCTCGGGTTCCCCCTGGCGCTGGCGATTCCCTGCGCCGGGGTCACGGCCGCCGCGGGAGGGGTCATCGTGGGCGTCCCCTCGCTCAGGATCAAGGGGTTCTACCTGATGGTGGCGACCCTGGCCTTCCAGTTCGTGATCGACTACCTGATCGTCCACTGGGAAAGGCTCACCCGCGGCATCCGGGGGATCGAGCTCTCGACGCCGGTCGTCCTGGGCGTCTCGCTGGCGAGCCAGACCCGGTTCTTCTTCTTCGTCTTCCTCGTGGCGGCGCTCATGATCTGGGGGGCCCGGAACCTCCTCCGCTCGAACATCGGGCGCGCCTTCGTCGCTATCCGGGACAACGACGTCTCGGCCGAAATCATCGGGATCCCGGTGTTCCGCTACAAGCTCCTGTCCTTTGCCATCGCGTCGTTCTACGCCGGGGTCGCCGGGGCGATCTTCAGCGCGATGCAGCGGGCCGCCATGCCCCAAGATTACTCTCTCACGCACTCCATCATGTTCCTGGCCATGGTGCTCATCGGCGGGGCGGGGACCGTCCTGGGCACGATCTTCGGTGTGATCTTCGTCACGCTGGTCCCCTTCGTCCTGGATTTCATCGTGAGCTGGCTCGCGGTCGTGTACGACCCCAACGTCACGATCTACATGGGGCCGGTGAAGGATCTCGCCTTCGGACTCCTCATCGTGCTCTTCATCATCTTCGAGCCTGTCGGCCTCGTCGGCATCTGGGTGCGCTTCCGCGAGTACTTCCGGATCTGGCCGCTGCCCTATATCTCCGAGTAGGCGCGCCGGGCGCTCGGCGTGGCATCAACTCTGACAAGGAGGACCCCGGGGGAAAACCCTCGAGCGAGGCGGGCGATGACTGAGAACGGCGGGTTATGTTATCTACACGTCCCCGGCTTGCGCTCCGCGGCCGGCGCCCGGCGCGCCGCCGGGTTTGCGCTCGCGCGCCGGCCTATCTCCGGTTCGCGGCCTACCTTGCCAGCTTGACCGCCACGTGGACCGGATTTGGGAGCGGGCCAGCGTCTGATTCCATCTGCCAGGAGCCGATCTGCGCGAGGCCGCTGGTCAGCTCGCCATACTTGGCCCGCGGGACGACAAGGATCATCGTCGCGGCCGGCTCCCGGCCGAGCCTCGTCCCTCCGAGCCGGGCGAGCAGCGTCTTGACATGACGTTCGGCTTCTCTTCGGTCTTGAACGGAGAGCTGGATGCTGACGTCCGTGCTGATCGCCTTCGCAGGAGAAGCCGACTCCCGAGCGGGCTCAGGCCTGGCCCGCGATGCCGGAGCGGCGGGCCTCGCCGACGCCGCAGCCTGTGGTTCGGGCTCGACGGTCGATGCAACGCTTGGAGGCGCGAGCAGTTCCTGAGGCGCGGCCTGCGCTCGGCTGCCCCTGCCTGAGCTCCCCGATTCGGACAGAGACGGCAGCACGCTCCGGAGGCCGGCGAGCCAGACCTCATATTTCCATTGGATGGCGACGATGCCGAGCCCCATGACCAGCACGAGGACCGCCGTGAACGTCGCATGCCTGGTCAGGCTTGGCAGGCGCCGGCTGGACCGGGCGGGTACCTGCGCGAAGACCGCGGCCCGCCTCGCATGATTCCGGGGCGCCGTCCGGAACAGTTGATCCAGCACTTGGCCGCACTCGGTGCACTGGCCCACATGCGCTTCCACCGTGGCCCACTCTGTCAGGCCGAGCTCACCGACCAGGAGCTCGGCAAGTCGTCCGCGAGCTTCATGACAATCCATGGTCCGTTCACCCCCGTCCCGCTGTCGGACTACCGCGGGACCGACATCGCCGTGAGCAGTGCGGGTTCCGCCAGCGCGCGCCCTGCTCCAAGGACGGCGCAGTGGGCGGGCTCCCCGCTCACCCGGACCGGCAGGCGCGTCGCGAAGCGCAGTGCGGTGTCGAATCCCCTCAGCAACGCCCCCCCTCCCGTCAGGACGATGCCCGTGTCCACGATGTCGGCGGCCAGCTCGGGTGGTGTCCGTTCCAGGCACGCCCGCACCGCGTCCACGAAGCCCCTCAAGGGCTCCTGAAGTGCCTCCCGCAGCTCCTGGACCGACACCCCGATCGTCGCGGGAAGACCGGTGATGAGGTTCCGCCCCTTGACGTCGTGGATCTGCGCGGCTCCATCCGCCCCGCTCTCGGGCGATGCTGTCGATCCCGTCGCTAGCTTGAGCTCTTCCGCCTGGAGGGTGCCGATCAGGAGGCTGTAGCCCTTCCTGACGTGCTGGATCATCGCTTCGTCCAGGTCATCGCCCCCGATCCGCATCGACTCGCAGCCGACGATGCCGGACAGCGACAACACGGCCACCTCGGTGGTGCCGCCGCCGACGTTCACGACCGTGTGAGCTCCCGGCGTCGAGACAGGCAGACCGGCGCCCAGGGCCGCTGCCACCGGCTCTTCGATCAGGTGCACCTTCCGGGCGACGACGCTTTCGCCGAGATTCCACACGGCCCGCTTTTCCACCTGGGTGGTCCCATACGGAACGACGACGGCGACGCGAGGCCGCCGCACGCGCCACCGGCCAAGGATTGCCGTCATGAAGTGCGCGAGCATCTCACGGGCCGCGCCGACGTCGGCGATGACGCCGCGGCGGACGGGCGACACCACCTGGATACTCTCCGGCACGCGCCCGATCATCGCCTTGGCCGGGCGGCCTACGGCCACCACCTTCTTGTCGCGGACGTCGATGGCGATGACGGACGGCTCGTCGAGAACGACACCCTCGCCCGGAATGTAGACCCGGGTATTCGCGGTCCCCAGATCGATCGCCAAGTCACTAGGTCCGGCATGAGGGAGCACGTCTCTCGGTCGAAAGGACAGACTCAAGGATCCAGGCATCCGGCGACGCATTCGCGGCACATGCCACCCCGCATGAGACCAACGTCAAGCAATTGGCGTGCCCGGGCTTCAAGGGCCCCTCCGTTGGCAGAACTAGTCGATTTCAGGGTGTGCGCGGCGGGGACCGAGACCTCAGAGAAGAAACGACCGTGTATCGCTCTCCCATCCCGGCGGTAGGAATTACACGACGATGGAGATTTTTACGCGCCTCCGGCAGCGCCGGAGCTGTGACACGGCAGACCCCGGGGGAAGACCCTCGGGCGAGGCGGGCCGTGACTGAGAATCAGCGCAGCTTGAAGCGCTGGATCTTGCCCGTCGCCGTCTTGGGCAGCGCGGGGACGAATTCAATCCAGCGCGGGTATTTCCACATGCCCGCCTTCGCCTTCACATGTTCTTTCAGCTCGTCATGCAGGCCGTTGCCCGACACCTTGCCGGGCTTCAGCACGATGAAAGCCTTGGGCTTGAGCAGGCCGTCCGTA
>Ga0153916_10004214_pt1 | contig 10836 bp, 7 predicted proteins | sample Opewatmetagenome_FD_109642 | JGI IMG/M metagenome (GOLD analysis project Ga0153916, IMG submission 109642) | Freshwater wetland microbial communities from Ohio, USA - Open water 3 Core 3 Depth 4 metaG | ecosystem: Environmental > Aquatic > Freshwater > Wetlands | place: USA: Ohio, Lake Erie, Old...
CATCTCTTCAATTGAAAACCCTTTTATATCCCCCATCGAGTCTATGGAATTTCCCAAGATAGCAAACTTTAAGGTCTCGACAATCGGATCGTTACTTTTTTTGATGATTTCTTTGGCACCCGGATAGAGGTTCAAAGCCTTTCTATTCTGTTCTTCTTTTTTGGCTTTCAGGGGATCTTCCAAACCAGAGAATTCTTTGATCTTCAACCAGACATTCCTTGTCATCTCAGGTGAGGTGATCGAATAATCTTCTCCTCGAAGAGGTTTCAATTCCAAAACCTCTGTTAAAAATCTTTTGATCTGCTTCTCATCGTTTGTCAATGTCCGCATGACGTCGAGGGACATCTTAAGAACACAAGGAATACATTCAGGCCATATCTTCATAAGAGAACTTTTCCAAATGACCCGCAGAGGGATTAAAAAGATCCCTTCCTAAATCATGTCCATGGTGATGGAAAATGGATAGGAGGTATCTCTGATTGAGGGAGAATGAGGTAAAAAACCCTTCCGGTCTATATGGTTATTTGTATTCGTAAAAACCTTTGCCCGTTTTCCTTCCAAGCCATCTTGCTGTCACCATCTTTTTAAGCAACAGGGGCGGAGCGTATTTCGGGTCCTTCGTCTCTTCATATAATGTTTCTGCGATGGACAGTTCAGTATCGAGGCCGATGAAGTCGATGACCTCGAGGGGGCCCATCGGATGGTTGACGGCCAGTTTCATGGAGGTATCGATCTCATCCCGAGTGGCAATTCCCGCCTCGAGCATCCGGACAGCTCCTAATAAGAAAGGGGTAAAGAGCCTGGTGACGATAAAACCTCCAACATCTGGAGCAACGACGACATTTTTCCCCAGGGTAGTTCCCCACTTTTTCACTGCTTCGATCGTCTCTTGACTGGTCATGATCGTCTTGACAAGTTCTAAGAGCTGCATCACCGGTGCAGGATTGTGGAAATGGATCCCCAATAATCGATCCGGCCTTTTGGTTGCCGCAGCCATATCCGTAACGGATAAACCAGAGGTATTGCTACCGAGGATGGTCTCCTTTTTGCAAATTCTGTCGAGCTGAGCGAAGACCTGTTTTTTCAACTCCAAATCTTCGGGGACAGCTTCTTCGATGAGATCACAGTCGACAAGGTCTTCCATTTTCCTACTTGTTTTAATCCGCCCCATAATCGTGTCTTTCTCGATTTGAGGAAGTTTTCCTTTTTCAACCCGACTCGCGAGTCTTTTTTCAATTCCTTTCAGTCCCTTATCTAACATCTCTTGGATGGAATCGACAGCCATGACCTCATATCCCGCTTGGGCAAACACCTGGATGATTCCTGATCCCATTTGGCCGCATCCCAATACTCCTAATTTTTTGATCTCCATAACCCTCCTCCTTTCGAACTACAGCCATAAATTCTTCCTACGCCTTTCGAATGGAACATAAAAGCGATTTCATATCTGGATAGCCCATAATGGGTTCTCGGCACTCAGTATCCGTTAATAGATTGGCATTCGATTCTCGAGGCCATCCATGGGGTACAAGAACAACCCCTTCCGAAACCTTCTCTTCGACCTGCGCTTTCATCCGAGCAACCCCTCGATTGGTCTCGATAAGAATGTCATCCCCTTCTTTAATCCCATATTGAACAGCTGTCTTCGGCCCGATCTCAGCCTTCGGTTCAGGATTCTTTCCCTTTAAAGAATTTATCTTCCTAAACTGTCCATGGGTAAAGTAGAGACTTCTATTTCCGGTCGAGAGGATCAGTGGGTATTTTTTCAATAACTCTGGAGAGCTAAAAGGACTTTTACGAGGTTCGAGATAGGTTGGGAGAGGATCAAAACCAACCTTCTTTAAGGCCTCACTGTAGATATCGATCTTTCCGGAGGGAGTGGTAAACTTCCCGTCTTTCATCCCGTACTGTTTTTGTTGATAAAAGGCACCTTCGGGTTTTTCTTCCAATAGCTGTTTAAAAGTCAATCCCGTTGGCCCCAATTCGAAGGCCACCAGTTCCTCCTCCGACTTCCAGGGGAATTGATCTCCCATGCCTAATTTTTTTGCAAGTTCTGTAAAAAATTTCCATTCGGACCAGCTTTCATAGAATGGATCAATGGCCTTTTTTCTCAGCATGAGATAAGGCAGGCAATGGCAGACATTATAGTTATAGGCTAATCCCCACTTTTCGAGATGGGAACAGGCGGGAAGGACATAGTGAGCCAGTTCAGCTGTCTCCGTCATAAAGAGATCGTGGACCACTAGCAAATCGAGTTTCTGAAAAGCCGCCCTAAAAGCATTAGAATCTGGCATGGAGAGGATCGGATTCCCCCCAATGACGAAGAAGGCCTTTATCTTTTCGGGGACATTTTCAGGAACACAGGTCACCACTCCATAGGGACTCTTTCTTCCCCATACCTCATAGAAGAGTGGATATTGATCAGCCCCCAAAGGTTCGCCTTCAACGGCCATCCCCACATCACCCAACTTTAACCTTGGGCTGATCGTCCATCCTCCTGGGTTATTGATATTGCCTGTGATGACCTGGAGAACGGAGAAGATACGACTATTTTGAGTGCCATTGGCCGTTTGATCCTGTGTATTAGTTCCTTGATAGATGCCTGCCCCTTTTGTTTTTGCAAAAAGGTGAGCCAGCTTTCTTATCTCTTGTGCAGGAACCCAAGTGATCTTCTCTGCCCATTCTGGAGTAAATTTCTGAATATGGGGAACCAATTGATCAAATCCAAAGGTGTACTTTTCGATGAAATCAGCATCATAGAGCTTTTCATTGATGATCACATTGATCATCGCCAGGGCCATGGCTCCATCGGTACCCGGTCTGATCCTAAGGTACATCTCTGCATGATCAGCCAGCGGGATCCTTTTGGGATCAATGACGACCATCTTTGCCCCCTTTTTTAAATTCTCTTCAATCGCCAGTCTCAGAGGGAAGTCCGATTCATCAGGGTTATGTCCCCAGAGAATATAGAGGTTTGAATCGAGTTCTTCAGTAGGATATTTGCCAAAGGTAATCTGCCTCGTTCGAATTCTCATCCGATAGCAGATACTCTCCACCGAAAAGAAGTTGGGCGAACCAAAAGCGGCTTTAAACCTCTGGGTGAGACCTGCCATTTCTAAATTCTCCACCCCGATCGAGCCGCTAAAGACCCCCAATACAGAAGGCCCAAATTCATTCTTAAGCCTTGAGAGTTTGGCAGCAATCTCTGTGAGGGCCTGATCCCAGGTGATTCTCTCGAACCCCCCATCGACCCTTTTCATCGGATATTTGAGCCGTTCAGGGTGATAGATGTTGTCAAGGGTTGCCTCCCCCTTTGGGCAGAGCTTCCCCTTGTTTAAAGGATGGGATTCCAACCCTTCGACTTTAACGGCGACCCCATCCTCAACGGTCACTTTCGTCCCACAGCTATGATAACAGAGGGTACAATCGGTCAATATCACTTTTTTCTCTTTGGCCATGATTTCGCCACACCTCCTCTTTTAATCTCTACCGGTTCTGGAGAGTCCTCTTCCCCTTTGGCGGAGTTTTTTATTTAATTAAACCTATTTTCCGTTTGATATCTTCCCTCAAGGCCTTTTTGTCATGTTTCCCTGCTTGCGTCAAGGGGAGGTCCTCCACAAACTCAAACTTCTCAGGGACCAGCAGTTTTGAGGCCCCCTTGTTTTCCATAAAGGTCTTTATCCCCTCAGGATCAATTTTCGCTCCAGCAGCAGGCTTCACATAGGCACAAACCTTTTCACCCATTTCCTTGTCTGGCATCCCAATCACCGCCGCATCGGCTACTCCTGGATAGGAGCATAAAAGTTCCTCAACCTGAGCCGGACTAATATTCTCTCCCCCTCTGATAATAATATCTTTGATCCTTCCCGTTATCTTTAAATACCCTGAGCCATCTAATCTTGCCTGATCGCCTGTTCTAAAGAAACCCTCTTGAGTAAAGCTTTTTCTGTTCTCCTCTGGATTTTTTAAATACCCGGCAAAGATGCCAGGACCCTTGGTCACCAGTTCGCCATCCTGATTGGGAGTTAATTCCCTACCCCCGTCATCAATAATTTTTACCTGTTCATAGGGACAACAGGGTTTGCCAACCGTATTGCAGATCGTTTCAACATCATCGGTGAGTTTTGTCCGGCAAAGCAACCCTTCACTCATCCCAAATTCATTGATGTAAGTGCATCCCAGTTTTCGATACACCTCTCGGATCAAATCAGGAGGACTGGGCTCTCCCCCAGCCGATATTTTTTTCAAAGAATTTAGGTCATAGTCCTGGAGCCGCTCCAGTTCGATCATTCTCTTCACCAGGCTGGGAACGGTCGGCATATAGGTCACCTTTTCGGACTGGATAGCGTTACAAAGATCCTGGGGCTTGGTTGAATCTAATAAAACCAATTTGTAACCCAAAAAAATGGCACCCACAACATTGAGCAGAGCGAGGTTATGGCCGACGGGTACGATCAGGAGGCATACGTCCTGGGTATTCATCTCCCATGCCTTATGCAGGTACTCCACATTGCAAAGATAATCATTATGCGTTCGGGGAATCCCCTTCGGTAAACCGGTGGTTCCTCCTGAAGGGATAATATGAGCGATATCCGTCGCTTCAGGCCGCCGGCTGGACAATTTATCCCGATCCACCGCACGAGGCTCTTGCCTCATGAGATCTTCCAGGCTCGTTGAAAAGGCCCGACTTTTTCTCTCCCCTCTCACTGAGATGACATGCTCCAGTTGTGGGTTTTTCTCCCTCACCGCTGGGACAAAGGAGGTATAATCGATCTTTCGATAAACCTCTGGTACGATCCAAGCCTTCGCCTCGGTGAGATGGGCAAGATGGCTTACCTCTAACTGTTTATATCCAGAGATCAAGAGGACGGGAACGGCCCCTATTCGTTGAAGGGCAAAATAGGAGCAGACAAACTCACTCCAGTTCGGAAGTTGTAACAGAACAGCATCCCCCCTCTCGATTCCCAATTTCATTAACCCGACAGCGAATCGTTCCACCTTCTCCTGGAGCTCCCGATAAGTCAGCCGCATCCTATCATCCACAATGGCTTCCTTCTCCGGAAATACATCAGCGGTTTTGTTAAGAACATCTCCGAGTGTCATCCCCAACCACCATCGATATCGGCTATACCTCTGGACGTCTTCCTCTCTATGTTTTGGAATTTCGATCAGGCTCATCTTCAACCACTCCTTTATCGTTGTTGTCTCTCTCTCTGCAATCGAGTCTGCCATTAAGCCTCGTCTTTGAATGAACCGGGCCTGGCCATCTTGGGCAAGAAGGGCTCAGGGGCATGTAAATATCCTTCTGGATATCGAGCACACTTCACCTGTTCATATCTCGAGTCCGCCTCGAGGCACCAGTTGCAGGCCACGCACCGAACGATCTCTTTTTCTTTCCCCTCTTTGGCTTTCATGGGCCAATCGGGGTCGGCGAGAAGGGCCCGGCACAACCCGATCACATCTGCTTTTCCCTGTTCCAATATCTCCTCTGCATGTTTGGGTTCTCTGATCTTTCCGGCGGTCACGATAGGAGTATCGAATCCAGCATCTCTTACAGCCTTTCTAATCCCCTCTGCCAAATAGACATGGGTTCCATCAGGCCACCAATACCACGGGCTCATCCGATGACCACTGTACCCCGACATGGGATCCGGAGGATTCCCTTCTGCAGGAGTCTTTGCATCTTCAAATCGACTCCCCGCAGAGACGCTGACGTAATCCGCTCCAAGCTGAGCAAACCTTCGGGCGATCACGGTGCTTTGGGCCAAGGTATTTCCTTCAATGACGAAATCTTCTCCATTAATCCTCACACCGAGGGGATAGTTCTCACCCACCAGTTTTCGGACTGCCTGAAAGACTTCGATTGGCAGTTTCATCCTATTTTCAAGACCTCCCCCGTATCCGTCCGTTCTCTTATTGGAGCGGGAGAGGAAGGAGGCGAGGACATAGGCATGGGCCAGATGGATCTCAATAAAATCGAACCCGGCGGTCAGGGCCCGCTGAGCGGCAGACACATGATCCTTTACGATATTGGGGAGGTCTTCTGTTTTAAAATCCTCAACTTTCTGCCTCCAGCCCGTTTTGGAGAGTTTCAGAAACTGCATGATCTGGATCCCGATCTTCACTTCTCGGTTTACTTCACGTATCGCCTTCACTACCTCTGTCAAGCCAGGGACACAACCCTCATCGCTAATTCGAAGATTGTAAGGGCTCTTTGACGGGATGATGACGGCGGCTTCCACCACAATGGCACCCGTTCCGCCTTTCCCTTCCCTCTGGTATCTCTTTATCAGATTCTCTGTGACAGAGCCATCCTCTGTAGACAGTCCAGACACCATCGATGTTCGCTGTATTCGATTTGGAAAAGTAACCCCTCTCATCGTGATCGGTGAAAACAGTTTCTCATAATTCATAGCCTTCCCTCCTTCTTGATATTCACACCTTGATCGTAATCGCCCCGTTAGTGCACACGGATACACATTGCGGTTCTCCGCGGCAGAGGTCACAATGGTAGGCTGTTTCTTCAAACACAGTCAGCCCATCAAAAGGGCAGGTTTCCACCCTTTCTTTATTCCAGATAAACTTGGCCGTTTCGGATGTTTCATCCGCGCCTTCATTTTCAAGGCACTTCATCTTTTTGCATTGGCGACAAACCATTGGATGATGAAGGCTGGTTCCTAAATCGTCCTTCAAAATGCGAATGGCGGACCTCGAAGGGTTAATGACCCGCAAATGGAAGAGAGAGCAGACCATTTCACACAAATGACACCCTGTACACTTCTCTTTTTGCACCTCCACTCTCATCACGAATCTTCTTCGGGGGGAGATCTATAGGGGGATCTCTAACCTCTTCACTCCTTCTTCAGTAGGACGACCGTTCTCATCCCAACCATGAAGTTGATAATACTCATCCAACATTTTATTAAAGCCTATGGGATCCATCTGATGCCCTTTGGCCGGCCCTTCGGGAACAGGCTCAAAATATCGGAAGGGAAGATGGTCCTGTTTCCGATCCATCCCCCAAAAGGTAAGCATTCTCCTTTCGAGGGTGCAGATCCTCTCCCCATTGGTCTTCAGATCCTCCTCTGAAATTCTTCGGCCTGAGGAGAGGTAAATGAGATCACTAAACTCTTTGTATTGAGGAGCATGAGGACTGCTGAAGACCGTCATAAATCGGCATACCCCAAGGGAATCGCAGACGGCATAAAGGAGTTCATGCCACCAGATCATTCTTCCTTTCCCGTCATAGGAGGTGTAGTCGGGATCCACCTCTCCCCCATATAGTTTTTCCAAAAGAGGAGCGGGAAGGCGGAGGATATCTAAGGAAGGCCTGCTTCGCATATGGCAAGCTCCCCGACTGGCCGTCGCCATCCCCAAAGCGAAACTCTTTGTCATCCTTTCATCTGTCATTTCAAAGGGAAGGTTCTTCACCTGTAAAAGGAATTTCCCTGCCTTTGGTCCCAGTCGTTCCTGTGCAAAGGATCCTTCGGCCAAGAGATCGCCAAACCCTTCTCTTTGCGCAATCATATGAATTATTTTTTGGATATTTTCCGAGTCACCCCATTCTAAGGGAAATCCGATTGTTTTTTCATCGATGATCCCATTCTGGTAAAGTTCCATCACCCAGGCGATATAGGATCCTGTCGAGATGGCATCTAATCCATACCGATTGCAGAGTTCGACGAGCTGAAGGATACTTTCCAAATCCAAATTTCCAATCTTCCATCCCATGGAGCCGACCGAAGCATATTCTGGCCCTTCTCCATAGACCTCTTTATCCTTCTCCATTTCGATCTTCAATCGATGGCGGCAATGGACCGGACAGCTCCAGCAGGCAACCATTCCCGTAGAATAGCGTTCCAAATTTTCCGCCACCAACCCCAACCCAGCCTCCCCAACGCTCGTCCATTGATGATTACGCACCGCAAGAAATCCTGCGGTATTCCCTAACGCGATCATCAGAGGCGTCCCAAATCGACCGAGGGCTTGAACCCATCTCCTTTCCCTCAGACCTTTTAGGAGATCCTTATCATAACTCAAAAGACCCTGTGGATTTTCGATCTCAAGATCCTCTGTCCCCCGAACAGCCACCGCCTTTAAATGTTTCGATCCCATCACCGCCCCGAGCCCGGTTCGGGCGGCGATGCTCTTTAAACCCGTCCTCACACCGGCGAATCTGACCAAGTTTTCGCCAGCACGACCGATACAGGCGACCTGAATTCTCTCGTCACCCAATTCCTGACGAATGGCCCTCTGTGTTTCCATCGCATCGAAGCCCCACAGATGGCGTGCATCTTTAATTTGGACATCCCCATTCTTTATCCAGAGATAAACAGGGTCTTTACTTTTCCCGACAATCATTAACTGGGAAAGTCCTGTGTATCGTAGCTCAGCGCCAAAATCACCCCCCATATTGGCATCACCGAGATAACCCGTTTCAGGTGAGATCGCAGAAATATTCATCCTGCTTCCCAAGTTAAGGCAGCCTGTTAAAAAACCAGTGCCGAAGATCAAAGGATTTTCTGGACCGACGGGATCGATTTGGGAATGAAATCTCCTGGCCAAGAGATACATATTCATCCCCCGACCACCCAGATATTGGAATTGAATCTCCTGAGGGATTTCCTCAAGAGAAATCTCTCTTTGCGTTAGGTTGATCAGGGCCAGTCTATTTTTAAAAGCCATGATGATCCTTAGCTCTTCAAATTTATCTTCCAGTCTTTCTTAAAATCTTCCATATCAAGATTTCTTTCTTTTTAAAATTTCGACGATTCCTAAATTGCCATCGACACGAATGAGGTCTCCATCCTGAATGGATTTGGTTGCCCTCCATGTCCCCACCACCGCCGGAATTCTATATTCCCTTGCAGTAATGGCAGCATGGGTCAACATCCCCCCTGTATCCGTAACGACTCCTTTGATCTTCGGGAAGAGAGGAGTCCAAGCCGTTGCCGTGTAGGGACATACCAGGATCTCTCCATGCTGGAGTTTTGGGAAGTCTTCGAAGCTGGTAATGACACGCGCCGGTCCTTCGATCATTCCAGGAGCCCCTGGATAACCCTCAAAACGATCCATGACTTTTAATTCTTCCACTTTCCCTGCCTTAATGACTTCATCGATCATTCCAAAGACTTTAATCATGATCGGGTCGGTCACTTTTTCTGGAACCATCCCGAGGGTCAGGGGGGCTTCTTGAAGTTCTTTCACTTGATTCCAGCCCCACTTCCTCTCCTTCACCGTGCAGGGAATCAATCGGCGATAATGATAGATAGCGGCGTTTCGATTCCTCGACAAACCTGCCATCACCTCTTCGAGCTCGTTAAAATTTAAGAAAAAAACATCCTCAGGCTGCTCTAAAAGTCCCCATTGTTTCAGCCTTCTCCCGCAGACCATCGCCACATCATGGAGTCGGGCGGTGGAAGACCCGTCGATGTAAAAACCATGGTCCTCCTGAAACTGGTACGTCTTTCGACCCACATCTAACAATTTTTTAAATTTTTTCTGCTTCTCTGGGGGAAGTTTGGACAAGAAATGATTAGAAGCCTCCTGGCTCTCTTTGATCATCTTCTCTCTCTCCTCTTGGATATCCCAACCCTGTCTCACCCTTGGGATGTAGGTCTTAATCGTCTCGAGGACGGGGGTAGGATCTTCTATCCAAGTGGAAAAGAGAACATCGAGATGGGCGGCTGTAATCCGATGACCATAGACTTCCAAGAATTGATAGAAGGAGGTTAACCATTTAGCAGCGTGAGGATCCTCATTCAACTTTTTGAGCAGGTCTTTCGAATCTTCTTTAAGAAAAAGCTCGCCAATCCCAACCTCATCAGCCAACTTCGCGAGTTCCCAAAAACCTTGGTCGGTCCTGGTCGCCATGGTGTCCAACCCCTTCAACATGATGGTCGCATCCTTTTCTTCTATCCCATGTTCTTTACAAAAGGCTTCAAATTCAAAATAGAGGGCATCCGCCGGATACATCAGAGCGAAATGAATCTCCCAGTTCCTTTTATTGATTTCCTCACTCCTCCGAATGGCATAGGAGAGGTCGGCATCAGACATCCCATCATTTACACTTCCCATAAAATTGAGTCCCTGTTTCACCTCCTCAATCAGACGGGTGTAGTATTCATCCCAATGCTCCCTTAAAAAGTCAATGAGTATTCCAAATTTGGCCGCTCTTCTCCCAATTTCCGCTTCGTCTTTCAGCTCTTCAAATCCGAGTAAGACCCTCCCTTTGAAAATCTTGACATGGCCACCCTTGGAAGGAGGTAATTGGGTTTCCTCTGCGGCCACATGATAACCCCAGGCATGGTGTTTCTGAACCGTAGTCATCCCCAGAGGGGAAATCGGGTAAGGTTGATGTAAATCGTCACGGAACCAGAAAATATCCTCATCATCAGGGATTCTGAGTGTTCTCATTCCTGAAATACTTCTATCCATATCATTGAGATCCAAATCATCATACATACCTATCCCTCCCTTTCTGTTAAGGTTTTTAAAGAGATATCATTCTTTCGAAGCCAATAATTTTTCTGCCATGAGTTGAATAAAACCATAAACGTCTTCTTGTTTTTCCATCCCCCGAATGCCCAAGGCTTTTGCGATGTCGAAATAAGCTTGAAGCTTTTGATGATCATCCAAAGAAAGTAGCTGCTCAGCGGTGAGGCCTTTCTTCTTCATTTCCGCCTTTAACTGTTCCTTGATTTCAGCCACCCATCCCTCGGTACGTTCACAAGGGGATGGATCTTTTCTGTCATATAGGATGTGCTCTATCTTACCTCCCTCTTTTACCGATCGCTTCTCTTCGAGGGTGTATCCTTTTACTTCCATCCGCCCCAC
>Ga0153916_10004215_pt1 | contig 10835 bp, 11 predicted proteins | sample Opewatmetagenome_FD_109642 | JGI IMG/M metagenome (GOLD analysis project Ga0153916, IMG submission 109642) | Freshwater wetland microbial communities from Ohio, USA - Open water 3 Core 3 Depth 4 metaG | ecosystem: Environmental > Aquatic > Freshwater > Wetlands | place: USA: Ohio, Lake Erie...
CAAAGCTATAGGTTAAAGGTCAACGCCGTGAGCTTGTCCTTAGCCTTTAGCTGTGGTTTTGTTATTTGAGTTTTGAGTTTTACCGGTACTTCCCCGTTTTGCGCGGGGCGGACTTCTTCTCTCCATGCTTCCTGTCGGTACGAAAATCGGGCGCCATGATATTGAAGGTGGTGCTTATCTGGCGGTCCACCAGCCGCGAGCTGATGGCCTCGTCAAGCTCCATGATCTGCTCGAGGGTGAGGCGCGTCGTAAAAACAGTCGGCAGGCGGCCGTTGTAGCGGTAGTTGACAAGCTGGTATAACTTTTCCTTCACCCACAGGCTGGCCGACTGCTCCCCGAAATCGTCCAGCACCAGCAGCGGCGCCGACTTGACGCTTTCGAAAAGCTGGTCGTAGGAGACCTTGCTCTCCGGGCTGAAGGCTGAGCGCAGGTGGTCGAGCAGGTCCGGCACAACCACAAAGAGGGCCGGCTGACCCATCTCGTAGCGGTAGTTGACGATGGCCGCCGCCAGGTGGGTCTTGCCGCAGCCGGTGTCCCCCATGAAGACCAGCCAGCCTTCCGGCGCCTTGGCGAAATCGAAGGCCAGCCGGTAGGCCGCGTCCATGTTGTCCTGCTGCTCGGTCGAAAGATCGTTGCGGCGCTTGTAGCTGATGAACGTCATTGCCTTCTGGAGCTCGAACTCCGGGCCCCAGCCGTAGCCGGAGGCCGGCAGGTCCTCGGACAGGACCATCACGCGGCTGAGCCGTGGATCGGCGAGGCGGGTCCGGAGACGGTCGTCCATTTGCTCGACCGGCACGGCGACGACGATCACCGTGGGCAACCCGTTGTTGAAACGCGAGGTCAATAGCTGGTCGAACTTCTCCCTGGCCCAGGGCGTGGCGGACTGCACCCCCAGGTCGTCCAGCACCAGCAGCGGGGCGCCGCGGACCTGTTCGAAAAACTCGTCGTAGGGGACATCGCTTTCGGGGTTAAATGAGGCCCGCACGCGGTCGAGGAGGTCCGGCGCGCTGATATAGAAGGCCGGTTCGCCCAGCCGGATGCGCTCGTTGACGATGGCCGCCGCCAGGTGGGTCTTGCCGCTGCCGCTCGGCCCACTCATTACCAACCAGCCCTTCGGCGCGGCGGCATAGTCACGGGCGGCCTGGAAGGCGCGGCTGAACTGCTCCTGGCTATGGGGGTTGGTGCTGCGGCCCTGCGGCATCAGGTTATCGAAGGTGAAGCGGGTCAAAGAGCCCAGGTTGCTGTACTGCCGGAGGCGGCTCGCCCGCTCGTCGTCAAGCTCCTTTTTGGTACAGCGGCAGGGCACCGTCCGGCTATAGTCAGGCTGTCCCGAGGGCAGGCGCGGGTGCACGAAGCGGGCCCCCTTGCAGATGGGGCAGTCCACGCTTTTATCCGGCGCCTCGTCAGCGCTGGACCATGTGCCCGTATTTTCCTTTGATGTACCTGTCCGGGTCTGTCTTTTTAAGATCTCGCTGATGTGTTCCATCGGTCTTTCCCTCGGTGGCCCAGCGCTCCAGGATGGCCGAGATATAGCTCCACTTACGCTTGCCGTGATAGACCGCTTCCCTGATGGCGTCCCTGACCCAGTCCGGCGGGTAACTGCTTTCGGCGTCGCGCAGCTGGTCGGAGATCATGGGGGTCAATATGCCGATGTTCTGCTCGTAGAGGGTAAAGATATCCGGCGGTGGCTCGCCGGTGGCGGGCGGAGTAATGGCGGACATGCCCCCGGCCAGTTTGAGCTCGCCGCTTTCGATCCTGGCCAAGGCCTGGCGGCCCGGCTCGTCGTTGAGCAGGTAGATATCCTCGGCGGCGCCGTCGCGTTCGAGACGGATGTGCAGCAGGGTGCCCCGCCCCGCCGCCTCCCCCAGGCCGCGGCGCAGGGCCTCTTCCGGCGACGCCTCTCCACCCCGCAGGCCCCCCATCAGGACGGCGTCCCCGCGCAGCTCGGTGTAGCTGACGTAGCGGGGGTAGCCCTTCTTGCGATATAGCTGTGCCATGACGTGCAGGGTCGTTTTGATCTCGGCCATATCTTCGATAGCGGGCAGGAGGCTGCTGAAAAAGACATTCGGGATGGAGGTGAACTCCATCCGGGCGGGAAAACCGTGGAATTGATTCATAGCAGGGTCGGCTCCGCGCTGCCGATACTTTCGAAGCGGGCCAGGTTATGGCGGAAGCGCAGCTTCACGCGGCCGGTCGGCCCGTTGCGGTGCTTGGCAATGATGACATCGGCTTCTTCCTTGGGGTACTCCCGGTCGGGATGGGCGGCGATCCACTCTTCTTCGGTCTTATAATAATACTCGTCACGGTAGATGAACATGACGACGTCGGCGTCCTGCTCGATGCTGCCGCTCTCACGGAGGTCGGAGAGCTGCGGTTCGTGGGAGGCGCGCCACTCGACGGCGCGGCTGAGCTGCGATACCGCTATCACCGGGGCGTTCAGTTCCCGCGCCATGGCCTTGAGCGCGCGCGAGATGTAGCTGATCTCCTGGACGCGGTTCTCATTCCGGTGCCCTTCTCCCTGCATTAGCTGGAGGTAATCGATAATCACCAGGTCGATGCCGCGCTCGTAGTTGAGGCGGACGGCCTTGCTGCGCATCTCGGCGACGCGCTGCATCGGCGTGTCGTCGAGGTAGATGGGCGCCTCGGAGAGGACGCCGGTGGCCTCGATGACCCGGCGCTCTTCGCTTTCGTCGCTGTGCTGTCCGAAGCGCAACCGCCGCGAGTTGACGCCTGATTCGCTGGAGAGCAGGCGCATCACCAGGGAGTCGCGCGCCATCTCCAGGCTGAAGAGGGCCACGCAGGCCTGGTGTTCGACGGCGGCGTTGCGGGCGATGTTAAGCGCCAGGCTGGTCTTACCCATGCTGGGCCGCCCGGCGATGATGACCAGGTCCGAGCGCTGGAACCCGCCGAGAAACTCGTCGAGCCCGGCGAAGCTGGAAAGCACGTAGGGCAACTTCTCGGGCTTCTCACCGCCAGCCGTCGGCGCCACCTCGAAGTATTTATCCAGGACCTGCCGGATATGGGTCAGGTCGCTGCCGGCCTGGCGCCGTCGCAGACCGAAGAGCAGGCTTTCCGCCCTCCCCAGGCTGTCTTCGACGTCCGGGCCGGACTCGTAGCCGATGGCGGCGATGCGGTCGCCGGCGTTGATCATCTGCCGCATTACCGAGAGCCGGTAGACGATGCGGGCGTAGTGCTCTATGTCCAACGAGGTCGGGCAGACGGATATCAGGTAGCTGAGGCGGGCGGCGCCCCCGACGGTCTCGAGCCTGCCCTTGCGGGAAAGCTCCTGCGCCAAGGTCACCTGGTTGACGGCCTCGTCACGCTGATAAAGGGCCAGGCTGGCCTCGTAGAGCCACTGGTTTTGCTCGTAGTAGAAGTCCGACGGCTGGAGGAAATCGGCGATCTGGAAAATGGACGCGCCGTCGATCAGCAGCGAGCCGATGACCGCTTCCTCGGCGTCGTTATCGCTGGGCGGCAGCTTGACCTCATTCACCCGACGGTTTCTCCTCAGCTTCCGGGGCTGCAGCCTCGGCGGCCTCCCCCTTGGCCTTCTTCGTCGATTTCGCCTTGGGCTTCTTAGCCGGTTTTTCGGCGCCCTCGGCGGCCTCGGCTTTTTCAGCTTTAGGCTTCCTGGCCGGTTTCTCGGCGCCCTCGGCAGCCTCCGCCTTTTCGGCTTTGGGTTTCCTGGCCGGTTTTTCAACAGCCTCGGCGGTTTCAGTGACCTCGGCGGCTACCGGCTTTTCTGCTTTGGGTTTCCTGGCTGGTTTTTCGGCGCCTTCAGTGCCTGCGACGACTTCAGCACCCTCGGCGGCCTCCGCTTTTTTCTGCCTGGGCTTCTTCGCCGGTTTTTCAGGCTTCTCGGCAGCCGGCTTTTCGGCGGGCGGGACCATCGCGGCGATCTGCTCCTCGGTGGCCTCCTCGGACGCGACTTTGACTTTGATGGTGGCCGTGATCTCGTGGGCGAGCCGGATGGTCACCGCATAGACGCCGGTCTGACGGACAGGCTCCAAGAGCTCCACCTTCTTCTTGTCGATCTCGCGACCGGCGGCCTTAGTCAGGGCCTCGGCGACATCGGCGGCGGTAACGGAGCCGTAGAGCTTCTCGTTCTCGCCCACCTTGGCCTTGATGATGACCTCGGTGCCTTCTATTATTTTCGCCAACGCCGCCATTTCGGCGTCTTCGATCTCGCGCTGCTTGATCTTCTTTTTCAGCTGCCCTTCGACGGCCGCCGCCGCCCGCGAATCGGCGATGACCGCCAGCTTGCGCGGCAGCAGGTAGTTGCGGGCATAACCATCGGCGACCTCCTTGGTCTGGCCGACCCTGGCGACGCGGGTGACATCCTCAAGAAACGTTACCTTCACGATTCACTCCTTTTTTTGATGACAAGATATTTAATAACTAATCATGGAGAAAGGTCAATCCTGGCCAAATATACAGATGGAAATATTTTTTATTGTTCTAATTCTCTGGTGCTTATGTCATCCTGAGCGAAGCGAAGGATCCGTACCCCCTTTACGGATTCTTCGGAGTCGCGTTGCTCCCCCCCAGAATGACATTATGTTTTACCCGCCGAGATATTTACCGGCGCTGACGGCGGCCACCGCCCCGTCCCCGGCCGCCCCGACGACCTGCCGGATAGAGCGGCTGCGGATGTCCCCGGCGGCATAAATCCCGGGCACGCTTGTCTCCATGTCCCCATTGACGATGACCGCGCCGTTCTGGTCGAGCTCCACGATGCCTTTGAGATAGCCGGTGGAGGGCTGGGAGCCGACGTTGACAAAAACGCCTTCGACGGCGAGGTCCGTTTTTTTACCGGTCTTCAAGTTTTTGACCCTGAGCTTTTCGACGAACTTGTTTCCCAACACCGCCTCGACGCTGGAGTCCCAGAGGAAGTCGATCTTGGGCTCGGCGAAGGCATTCTCCTGGACGATTTTGGTGGCCCGCAGCTCATGGCGGCGGTGGATTACCGTCACCTTCGATGCGAAGCGGGTCAGCTCGAGCGCCTCGGTGATGGCGGCGTTGCCTCCCCCCACCACCGCCACCGGCTTGTCCCGGAAGAACGCCCCGTCACAGGTGGCGCAGTAGGATACGCCCCGGCCGGTGAACTCGGCCTCGCCGGGTACATCCAGCTTCTGCCGCTCAGTCCCGCCGGCCACGATGATGGCCCCGGCTGTGAAGTCGCCCTGCCCGGTGGTGACCGTCTTCTTCCCGCCGTCCAGCCGGACGCCGGTGACCTCGGTCACCAGTGTTTCCAGGCCGAACTTCTCCGCCTGTTTATGCATCGCCTCGGTCAGGTCGATGCCGGAGATGCCGTCGATATAGCCGGGGTAGTTCTCCACCAGCATAGAGTTGATGATCTGCCCCCCGATGGCGGCCTTTTCAAGGAGGAGTGAACGCAGCCTGGCCCGGGCGGTGTAGATGCCCGCGCTCAGTCCTGCCGGCCCCCCACCGACAATAATTACGTCATACTCTTTTTGCATCGTCCAACCCCTGATGAAATCCTAAACTCTAAATCCTAAATCCTAACCCCTCCGCCCCTCCTTTAGAGTTTAGAGATTAGAATTTTGAGTTTAAAGCGCAGCGTCGAGGCTCTTTTTGAGCTCGGCTTTGGGCCGGAAGCCGACGATGGTCGAGGAGGGCTTGCCGTCCTTGAAAAGTATCAGCGTGGGGATGCTCATGACGCCGAACTGGCTGGCCACCTGGGGATTATCGTCGACGTTGATTTTTACGAAGCTGACCTTGCCGTTGTACTCGGTGGACAGCTCGTCCACGACTGGGGCAACCATCCGGCAGGGCCCGCACCACGGCGCCCAGAAGTCCACCAGCACCGGCATTTTCGATTTGATGACCGCCTCGTCGAAACTACTTTCCTTGATCTCCACCGGTTTGCCCATAGGTACCCTCCTTAACTTTCTCGGTAATGCCGCGCTCAATGGTCTCCCTGGCCAAGCCGATGGCGTTCTTGATGGCCTTGGCCTGGCTGCGGCCGTGCGCGATGATGATATTCCCGTTCACGCCGAGCAGGCAGGCCCCGCCGTGCTCGGTGTAGTCCATTTTCTTCGTCAACGAGCCCAGCCCAATATCGCGGAGCAGGTCCCGCGCTCTGGTACGCGACGCGCTCGAAAGTACCTGCCCGATCTGCCGCAGCGAGACCAGGTAATTGTCGTTGAACCCCTCGATGGTCTTGAGGACGATATTGCCGGTGAAGCCATCGGTGACGATGACGTCCGTCGTCCTCTTGACGATGTCATGGCCTTCGATGTTGCCGATGAAGTTGATGTCCGCGGCGTTCTTGAGAAGCTCATAGGTCTCCTGGGCCAGGCGGTTCCCCTTACCCTCCTCGGAGCCGTTACATAGCAGGCCGACGCGCGGTTTTTCGATTTTTAAAAGGTAATGGCTGTAGAGCGACCCCAGCCGGGCGAACTCCACCAGGTGCTCGGCGCGGCAATCGGCGTTGGCGCCGGCGTCCACCAGCAGCGCCGGGAAGGACGATATGGTGTCCAGGAAGCAGCCGATGGCCGGCCGGCTAACCCCGTTGGCCCGGCCGAGGGTGAGCAGAGAAGCCACCACCACCGCCCCGGTGTTCCCCGCCGAGACGAAGGCCTGGGCGTCGCCGCTCTTGACCAGCTTGATGCCGACGACGATGGACGAGTTCGGCTTGCCCTGGACGGCCTTCATGGGGTGCTCGTTAAAATCAATGACCTCTTTGGCATCGACGATGGTGATACCGGCGGTTTTGCTCATGGACTTTTCCGCCAGGACGCGGAGGACGTTCTTGCGCCCCACCAGGGCGATCTCTACGCCGTATTCGTGGACGGCGTTGATGGCCCCCTTGACAACCTCGTGCGGGGCGTAGTCGCCCCCGGCGGCATCGACGGCGATTTTCATATCTTCGACTTCTCTCCCGGAACAGTTTCGGTTCCCGACCACATATCGCACTGGCCTCCCCACCCGGCCACGACACGGCCGTCTTCCCTCACCTGGACGATCTCGCAGCCGGTCGGGCAGGCCCGGCACTCGAAAGACGAGGTACGGTATTCGACCTCGCTGACGGCGAACCCCTTGAAGCGGCCGCCATACTGCCCGCTGGCGACGGCCTCGTGAACGAGCAGCGCCGCGCCGATGGCCCCCATTATCTCATGATGGGCCGGCACGATGATCTCCAGCCCCAACTCTTCACGCAGCGCCCGCACGATGCCCTGGTTGAAGGCCACTCCACCCTGGAACACCACCGGCGGCAGGATCTCCCGGCCCGAGCCGACGTCGCTAAGGTAGTTGCGCGCCAGTGCCCGGCAGAGGCCGTAGACGATATCGTCGACGCTGTGACCCATCTGCTGCTTGTGGACCATATCCGACTCGGCGAAGACGGTGCAGCGCCCGGAGATGCCCACCCGGCTGTTGCCGGTCAGCGCCCGCCGTGAAAGCTCCTCGATGCTCATACGCAGACGGGCTGCCTGGTGGTCCAGAAAGCTGCCGGTACCGGCGGCGCAGACGGTATTCATGCGAAAATCGGCGACCAGGCCGTCGCGGATGATGATCAGCTTCGAGTCCTGCCCTCCAATCTCCATGACCGTGCGAACATCCTGCACGTAATATACTGCCGCCGCTGCCTGACAGGTGATCTCGTTCTTGACCAGGTCCGCCCCGACAATGGCTCCGGCCAGGTGACGGGCGCTGCCGGTAGCCGCCGCGCCGCGGATTTCAAAGCTATCCGGCAGCTCGGCGGCCAGCTGCCGCAGACCATCCTGTATCGCCGCGACCGGCCGGCCGCCGGTCGGCAGGTAGATACCGGCGACAAGCTCGTCATGCCCGTCCAGGACGGAGAGCTTGGTCGTCACCGAGCCGACATCGATGCCTAAGTATGCTTCCATGTATGCTGTATCTCACTTGAATAACCAATAACCAAGATACAATAACCAAACAATAACCAATCAACAAATAACCAAATTGTGTTTTCCTGTTTGATTATTGGTTATTGAATATTGAGATTTGTTTGTATCTTGTTTGTTGGTGATTGGTCATTTCCCTTCATCAAATTCGTTTCGTACTTTCAGTAACAACTTCGGATCCGCAAGCACGTCGGCGGCGGTCATTGCCATCGCCCTGGCGGCATCCAGCAAGCAGTCCAGGGCCGCTTCGGTGGCGGCGGCCTCGGCGAAGGCGGGCGTGTGTATCGGGACGTCGCCCGGGGCGATGGCCACGAAGGGGTGGATCGTCGGCACAAGTCGGCTGACGTTGCCGACATCGGTGCTGAAGTTCATCGTGGCATTGTCTCCCAGGGGTACTGGCCGCCCCAGCGACGCCATGTTCCGCTCGAAGAGCCGCGCCAGGGCCATATTGGTTGCCATGGCCGCGTAGTGTTCGCCCCACTCATACTCAAGTTTAGCACCGGTCGCCTTGGCCGCGCCAGCGAAGCAGTTGATGACCTTCTCTTTCAGCTCTTCCAGATAGAAATCATTTTCAGCGCGGACGATAAACGTGGCGGCGGTGTGGGCGGGGATAATATTGGCCGCCTCGCCACCATCGGTGATGACGCCGCTGACACGCGCCCTGGCCGGGATATGCTGGCGCAGGGAGTTGATGGCATTATAGGACTGGACCATGGCGTCCAGGGCGTTGACGCCAGCCTCCGGTTGTGCCGAGGCGTGGGCCGCCCGCCCGTGGAACTGCACCTTCAAAGTCTCACATGCCAGGGTGTTCATGGCAAAAAAGTTGCCGCCGCCGGGATGGGCGATCATGGCGACGTCGACCCCATCGAAGGCGCCTCTATCGGCCATGATGCCTTTGCCGCCGTAGAGCTCTTCGCCCGGCGTCCCGAAGACGACGATGGCGCCGCCCAGGGCGTCGACCGCCCGCCGGGCCGCCAGGCCGGCCGCCACGGCGCTCGCAGCGATGAGGTTGTGTCCACAGGCGTGGCCCAGCTTCGGCAGGGCGTCATATTCGGCCAGGAAAGCGATGACGGGGCGGGCCTGCCCGTAGGTAGCCCGGAAGGCCGTCGGCAGCCCGCAGATACCTTTTTCGACAGTGAAGCCATGACTGGCGAGGAATTCCGTCAGCAGGGCGGACGACCGGCGCTCCTCGAAAGCGATCTCGGGGTTTTCGTGCAGCCGGCGGCTTATCTCCGCTAGCTCACCACGGCTGGCGCTTATCTCCCCGACGATCTTCTTTCTCAGTTCCTCGATGCCCAAGCCGCTGACCCTCTCGGAAGAATTACCCAATATTAACAATTATAACCCAGCCAACAGGGGGATTGCTAGGATAGGAAAGAAGACCTCACCTCCTAACCCCCTCTCCGCAAGCGGAGGGGAAACGGACACCTAAGCCCCCTGGATTCCCGCTTTCGCGGGAGGGACACACGAATTGCCTAACGAAGGAGCTTCGAAAAGCTTGAAAGGGGCGTTTAAGAGGGGCGTAGCCCCTCTTTTAAGTTGTTTCCCCTTCCCCTGAAGGGGAAGGGGATAAAGGGGATAGGGCAAACGAATAATTGAGGAATAAATGCTAAAACATAAGTCCCTGGACTCCCGCTTTCGCGGGAATGACAAATAAAAGAGCCCCTGCGCCCGTTCGCCATGATACCCAGAAAATTACTCCAGCAGCCCGGTCAGGTCGCCAGAAAAATCCTTCAAAAAGGCGTGCATCTTCAGCAGGTCTTCCTCGCCAATGGCTCCTGCGTCTCGGAAGTGCGCTAGCTCCCCAGCAGCAAGGTCCGTGACCGCCGGTGCGGCGTTTTGTCTTATGATAGCCGCCACCAGGCTGCGGACATGGCAAGCAGGGCAGCGGACCTTCAGGAACCACACTTCCTCTTTGTGCTCGATGATATCGATGCCGGCTTCCTGGTAGCCCTGCCCGCAGGAACCACACTTCAACGAGGAGATCAGTTTTTTGACGGCGTCTTCTTGCATGATAGAGGGGAAAATTCTAATTTCTAAACTCTAAATTCTAAACAAATTCAAATTCTCAAATTATTAGACAATTAGATAACAATTAGATATTTGTATTTTGATATTGTTTAGTATTTCGGATTTAGAGTTTAGAGTTTGTCTCACGACTTCCGCTTATCGAAATCATCCAGGTCGAGGGTGTTAATGAAATCGTAAAAGGCGGACATCTTCTTCTTCATTTCTTCATCGGTGACCCGGTGCTGCTTGCCGTTCGCCTCGTCGGCTTCTTCGAAAATGGGTTTGCCGGTCTCGCTGTCAAGCAAGATGCCGGCCTTGTCCAGGACGGACTCCTCGGCAAAGATAGGTACACCCGTCCTCACCGCCAGGGCCAGGGCATCGCTGGGGCGGGAATCCACCTCCACCTGCTTTCCGTCCACGTCCAGGATGAGCTTGGCATAGAACGTATCGTTCTTGAGATCGTTGACGACGATGGAGCTGACATTGGCCCCCAGGGTATCGATGACCGAGCTCAGCAGGTCGTGGGTCAGCGGCCGCGGCACGGACACGCCCTGGAGCTTTACCGCGATAGCGTCCGCCTCCGCCGGACCGATCCAGATAGGCAGGTAGCGGTCCGAGGTCTTCTCTTTCAATATCACCACGCGCTGGTAGTTCATCAAGCTTACGCGGATGCTATCGATAGTCATTTCGATCATCGGTATACCTCTTCTTCACCCGAATCCCCAGCCCAGTGTAACTTAATTCTAAACCCTAACCCCCAGCCTGTCAAATCACCTGTCCTATCCTGCCCCAGCTTCGGAAAACGCCTGCATATTATATTCGGCGCTTGAACAAGCGAATAGATTGTTCATGCCAGGAAGTCAACGGCCACTCCGCCGGAAACCAACCGGAACTTTCGGGGCGAATGGGTGTTTTATGTTAAGTTTTCCGGGGGAA
>Ga0153916_10004216_pt1 | contig 10835 bp, 10 predicted proteins | sample Opewatmetagenome_FD_109642 | JGI IMG/M metagenome (GOLD analysis project Ga0153916, IMG submission 109642) | Freshwater wetland microbial communities from Ohio, USA - Open water 3 Core 3 Depth 4 metaG | ecosystem: Environmental > Aquatic > Freshwater > Wetlands | place: USA: Ohio, Lake Erie...
CGCGCGGCGCCGTCCGGATCGCTCGTGGCGACCGGCCCGGAGAAATGCAGCTCGACCGCGGCGACAAGCGTCGGCTCGCCGGGCTCGACCTTGATGCGCGCGATCCAGCCGCTCTGCGAGCGCTCGACACCGGTTTCGATGCGCGGCGAGAACCAGCCTTCCGTGTTGAGCGCCTGCGTCACCTCGGGCACCGACTCCGCCACCAGGCGTCGCAGCAGCGGCTCGGTCATGCCGGCGTCGTCCTGCCAGCGCGCGAGGCTCAAGCCGCGCTCGAGCATGCCGCGGATGTTCTCGGGCGCCTCGATCACCAGGCGATAGCCAGCTTTGACGGGCGCCTGGTCGGGCGCCTCGCCGCGCGGCAGCCCGCGGCCTTCCGACTCTTGCGCGCGTGCGGCGCCGGGCGGCGCGGACGCAACGAGCGCCAGCGCGAGGGTCAGCGCCTTGACGGCCGCGAGACGACTGAGCGGGTCAGAACGATCCGGGCGGCGCGAAGTTCTCGAAGCGCGTGAACTGGCCAAGGAAGGTGAGCTCGACCTTGCCGATCGGGCCGTTCCGCTGCTTGCCGATGATCACCTCGGCGCGTCCCTTGGCCTCGGGCTTCTCGGGAAAGTAGACCTCGTCCCGGTAGATGAACAGGATCACGTCGGCGTCCTGCTCGATGGCGCCCGATTCCCGCAGGTCGGACATCATCGGGCGGCGGTCGTTCCTCGACTCGACCGCGCGCGACAGCTGCGACAGCGCGATGACGGGGACTTTCAGCTCCTTGGCGAGCGCCTTGAGCGAGCGCGACATCTCGGAGATTTCCGTCGCCCGGTTCTCGCTGCCCTTCGAGCTGCTCGCGGACATGAGCTGCAGGTAGTCGACCACCACCAGGCCCAGCTTGCCGCCGAACTGGCGCCACAGGCGGCGCGCCCGGGTGCGCAGCTCGAGCGCGTTGAGCGCCGCGGTCTCGTCGATGAAGATCGGCGCGTCGTGCAGCCGGCCCATCGCCTCGGAGAGATCGTGCCATTCCTGGTCCGAGAGCCGGCCGGTGCGCATCTTGTGCTGGTCGACCCGCGCGATCGAGCCGAGCATCCGTGTGGCGAGCTGCGTGCCGCTCATCTCCATGCTGAACACCGCCACCGGCAGCAGGCTGTGCAGCGCCACGTGCTCGGCCATGTTGAGCGCGAACGCGGTCTTGCCCATCGACGGGCGGCCCGCGACGATGATCAGATCGCCCGGCTGCAGCCCGGCGGTCTTGGAGTCGAGGTCGTGAAAGCCGGTCGGCACGCCGGTCACGTCCGACGGATTGTCGCGGTGGTACAGGTGGTCGATGCGCTCGAGCACGCGCGCCAGCACCGGCTTGATCTCTTCCAGCCCGACGGTGTGCCGCGACCCGGCCTCGCCGATCTCGAGGATGCGCGTTTCGGCCTCGTCGAGCAGTTGCCCGACCTCCTTGCCACCGGGATTGAGCGCGTTTTCCGCGATCTCGGTGGCCGTCTGCGCCAGGCGCCGCTGCACCGCGCGCTCGCGCACCAGCTCCGCGTAGCGGCGGATGTTGAGCGCGCTCGGCGTGTTCTGCGCGAGCGCCCCGAGGTAGGCCGGGCCGCCGGTCTTGTCCTTGTCCTCGCTCGCCTCGATCGACTCCGACACGGTGACCACGTCGGCCGGCTTGCCGGCCTCGATCAGCTTGGCGACGTGGCGGAAGACGCGGCGGTGGTCGTCGCGGTAGAAATCCTCCGCCGTCACCAGGTCCGCGATGCGGTCGAAGGCCTGGTTGTCGAGCAGCAGGCCGCCGAGCAGGGATTGCTCGGCCTCCACCGAATGCGGCGGAACCCTCAACGCGAGAAGCTGCGGATCGCCCTCGCTGCGCGGGGCGGAAGTGACGGAAACGTTCTGTGCGCGAGCCATGGCTTGATGCAGGGTCGAGCGTTGCATCATAACCGGAACGAAACATGAGCGGAAATAAAAAGGGCCGCGCGCGCGCGGCCCACTTCCTAAACGACGCGAGGATCCGCGCCTAACTCGATCTATGCCTCCCCGAGCACCGATACCGTGATCGTGGCGAGCACGTCGGAATGCAGCGCGACCTCGATCGGGTACTCGCCGACCTGCTTGAGCGGGCCCTGCGGCATGCGCACCTGCGAGCGCTCGATCTCGATGCCCTGCTTGCCGAGCGCTTCGACGATGTCGTAGTTGCCCACCGAGCCGAATAGCCGGCCGTCGACGCCCGCCTTCTGGCTGATCTGCACCGTCAGCCCCTGGAGTTTCGCCGCGCGCTCCTGCGCCTTGGCGAGCGTCTCGGCCTGGGCCCTTTCGAGCTCCGCGCGCCGCGCCTCGAAGGCCTTCAGGTTGTCGGGCGTCGCGCGCTTCGCCTTGCCATGCGGGATCAGGTAGTTGCGCGCGAAACCGTCCTTCACCTTGACGACGTCGCCGAGGTTGCCGAGGTTGACGACCTTTTCCATCAGGATCACTTGCATGACGTGCCCCTCAGTGCAGGTCGGTGTACGGCAGCAGCGCGAGGAAGCGGGCCCGCTTGATCGCTTCCGACAGCTGGCGCTGGTAGCCCGACGACGTGCCGGTGATGCGCGCCGGGATGATCTTGCCGGTTTCGTTGACGAAGTCCTTCAGGACGTCGATGTCCTTGTAGTCGATCCACTCGACCTTCTCGGCCGTGAAACGGCAGAACTTGCGGCGCCGGAACAGCGCCTTCTGGCCACGGTCTTTCTTGTCCTTCGCGAACTTCCCCTTGCCTTTAACTTTGCCTCTTCCTCTTGGAGCGGGCATGTTCATTCTCCTTCAACGAATTCGATGTGCGTTACGTGCAAAACCAGCTTCTTCGAGCGCCGGCTCTTGGCGCACAAAAATCCTTGCAGCCTCAGCGCACGCTCCAGGGCGCTTCCCGAGACCAGGCGCGCCTGGCCTTCGAATGCGATCGCCTCGAGCTCCGCGCTCACCTTGCGTTTCGATCCGGCTTCCACCGCCTCCGACTCGTGCCGCAGGCGGAACTCGATCGCCGGGATGCCCGCAGGGGTGTGGCGCAATGCGCCCAGCTGCGCCAGCCTTCCGGTGATCTCGACCCGGTTCGCTCCGCCCAATCCGCGCTCAGGAAGCGGGCGCCTCGGCGGGCTGCGCCTCGCCGCCGCGCTCCATCAGCGACTTCGACTTCTCCTCCTTCATCATCGGGGAGGGCGTCGTCACCGCCGCGGTCATCCTGACGATCAGGTGGCGCAGCACGGCGTCGCTGAACTTGAACGAGTGCTCGAGCTCGTCCAGCGTCGCCTGGTCGCACTCGATGTTCATCAGCACGTAGTGCGCCTTGTGCACCTTCTGCAGGGGATAGGTCAGCTGGCGCCGGCCCCAGTCTTCCAGCCGGTGCACGACGCCGTTGCGCGCCGCGATCACGCCCTTGTAGCGCTCGACCATCGCGGGCACCTGCTCGCTCTGGTCCGGATGGACGATGAAAACGATTTCGTAATGCCGCATGCCGTCTCCTTATGGTTTAAGCCGCCCGCCATGCGTCGCGGTGCAGCAAGGAAAAGGTGCGGATTATAAAGGAAAATCTAGCGCGCCGGCAAGGCTCGGCGGCGCACCGACTCGTAGAGCGCCACCCCCGCCGCCACCGACACGTTCAGGCTCTCGATCGCGCCGCGCATCGGGATGCGCACCAGCAGGTCGCAACGCTCGCGCGTCAGGCGCCGCATGCCCTCGCCCTCTGCGCCCAGCACCCAGGCGATCGCCGGCGGCAGATCCGCCTGGTAGAGGTCGTCCCGCGCGCCGGCGTCGGCACCGACGACCCAGATGTTGCGCTCCTTGATCTCGTCGAGCGTGCGCGCCAGGTTCGTGACCATGAGGTACGGGGTGATTTCGGCCGCGCCGCTCGCTACCTTGGACACGGTCGCGTTGATGCCGGCGGCGCGGTCCTTGGGGGCGATCACCGCATGAGCGCCCGCGGCGTTCGCCACCCGCAGGCAGGCACCGAGATTGTGCGGATCGGTGACCCCGTCCAGCACCAGCAGCAGCGCGGGCTCGGTGAGCTCTTCGAGCAGCTCGTCCAGGCTCGTGCCCAGGGGCTTCAGCTCGACCCGCGCCACCACGCCCTGGTGCCGGCCGCCGCCGTGGAGGCCGTCCAGGCGGCTCGCCGGCGCCCGCAGCAATCGCACGCCGGCGCGCTCGGCGGCGGCCGCGAGGTCCCGCGCGCGCGCGTCGTTGCGCGCCTCGTCCAGGAAGATCTCGATCACCGATGCGGGGTCCGCCCTCAGGCGCGCGAGCACCGCGTGGAAACCGAATACGACGCGCGGCTCGCGCTTCGCGCCTTGTCTCACGCCGGGACCAGGTCGATCTTGCGCGTTTCGAGGTCGACGCGCACGAGCTTCACCTTCATGCGGTCGGCGAGCCGGTGGCGCTTGCCGGTGCGCTCGCCGAGCAGCACGTGGCGCGCCGCGTCAAACTGGAAGTAGTCGCGCCCCAGCTCCGAGATGTGCACCAGGCCGTCGACGAAATAGTCGTCGAGGGTGACGAACAGCCCGAAGGGGGTCACGCCCGTGACGGTGCCCGAGTACGTGCCGCCCACCTGATCCTGCATGTAGAAACACTTGAGCCAGTTCTCGACGTCGCGGCTCGCGTCGTCGGCGCGGCGCTCGGTCTCGGAGCAATGCAGACCGAGCCCGTCCCAGTCGACCCCCTCGTAGCGCCGGCCCTCGAGGCAGGCGCGGATCGCCCGGTGCACCAGCAGGTCCGGGTAGCGCCTGATCGGCGATGTGAAGTGCACGTAGGCCTCGAACGCCAGGCCGAAATGGCCGGCGTTGTCGGGGCTGTACACGGCCTGCTTGAGCGAGCGCAGCAGGATGGTCTGCAGCAGCACGAAGTCCGGTCGCTGGCGGATCTTGTCGAGCAGCTGCGCGTAATCCTTCGGTCGCGGGATCTCGCCGCCCGGCAGCTGCAGCCCGAGCTCCGCGAGGAAATCGCGCAGCGCCGCGACTTTCTCGGGCGCCGGCACCTCGTGCACGCGGTACAGCGTCGGGTGGCTGCGTTCGATGAGGAAACCCCCGGCGCACACGTTGGCCGCCAGCATGCACTCCTCGATCAGGCGGTGCGCGTCGTTGCGCGTTTCCGGCACGATCTGCTCGATTTTGCCGCGCGCGTCGAACACCATGCGCGTCTCGATCGTCTCGAAGTCGATCGCCCCGCGTTGGCGGCGCTCCGCGGCGAGCCGCTTGAACACCTCGTACAGCGTCTCGAGGTGCGCGGGCGCCCGTTGCGTCGAGAGCATTGCCCACACCTCGGTATAGGTGAGGCGCGCGTGCGAGCGGATCACCGCGGGATAGAACTCGTAGCGCGCCACCGCGCCCTTCGGCGTGAGCGTCATCTCGCACACCATGGCGAGGCGGTCGAGCTCGGGGTTGAGCGAGCATAGCCCGTTGGACAGCTTCTCCGGCAGCATCGGGATCACGCGCCGCGGGAAATACACCGACGTGCCGCGCTCGCGCGCCTCGAGGTCGAGGGCGTCGCCATGGCGCACGTAGTGGCTCACGTCCGCGATCGCGACCCAGAGCCGGTAGCCCCTGCCGTCTCGCGTCGCGTGCACCGCATCGTCGAAGTCCTTCGCGGTCTCCCCGTCGATGGTGACGAACGGCAGCGCGCGTAGGTCGCGCCGACCCTTCAAATCCTCCTCGCGCACCTGCGCTGGCATCGCGTGCGCGGCCGCCTGCGCCTTTTTCGAGAACTCGTGCGGCAGGTCGAACTTGCGCAGCGCAATCTCGATCTCCATGCCAGGATCGGCGTACTGTCCGAGGACTTCAGCGACGCGCCCGATCGGCTGGGCATGCTTGGAGGGCTGCGCCACGAGCTCCACGGTCACGACCTGCCCGGGCTTCGCGCGGCCGCGCTCGGCGGGCGGCACCAGGATGTCCTGGGCGATGCGCCGGTCCTCCGGCACCAGAAACATGACGCCGTGCTCCGCGTGCAGCCTGCCGACGATGCGACGAGTTGCCCGCTCGAGCACCTCGACCACCGTGCCTGCCGGGCGGCCACGCGGGTCGCGCCCGGTGACGCGCACCGCGGCGCGATCGCCGTGCAGCAGCTGGCGCATCTCGACCGGCGGCAGGAACACCTGCGCGCTGCCGTCATCGGGAACCAGGAAACCGTGGCCGTCGCGGTGGCCTTCGACGCGGCCTGCGAGAAGCGCGATGCGCGTCGCCACCAGCAGGCTGCCGGCGCGGTTTTTCACGATGCTGCCCGAGCGCTCCAGCTCGGCGAGCGCCTTGTCGAAGGCGCGGCGCTCGCCGTCGCGAATGCCCAGGCGCACGGCGAGCTCGTCGGGCGTGAGCGGCGCGCCGGCCGCGTTCAGCGTTTCGAAAATGTCACGGCCATAGCCGGCGGGCGCGGGCGCCGGTCGTTCGGCGCGCGCGCGCCGGCGCAGCGCGGTCTTGGTTGGCTTTCTCTTTGACACCAATTGGCCCTGCAACTAAAATTGCGCTCCCCTGCCGAGGTGGCGGAATTGGTAGACGCACTAGGTTCAGGTCCTAGCGGTGGCAACACTGTGGGGGTTCGAGTCCCTTCCTCGGCACCAGACTCGGCAAGGCAAGATTCTATCTTGCTTCGAGCGCGGCCGCCGCAACGCATAATACGAAACAAGGCGCCCGGTTGACGAACGGAACATGCGATCAGTCCTCGAGCCCGCCCTGCAAGACATGGCCCAGCGCTCGGGCAAGTCGTTCGCCGTGCGCTTCTCGAACGGCCGCGAGCTGCGTTGCGGCAGCGGCGAGCCGACCTTCACCATCGCGTTCCGCTCCGGCACGGCGGAGCTCCGCACCGCCCTTTTCAGGCACATCGGGCTTCTAGAATCATACTTCGACGGCCAGCTCGACCTCGAAGGCAGCCTGCGCGAAGCGCTCGCTGCCGGCATGATCGGCAACTTCAGCGCCAACAACTGGCTGGTCTCGATCCGCAACCGCTGGCACGAGCTGCGCTTCTCGAACGCGAGCTGGGAGCAGGCGAAGAAGAATGCGCGCTGCCACTACGCGCTCGGCACCGAGTTCTACCGGCTGTGGCTCGACGATCCCCTGATGATGTACACCTGCGCGTACTGGAAGGAAGGCACGCGCAGCCTCGAAGAGGCGCAGCGGAACAAGATCGACCACGTGTGCCGCAAGCTGCGGCTCGCGCCCGGCGAGAGCGTGGTCGACGTCGGCAGCGGTTTCGGCGGCTTCATGTTCCGCGCGCACGAGCGCTGCGGCGTGCACGTCACGGGCATCAACGCCACCACCGAGCAGGTCGCCATGGTGCAGGATGAAATCTCGCGCCGTGGACTCGGCCACGCGCTCGAGGTGATCGACACGGACTTTCGCGACGCGCGCCGCGAGTACGACAAGGTGGTTTCGATCGGCACGCTCGAGCATGCCGGACGCGATCAGCTCGTCGAGGTCGTGAAGGCGCACGCCAGGTTCCTCAAGCCGGGCGGCTTGGGCATGCTGCACTTCATCGGCCACGTCGGGCGCTTCGAGACCGAGTTCTTCATCCGCAAGCACGTGTTCCCGGGCGGCTGGATTCCGAGCCTCGCCGACACCATCGCGGCCATGGAGCAGGCCGGCCTGGAGGTGGTCGACATCGAGAACCTGCGGCGCCACTATGCGCTTACGCTCGATGCCTGGGCGGAGCGTTTCGACCGCAACTGGGAGAAAATCGCGGCTCTCGACCCCGCGCGCTTCGACGAGCGCTTCCGCCGCATCTGGCGCATCTACCTGTACGGTTGCGCGGAGATGTTCCGCGCGCCAACCGGCTACACTCACCTTTTCCAGATCGTGTTCAGCCGGGGCAACATCACCCCGACCAGCTATCCGATGAGCCGCGCCCACCTGTACCGCGAGACGGCGTGAGCGATCCCTTCGCCCTGTACGCCGAGAAACGCGACCGGCTGGCCGCGCAGCTGCACGAGGGCGAGGGCATCGTCGGGCTCGCCAAGGACACCTCGAACCTGTTCCGCGATCGCGCGGCGATCTCCAAGCGGGCGCTCGACGTGCGCGGGTTCAGCGGCGTGCTGCAGGTGGATCGCGACGCCGGCTTCGTCGATGCCGAGGGGATGGCGCCCTACGAGCTGCTCGTCGACGCCTGCCTCCGGCACGGCGTCATGCCGGCCGTGGTGCCCGAGCTCAAGACCATCACGCTCGGCGGCGCGGTGGCCGGCGTCGGCATCGAGTCGTCGTCGCATCGCTACGGGTTGGTGCACGAGACGGTGCTCGAGCTGGAGGTGCTCACCGGCGACGGCCGCGTTCTGGTGTGCAGGCCCGACAACGAATACGCCGACCTGTTCTACGGCCTGCCGAATTCCTACGGCACGCTGGGCTACGCGCTGCGCGTGAAGGCGCGCACTGCGCCGGTCAAGCCCTTCGTACACCTCGAGCACCTGCCGTTCACCGATCCCCAGGCGTTCTTCGAGGAGCTCGCCCAGCGCTGTCGAGCGGACGACGCCGACTTCATCGACGGCACGGCGTTCGGACCCGATCGCCTGTACCTGACGCTCGGACGCTTCGCGCAGGACGCGCCCTACGCCAGCGACTACGGCTACAAGGACATCTACTACCGCTCGATCCCGAAAAAGCGCGACGATTGGCTCAGCGTGCGCGACTTCATCTGGCGCTGGGACACCGACTGGTTCTGGTGCTCGAAGAACCTGTATGCGCAGTACCCCCTGGTGCGCCGGCTGCTGGGGCGCAAGCGCCTGGGTTCGCGCACCTACACGCGCATCATGCGCTGGAACAGCCGCGTCGGCCTGACCCAGCGGCTCGAGCGCATGCGCGGCCTGCATTCCGAGTCGGTGATCCAGGATATCGACGTGCCGCTCGCGCGCGCCGCCGAGTACCTCGAGTTCCATGCGCGCGAGATCGGCCTTTGGCCGATGTGGATCTGCCCCATCGGGCCGCGCGCGAACGCCGGGCGCTTCGCGCTCTATCCGCTGCAGGACGAAACCTACGTGAACTTCGGCTTCTGGGACGTGCTGCGCACGCGCGTGGCGCACCCGCCGGGCCACTTCAACCGCATGATCGAGGATCGGGTGCTCGAGCTCGGCGGCATCAAGTCGCTTTACTCGCAAAGCTACTTTGCGCGGCAAGACTTCGATCGCGCCTACGGCGGCGATGCCTACTACCGCCTGAAGGAAAAATACGATCCGGGGCGTGTGTTTCCCGAGCTCTACGACAAGTGCGTGCTAGGCCACTGAGCCTAGTGGTCTTCTATCCTCGGGACGGATTCCTCGGCCGGCTCGCCCGTATCGGGATCGATCCAGTCGGCGACGCCGATCTCGGATTCCGCCTCTTCCAGAGTCTCGCCCGGCTCGTAGTTGCCGCCGCTGGCGGCCTGCAGCTCGGCGACCGCCTCCTCGAGCGTCGGGAACGGCCCAAATTCCTCGCCGCTGCCTACGTCGCGCCAGTAGAACCCGTTGGGCCGTTCGATGATGCGCGTGCGGTCGTCCTCGGGTGGATGTTGCGGGATCTTGCGGTTCATTGCCTTGCCCTCTTGGCCTCTTGCGTTCAAGGCCAATCCTACGCCCTGATGCGCGCTTCGCAAAGACCCTAGATGGCAGCCGCGAACGGGTGGCGCAGCACGATGGTTTCATCGCGCTCGGGGCCGGTCGAGATCAGGTCGATCGGCACGCCTGTGAGCGCCTCGATGCGTGCCAGGTAGTCGCGCGCGGCTTTGGGCAGCGCGCCGTGGGACTTCACGCCGACGGTGCTTTCCATCCATCCGACCATTTCCTCGTACACCGGCACGCAGAGCGCCAGCTCCTCGGCGCCGACCGGCAGGATGTCGCTCAGCTTGCCGTCGATCTCGTAGCCGACGCAGATCTTCACTGCCTCGACGCCGTCGAGCACGTCGAGCTTCGTGATGCACAGCCCCGAGACGCCATTCAGCTGGATCGAGCGCTTGAGCGCCGCCGCGTCGAACCAGCCGCAGCGGCGCGCGCGCCCGGTCGTGGCGCCGAATTCCGCGCCGCGGGTCGCCAGGTAGCGGCCGACGTCGTCGGTGAGCTCGGTCGGGAAAGGTCCGCCGCCGACGCGCGTGGTGTACGCCTTGGTGATTCCGAGCACGTAGTGCAGCTGCTGCGGGCCGATGCCCGCGCCCGCGGCCGCGGCGCCGGCGACGCAGTTCGACGAGGTGACGAACGGATAGGTGCCGTGGTCGATGTCGAGCAGGCTGCCCTGCGCGCCCTCGAACAGCAGGTTCTTGCCCGCGCGATTGGCGTCGTACAGCGCGCGCGGCACGTCGGCCACCAGCGGCGCGAGTCGCGGCGCGAGCGCGAGCGACTCGTCGAGCGTCTTCTTGAAGTCGACCTCGGGCTGCTTATAGTAGCGCTGCAGGACGAAATTGTGGAAGTCGAGCAGCTGCTCGAGCTTCTCCGCGAAGCGCACCGGCCTGAACAGGTCCTGCAGCCGGATCGCGCGACGCGCGACCTTGTCCTCGTACGCCGGTCCGATGCCGCGCCCCGTGGTGCCGATCTTCTCCGTTCCCTTGGCCGCCTCGCGCGCCTGGTCGAGCGCCGCGTGGTAGGCGAGGATCAGCGGACAGGCCTCCGAGATGCGCAGCCGCGCGGCCACCTGCACGCCGGCTGCCTCCAGCTCGTCCATCTCCTGCACCAGCGCCGACGGCGACAGGACCACGCCGTTGCCGATGTAGCACTCGACCTTGTCGCGCAGGATTCCGGAGGGGATCAGGTGCAGCACCGTCTTCTTGCCGCCGATGACCAAGGTGTGCCCGGCGTTGTGCCCGCCCTGGAAGCGCACCACCCCCTGGGTGTGGTCGGTCAGCCAGTCGACGATCTTGCCCTTGCCCTCGTCGCCCCACTGCGTGCCGATGACGAC
>Ga0153916_10004217_pt1 | contig 10834 bp, 8 predicted proteins | sample Opewatmetagenome_FD_109642 | JGI IMG/M metagenome (GOLD analysis project Ga0153916, IMG submission 109642) | Freshwater wetland microbial communities from Ohio, USA - Open water 3 Core 3 Depth 4 metaG | ecosystem: Environmental > Aquatic > Freshwater > Wetlands | place: USA: Ohio, Lake Erie, Old...
CCGGTCTGGAGGCCGCTGATGGATGGCCGAACGCTGGCCGGCTGGCACAAGGTGGGCGACGGCCAATGGACCGTGGAAGACGGGGCCTTCGCGGGTCGGGCGAACAACGAGAAGCTCTACGGCCTGCTGGTGAGCGACAAGACCTTCAAGGACTTCACGGTGCGGTTCAAGTTCAAGTGCCTTTCGGGCGACAGCGGATTCTATATCCGCACGATCTTCAAGCAACCCGATCAGGCCCACGGCTTGCAGGTCCAGGTGGGACGATTGAAAAGCGGCGTGGGCGGGATCTACGAGAGCTACGGCCGGGGTTGGGTCAGTAAACCGACCGATGAGAAGGAAAAATCGTACACCCGCGAGGACGATTGGAACGAGATGGTCATCGATGCGCACGGCGGTCACGTCACCGTGACCGTCAACGGCATCAAGAGCGCCGAATTGAAGGACGACAAGGGCCGGCCCGAAGGCCACTTCGCCCTGCAAATGCACTCCGGCTGCGTGATGCACGTGATGTTCAAGGAAATTGAGATTCTCGTAGATCGATCTGCAAAGTAGCGCCTTACAGGACTGACCGCAGCCGTGCCCGCGGAACGCCAGCGAAGGCGTCGTTTTCGGCCGAAGATTCGGGACTGCGTCTCAAGGCAGAGCACTTGGGCATGGCGGCGGGGCACGACGACGCCGACACGACCGGTGCTGTCTGCGGCCAGCTCGCCGGAGCGTACTGGGGTGAGTCGGGGATTCCGGCGGAGTGGCTGGAGGCGTTGGCACGGCGAGATATGATCCAAGAGGCGATTCAGGACCTGCTGCAAGCTCGCGGATGACCGAGAAAGGAAGCGATCTATGCGCAAACCGCGTTACCGGCCTGCACTGACTTCATCCGTCGCTTGATCGGGGGGTGAGCAGCGTTCGCTGACTGGGATAGGAGGCATTCAACTACGTCCGCCCACCGCACCCGACTCGCCCCCACCCATGTCCGCCGCCGGGTACCGACGAGTAGCGTTGATACCCCGTTCATCCGCCAAGGGAGGTTGCTGGAGCTTCTGTCGTCGGGAAGGTCGGCTTCGATCTGGACGACCTGGAAGCGTGTCTTGCCTGCCAATGCCTTAACCGTGGCATCGCCGCCAGGGAAAACGAGAACGTCAGGTGCTTGCTCCAGCACAAAGGCAAGGACGTGGAACTCCGTGCCGTTACGGGGACGCAGTACAGCCGCATCTGGGACTTGGAAGTGGTCCGCGCCATCAAGCCTGCCCTGAGCGCTGGCTGGCGCGTGCCGCCCGCTCGGCCTGCCGTGGACGACTCTCGCGCCCGCCCCGCTACGAAAGACGATCTGTTGGAGCAGGGAGACTTCTGGGGCAGCATCAAGGAAGGCGACATGATTGCACCCGCTGGAGTCTATCGCGGCGACCGCGATTCGTTCATCTTCTTGGTCAAGCCCAGCCGGGTCATTGACGACGGCAACGGTGGGTTGATGCGTGGCGTTTTCATCTCCAATAGCGAAGTCGGCAGATGCAGCTTCCGCGTCATGACCTTCCTCTTGCAGAACGTATGTTCCAATCATATCGTGTGGGGCGCAAGCGACGTACAAGAGCTGAAACTGGTTCATAAGGGCCGGGCAAACACCCGTTTTGGCTCAGAACTCGTCTTCCGCCTGCGCTGCTACAGCGATGCAGGCGCGGTGGAGGAGGAGAAGATGATCCGCGCGGCCAAGGCTTACGAATTGGGCAAGAACCGTAACGAGGTCATCGAGCATCTGTTCGAGATGAAAAGCCTGGACATTTGCCGCCGTGACCTGGAGGGTGCCTGGGCACTGGCCGAGGAGTGGAAGGAGACCGCTGGTGCCCCCCCACCCACGGCTTGGGGCTTCGTTCACGGCCTCACCCGTTGGAGTCAGACCTATGGCTTTGCGGATGTTCGCAACGCTCTCGACACGGTTGGTGGCAAGATCCTAAGCGCCTGATGGAATACGCTGGGTACCGGTGTCGGCCTCCTGCCGTCACGTCTGATCCAGCCTGCTCGGTGATCCTCTCGCCTTGACCGGACGAAGTGGTACGACTCCCAGGTCGCGGCCAAGACCGGGTTCCTCTTCCGCAAGCGCGACAGCCGACGCTGGAAGACCTGCCTTCGAGGGCTTGACAAGAGATCCCCAAGGGCTACGCTAGCCATTAGGAGGGGAACACCACGGCGATTTCCGGGGTGCATCGCGGGCGGCGCGCAGGGCTGTTCGCCGGGGCAGGTTGATGCGATGCGTTTGCGCAGAAGCATTACACGGAAAGGACTAAAGATGCGTGGGAAGAAATCCATGTCACGACGTCAGTTTGTTGCCGGTGCCTCCAGTGTGCTGTTGGCGGGGGGGGCGGTGGGGGCGAGCGAGAAAACCGCTTCCAGCCCCGGTTCCCAGTTGGCCCTGCACGGAGGCGAGAAGGCCGTCAAGAGGGCGGCCGGTTCGGGACGCCGCTGGGGCGAGCCGGAACGCAAACAGCTCGAAGCGATGCTCGACCAGGGCTCGCTCTTCTACTGGGGGGGACCGCAAACCAAATTGCTCACCGAACGGTTTCAGATCGTCTGTCCGGTGAAGCATGTGCAGACCTGCTCCTCCGGAACCGCCGCCATTCACATCGCCGTGGCGGCGGCCGGCATCGGTCTGGGCGATGAGGTGATCACCTCGCCCGTCACGGACATCGGGAGCGTGATTGGTGTCCTCTACCAGCAGGCTGTCCCTGTATTCGCCGACCTGGGCGCGGGCACCTATAATCTCGACGTGAAGGACGTCCAACGGCGGATCACGCCCAAGACCAAGGCGATCATCGCGGTCCACCTGACCGGCAATCCCTGCGACCTGGATGCCCTGAAGGCATTGGCCGATCGCCACAAGCTGATCCTGATCGAAGACTGCGCGCAGGCGTGGGGGGCGAAGTCCCGGGGCCGGCCGATCGGCACCGTGGGCCACTTCGCCTGTTTCTCGCTTCAGAACTCCAAGCACGTCACCTGCGGCGACGGCGGCGTGGTCGGCTCCAACGACGAGCGTTTCGGGCCCCTGCTGCAAAAGTTCGGCGACAAGGGGGGCGACCGGCGGAAGTGGGGCGGGTTCAACGCCTTCGCCACCAACTACCGCATGAGCGAGCCCCAGGCCGCGGTGGCCGCCGCCCAGCTCACGCGGCTGGAAGCGATCGCCGCAAAACGGGCCCGGCTGGGCAACTTGCTCACGGAGAAGATCGCCGACCTCCCCGGCCTGATCCCGCACGAGGTGCATCCGCAGGACCGCGCCGTCTACTGGTTCTACATGTTCCGCATGCGGCCCGAGGCCTTCCGCTGCACCCGCTCGGAGTTCGTCAAGGCGGCGGTGGCCGAGGGGGCGCCGGTGACGGGCGGATACATCGGGGTCCCGCTGTATGGCGAGCCGGTCTTCAAGAAACACGCCTTCTTCGCCGGCCGTTGGCCGGTCAAGGAGATGGGCCTGACGACCATGGATTTCTCCACGCACCAATGCCCCGAGGCAGAGGCCATTCTGAAGACAGGCATGCGCGTGCCGATCTCGGAACACATGAGCGAGGACTACATCCTCGACGTGGCCGCGGCGATCCGCAAGGTGGCCCGCCACTACGCTGCATGAGCCGATCAATCGGGCGCCGTCTTGACTTCGGGCGGGGCTTGGGCCGATACTGTGTTTTCCGGCACGAGAACGTCTCGGATTCCGGCGATTGCCGGAAGCCGCGCAAGTACCCATTCCGTCTGAACGAACTTAGCATACGAGGAGAGTCCAATGAACAACAAAGTGGCGAACCGTCGGAAGTTCCTGGAGACCGTCGGCGCGCTGGGCGCCGCGTCGGTCTTTGCGGGATCGGCCGGGTCCCCGGGGGCCCTTGCCGCCGAAGGCCAGGCCAAAGAAAAGCTGGCGGTTGACGGGGGCACGCCGGTGCGCAAAAAGCCGCTCCACTCGCAGCCTTACGGGCCGCAGTTCTACGACGACGTCGAGAAGCGGGAACTCGCCGATGTTCTCCAGTCGAGGTCTCCGTTCCGCTCGCGCCGCGAAGGCTCCAAGGTCTTCGAGTTCGAGAGAGCGTACGGAGCGCACATCGGAGTCAAGCACGTCGTCGGGGTGACCTCGGGCACGACGGCCTTGTACACCGCCATGGCGGCATTGGAGATCGGGCCCGGCGACGAGGTGATCCTCCCCGCCTGGACCTGGTACGCCGACTACGATGCCGTCGTCCTTTGCGGGGCCCTGCCGGTCTTCGTGGAGATCGACGAATCGCTCGCCATCGATCCCAAGGAAATCGAGGCGAAGATCACGCCGCGGACCAAGGCGATCGTCCCCTCCCACCTTCAGGGGGGCGTGGCCGACATGGACCCGATCCTCGAGATCGCCCGCAAGCACAAGCTCCTGGTGGTCGAAGACTGCGCCCAGTGCTGCGGAGGACGCTACAAGGGAAAGTACGTGGGCTCGATCGGCGACATGGGCATCAACAGCTTTCAACTGAGCAAGACCATCACCTCGGGCGAGGGCGGCGCCGTCACGAGCAACGATCCGAAGCTCTTCGAGCGGGCCGTCCGCTTTCACGACGTCGGCACCCTGCGGATCCACTCGCAGGACCTCGGCGGAGGGATCCTGGCCGCTTTCGCGTCGTGCAACTTCCGCATGAACGAATTCACCGGCGCGGTCCTCAAGGCGCAGGTGCAGAAGCTCGGTACCATCTGCAACGCCCTTCGGACCAACGCCCGGAAGGTCCGCGAGGGCATCGCCGACTTGCCTGGCCTGAAAATGCGGAAGACGCCGGACCAGGAGGGCGATTTGGGCGTGACGGTCTTCCTGGACCACGGCACCCGCCAGCGCCGCGACCAGTTCCTGCGGGCGTTGCGGGCCGAGGGAATCGGTGCGTCGGGACCCGGCGGCTCGGTGATCCTGCCGATCGACGGCCGGATCGAAAAGAAGGTCACAATCCACCCCGGGTGGCCTTCCTTCACCAGCCCCCAAGGCAAGGCGATCCGCTACGGCCGCGAGTGCTGCCCGCGCACGATCGACATCCTGGGGCGCATGGGCGGCGTGATCATGGATCCCAACTTCACCGACGACGACGTGAAGGACATCGTTCGGGCCATCCGCAAGGTGTACCTGGCCATGGGCCCGGCATAGGCCCCGGCCCCCGGGACCATCAGAAAGAAGTCGTCTCGGGGGGGCTCGGTTGACAAGGGGCACAAGCCCGAGCGAAAATGAGACTTGTCGCCCCACCGCGGTGGGGTCGCGGTAGCTGCGGGTGTACCCATGCCCCCCGTGAGCCCTTGCCGGCGAATATCGCCCGTTGATCCAGGAGGAACCGAGGCCATGAAAAACCATTTGACACGACGTGGATTCATGCAAACCGCCGCGGCGGGTTCTGCCGCATTGACCTGGCTGAGCGCCGGCCGAGCGCCGGATGTACTGGCCGCCGAGGCCGACAAGCCGGCCCTGCTCGGCGGCACCCCCGTGCACAAGGGCGGCTGGCCCGGTTGGCCCGATTGGCGCCAGTCGTGGGAGCCGGAAATCCTCAACGTGCTGCGCAGTGGGCATTGGTCTAGTGCTGGCGGCGGCGGGCAGGTGGCGAAGTTTGAGGCCGCCTACGCCAAATTGCTCGCCGCCAAGCGCTGCGTCGCCACGGCGAGCGGCACCACCGCTTTGATCACCGCCCTGCACGTCATGGGCGTGGATGCGGGCGACGAGGTGATCGTCTCGCCCTACACGTTCATCGCAACCTATAACGTGTGCCTGATCCACAAGGCCCTGCCCGTGTTCGCCGACACGGATCCGGCCACGCTGACGATGGACCCGGCCTCGATCGAGAGCCGGATCACCGACCGTACCCGCGCCATCCTGCCGGTGCACATCTACGGCATGCCTTGCGACATGGACCCGATCAACGCCATCGCCAAGAAGCACAACCTGGCCGTCGTTGAGGACGCCTGCCAGGCGTGGCTGGGGGAATACAAGGGCCGCAAGTGCGGCACGCTGGGCGACCTCGGCTGCTTCAGCTTCCAGAACTCCAAGCACATTCCCGCCGGCGAAGGCGGAGCGGTCACCGGCAACCGCGAAGAGCTCCTGGACCGCTGCCAGGCCTTCCACAACTGCGGGCGGGCCTTCGGGACCTTCCGGGGCAGCGGCTCTTTCAGCCGCGGCACCAACTGCCGCATGACCCACTACCAGGCGGCCATGCTCCTCCAACAAATCGACAAGCTCGTGACGGAGACCGAGCGCCGGCGCGAAAACGCCGACCGTCTGACGGCCGGCCTGAAAGAGATCCCCGGCATCCAGCCGGCACGTTTGCCGGAGAACAGCCGGGCGGTTTGGCATCTCTACGCCTTCCGGTACGACGCGGCCCAGTTCCACGGCCTGCCGCGCGGCAAGTTCATCCGGGCCCTCGGCGCGGAAGGCATCCCCTGCGGAGGCGGCTATTCGGAACAATACTTCGACGGCCTGCTCGACGAGGCGATCAGCTCGCGCGGCTTCAAGCGCCTGTTCCCCGCCGAGCGGCTGAAAGCCTATCGCGACAGCTTCCAGGAGCTCAAAGGCAACAAGCAAGTGTGCCAGACGACCGTCGGCCTGTTCAACACTATGCTCCTGGCCGACCGCAGCGACGTGGATCACATCGTCGAAGCGATCCGGAAGATCCATGCCCACAGCGCCGCGCTGGCGAAAACGGCGTGATCCTGGCTCTTGACTTCACCGATGTGCCCTAGGACCATTCGGAAAGTCGACGACGGGCAAATAAGGAGAATCCAATGACCCTGCCTACAACCATTTCGCGGCGTCGAATGCTGGGTCATGCGTTGGCGGTGACCGCGACAAGCATCGCCCTGCCACAATGCGCCGTGTTCGTGCCAGCGGGGGCTTGGGGGGCCAACGACCAGATCGGCGTGGGCGTGATCGGCTGCGGGCGGCGCAACGGGCAACTGGTCATCGGCAAAGGGGGGCAAGGCGCACCGCCCGCTCACGCGCGGATCGTGGCCGTGGCCGATTTCAACCTGAAACGCGCCGAGCAGTGGGCCAAGAATTATCGCTGCAAGCCGTACCAGGACTACCGCGCGCTGCTGGATCGGAAGGAGGTGGAAGTCGTCCTCTATGCCACCCCGGAGCACTGGCACTACTTGCCGTGCATCCATGCCTGCCAGGCGGGCAAGGACATCTACGGCGAACAGCCCTTGAGCCATACGATCCGCGAGGGACGCGCTATGGTCCAGGCCGTCCGCAAGCACAAGCGCGTGTTTCAGACCGGCGAGCAGCAGCGGTCCCACCCCGCGACGCGGAAAGCCGTGGAGCTGATTCGCAACGGACGGATTGGCAAGGTGCAATCGATCATCGGTTACAACTATCCCAGCGCGTACGAGTGTGATCTCCCCGCGCAGCCGATTCCCGAGTGGCTCGACTGGGACCGGTGGTGCGGGCCGAACGAGGTGGTGCCCTATCACACCGATCTGTATCTGTCGCGCATCCCCTATGAGCGGGAGCCTCCTTACTACACGTACCCCGCGGAGAAATACGCCGTGGGCCCGGGGTGGATGTCGTTCCGGCCCTACTCGGGCGGCGAGCTGCCCAACTGGGGCTGCCACGGACTGAGCATGGTCCATTGGGCCCTGGGGATGGACCATAGCGGCCCGGTCGAGATTTGGGTGGAACCCGCCGAGAAGATGGAAACGGTCGTCTACCACCTGCCGGAGAAGCGCGATCGCGGGGATGCGGCCTGCTCCAAGACGATCATCCACTACAAGTATGCCAGCGGCGTGGTGCTGACCCTCAGTTCCATCGACCCCAAACTGGGAGGCGGGGCGACGTTCATCGGCGAGCGGGGCCGGATCACGATCTTCCGCGAGGGGTACGAGTGCGATCCGCCGGGCCTGGACCAGGACCCGCTGCCGCCCAATGCGACGCGCGTCGACCACAGCGACAACCACATGGAGAACTTCTTCGCCTGCGTGGCGAGCCGCAAAGACCCGATCATGCCGGTCGAGAACGGGCACAGCGTGGCCACCTTGTGCCACCTGGGCAACATCGCCCGCCGGCTCGGCCGCCGTCTGAAATGGGATCCCCAGCAGGAGATCTTCCCCGGCGACGATGAGGCGAACCAATACCTCGATTGCCCGAAACGCAAGGGGTACGAATTGCCCGAGCAGGTCTAGATCAGTTACCCACGACTTCGTCGGCACGTCGAGGCCAAATCCGAAAGTCCAAATCCGAAATCCGAAACAAGTCCCAAATCCAAAGGACCGAATGTTCCAAACGCGCTATCGCCGTGTGCCTTGGGTTAGAGCGCCGTTTTGACCATATTGGATTTCGAGATTTGAGATTGTTTTGGATTTCGTGCTTCGGATTTCAGGTTTGACTGCGGCTCAGCCGGCCCTTGGAGAAGCACACCCATGACGTGGCGATCTCTTGCATTGGCCGTCTTGGCCGGCTGCTGCGCGGCGCTGGCCGACTACGCGGCCGCGCAGAACACGGGCGAACCGTCGATCCGTTATCTTCCCATGGATGCCCCGGCGGGCATGTCGCAGGCCGTGATCGTCCAGGGCCTTCCGCTGGTCCACACCCGGCAACTCCTGCCGCTGGACCGCGAAGGGAAACTCGTGGGCGAGAGTTCGCCCGATCAGCAGATCGAGCAGGTGCTGACCAACCTGGAGGCCGTGCTGAAGGACTCCGGATCGGGTATGGACAAGCTGGTTCGGGTCAACGTCTACGCCCTCTCCACGGCGATCGTCAGCAGCTTCCGCGAGCACCTGAGCAAACGGCTCGGCACGGGCGTCCGTCCGGTCATCACGTCGGTCCTGACGCCGCTTCCGCACCGCAAGGCGCTGGTGGCCGTCGACGCGGTTGCCGGGGCCGCCGAGCGCGAGACCCGCGCCGAGCGCAAGGGCGTGGCCCTAGTACGCTGCCCGTCGGTGGCCGGGGACGAGCACTGCGCCGACGCGGCCGTGTTGCCGCGGGGGGGCATAGCGTATCTCTCCGGCCAGCCGGACGAAGGCGGGCTGACCGGATCGGCCGTTGCACGGTCCATGTCCGGTCTGATGAAGACCCTCGGGCACTTGAAGCTCTCGCCCAAGCAGGTGGTCCAGGTGAAGGTGTTCTTGAGGCCCGTCACCTCCGCCGAAGAGGTCTTGCGCGAAGTGCAGGAGTTCTTCCCCGGTCAAATGACTCCGCCGGTGGTCTTCGTGGAATGGCTGGCGGCAGTGCCGGTGGAGATCGAAATGATTGCCCAGTTTCCCCTATCGGGTAAACCGGCCAAGCAGGTGCAGTACTTCACCCCGCCCGAGGTCCGGCCGTCGAATACGTTCAGCAAGGTGGCCCTGCTGCAAACCGAGCGGCAGATCTACATTTCCGGCCTGTACGCCCGCGTGCCGAGCCGAGGGGAACCCCAGGCCGTCTACGTCTTCGAGCAATTGCAGGACATCCTCGCGAAGACCGGCAGCGACATGCGTCACCTGGTCAAGGCCACGTACTACGTGAGCGACGACGACGCCGCGCGGTGGATCGACAGGACGCGGCCCCGGTTTTACGACCCGGCGCGTCCCCCGGCGGCGTCGAAGGTGATGGTCCACGGCGTCGGACAGTCAGGCCGCACGATGACCGTGGACATGATCGCCGTCGGCAGCATGCCGTAGGCGCGGCAAGCGCCCGGAGCGGCCTCTGGTTCCGTCGGACTTCGACCTCGTCACGGTGCTCGTGCCCCGGGCTCCGGCCCCGCGACAATGGCGCCGGCCTCTCCGCCATCGGCCGGACGCTTGCGGCCGGTGAAGTCGTAAAGGAACGGCCCGTCGAACTCCCAGGCGTAGAGTTCGTCGATCGTCGTCTTCGCGTCGGCGAGCGTGCCGCGGGCGATGCGGAGGAAGTCGATCGCGCCGTCCAGGTTGTGCCCCTGCGGCGTGCCGCCCACGTAGAGGTCGGCGTCGTTGGCCAGCGAGGCGGCCGCGGCGAGGCCGGGCCCGCTGGCGTCCTGCTTGCCGTCGACGTAGATCGTGAAGGTTCCCGCCTTGCGGTCGGCCTCGGCGATGACGTGGTGCCACTGGCCGTCGTTGACCGCGCCATGGCTGGCCAGGCTCGCCTTGGCGCCAACCGCCTGCGCCGCCAGGGTCACGCCTCCCGACTGGTTGACGCGCAGGGCGTATCCGGCGTCACCCGTCTTTTGCACGAGCGTCGCGTCCTTCTGTCCCGGCGCTGTCTTGAAGTACGCCTCGATCAGGAAGTTCGAGGTGTGGATCTGCGGGTTCCTCAGGTCCGCGCCGCTGACGGTGCGCTGCTGGGCGCCCCTCTGGCCGCCCATGGTGACGGTGCGGTTGATGTCTTCGTTGGCAAGGACGGCGTACTGGTCGCGCCCGTTGAAATGCAGCGCGCCCGTGGTCCAGTTCTCCAGCGGGCCGTTCTGGTAGTCCTTGAGGGTGACGTTGACGCCCTTGAGCGGATACGTGGGAAACTTGTAGTAGTCGTCCCGGACCGTGTAGTAGGGAGACATGCACCAGTGCTCGTCCAGGATACGCGCCGGATCGCCCTGAATGGGATAGAAGTTCCATTCGCCGACCGTCTCGTAGAGGCTCCAGGGCACGAAGACCTTCGCCCCAAGGCCGCGGGGCGCCGCACCCAGGGGGTACCCGGCCCGCGGCCGGAAGTCGTGAGCGGCCGGATCGCGCAGGGGCGACTGCTGGGCGATGACACCCACGGTCGCGGCCAGGGGTTTGTAGCTTTCCAGGGCTTCCCGGAACGACCGGAGCGTCATGAGCCATCGCCCGGAGGGCTCCAGTACGCCAAAGCCCTCCCCAAGCCCAATGTCGTAGAAGACGTTGCGGGCATAGGCGTTGGTTTCCAGCGCGAACTCGTTTCGGC
>Ga0153916_10004218_pt1 | contig 10834 bp, 11 predicted proteins | sample Opewatmetagenome_FD_109642 | JGI IMG/M metagenome (GOLD analysis project Ga0153916, IMG submission 109642) | Freshwater wetland microbial communities from Ohio, USA - Open water 3 Core 3 Depth 4 metaG | ecosystem: Environmental > Aquatic > Freshwater > Wetlands | place: USA: Ohio, Lake Erie...
CTCGGTGTCTGGTCCTTTATGACGGCGAATCTGTATGGGCCGATCCCCACCGAAATACGAAACAGGCTACGAGAGGATTTTGAGAGATTCCAGCGGCCCCTGACCAAGGCGTTTTATGGGAAGGGAGGAAAGTTGATGGCCGGTTCGGATGCGCTGATGATCGGCCTGTTTCCGGGCTTTGCCCTCCACCGTGAGCTCAGGGAATTGGTGGATGTCGGCCTTACGCCGTTCGCGGCACTTCGGACCTCCACGAACAGCCCCTTTGAATACCTTGGTGAGGGCGACCGGGCAGGCACGATTGAAGTTGGCAAGCAATCCGACCTGCTCCTCCTGGAGGGGAACCCTCTGGAGGATGTAGCGGCTGCATCCATGATCGCGGGAGTGTTGATCCGAGGCCGTTGGATCGGAAAAGAAGAGATCCGTAAGACCATGCAGGAGATTGCAGCATCGTTCGAAGTGTCCAGCGGATCACCACCTCAAAGACAGCAAGAGAAAGCGCTTATTCCAAGATAGTCGGATAAGAGTCACCAAGGGGAACTGCCATATGGGCCGGTTCCGCCCTCATGATGCGACGATACTACCCGGCGCAGTCAGGCGTCAAGAACTCATATTCAGGCGTCGACGCAACATGAATTTCTCCAGGTTGCCGCGTTCATGCGGTTTTTGAAACTGAAAACTGTAGCCTATCGATTGACTCCGGTTCCCTAATCGTGCTGATTTTAGCTCGCTGCCGGGGTGGCGGAATTGGCAGACGCAAGGTCGGCGGCGTCACTTGATCAGGGGTACGGTAACCGCGGAGAACAATCATCCACGGCCAGAGGGCAGGAACGCTCAGCGCTCGAGGATCTCTTTTTCCTTGGCCGCGGCAATCTCGTCGATCTTTTTTGAATAGTCGTCGGTCACTTTCTGGAGCATCTCTAAGCCGTTGAACTTGTCGTCCTCGCTGATCTTTTTATCCTTCTCCAGCTGCTCGATCTGCTCCTTGCTCTCGCGGCGCATGTTCCGGAGGGCGGTCTTTTCGTCCTCCAGCATCTTCTTGATCTTCTTGGCCATCTCCCGGCGCCTCTCGTCGTCGAGGGGCGGGATCGGGACTTTGATCGTCTTCCCGTCGTTCAGCGGGTTGAATCCCAGGTCGGCGGCGCGGATGGCCTTGTCGATGGGCTCGAGAAGCGTCGGGTCCCAGGGCTGGACGGTGATGAGGGTCGGGTCCGGGATACCCAGGCTGGCCAGCTGGTTGACCGGAGTCAGCGTCCCGTAGTACTCCACCTTGATGTCTTCGAACAGGCTGAGGTTGGCCCGGCCGGTCCGTACCTTGCTGAGTTCCTTGCGGAAATGGTCGGCCGAGACCTTCATCCTGGCCTCAAGAGCCTTCAGAACGTCTTTGACCATTTGTCCTCTCCCCTCCTAATGGACCAGAGTCCCGACTTTCTCTCCCAGCACGGCCCTCTTGATGTTGCCGCGCCTGTTCAAGTTGAACACCAGGATGGGCATGTTGTTGTCTTTGCAAAGAGAGATGGCCGTTGAATCCATCACCGTGAGGCCTTTCTTGATGACATCGATATAGTGTATCGTGTTGAATTTCTTGGCCGTCTTGTCGAGCATCGGGTCGGCGCTGAAGACTCCGTCCACCTTGGTGGCCTTCATGATCACCTGGGCTCTGATCTCGAGCGCCCGCAGGGCCGCGGCCGTGTCGGTGGTGAAATAGGGGCTCCCGATCCCGGCGCTGAAGACGACCACCCGGTCCTTTTCCAGGTGGCGGATCACCCGCCGCCGGATAAAGGGTTCGGCCAGGGCCTTGATCTCGATGGCCGAGACGTGGCGGCAGAAGAGGCCGGTCTTCTCCAAGGCTTCCTGGAGGGCGATGCCGTTGATGACCGTGGCCAGCAAGCCCATCTGGTCGGCGGCCGCCCGGTCCAGCCCGGCCGCGGTTCCACGGATTCCGCGAAAGATGTTTCCGCCGCCGATCATGATGGCGATCTGGATGCCCAGGTCGTGGACATCTTTGATCTCCTGGGCGATAGCCTGGGCCTTTTCAAAATCGACGCCGAAGGACGGCTTGCTCATCAGGGCTTCGCCCGACAACTTCAGAAGAATGCGTGTGTAGGCCGGCTTTTGGCCACCCATCAGTCTATCAGCTCTTGCCCAGCTCGAACCGGGCGAAGCGCCGCACCTTGATATTCTCCCCGAACTTGGCGATGGTGGAGGCGATGATCTGCTGGATCGTCTGCTTGTCGTCCCTGATGTAGGGCTGGTCCAGCAAGCAGACATCCTCGTAATACTTCTTGAGCTTGCCCTCGACGATCTTTTCTATGATCTGGGGAGGCTTCTTGGTATCCTGGAGCTGGCCGCGGATGATCTCCTTCTCCTGCTCCAGCTCCGCCGCCGGGATGTCCGCGGAGGAGACAAAACGCGGGTTGGCGGCCGCGATCTGCATGGCGATGTTCTTGGCGAGTTCCTTGAACCCGTCATTCCGGGCGACGAAATCGGACTCGCAGTTGACCTCGACCAGCACGCCGAGCTTGCCTTCCATGTGGATATAGGCCTGGACGATACCCTGAGAGGCCTCCCGGTTCATTTTCTCCTGGGCCCGGGCGGCTCCTTTCTTCCGCAGCACGGCGATGGCTTTTTCGATATCGCCCGCGCATTCGGCCAGGGCCTCTTTGCATTCCATGACTCCGATCCCGGTCCTCTGCCGGAGTTCCTTGACCCTTTCGGCGCTGATTCCTGTCTTCTTCTCCATGTCAGCCTCCACCCCTTAGTCCTTTCCCGCTCTGGGCGGTTCTGTCCCTGAAGCGGCCGTCGCTGCTTCGCCCTCCCCTTCCTCCTTCTTCGACGCCTCCATCTCTTTCTCCAGCCTGCTCTTGCGGCCCTCGATCACCGCTTCAGCGATCTTGGAAGTAAAGAGCTCGATGGCCCGAACGGCATCGTCGTTCCCGGGGATGGGATAATTGATGTTCTCGGGATTGCCGTTGGTGTCCACGACCGCCACGATGGGGATACCCAGCTTCTGGGCCTCGACAAGGGCGATCTCTTCCTTAGCCGAATCGATCACGAACATGGCCCCGGGGAGGCTGGTCATGCTCTTGATGCCGCCCAGGTTCTTGGACAGCTTCTTGTGGAGCTTTTCCATCCTGGACTGTTCCTTCTTGGAAAGGAGGTCCCAGCGGCCGTCCTCCTTCATTTCATCGAACTCGACCAGTTTCTCAACGCTCCCGCGGACCACTCCGAAGTTCGTCAGCAGGCCTCCCAGCCAGCGCTGGTTGACATAGCTGCACTCGCACCGGGCGGCCGTTTCGCGGATGATGTCCTGGGCCTGCTTCTTCGTCCCGACGAAGAGAACCTGCTTGTCGGCCTCGGAGATCCCCTTAACGAACTGGAGAGCGTCCTTGAAGATCTTGATCGTCTTTTGCAGGTCGATGATATAAATGCCGTTGCGCTGGCCAAAGATGAATTCCTTCATCTTGGGGTTCCAGCGCTTCGTCTGGTGCCCGAAATGAACACCGGCCTCGAGAAGCTCTTTCATCGTCACGGAAACCAATTTCAATCCCTCCCTTACCGCTTGTGATACTGCGGCGCTTTTCTCGCGCCCAACAGCCCGTACTTTTTTCTTTCCTTGATGCGGGAATCCCGCGTCAGGAAGCCGGCGTCCTTCAAAGTCGGCCTGAGCTCCCGGTTGAACTCCACCAGAGCCCGGGCGATGCCCAGCCGGATGGCCTCGGCCTGCCCCTTCAACCCTCCCCCGCTGATCCGCAAGAAGATGTCGAACTTGCTCTCTGTGTCGGTCAGCTTGAGCGGCTGCCGGATGATGAACTTGTGAGAATCGAGATGGAAATATTCGGCGAAGGGCCGGGGCCTCTTGTCCACGATCAGCGTGACGTCCCCCTTTCCGGAGCGAAGGAAGACCCTGGCCACCGACGATTTTCTTTTTCCTGTTCCGTAATACTGGATCAGACTCACGAGCGCCTCCTAAAACTGATATTCCTGGGGTCTTTGGGCGTCATGCGGATGGTTCGGCCCGCGGTAGACCTTGAGCTTCTTGAAAACCTGCCGGCCGAGCTTGTTCTTGGGGATCATACCCCAGACGGCGTGGCGGATGACCTCTTCCGGCTTTTCGGCGAGGAGACCCTTGAGGGTTTCACTCTTCAGACCGCCGGGATATTGAGAATGGGAATAATACACCTTCTGCTCGTATTTCCGGCCGGTGGCCGTGATCTTTTCGGCGTTGATCACGATGACGAAATCGCCGGTATCACAAGACGCGGAGAATTGCGGCTTGTTCTTGCCACGCAGCAGGACGGCCACCTCGGTGGCCAGACGCCCCAGGACTTTCCCCTCGGCGTTGACCAGCCACCATCGCCTTTGGATATCATCCTTTTTAGGGACAAAGGTTTTCATCACGTTCTTCCTTAGTTCTTATAAAGAATAGAAAAAACTCTTAACGAATGAGGGGAATAAAATACTAGATATCGGGAAAATTGTCAATTCGGGCGGGCGAACCAGGCTACGCCTCCGCCCATCCCGACGTTCAGGATCTGGAGCACGAACCAGAGTCCCAGGACATAGGCGGCCGGTCCATCCCGGAGGGGGATAAACATGGATCATTCCTCACGGGCGGGGTCCCGCCCGGGAGAAGGGAAACGGACGGAAAAGGGGTTTCTACCCGGTCTTCTTGAGCTCGTCTTCCAGCTTCTTTTTCTCGACCGCCCTCTTGCGCATCTCGTTCCATCTTTCCATGGCGCGGTCCGCTTCGGCCTTGTAGCGCGGTTCCTTATCGGGCTCGAGCTTGCTCAAGACGCTCTGGTAGAGAACGCTCAGCCAGCTGTACGGCTCGGGGTATTCCGGGTCGAGCTCATTGGCCTTTTGCAGCGCTTGGAGGGCCTCCTGGGCCGTCTTCAGACGGTCGGCGGCCGGCAGGTTTTGGAAGCGATAAGAGCGCGACCAGCGGTTGACGCCCTTGGCCAGCCAGGCTTCGGCGCTCTTGGGATCGAGCGCGATCCTCATGTCCCAGTATTCGGCGGCTTGGTCATACACCTCCGGCGCCGGGGCGAGGTTCTCGAAATAGTTGGCCACATAGGCGTACCCCTGGGGATTCAGCGGGTCGAGCTCGATCCGCCGCAGGTACATCGATTCGGCCTTGGCCCGCAACTCCGCTTTATCGGCGGCATAGCGCTTGTAGAATTCGGCCACGACGTAGTAGTTGCCCATGTTGCCGGGCTCGAGTTCGAGGATCCGCAGGTAGAGTTTCTCGGCTTCATTGAAGTCCTTCAGCTTATCGTACATGTCGCCGAGCGAAAATATGATCTCTTTGTTTGTGGGTTCGGCCTCATAGGCTTTCTTGAAGGCGTCGAGCGCTTTTGATGCGATCTCATTATTCTCCGGCGTGTTGACCCCGACCTTGTAGAGGCTCTTGTAGCTCTCTCCCAGAAAGCGATAGGCCTGGGTCATATTCGGGTTGTACTTCAAGGTGCTCTCGTACTCCTCCATCGCCTTCCGGAACTTGCCGTCCTTGAAGAGCTGATTGGCCTTGGAAAAGTGGTAGTTCGCCGTGAGTTTGTTCACGTTCAGCTTCTCACAGCCGGTGAAGGCGGTGACGAAGAAAAAGACCAGCAACACCGCGAAGACGAAGCCGACTCTCTTATGACTCATCGCAGCCTCCTTAGAATGTCAAGACAATGCCCAAACGGACGACCAATGTATAATAGAAGAGGGGTTCAAGTCAACTCTTTCTCATAACCAGACGGAGCGGCGTCCCCCAAAGTCCAAACCGCTCGCGCAGCGCCTGAAGGAAGTACTTTTCATAAGCAGGAAGCAGGCGGACTGGATTATGGGCGAAAAGGACGAAGGTCGGCGGCCGGATGCCTTTCTGGGTCATGTACTTGATCTTGATCCGCCGCTTTGTCTTGGTCAGCGGAGGACGCGTGGCGTTCACCCAAGCCAGGAATTCGTTAAGCCGGGGCGTCTCCACTCTCTGGGAGCCGCGCTCGTAGACTTCCTCAGCCTCCTCGAGAATCTTGACGACTCCCTTGCCCGTCAGGGCAGAGACGAAGAGGAGGGGAGCGTAGCTCACAAAGGGCATCCCCCGGAAAACGCTGGTTTTGACCACCTGAGGAGATTCGCCCTTCGGGATCAAATCCCACTTGTTCAGCGCCAGGACGAGGGGTTTACCCGATTCATAGGCGAGGTGGGCGATGGCGACATCCTGCCGGGTGGGGAACTCCCCCCCGTCCAGAATCTGGCAAAGAACATCCGCCCGACTGATCTCTTTCCGCGCCCGGATGATCCCGGCTTTTTCTCGTTCATCCCGAGTCCGGCTCAGACGCCTCACCCCCGCCGTATCCATTAGGCAGAAGATCTTCTTGTTCCTGACCACATAAGTATCGGTGCTGTCCCTGGTCGTTCCCGGCGCGCTGCTCACGATCAGACGCTCCTCCCCGCAGAGCCGGTTGATGAGCGAGGACTTGCCGACATTGATCCGGCCGATGAAAGCCAGGCGCAGAGGCTGGAGGCCTTCCATCTCCGCCGGACCGCCCGGAAGCAGGGCGGCCAACCTTTCTTCGAGCTCATCCAGGTTTCTCTTGTGCTCGGCGGCGACGGCCACGATCGCTTCAGTTCGGAGGCGGTTGAAGATGTCTCCCAGCCGGCTCTCCTGGAGCTCGGAGTCGATCTTGTTGAGGACGACGATGACCGCTTTCCCGAGCTTTCGCAAGGAGAGGAAGAGCTCCTCTTCGGCCGGCGCAAGGTCCCTTTTTCCATCCAGGACGAGCAGGATGACATCGGATTTCCGGGCCGCGCTCCAAGCCTTGTCCGCCACGGCGGCGGCCAGGGGGGCCTCGGATGGATCATAAAGCCCTCCGGTATCAGTCAGGATGAATCTCTTTCCCCGCAGCTCTCCGAGGGCCGACACGGCATCGCGGGTCATCCCCGGAAGGGAATGGACCAGGGATTCCTTTCTCCCCAGAAGCTGGTTGAAAAGGGTGGACTTGCCGACATTTGGAAAACCGACGATCGTGACCTGGGGAAGGCTCTTCATGGGGATCAGAACGCTAGCGGGCGTTCAGCGAATAAAGGGGGACGAACGGCAGGCTGAGGTTGATGTGACCGCCCAGTGTTTCCTTTTCGCTTCCCTCTACCAGGATGAAAACTTTCTTGATCGGCTTAAAATTATAGGCCAATGTGTTGACGATGGAATACACTGTGGCCAGCTCGGCCGATGACCCCGAGGGATGCTTCTCCATGATCTCCCGCGAGAAGTCCACGTAGGCGACGCCCTCCTTGGTGACGAAAAGCTGCCGAAGCCTGGTTTCCGGCGGCAGGGGCGAGATGTACCCTTTGTCCGACCCCCGGATCAACTCTTTGACAGTCCGCTCGGCCTCTTCGACGACCGAGGGCCCGGCCAATATCTCCCTCTGCTCGGAATGAAGGGAGCTGTCGTCCTCCGACAGAAAAAAGAGCTGAACCTTCTTGGCCTCCCGCGCCGGAGCCGCTTCGGACGGACTTTCAGCCGGTGAAGTCTCGAGGGCGGGCTTGATCTTCTCCCCGCCGCCGCCCTTGAACAGGACCGCCGCCAGCACCAAGACGACGATCAGGGACAGCCCGAGCAAGGTCCATTGGGACGGAGAGATCTTTCGCTTCTTCATGAGAGCAACTTGATGTAGCGGACGAGACCACGGTAGATGGCCTGGGCGACGTTCTCTTGGAAGGCACCCCGGGCCAGGTCTCTTTCCTCCTGCGGATTGGAGATGAAGGCCGACTCGACCAGGACAGCCGGGCAGGCCACCCCCGTCAACACCTTGAACGGCGCCTGCTTAATGCCCCGGTCTTTCGTGCCCAGGAGCGAGTTCAGTTCGTCCTGGATGATCTCGGCCAGCCGCTGGCTCTGCTTGAGGTAGGCGGACTGGGCCATGTCCCAGAGGATCATCCTGATATCGTCCTGATTCTCGCTGGCCAGCGGCTTGTCCAGATCAGCGGAGTTGTTCTCGAGGTAGGCCAGACGGCGGGCCTCCTCGTCGGAGGCGTTGAGGCTGAGGAAGAACGTTTCCGAGCCGTTCGCATGGGAGCGGTAGGAGCTATTGGCGTGGATGCTGATGAAGAGCTCGGCGCGGTGGTTGTTGGCCATGGCCGCCCTGTTCTCCAGGGAGACGTCCATGTCCCGGTCCCGCGTCAGCTCGACATGGAAGGCCAGGTTCTTCTCGATCAACGCCTTGAGCCTGAGGCCGATGGCCAGAGTGATATCCTTCTCGAGCGTCCCGAACTTCCCCTTGGCTCCGTACTCCAAACCTCCGTGTCCGGGGTCGATGACGATCGTCCGGATCCCTTCGGCCGGGGTCAAGGCTTGGACGGGGGGCGGCAGCTCCTTCTTTTCTTCGGTCGCGGGCGGCGCCTGGCGCACCTCTGCCGCCGGCTCCTTGGCGGCCGGCGGAGCCGCGAGTTCGTAGAAATCGATGGCAAGCTGATGCTTTTTCTCGACCTTGAAGGGATCGTAGCGGAAGCGCTCGTGGCGGGCCTCGATGATGATGATATACAAGTCGTTGCTCTTGGCCCAGCTGAAGGCCTTGATAAGGCGGCTCTTGACCGGGTCAGTTTTCAGCCGGAAGGTCGAGCGGGAATTGACCCGGACAAGGAGCAGGGTGCCATCCTTCTCCAGGGCAAAGGGGAGAGACGAAGGAAAGGTCACGATGACCCGGGTGTAACCATCGTTATCCTGGGCCGAGACCCGGAGCGTGGGCTGGGCGGCCGCGAGGGAAAGCAGGGAGAAGAAAAGAAGAGAAAAGCAGGTCAGCCGCTTTGTCGTCGTCTCGTTAAGGCCTGTCAATTCCGCTCAGCGCAAAAGGATGGTGGAGGCGGCGGGAATCGAACCCGCGTCCGGAGACATTCAGCAAGAAGCCTCTACATGCATATCCCCTTCTTTGATCTCGTCGAGCGGCGCTCGAAGAGGAAAAGCGCCGTCCAACCAGCCCTCGATGCATTTCACTCACCACGTTCAGGGCTAACCTGGCTCGCTATCCTGCTGGTCGACGCCTCCCGGGAACCGCAGGAGGGAACCCGGGAAACGGCTTGCCTATACCTTAGGCAGCAACAGGTTGTGCTTCTGCACTTACGTGTTTCCACCGTTTTACGAGGTAGATGGAATCTCGACATGCAGCTTCCGCCTCACTATCCCCGTCGAATCCTATCGCCCCCATCCTTTCCTCCCGTATTATAGAGACCCGGGTGCCGAATTGTCAACGTGCAAAATGGGGACGGTCCTATTTTTTCGACCCTTGAGCCCGGGAAAAAGAAAACAGGACCGTCCCCGCTCTTTTATGCGATAACGGCGAAGGGTGTGGGTGAGGAAGTCCGTGGACGACTGAGCGGGCATGGTTTCTCGACTGAAAGGAGAGAAGAGCGAAGAAGGATGCGAAGCGAGTTTCCTCGCTGGGGAAACGAGCGGGCTGACGAATCCCATACCCGAGCCCTATTTGACAGTCCTCTATCGGTTTGGTAATAAACAGGCTATTAAGGAGGAGGCATGAAAAAGACAATCGTCATCTCTGTATTTATACTGCTCTTGGCAGCGGCCGGATTGAGCCTAGTCCCGGAACAGGGAGCTCCGGCCAAGATCATGACCAACAAGGACAAGATTTTGATCACGGCCGTGCAGGGCAAGATTGCCGAGCCCCAGCCTTCGCGGGGGTATCTGGTCACCTGGGACGGCAAGCCCAAGATGGCCATCGGCACGGGCGGGATCAACTATAACCTCAAGATCGGGGACAAGGTCTTCGGCTGGGCCGGCGGCGACCGAGCGACCGTGGGTGTGGCCACCGAACCCATGGGTGACGACCGGTTCGGCGCCTCCTGGCTATCCCACCCCTCCATCGGCAATGAAGTCAAGATCATCGGGGGTGAGGCCCGGGGACAAAAAGGAGTCGTCAGCGGCAAGTTCGGCAGGTACATCCTGGTCCATTTCGGGGACGGAATCCTCGATAAGCTGGCCATTGGGGACACCCTCCAGATCAAGGCATCCGGCCTCGGGCTGGCGATCGAAGGTTTCCCGGATGTCTTCGTCCACAGCCTGGCGCCCGAACTCCTCGAAAAACTCGAGATTCGCGCGGTCGACGGCAAGCTCGAGGTGCCCGTCGTCAAGGAGATCCCGGCCGAGATCGTCGGCCAGGGCGGAGGGGGCGGGAGTCTGTCCGGCAATTGGCACATCCAGACATGCTTCCCGCCGGACATCGAGAAGTACGGGCTCGCCGATCTCCGGTTCGGCGACCTTGTCCTCCTCAAGGACACGCAATCTGACTATGGACGGGGATATTATAAGGGCGGGGCGACGATCGGAGTCGTCTGCGGCGGGCCGAGCGATATCTCCGGTCTGGGAGTGGGTGCGACGCCGATCCTGTCCACCCGGTTCGGGAAGATCAGCGGAAGGCTGGATCCGACGGCGAACATCGGCAAGTACCTCGGCCTGAGCATGGCAAAAAGGGAAGCCGTTTCCGGCGCGACTTTGGGCGCGGCTTCAGCTCAGGGGACAAAGAGTGTGAATCCCGGAGTCTTGAAAACCAACGAAGCCAACCTCATTGTCACCGCCGTCGATGGTGTCGTCCAGCCCACGTCGGGCCGCGACTATTCGGTCACATATGACGGCCGGCCCTGGCTGGATGTGGGCATGGCCTCGATCAACTACAACGTCTCTCTCGGCGACCCGACCTACGGTTGGGCTCAGGGAGACCATGTCGAGCCTGACGTGACTATCCAGGGACGGGACAGGCCCAGCCCCAGCGAATGCGCAGTCGCCATCATAGCCTGCATTGGCAATGAAGCCGAGGTCATAAGCGGGGAAGCTCGAGGCGGCAAA
>Ga0153916_10004219_pt1 | contig 10834 bp, 8 predicted proteins | sample Opewatmetagenome_FD_109642 | JGI IMG/M metagenome (GOLD analysis project Ga0153916, IMG submission 109642) | Freshwater wetland microbial communities from Ohio, USA - Open water 3 Core 3 Depth 4 metaG | ecosystem: Environmental > Aquatic > Freshwater > Wetlands | place: USA: Ohio, Lake Erie, Old...
CGAGGCGGTGAGGTACCGGCGCACGACGGGGACATAGGGCTCCTCGATCATGTAGGCCGGGTCAATCCCCATCAGGATATGGGTCATCACCGTGTTCCCCGAGATCACGATCTCGTAGATCTCCTCCCGGTCGATCCCTGCCGTGTTGGCCGCAGCGGTGAGGGCGGTATTGATGCTCTCGGTCGCCAGCTGCTGGAGCCGGTCCAGCCCGCCCTTGCGGGCATAGTTGACCCGGGAGAGGATGTCCTCGCCGCAGCTGATCTGCCGGTTGTAGTTGGAGGCGACGGCAAGCACCTTCCCGTCCACCAGGGACCGGAGGTACACCACCACCGTTGTCGTGCCCAGGTCCACCGCTGCCCCGTAGAGGGAGGTGGAGGTATCCCCTTTCTCCACGTTGATGAGCCGGTAGCCGCCGGGAACCAGGGCGACCGTCGCGGTCACCTTCCAGCCGGAGTCCCGCAACACCGCCGGGATCGACCGGAGGACCTCCAGGGGGGCATAGATCTTCTCGGCCACTGGACCGCCCCTCTTCTCGATCCCCCAGAGGAGCCGGGTCAGGTCCGGTGAGGGGTCCTCGAGGGTGGGGGCCTGGAGCTCCAGGGCATACTTCCAGACGGAGGGGTGGAGCTCGGTCTCGATCCCCAGCGACTCCATCAGGATCTTCTGCTCCTGGATCAGGGTGGACTCCGGGATCAGGACCTGCACGTCCCCCTCCACCACCGTCTGGCAGGCCAGGCAGGCTCCGTTCTCCAGTTCGCCGGGAGTGAAGAACCTGCCATACTTCTCCCGGTCAAAGGTCGTGAGCCCCGATTTCAGGGAGACCACGCATTTCCCGCACTTCCCCAGCCCGCCGCAGACCACGTTCATCTGGATCCCGGCCTTCTGGGCTGCCTCGAGGATGGTGGTTCCCGGGTCAACGGCGATCTTGCGGTACGTGGGAAGGAAGGTCACGGATGGCATGGACGGCTCCAGGGCCCCCGTGCGCCCTGGCGGGGGAGGGCCGGGGTGGGTCGGGGCTCACCCTTCATGATGGAGGGTGGTCCATCCTGCCATAAGTGGTTTCCCGTTTCTCCTTGCAGGGATGGATACGCCATGCCTCAGCCACCGGGGGCCTTCTTCCATGACTGCTCCAGGAACTCCGGCACCTCCGCCGCATCCCGGGGCCCCACCAGCACTTTCCACCCCGTGGCCTCCTCTACCCTTCCTGAGAGGGGGGCCGCGTATCCGGGCAGGACCAGGGTCCGGTGGCCGGTCTCCGCTTCCACGCCGAACCGCTGGAGAGAGTCCCGGATCATATTCTCGTTCAGCTTGCCGGATGCCACCGCCGTGAGGACCGAGAAGCCTTCCGTGTCCACGAGAAGGAGGAAGCAGGAAATCCGGGAGGACTCCAGGTACCCGAGGAGCGTGAAGTAGGTGAGGGAGAAGTTCACCGTGAGCAGCAGGGGGTCGCCCCGGGTGGGGTTGCCCACCCGGTAGATCCCGGGGGTCATCTGGATCGGTTTCTGGGGATCGGTGTAGATGTTCTGCCGCAGGGTGAGGGAGGGGAGGAGGGATGCGGGATTCCTGGGGGTGGTGACCATCACCGCGGCGTACTTCAGGATGCCCAGGGAAAGCGCTGCCTCCTCCAGGCCGGGGGCGGTGGCGTCCAGGTACACCGGGTACCCGAGCTCCGGTGCGGAGCGGGCCAGGGCCAGGCGCCGGATCAGGGTGGAGGTGATCAGGAACTCCCCCAGGGTCTCCGGGAACGGGTCCAGCACCAGGTCCTGGACTCCTGCCGCCGCACAGGTCCCGGCAAGGTTCCGGAGGGCGTCTGCCCCCCGAGCCCTCACGGCGAGCGGCGCCCCGTACCGTTTCGCGAGGGAGCACATGGCTCCGTGGTTCTCTGCCGTGGCGGCATGGATCAGGGGCCTGTAGTTGCCGCATTCGGCGAGGGCGGCCTCCATGGACGCCGGCGATCCCGCGATCAGCATCTCGGGGAACTCCGCCGTCTCCTCCACCACCCGGACCGCCTTCCCGAAGGCCTCCGGCGAACCGGAATCGTTCCGGATCGCGATCCCGTTCACCCGGAGGAGCTCCCCGACGCGGGGGAAGACCTCATCCTTCACCCGGGTGGCCACGCGCCGGATCTCGTCTGTGGTCTGGCGGTCAGAGACCAGGAACAGGATCCCCGGTGGGTGGACAAAGGACTTGTCGTGCCGGAAGAGAACGATCTCCTCCCCGACCGCGAAGGATCGCTCGCCCACGCCGATCTTCACCCGCAGGATGGGCGGCCGCGTGGCCCCCTTCAGGAGCTGCTTCGTGGCCTCATCCAGGTACGGGCAGGTCTCGGCATCGGCCTTTCCCGAGGCCAGCTTCATGGCAAAGGTCAGGCAGGTGGGAAAGCCGCACTCCTTGCAGTTCTTCTTGGGCAGGAGCTTGTAGATGTCCAGCGCCTTCAGGGCCATGATCTCCCGTCACCCCCCTCCCTGTGCCGGTGTTCCTTTCTGTCGTGCCGCGAGGGCAGAACACGCGTCCCGGAGCCTCTTCACCGACAGCGGGTGCCGGACGCAGACGATGTCAGCGCCTGCCACCGCGGCCGGGAAGGCGGCATGGAACTCCCAGGAGAGAGCCCGCTCCTGCCGGTCGGCGGGTGCCGCATCCCTCACCTCCCTCACGGTCAGGGAATCCGGCGCGGCAGAGATCACCGGCATGGCGAGGTCCGTGTCACCCTTCAGGGCTGCATACCGGATCCGCTCCATCACCGAGTAGGAGTACTCGAACCCGTAGCCCAGGGCCCCGGTGTAGGGATCAATGACAATCCGGTCCACGGGAACACCGATCTCCCGCAGCAGGATATTCAGCTGCTTCGCCAGGTTGATGTCGATGGGTGACTGGGCGATCACCGCGTGGCCGTAGGCGAGGGCGGCGGCGGCGATGGACCGGTAGCGGTCCGCCTCCGCCGTGCCCAGCAGGAGCCGCTCGCCGGCCCCGGCCTCCCCGCACCGCTGGAACACCTCGCTGTCGAGAGCGGGATCACTGGACCCCTCGATGATCAGGGGGAGGGTTGTCGCGGCAAGCACGGACTCCACGGTCTTCTTCATACCATCGGGGTCCGGCGTCTGGCGCCGGTGGGTGGAGGTGAGGTGGAGGCGGACGAGATCTGCCCCGTACGTCTTCTCCGCCTCCCGTGCCCATGCCGCCGTGTCCCCGGCCAGGTCGCCCACCTGCTCCCTGACCACCGGTGGCCAGAGCACGGGATCATCGCAGATCTCCAGGGCGATGAGGGGCCGTTTCCCGCAGGGGGCCTCCCCCGGCAGGAAGGGGAGGTCCCGCGATCCCCCGATGCAGTACTGCACGGACCGGGTCCCCCCATCGCCACGGGTCGCTCCCAGCAGCACCCGGCCGATGGTTCCGGTCCACTCTTCCTGTTCAGCCACGGGCACCACCCGTCACACCAGCGGGCTCATGCCCGGCGCAGGGTGACCGACCCTGGCCAGGAACTCAACGAGTTGCTCGAGCGTGGGCGCAGTCTCTTCATCCGCGATCTGGTCGAAGAGATCCGGGATGCCGATGGCTGCGAGGCGTGCTCTCAACCGGTCGCCCAGCTCCTCCCTCAGGATCCGGGGCATCCACACCAGCCGCCGGCTCCCCCCTTCCGCCTGGAGGAAGCGCTCCGACAGGATGTAGCCCTTGGAGATGCCGGCAAAGCCCGGTGTCTGGGCACCGCCGCCGATGGTGCCGGCGAGCGTCGAGAAGGTCATCCCCATGGGGGTATCCCCCGTGTACTCGCGGTTCACCACCATGAAGCCGTTCACGTCGGGGAGAACCGCAGCCACGCACTCGAAGCAGCCGCAGCAGGTCATCGGGTATTCCATGATCCCGTAGAGGGCGCAGCGGCTCACCTCGCCATGGGACGCCTTCCGGACGAACTCGTTCACCCCCTCGAATTCGCCCCGCAGCGCATCGATGACGCGGCCTCTCGCAACCGGCTGGTTGGCCCCGGCCGGGGCGATCTCGCAGGCGATCTTGCCATCCAGCCAGCTGATGGCCCCGCAGAGGGCCGGCCGCTGGGGGGTGATGATGCAGACATGGTTGGGGGCAAAGGTCTGGCAGAGGATGCAGGAGTAGAAGGTATCCACGTCCTCGTCCTTCATGCCCAGCACCCTCTGATCCCGCTCCGCGTAGACCGCCTCTGCCTCTTTTTCTGCCGCGAGTACCTTCTCCCTGTCAGTGAGGAGGGTCACCTGGACTGCGTCCAGAAGATCAGGAAAGTCGATCCGGAACTTGGCCTGGATCAGCTTCCCCAGATGCTCCATCCGGAGCCCCCGGGCAATGGCATCCCGGGAGAGGCGGACCCAGATCAGGTTCCTCTGGGCCACGTGCCAGGAGCCCTCGCCGTAATTGACAAAGTTGTGGATCCTCCGCTCCAGCACCGGCTCAAAGTCCTTCCGCATCCGTGCCCCGGCCACGTCCACCAGGATCCCCAGGGGCACGGCGGTGCCCGGTTGCATCTCGCCGATCTCCGGACCGATGACCCGGACCAGGCCATCCTTCACCTCGGCAGCAGGTTTCATGCGGAGGAGCTCGAAGGCCGGGGACCGGCCCCCACCGAACTCCACGTGCATCTCCTCCTTCCGGATGCTCTTCCCCTCGAAGGCGGGGGAGCAGGCCATGGGGATGGGGATGGCGGTGACCTTCACCCGGATCTGACGGAGCTCCATGCCCCGGGTGACCGCCTGTCCCGCGGCGACGGCGATCCAGTCACCGCCCCCGTACCCCCCGGCGGCGAGGATCGGGATACCCAGGTCCCGGAGCGAGTCCGTGAGGGCCACTTCTGTCTCCGACAGGCCGGGGAATACGACAACAAAGGCCCGGGCCCGTTCCTTTGCATAGGCCACGAGCCGGCCTGCATCGCCGGGTGCCACTCCGCCGAACATCATTGCCACCCGTGTCAGGATGTCGGCGAAATGGACCCCGGCATCGGGAGTGGAGCCCAGGGGTACCAGCCGGTAGTCCAGCCCCACCTTCACCCCAGCCTTCTGCAGGACGGGTACCACGGATCCTGCCAGGAAGGTGAGCATGTACTTCTCCTGCAGCTCCCGGGCGATGGCGGCAGCGGCATCCGGGCTGTCAGGCGTACCGGTGAGAAGTGCCAGACCAAGGATGGACCCGTCCACGAGGGAGTAGCCCAGTTTCCGGATCACTGTGTCCGGGACAAAGCCGGTGTAGGGTGACGGTTCCGGCCCCTGCACGGCGATCCGGGCGGCCCTCAGGCACTCGGATGCCACCAGAGGGTGGCTGCCCGCCTTCCCGTACGCCTCCCGTGCCCCGTCGGCATCATGCACCGCGATGCCCGTGAGGGCAAAGGCGATGGGCAGGTGATAGGCGGTCTCCGGGTGCTGCAGCGTCCCCGAGAGCGCGCGCATGCCACGCGCCAGTTCCTCCCGCCCGTTCCGCACCGCAATTCCGATATCTGTCACATCGGTTGCCTCCGGGTATGACGTGTGTATCCAGCCCTCATATTGGCTCCGCACACTTGGCAGGGTATGCAGCGGTCCCTGGCCGGTGGGGGACGGGAGCGGCAGCCCCCGCCCCCGCGGACGGGCGAGAATTCGGCTCGGTTTCTGCTCTCCCCTTTGTGATCCATACTTTTAAAATCGTGGGAGTGGAAAAATAATGGATAATGATCGTCCCGACGAAGATATTCTTCACAAAAGGGGTCGGAATCCATAAAGACAAGCTGGCATCCTTTGAACTGGCACTGAGAAAGGCCGGGATCGAGAAGTGCAACCTGGTGCATGTCTCCAGCATCTTTCCTCCCAACTGCCGGCAGATCTCCACGGAGGACGGCCTGAAAGAGCTCCAGCCCGGGCAGATTGCGTACTGCGTGATGGCCCGGAACGAGACGAACGAACCGAACCGGCTCAGCTCCGCCGCCATCGGCCTGGCCCGTCCCAAGGCCAATGAGGAGTACGGGTACCTCTCCGAGCACCATGCCTTCGGCGAGACGGATGAGAAGTCCGGGGAGTACGCGGAGGACCTGGCCGCCACCATGCTTGCGACAACGCTCGGGATCGAGTTTGACCCGGACCAGGCATGGGAGGAGCGGGAGCTGATTTACAAGGCCAGCGGGAAGATCATCCGGACCACCCACATCTGCCAGTCCGCCCAGGGAGAGAAGAACGGCAAGTGGACCACCGTCATTGCGGCCGCGGTTTTTCTCACGGATTAATTCCTTTTTTCCCCGACCGCAGTGATTCATCAGCAGGCCCTCCAGAATCCCGTAACCCCCCTTCTCCCCACCGTATCCTACGAGGGGGAGAAGCGAGGGGGTCAGCCCCCACAGGGTACCCACTTCCGTGACGAAGGGGCGATCCGTTCGGTACCATCTTCTGGTGACTCGCTTCCCTCTCTTCAGAGTGCGATGGCCAGGCCAAGGATCAGGAGCGTGGTCCCTCCCCCCAGGGCTGCCACCACCCATGCCCTCCCGCTCCGGAGGAGGATTGCAGCAGCGATGCAGATGCCGAGGTAGGGGAGGAGCGTGGTGATCACCGAAATGCTGGCCAGGAGCCCGAATTGGTTGGTGAAAAGGAGGAAGCCTGCCGGCACCAGGCAGGAGAGGACCAGCGCCGACACCGGTGTACCCCTTTCCCCCAGGGTCGCGAGGGTCCCGAGTCCGTGGCCGAGAGCCAGGTTCTGGACAACCCGCGATGTGCCGATGATGTAGGCATTCATGGCCGAGAGCATGGCAACGATCCCCACGCACGCCACCACCGGGCCCGACTGGGGCAGGACGACGGATGCGGCCCGGGCCACGGGTGCAGGGGAAGAGGCCAGGATCTCGGATCCGACCGACCCGATCAGCGCCAGGTTCAGGCCCAGGTAAACCAGGATCACGATGGCCATCACTGCAAAGAGCGCCCGGGTGATGAGGGTCGTGTCCCGTGTCTCGTCCACAGGGATGGCGCTGATCTCAAAACCCGTGAAGGGCCAGTATACGATCACCATGGTGGCAGCGAGGCCCGGGAGGGTGAACGGGACGGTGGGCAGGAAATGGTCCAACCGGATGAACGGGACGAGAAAAATGGTGATGGCCACCAGGGGGATGATCTTGAGCATGGTCAGGATATTCTCTGTCCAGCCCGACAGGAAGATGCCCCGGAGGTTAATGGCAAGGAGTGCCAGGATGATCCCGATCTCGGCGGGGAGAACCCAGGGGATCCCGAAGAAGGTCAGGTACTGCCCGATGCCTGCCGCGATGGTGGCGATGCCGAAGAGGGAGGAGACCAGGTAGCAGATGACCAAGGCCAACGAGACCCGCGGCCCGAAGACCCGGGTGAAGATGGCAGAGAATGCGCCCGTGGTCCGCCATTCCGCCGGGATCCATGCCAGGCAGAGCATGACACTGGTGGCAGAGACCGCGACCACGAGCCAGGCGAGGAGAGACAGGGGCCCAAGGAGCCCGGCCGCAATCCCCGGAACCACGAAGATACCGGAGCCGATGGTCCCCCCCACTCCCAGCGAGACCAGCTCCACCATCCCGAGGGACTTCCGGTAGGTTCTCCTGCCCGGGTTTTCCGCCGGCATCTCCCCACACCTCTCCGCAGGAGTATCCACCATGCCGGGATATGAATACGGCCGGTGACACCTGCGCAATGGCCAACCCGAAGGGTGGTGATCCCCCGTTTCGCGATCACCGCCCCCGCTCCTCGCCGGGGTGGGCCCGGGAGGGGGCTCTGCCCCCTCCCGTCGCCCTCTCCCGATGAGGATGGGAGGATCCTGCCTTTACCGGAGGAAGAGCTCCAGGAACAGCGAATCCTGACGACCAGACGGGGTATCGGAACCCGCCAGCCTCCTCCCCACTTTCATCCCCCGCACGGCACGGGTTCATGGTGCAGGCCGAAGGAGCCGCCTGCATGAACACGGGAGATGATCTGAAGCGGTTCCTGGAGGGGGGAACCGACTGGGAACGGTTGCAGACAACGGTGGCAGGGATCGGGATCCTCCGGATGCCTGCTTCCGGTGCCCGGCTGCAGAAGCTGGCGGTGGAGATCAACCCGCTCACGCTTCGTGGCACCCGCATGAAGCGCCGGGGACTGGTCATCCGCTCCCTGGACGAGCTGGAGGCGTTCCGCACCCTCCTCAACAGCCCGAGGCTGGAGCACCTGGTGGCGGACCTGGCAGCCGTGAACCCTGCTGCACCTCAGGCGCTGCAGGACACGGGAAAGGGGGGTCCGGTACTGGAGATCTGAGCGACGGGATGCCGGCCGGGTCTCAGGAGAAGGAGAAGGAGCCGTATCTCCCCCCGCCGCCGGGGTGGAGCACCAGTCGCCCGGACCGGAGTGAATCCACCGCTCCGGCAACCGCCGCGTGGACCTCCCGGATCTCCGCGACCGGGGTATCCACCAGCACCGCGATCTCGGTGCCGAACGCAGCGACGAGTTCGCCGTAGAGCCGGCGGCACTTCGCGGTATGGGGCGAAGAGGTACCGAGCACCCGCTGGATGATCTCCCCCAGGGGGATCAGATGCAGGTAGGGCGGGCGGGGCGTGGAGGGGCTGTCCGAGAGTTCCCGCGCCCGGTCCAGGACCCCCTTCTTGATCCGCCCCCGGTCGTCGGGGCAGCGCCAGCCCAGGGCCACGGCCTCTCCCAGGGGGAACTGGCGGAAGCACCGGGTGCAGGCCGTGCGGTTGTACTTGCCCTCCTCCGGGAAGAACCCGGCATTCATCACGACAGAATCCTTCCGCACGCCCTCCAGCACATCCCCGCAGGTGAGATCCCGCACCGAGAGGCGGGTGAACTCCCGGCCGAGCCGGACGGGCGAGGGGCTGTGGGCATCCGAGTTGGTGAGAAACGGGACGCCCCGGAGCTCGCCGATCCCGGCTCCATAGGAGGAGTCCGCCGAGAGTCCCAGCTCCAGGAAATCGATGGGCTCAGTCCCGTAGCAGTCGGCCACGCGGTCAAAGGAGGCATAGAGGGAGGTCCAGGGGGTGAAGGCATGGGCCGGGCCGACGAGGCCCCCCAGGGCGTGGACCCGTTCCGCGATGGCCTCGCCGCCCAGGTCCACCCGGGGCCGGCCGCTGGTCCGGAACCGGGCCCGGTCCGGGCCCAGCCGCTCCCCCAGCCGCTCAAAGTCCTCCCAAGACTCCAGGAGAATCAGGTGGTGCACCCGGTCCCGGTCCTCCACCTCCCCGGTGGGGACCACCAGGATCCCGGAGCCGGTGTCCGGTGACTCTTGCCACATCCGCCTCCAGCCAGGGTGGAGCCCGTCGCCGCTTCCCAGTACCTGGAGACCTTTGATTCGGCACCCTTCCCGCAGCCGTGCGGGTACCATGTCGCGGGAAGAGGCGATCGAGAAGGGAGAGTGGATGTGGAGATCGGCGTTGACCTGCATGCTATCCGATGTAGGAGAGCTCGTCATCCTGGCGCGCCTTGTGGATCTCGGCCAGGCGCTCGATGACCTGCTCCATCTCCGATGCCCGGTCCTGGAGCTGGGTGCTGTTCACCTCGATACCCAGGAGGGCCGAGAGCACCCGGAGGAGGCTTGTTGCTGATTTGGGGTCCACCAGGTAACCGGAGGTCTCCCCCATCAGGCAGACCGCGTCCAGGGACCTGCGGCGGGCAAGCCCCAGGAGGAGCCCGGAGGCCCCGATGATCCCTCCCGCCGGTTCATCCTCTTTGAACTCTCCGCCGGCCGCTTCCACCTCTCCGCGGAGCTCCTGCCGGTTCACCGCGCAGAGCACCCGGGGGATCTCCACCAGGTGGCCGACCCCGTATCCCCCTAGGGTGTAGATCCGGCGGACATCCATCTGCTGGGCCACGTCCAGGTACGCCTCGGCGAGCACATAGTGACCCTCGCCGGAGGTGCTCTGGTAGTCCCCCACCAGGAAAGCGGTGGGGTGGTCTCCCTCCGCCAGGTACACCTCGTTGCGCGCGAGCCTTGCCACCCCGTTCCCCTCGATGATCACCTGCGGGGGGAAGTAGCAGGAGGTGATCTCCGCCACCTTCCGGGCACCCAGCTCGTGGATCAGGTGCTCGGCCACCAGTTTGCCGACATGACCGATCCCCGGGAGCCCCTCGATGAGAACCTCGGCCCGGGAAGTTCTGTCCTCGATAAAATCGATGGTTACCGCGTCCATCTCCTCATCACCCTGCGGAACGGTGCATGGCGGTCATGGGGGGAGAAGCGGGCCGGGTGCGGGGAGACGGTGGCCCCCCCGCAGGCCGGGCAGGAGGGTGCAAGGGTATAGGTCAGGTCGCGGGGGCAGCGTCGGATGCGGCCGGCCATTCTCTCAACCGGCCTTCTGCTTCCGGACGAACTTGCCGCTGTCGCCGGTCTTCTCCACGGAACGGATGGCGGAATCGGCGGCTCTCTCGATGGCCTTCTCCGCGGTCTTGTAATCCGGGGCCGTGACCTTGATCCGGTACACCGGGGCGCCCACATAGAGGAGCTCGATGTCCACGTCAGGGATCTTGGGCTGGGCGCTTTTGAGAGCCCTCTTGATGATGTTCACGCCGTCCGGCTTCTGGGAGGTGAGGTGGAGGAGGCCGGTGATGGTGACACGCGGCTTGCGGATGTTCTCCTGCGCCACCTTCAGGAAGGCGTCCTTCACCGTCCCGTCCAGACTGACCTTCCGGATCCCCTCGATCCCGTCGATGGCCACGTCCTCAAATGCCCGGTAGAGGAGGCCGTATTCCCGGCGGAGCGCCTCCTCAATCTTCTTCCTGTCCGAACCTGTGACCTCGGCGACAAAGCCGATCCACTTGTAGGCCTTCTGCTCGTTCTTCCATTCCTGGATCTTCTCGCGGCGCTGGTGCTCGTTCACATCCCGGAGGGAGAGGTCGATGTGGCCCCG
>Ga0153916_10004220_pt1 | contig 10834 bp, 9 predicted proteins | sample Opewatmetagenome_FD_109642 | JGI IMG/M metagenome (GOLD analysis project Ga0153916, IMG submission 109642) | Freshwater wetland microbial communities from Ohio, USA - Open water 3 Core 3 Depth 4 metaG | ecosystem: Environmental > Aquatic > Freshwater > Wetlands | place: USA: Ohio, Lake Erie, Old...
AGATCGGGCGGCTCGGCGCGTCGATCAACGCGATGCTGGCATCGCTGGAGCGGGCCGAACACCGTCTGCGCGAGACCGAGGCGAAGAACCGGGCGATGCTGCACACCATCCGGGAGAAGACGGACCAGATGGAGACGGCCTTTCGGGAGGCTGAGCTGGCAAGCCAGGCGAAGTCCGAGTTCCTGGCGGCCATGTCCCACGAGCTGCGTACGCCGCTGACCGCGATCATTGGCTTCTCCCAACTCCTGGAGGAAAAGTACTTCGGCGATCTGAACGAGAAGCAGCTCGAGTACGTCCACGACATTCTCGGCAGCGCCAATCACCTGCTGGAGATCATCAACGACGTACTCGACATGTCCAAGGTGCAGGCCGGGAAGATGGAGATGGAGCTGTCCCCGGTCAACGTCAAGGAGCTCCAGGAGAGCAGCCTGTCCATCGTGCGAGACCGGGCCGTGAAAAACGGCATCCGGCTGGAGAGCGACGTTGCGGATGACCTGGCCGGCCTCCAGTTGATGATCGACCGGCGCAAGGTGCGGCAGGTGCTGTTCAATCTGCTGTCCAACGCGGTCAAGTTCACTCCCCGCGGAGGGACGATCAGTGTGTCGTCTCGCCTGGATGGCAACGAGGTGATCGTGAAGGTCACCGATAGCGGCATCGGCATCGCGGCACAGCACCAGAAGAAGATATTTAACGAGTTCTACCAGATCAGAGGCGGTAGCGTGGACAAGACGCCGGGCACCGGGCTTGGGCTGTATATCTCCAAGCGGATCGTGGAAATGCACGGCGGCCGGATGTGGGTGGAGAGCGCCGGCGAGGGCAAAGGCAGCATGTTCGCCTTCACCCTACCCGTCGATACGGCCAACCGCGCCAGTCGGGGCGCGGCAGTGAGCCAGGCAGGGAGGCTGATGTGATCGGTACCGGGAGGACCGTGCTGGTGGTTGAGGACGAGCCGGCCAATCAGCGTCTCTTCCGCGACCTGCTGTCCCGGGACGGCTACACGGTGCTGATCACGGGTGACGGCAGCGAGGCGGTCGGTCTGGCGCAGGAGCGGAAGCCGGACCTGATACTGATGGACATCGGCCTGCCGGGCATCAGCGGGTTGGACGCCACCCGCACGATACGGCAGAACGCGGCGACGGCGGCGATACCCATTGTGGCCCTTTCGGCATATGCCATGAAGGAAGACCGGGAGGAGGCGATGGGGGCGGGCTGTGATGCGTTCGTGGCCAAGCCGTTCAACATTGCGGAGCTGCTGGGGGTGGTGCGTAGTCATCTGGGCGAAGGTGGGCGGCGAGCCGCCGAGGGAAACGTTGACGAGAATGGAGGCACCAATGGCTAGAGTCCTGGTTGTGGATGACGACGAGAGGATCCGGCGGCTCGTGACCGACCTGCTGACGGCGAACGCCCACACCGTGACGTCCGCCAGCGACGGTGCGGAGGCCGTCCTCAAGGCGCAGGAGGAAAGGCCGGACGTCATTCTGATGGATGTCTTTATGCCGAAGATGGATGGCTATGCCGCGCTGGAGGCCATCAAGAAAGAAGAGGCCACCAAGAAGATACCGGTGGTCATGGTGACGGCCATCGGCCACGACCTGAACAAGAAGCTCGCCGAGGGTCTCGGCTCGAGCGGGTACATCACCAAACCGTTCTCAGCCCGAGAGGTCCTCGACACGGTGGCCCGCCTGGCGTAAGTGACGTGGAAGTGGTCAGGAGAGATCGCAGCGCAACGGCAGCCAGAGCGGCCGCCGCGGTACCGCTCCCGGGGGGGACGGCCGGCCGCGAGGCCGACGAGCTGATCATGCTCCGGCGGGCCGTCGAAGCGGCGCGCGAAGCCGTCTTCATGACCGACCGTGATGACATATTCACCTACGTCAACCCGGAGTTCACGCGGCTGTACGGCTACACGCTGGCAGACGTCATCGGCAAGCTGACGCCCAAGGTCCTCGATAGCGGGCACCACGGGCAGGAGGTGTTCGACTCGATCCGCGCCCGGATCCAGTCCGGGCAGGCCGTCGAGGGCGAGTTCGTGGTCCGGAAGCGTGATGGCTGCCTCGCTATCGTCGAAGCGTGGAGCAAGCCCATCCTGGACGAAGCCGGGCGGTTCGTCGGCCACCTTTCGGTGCACCGGGACATCACGCGGCGGCGCCAACAGCGAGAGCTGCTGCAAGAAAGCGAGCGTCGGTTCCGGCTGATCGCTGAGAACACGGCGGACTACATTCTGACGGTCACGCTCAGCGGCGTGCTCACCTGGGTCAGTCCGTCGCACGCCCGCCTTGGCTTCAGTGCCGAGGAGATGATCGGGAAGCCGATCATGCAGTGGCTTCACCCCGAGGATGTCGCGCAGCTCACGGCGAGTCTGGGACGCTATGCCACCGCCGGAGCGGACCAGCTCGATGAGCTCAAGAAGACGCTGCCGGATACGATTACCTTCCGGCTGACCGACAAGTCCGGCCGGTGGCACTACGTGGAGGCTTCGGTTGCGCCGGTGGAGGCACTCAGCGGGAAAGGTGTCGAACTGCTGGTGGTGAGCCGCGACGTGACGGGCAGGATGTGGGCGGAACGGGAACTCAAAGCGCAGAAGGAGCTGGTGGAGCGGGCCATCTCAGCCACGCCAAACACGGTGCTCGTCGTCGGCCGGGATGGGCGAGTAGTGCTCGCCAACGACACTTTCTACCGGATGTTCCCGGGATCTGGCGCGAAGATCGATGGGCAGACGGCTGCGCAGATTGCCTGTCTGGCGGACCTTACCGCGGCGATACAGGACGTGCTGGCCGGGCGCGCGGCGGTGCGGCAGGTCGACTTCGAGGTTGAGGAGAGCGGCCGGGCGCTGGACTACGCGGCGAAGGTCGTCAGCACCAAGAACGGCGAGGCGCAGGTGATCATTGCCGACGTGACCGAGGAGCGGCGGAAGCAGGAGACGCTCTACACTACGCACCGGCTGGCGTCCGTCGGTCAGATGGCCGCCGGTGCGGCGCACGAGCTCAACAACCCCCTGACCAGCATCATCGGCCTGTCTCAGCTCTTGATGCGGGAGACGCTGAGTCCGTCGATCAAAGATGATATTGAGTGCATTCACCGTGAGGCCCAACGGGCGGCGTCAATCACCCGCAACCTGCTCACCTTCGTCCGTGCGCAGCCGTCCGTTCGGCAGCCGGGCAGCATCAACGGCATTGTCGAAGACGTGCTGAAGCTGCGGTCGTACGAGCACGAAGCAAAGCACATTCAAGTCGATGAGCAGCTCGAGCCGGCGCTGCCGCCGGTCCCGGTGGACGCGTTCCAGATGCAGCAGGTGTTCCTCAACATCGTGCTCAATGCCGAGGACGCCATGCTGGGCGCCCACGGCGGCGGCCGGCTGACGGTGACTACGGCGGCGATGAGCGGGCGCGTCCGGATTAGTTTCGTTGATGACGGACCGGGCATCGCCCCCGAGCACATGCCGCACATATTCGATCCGTTCTTCACGACCAAGGAAGTGGGGAAGGGCAGCGGTCTGGGTCTTAGCATCGCGCACGGCGTGGTGACCAACCACGGCGGGCGGATTTGGGCGGAGAGCGTACCCGGGCGAGGGGCGGCATTCATCATTGAGCTGCCCTTAGCCGGAGATGAGGAAGCCGATGCGGCGCCGCGGCCCCGCGAGGGACGGGCGTCCGGCTAGGCAGCGAACGCGGAGGGCTTGAATGACCATGACGATGGAGAAGAGTGCTGGCAAGGTCCTGATCGTGGACGACGAAATGTCCGTCCGGCGGACGATCAAGCGAGGGCTGGGGCGGGCGGGCTACGATTGCACTGAGGCGGCGGATGCAGCCGAGGCGGTCGTGCGCGTCCGGGAGGACAGCCCGGAGGCGGTGGTGCTGGACGTGATGATGCCCGGCAAGTCAGGACGCGACCTGCTGCCGGAGATACTCTCCGCGCATCCAAACATGGCGGTCATCATGTCCACGGCCGTCGTCGATCCCAAGATAATCGTCGACTGCATGAGGTTGGGGGCGCAGGACTACATCACGAAGCCATTTGAGCTCGAGGAGCTGGTGCGCAGTGTGGGACGCGCCGTCGAGATGAAGCGGCTCGAGCGAATGATCCTCGAGCACCAGCGGCAGCTCGAACGGACCGTGGACGACCAGAAAACCGAAATCAGGCGGATCTTTCTGAACTCGGTCGAGGCCCTTGTCCATGCTCTGGAGGCCAAAGACCGCTACACGGCCGGCCACTCGCGGCGGGTGACGCAGCTTTCAGTGGCGATCGGGCGCGCGCTGGGCTTGCCGAGCGATGCGCTGGAGGACCTGCGCTGGGGGGCGCTGCTGCAGGACGTGGGCAAGATCGCGGTCGACTCGGCGATCCAGAACAAGCCGGGGCAGTTGACCCCGGACGAATACCAGCAGATGATGGCCCACAGCGCCATCGGCGCCGGCATCGTGCGGCCGCTGGCGAGCCAGAAGACGATTGACATAATAGTGCACCACCACGACCATTACAATGGCACCGGCCTGGGTCAGACGGTGCGCGGCGAGGACATCCCGCTCGGCGCGCGGATCGTCGCGGTGGCGGACAGCTTCGACGCGATGGTGTCTGACCGGCCCTACCGGCGCGCCATGGCGCTGGGAGCGGGTGCCGTCGAGATCCGGCGCTGCGCCGGCACCCAGTTCGATACCACGGTGGTGGAGGCCTTCTTCAAGACCGGCGCGGACACCGGGGCCACTCTGCCGCCGGTCAACGTTTAGCCGGAGTGCTACGTTGCGGCGACGGCCGCGCGTGAGGTATCGGTGCGCGCCTGTATGGCCGCCTGCGCCGCCGCCAGCTTGGCGATGGGGATGCGGTACGGGCTGCAGCTAACGTAGTCCACCCCGACGCCGTGCAGGTAGTGGATCGAGCGCGGCTCACCAGCCTGCTCGCCGCAGACTCCGATCTCGAGGTCCTTCTTGGCCCGGCGCGCCCAGAAGATGGCCGTCTCCATGAGCTGGCCCACTCCCTTGACGTCAAGCACCTCGAACGGGTTGTCCTGGAGTATGCCGAGCTCGAGGTAAGTGGACAGGAACTTCTTCTCGGCGTCTTCCCGGCTGAAGGAGTAGACCGCCTGCGTCAGGTCATTGGTGCCGAAGGAGAAGAAATCGACCTCCTTGGCGAGCTGTCCCGCCCTCATGCAGGCTCGCACGGTCTCGATCATCACGCCCACCTTCATATCCGACCGGCTGAGCAGGCGCTTGACGGTGATCGCTTCCTGGGCGGTGATGACCTGCGGGATCATGACCGAGACATCGGCGCCGACCTCGGCCCGGGCGCGCTCGATGGCCTCGATCTGCATGCGGTACAGGTCCGGGTTGGTCACGGCCAGCCGTACGCCGCGGTGGCCGAGCATGGGGTTGGTCTCTTTCAACTCGGCGATGCGCCGGAGGACGTTGGGGTTGGTCTCTTCCTGCTCGGACGGAAGGAACTCGTGCAGCGGCAGGTCAAGCAGCCGCACGATGATGGGAGCGCCCTTGAGGGCCCGGAAGAGAGCGATGAAGTCCGTCGTCTGGAGGTCGCGGAGGTGGTCGATGGCTTCGGCGCGGCGGGTGGCCGTCTCGGCCAGAATGAACTGGCGGATAACGGAGAGGCGCTCGGGTGCGTTGAACATGCGCTCGGTACGGCAGAGGCCGACGCCCTCGGCGCCGAAAGCGATGGCCTGGGCGATGGCATCCGGGGTATCGGCGTTGGCGCGGACGCCGAGCCGCTTGAAACCGTCCGCCCAATCGAGCAGGTCTTTTAGCTCGGGGTTGAGGTTGACCTCTTCCATGGGGAGCAGGCCCAGATAGACGTTGCCGCTAGAGCCGTCGATCGTGATCTCATCACCCTCGCGGACGACGCGGCCGTCCACGGTGAACTGGCGCCTGACCACGTCGATATCGATCTGCTCGGCGCCGGAGATGCACGGCTTGCCCATGGCGCGGGTGACGATGGCGGCGTGCGAGGTCAGCCCGCCCTTTTGGGTGAGGACGCCGACAGCCGCGGCAATGCCCTGGATGTCGTCTGGGCTCGTCTCCCGCCGCACCAGTATCACCGGAATGCCCTTCTTGGAGTGGGCGAGCGCGTCGGCCGGGTCGAAGCATACCCGCCCGCCGGCGGCGCCCGGGGCGGCGTTGAGCCCCCTGGCCAGGACGGGGTACGCCTCCGGGGTCTTGACCCGTTTGTGCAGGAGGCCCTGAATATCGTTGACGCTGACCCGCATCACGGCTTCCTCGCGGGTGACCAGGTTTTCGGCGACCATGTCAACGGCCAGTTTGACCGCGGCCGGCCCGCTGCGTTTGCCGCTGCGGGTCTGCAGGATGTAAAGCTTGCCGGACTCGACGGTGAACTCGATGTCCTGCATATCGCAGAAATGGCGCTCAAGGTGATCGGCGATCTCCTGAAGCTCGGCGTAGACCTCGGGCATGGCGGCCTGCAGTTCGGAGACCGGCCGCGGGGTGCGCGTGCCGGAGACGATCGCCTCCCCCTTGGCCCGCGGCAGCCATTCGCCGAAGAGGCCGCGCTCGCCAGTGCTGGGGTTGCGGCTGAAGACCACGCCGGTGCCCGAGCGGTCGTCCCGGTTGCCGTAGACCATCGCCTGGACGACGGCGGCCGTGCCCAGCTTAGGCGAGATGTTGTTCAGCCGCCGGTACTCCACGGCGCGCACGTTGTCCCACGACTCGAAGATGCGCCGGACGGCCGCCTTGATCGCGGCCGCGTCGCCGATGTTGAGGACGGTGTCCATCATGCCGGGCATGGAGACCGGCGCAGATGACCGCACCGATACCTCGAGACCGGCGCCGAGACGGCGGCCCAGCTTCTTCTCCAGAAGGGCGATGCTCTCCTGGATCTGGGCGTCCGGCAGCAGGCCGGTCTCCCGCCAGTGCCGGTAAGCGTCGATCGAGATGACGAAACCGGGCGGGATCGGCAGGCCGAGTTTCGTCATGATGACCAGATTGCCGCCTTTGTTGCCGAGTTGGGACTTGTCAGCGAAATCACCGTCAAGCGGGTACAGGTCCGCCATGTGAGTCCTCCTGCGCCGCGGATGGGTCCGGGCGGTCGCTGGTATCATTCTAGTCCGTGGAGGCCGGGCGAACAACGAGACGGCAGTGACGGCGCGGTCAGCAGGTGCTAGAATTGGCCATCGTTGACCGGGAGAAGAGGATGAACCTGAGACTGCTGCTGCTGTACTTCGTGGTCGGCGGGGTGATCGTATCGGCGATCACCTACCTGGGCAGCCTGGGCCGGAGCCAGTGGGCGGCCTTTCTCGCCTTCCTGCCCAGCATCAGCGTCGTCACGCTGGTCTCGATCTACCTGGGCGGCGGGACGGCGTCAGCCACGGCCTACGCCAAGAACATGCTTATTCTGCTGCCTTCGTGGGTGCTGTACGTGGTGGCGGTGATCCTGCTGCTCCCCCGCATTGGCCTGGCGGCGTCGCTGGCGGTGAGCGTATTACTGTACATGGTGACGGCGTACCTGGTGGTGCGATTGACGTAGTCCGTGCGGCGGACCAAGAGCAGAGAGGGGAGTGCCTGGTGCACTCCCCTCTCTGGTGGGAGGCTATCCGCCCTGGGGGCGGGACCGCTGATAGCCGCTAGTGGGGCTAGTTGTTCTGGGCGCCCTGGTTGATCCAGTCCGCAATGTTCTGGATTTGCGTGGAGGTCAGGCTACTTCCCGGCGGCATGTGGCCGCTGGCGCCGGTAGACGAGCTGACGCGCTGGTAAAGGGTGCTGCCCGAGGCGTTTCCGGGAACGACCCGGCTGACCACGCCGGAGTAGCTGCCGGCCCAACTATGGCAGGAAACGCAGCTCGCCGTCATGATGGGCTGGATGGTGGCCGAGTAGCTCACGCCCGTTCCAGTGGGCGGCGGGGTAGTGGTAGAGGTCGCCGTAGTAGCGTTAACGGAGAGCGTGAAGGTCTTGGTGCCCCCGGTTGCATCGTCGTCCGCGACGAAGGTGCCGACCACCTTCGAGATGGCGTTCGGGGCGAGCGTGTCGGTGGCGGCGCCGTCGAAGGTCAGGGTGAGTGTGCCAACATTTGAGGCCACCGTGTTGGCGCCCGCGCTAACGGTCTCGGTGACGCTGCTGGTGTTCTTGATGTAGATGGTGAAGGTCTTGGTCGCGCCGGGAGAGACGTCGCCGACAGTCACGGTTGTGATCTGCTGGGTTGCCGCCGCATCGGAGTAGTACGCGAAGTTGGCGTTGGCGACGATGTTGACGCTGCCGTCGAGGGTCTTGTTGAAGACGGTGGCGGCGAAGGCGATGCCGCCCGCCAGTCCCAACCCGGCGACGAGGAACGTCATGGCCATCCCTAGTCTTGACTTGATCATCTTGCCTCCCCTAGTTAGTGTCCCGCTCGTGGGGCATGCGCCAACGCGGTCCTGGCCGGCGCCGGCCCCGGCGTGTTTGTTAACCAAACGGATTATCATAGTCGCCTGTTACAAGACCATTACATGACGGCCCCGGCCATGACAAAACCATTTGACCGCGGGGGAGACGAAAGCCGGCCTGGCGGCGGTGCAACGGAAAAGAAAAGGGGCGGCGCATGTGCGCCGCCCTCGATGCTCGCGGGTAAGGCCGGTCTACTTGTGCGGCGGTTCGCCGCCGTCGATGCCGGCCAGGCCGCCGATGACGTTGACCAGGGTGGTGCCGGTGGGGACGACTATTTTGGAGTTGTTGGTGAGGGACTGCTCGACCGCCTGGAGGCGCCGGAGAAGCTGGGCATTGCCTTTGAAGTAGGCGTCCGCCGCCTCGTTGACCAGCTTGATTGCCTGGGCGTCACCCTCGGCGACGAGGATGCGCGCCTGCTTCTGGCCCTCGGCGGCCAGGATGGCCGATTGCCTTTGCCCTTCAGCGACCTTGATGGCGGCGCGCCGCTCGCCGTCGGCCTGCGTCTCGCGGGCGGTGGCGAAGTCGATGGCGGCGATCTTCTCGTTGGTGGCCTTGACCACCTTGTTCATGGTCTCCTGGACGTCGGGCGGCGGGTTGATCTCCTTAAGCTCGGTGCGGACGATCTCGATGCCCCAGCTCTTGGTCTCGTTGGAGAGGTTGCCGTAGAGGGCGCTATTGATCTTGCCGCGCTCGCTGTTGGCTTCTTTCAGCGTGAGCGTGCCGATGATGTTGCGCAGGGTGGTGCGGGCGAGCGCCACGATCTGGACGCGGTAGCTGAAGACGTTATACTCGGAGGCTTTGACGCTGTCCTCGTCCGAGCGGACCTTGAAGTAGACCTGGGCGTCCACCTGGGCATTCAGGCTGTCGCTGGTGATGATCTCCTGGAGGCCGGCGTCGACCATGTTCTCGGTGATGTTGACGCGTACCAGGTGCTCGATGAACGGTAACAGGAAGATAATGCCAGGCGAACCGAAACGGGCGTATTTGCCGAAGCGCTCAATCAGGCCGCGCTGAGTGGGTCTGAGCGTGCGGATGGACATGAGCAGCAGGACGAAGACAGCGACAGCAGCGATGACAATGCCGGCGATTGCTCCAGGAGACACGGGATCACCTCCTTAGTGCGCCGGCCCGAGAGGGACAAAGCAAGGAGACCGGCCGGTGTACTCGGCCCTCAGTGTAGTCGCCGCAGGCATAGAAGTCAATAGACGCGGGGCCGCAGCGATATAATGTAATGTAGTCCGCGCTGATGCCTGTGAGTATCGTGCCCATAGCGAGTCCTTCGATTCACGTGCGCGACCTGCGCAAGGTCTATGTCGTCAGCCAAATGGAGGCCGGCGCGTCCGCTGCCTTGCGTGGGCTGCTCCGCCGCCGCAAGACCGAGGTGGCCGCCGTCGACGGCATCTCCTTTGCCATCGCGCCGGGAGAGATCGTCGGTTTTCTGGGACCGAACGGCGCCGGCAAGACCACCACGCTGAAGATGCTCTCCGGGCTGCTCCATCCCACGTCCGGCGAGGTGGACGTTCTGGGCTTTGTTCCGTGGCAGCGGCAGCCGGCCTTCCTGCGCCAGGTGACGCTGGTAATGGGGCAGCGTAACCAGCTCATCTGGGACATCCCGGCGGTGCATACCTTCGAGCTGAACCGGGTCATTTACCGTATCCCGCCGGAAGACTACCGGCGCACCATGAGCGAGCTGACCGAACTGCTCGACCTGGGCACTCTGCTGAACAAACCGGTGCGCAACCTGTCCCTCGGCGAGCGGATGAAGTGCGAGATCGCGGCTGCGCTGCTGCACCGGCCGCAGGTCGTGTTCCTCGACGAGCCCACGATCGGCCTGGACGTGACGATGCAGCGGCGCATCCGGGCGTTCATCGCCGAATACAACCGGCGCTTCGCCGCGACCGTCCTGCTGACGAGCCACTATATGGCGGACGTCGAGTCGCTCTGCCGGCGGGTGGTCATCATCCATCGGGGGCACCTGCTCTACGACGGCGAGCTGGCCAGTCTGCTGCAGCAGTTCACCTCGCACAAGACGATCGTCGTGCAGCTCGGCGATTGCACGGCTGACATGAACAAGTATGGAGAAGTAGTGTCCTGCGAAGATGGGCGGTTTGTCCTGAGGGTGCCGAAAGCGGAGACAGCCCGCGTCACCGAGCGCGTGCTGGCCGACCTGCCGGTGATCGACCTGCTCGTCGAAGACCCGCCGATCGAGGAGGTGATCGAGCGGGTGTTCGCCCAGGAGGGACCGTGACCGGTTTCGTGCGTCTGTACGTCCAGCAGTTCCGCACCACGCTGGCGACGATGTTCCAGTACCGGGCTTCGCTTTTCATCTGGATGATCGGGCAGGTCCTCGAGCCGGTCGTCTACCTGGTGGTCTGGTCGACCGTTTCCCGCAACCAGGGCGGCAGCGTGGGCAGCTTCAGCACCACCGAGTTTGCCAGCTACTACATCGTGCTGATGCTGGTGAA
>Ga0153916_10004221_pt1 | contig 10833 bp, 8 predicted proteins | sample Opewatmetagenome_FD_109642 | JGI IMG/M metagenome (GOLD analysis project Ga0153916, IMG submission 109642) | Freshwater wetland microbial communities from Ohio, USA - Open water 3 Core 3 Depth 4 metaG | ecosystem: Environmental > Aquatic > Freshwater > Wetlands | place: USA: Ohio, Lake Erie, Old...
GATCATCTGCTTCGCTTCGGCGACATCGACGCGGTAGAAGGGCTCGCGCTCGTCTTTTCTCGGCATCCCCGGTGGCTCCTTATGTTGACGAAATGGGTCGGTTCAGTCTGACAATTCGCCGCCGCAACGGCAACGGCGCCGCCCGGGCGCCCCATCGTCGACCAGCGGGGGCAGGCGGCGTCGTGACGGCAAGTTGTTGACCGCCTGCGGGACGTGGGCTAGATTAGGCCACGCCGCAAGACCACGTGCCCGGAAGCCGAATCCAAGAGGTACACGGATGGATTACCCGATCATCTCCAAGCCGCCCGTCGAGCAGTTCCGCGTGCGCCCGAACCTCGACGATTACGAGCGGATCCGCGCCGGCTTCGTGTACCACGACGTCGTCCACGAGCTGGACGGGCTGGGCGGAGGGGCGCTGAACATCGCGTACGAGGCGATCGACCGCCACGTCGTGCGCGGCCACGGCGAGCGGCATTGCTGGATCTGGGAGGGCAAGGACGGCACGGTCGAGCGCTACACGTACGCGGACGCGGCACGCATGTCGAACCGGTTCGCCAACATGCTGGGCGCGCTGGGGATCACGAAGGGCGACCGCGTGTTCTGCTTCATGGACCGCGTGCCTGAGCTGTACGCGGCCGTCTTCGGCACGCTGAAGGCGGGGTGCGTGACGGGGCCGCTGTTCTCGGCGTTCGGGCCGGACGCGGCGGGCGACCGCCTGGCCGACGCCGGCGCGAAGGTGCTGGTGACGTCGCCGGACCAGCGGCACAAGGTGGCGCAGATGAAGCCAGATCTGCCGGAGCTGAAGCACATCATCATCGTCGAGCATGGCAAGGATCCGGTGCTTGAGCCGGGCGAGCTGTCGTGGAACGAGCTGTACGCCGCGGCCTCCGACGAGTACGAGATCGTGCGCACCGACCCGGAGGACCCGGCGGTGATGCACTACACGTCGGGCACGACGGGGAAGTCGAAGGGGGCGGTACACGTCCACCAGGCGGTGCTGGGCCACTACGCGACGGGGAAGTACGTGCTGGACCTGCACCCGGACGACATCTACTGGTGCACGGCGGACCCGGGCTGGGTGACGGGGACGTCCTACGGCATGTTCGCGCCGCACACCAACGGCGTGACATCGGTGATCTACGAGGGAGGGTTCGCCGCGAGCAAGTGGTACGAGGTGATCCAGCGGCACAAGGTGACGGTGTGGTACTCGGCGCCAACGGCGATCCGCCTGCTGATGAAGGCGGGCGACGAGCTGCCGAAGAAGTACGACCTTTCGAGCCTGCGGTACACGATGTCGGTGGGCGAGCCGCTGAACCCGGAGGCGGTCGTGTGGTCGGAACGGGTGCTAGGGCTGCCGTTCCACGACAACTGGTGGCAGACGGAGACCGGCTCGATCATGATCGCGAACTACCCAGTGCAGGCGATCAAGCCCGGCAGCATGGGCCGCCCGATGCCCGGCATCGAGGCCGGCGTGATCGACGAGGACGGGAACGTGAAGCCGGCGGGCGAGGAGGGCGACCTCGCGCTGCGGCCGGGGTGGCCCTCGATGTTCCGGACGTACTGGAACAACGAGGCGATGTACCGCTCGAAGTTCCGCAACGGGTGGTACATCACCGGCGACCGCGGGCGGACGGACGAGGACGGCTATTTCTGGTTCGTCGGGCGGTCCGACGACGTGATCAACACGGCGGGCCACCTCGTCGGGCCGTTCGAGGTGGAGAGCGCGCTGATCGAGCACCCGGCGGTGGCGGAGGCGGGGGTGATCGGCAAGCCGGATCCGCTGGCGATGGAGGTCGTGAAGGCGTTCGTGACACTGAAGGACGGCTACGAGCCGACGGACAAGCTGCGGCGCGAGCTGATGCACTTCAGCCGGGAGAAGCTCGGGCCGGGTGTGGCGCCGCGCGAGATCGACTTCATCGCGGTGCTGCCGAAGACCCGCTCCGGCAAGATCATGCGGCGGCTGCTGAAGGCGCGCGAGCTGGGGCTGCCGGAGGGGGACACGAGCACGCTGGAGGAGTAGCGCAAGCGAGACCTCCGGCACCGTCCCCAACGCGTGGGGTTCGCGTCGGTGTCCCGTCAGGTGGGATCGTCGAGACGTTGGGTACCCTAGCTCCGTGAATCGCCGAGCACTCATCGCTGCTGTTCTCACCACCTTCACGCTGGTCGCGGCGGCGACCGCATGCGGCGGACGAGAGGCAGCCGGTACGCCGACGCCGTCAGCAGTCGCCGACGCCAACACGCCCGCACCGACACGGACGCCGACGCCGCCGCCCTGGGCGGTGGATCCCGAATTGGGCCTGTTTCTCGCGGACGCCGACGGCGGCAACATACGGCGCATCTGGGATGGCGACGCGTCGTTCCCTCAGTGGTCGCCGGACGGCCGGCGGATCGCGATCTTCGGAGAGAAAGAGGGGAAGGCGGGCGTCTACGTTATCGACCCAGACACCGGGGCCGCTACGTACGCCGGCAGCTCTTCGAACGTGCAGATCAGGTGGTCGCCTGATGGTCGCAATCTGCTGCTGCGTCCGCTGAACGGGAGCAGCCAGACCCCAGGCGCCGGTCACCTCGCCATCGTGGACGCGAGCACCGGCGAGGAGCATCCTCTCGACGCTGATGGGATCTATGGCGAATGGTCGCCCGACGGGCTACGCATTGCGTTCTCTGGTCCCGAGTGTGCGGACGGCGAGCGCCGGCGCGCATATGACCTGCGCTCGGGCACGATTGCAGATCTTGCGCCGCAATACGCCGATGCCAGCGCGTACCTATCGCCGAACTGGTCACATGTGGCCTATTTCAGGGGCCGCATCTTCTACACCGATGCACCGCCGGACCCGACGCTGTACGTCGCCGATCCGGATGGAAGCCACGAGCGGGCGCTATTCACGGGGCCACAGGGGACGTACCCATCGCGGCCAGCGTGGTCGCCTGACGGCGCCTGGATCGTGTACAACACGCGCCTGAACGGCGGGTTGTACCTTCTGCGCGCGGATGGCACTGGAGGCCCGATCACCCTTGCGGCGCCTGGCCAGGACAGCTACGCGGCAGACTGGACTGCGGACTCAACGCGGCTCGTCGTATACAACGGCGATCAGACGTTCATCTACAATGTGCGCGACTCTACGGAGACCTCCGTGACAGTGGGATCCCTCGCCCGCTGGTCGCCGGATGGGTCGCGCCTTATCTCAGGTGGCGGAACCACCTCGCCACTCGCCATCTATGACATAATAACGGGCACGACATCGCCCGTGCGCACGGATCCGTCGGTCATACCGTTCGACCCGCGGTGGTCTCCAGACGGACACACGATCGCGTTCATCGGAGCGAGCGGGCCCAGGGACTACGGCATCTGCATCTGACGGCAGCTTGTGGCGCAACGCCCGCCATTGCTACGCTGCGCCCGAACGGCGATGACCGGGACGAGTAGCGGCGTCACGTCGGACGCAGAGAGGGCGCGGTGGTGCAAGCGCCCGTCGACGAACCGCGAAGACCGCCCGCGAGCCGCATCCTGAAACCCGCCGCGGCGGGCAGTAGGCGATGCCGATTGGCCCCGTTAGCGGCCGCATGGAGCTTGCCCTGAAGGGCGAGGAACCAGGGTGGAACCACGGAGCGCGCCTCCCGTCCCTGCACGGACGGAGGCGCATTTTGATTTCTCGGGAGGACGGCATGAGCCTGGAGCAACTGACGCGCGATGACCGGCTGTACCGGATGCGCCACTCGGCCGCGCACATCATGGCGGAGGCGGTGCTGGAGATGTTCCCGGAGGCGAAGTTCGCGATCGGGCCGCCGATCGACAATGGTTTCTACTACGACTTCGAACTGCCGCGGGCGCTGACGCCGGAGGACCTGCCGCAGATCGAGGAGCGGATGCGGAAGCGCATGACGTCCGATGTGCCGTTCGAGCACAGTGAGGTGTCGAAGGCGGAGGCGCTAGCGCGGTTCGCCGGACAGCCGTTCAAGGTCGAGCTGATCGAGGGCATCGCGGACGAGAAGGTGTCGCTCTACAAGCAGGGTGCGTTCCTGGACCTCTGCGAAGGACCGCACGTCGAGCGGGCGGGACAGGTGCCGCCGTTCAAGCTGACGTCGGTGGCGGGAGCGTACTGGCGCGGCGACGAGAAGCGGCCGATGTTGCAGCGGATCTACGGCGCGCTCTTCGAGACGCAAGGGGAGCTGGACGACTACCTGCACCGACTGGAGGAGGCGGCGCGGCGCGACCACCGGAAGCTCGGCCGGGAACTGGAACTGTTCACGACGAGCGAACTGGTCGGGGCCGGGCTGCCGACGCTGCTGCCGAAGGGCGCCACGATACGGCGGCTGCTGGAGGAGTACATCACGAAGCAGGAGCGCGAGTCCGGGTACGAGCACGTGTACTCGCCCGTGCTGGGTAAGGTCGATCTGTACAAGACCTCGGGGCACTGGGAGCACTACCGGGACAGCATGTTCCCGCCGATGGCGCTGGAGCACGAGGAGATGGTGCTGCGGCCGATGAACTGCCCGCACCACATCCTGATCTACCAGGCGAAGCTGCACAGCTACCGGGAGCTGCCTGTGCGGATCGCCGAACTGGGCACGATGTACCGGTACGAGAAGTCGGGCGTCGTCGGCGGGCTGAGCCGGGTGCGGGCGATGACGCTGAACGACGCGCACATCTTCTGCCGGCCGGACCAGATCAAGGCCGAGGTCACGGGGGTCGTGCGACTGGTTGAGCGGGCGTTCGCGACGCTGGGGATCACGGATTACACGTACCGGCTCTCGCTGCGCGATCCGGCGAACACGGAGAAGTACGTGCAGAACGACGAGCTCTGGCGCGTGGCGGAAGCCGAGCTGCGCGACGTGCTGGAATCGCTGGGGCTGCGCTACTACGACGGCGTGGGCGAGGCGGCGTTCTACGGACCGAAGATCGACATTCAGATCCGCGACACGCTGGGGCGCGAGGAGACGCTCGCGACGATCCAGGTCGACCGGCACCTCCCGAGCCGGTTCGAACTGACCTACATCGGCGAGGACGGGGCGCACCACCAGCCGGTGATGGTCCACCGCGGGATCATCGGGACGATGGAGCGGATCCTGGCGTACTTGATCGAGCTGTACGCCGGCGCGTTCCCGACGTGGCTGGCACCCGTGCAGGCGATGGTGATCCCGATCGCCGACCGGCACGTCGACTACGCGCACAAGGTGGCAGCCGACCTGCGCGAGGCGGGCCTGCGGGCCCAGGTCGACGCGCGGGGCGAGCGGATGAACGCGAAGATCCGCGATGCGCAGCTCCAGAAGATCCCGTACATGCTCGTCGTGGGCGACCGCGAGCAGGAGGCGCAGGCCGTGGCCGTGCGCACGCGCTCGGGCGAAGACCTGAAGTCCATGCCGGTGTTCCAGTTCATTGACCGTCTCACGGACGAAGTGGCGACGGCGATGGAGCCGGAGGAAGCGGGCCCGGACATCGGCGGCGGTTAGGGGCACAGGACGTCGAGCTCGCCGCGCATCACCAAGCTCTCCTGCTCGTTCGGATCGGTATGCGCGCCCACGAACGCGGCGGGGAGTTCGCTGCGGTTCACCTCAATGTGAGCGACGCCCGTCAGGGTGCGGCTGGATGCAGCGTGATCGATCCGCCGTGGCAAGGTGGAATCAGCGGCGCCGTGAGGCGCAGCCGTCTCGATCCGGTCATACTGGGACGTGGTTTCAGCACCGCTACGACACAGCGACTTCACGGGCGCGATCGTTCCGCTGGATCGGACGCGCCAGCCGGAACGGTAATGGCAGCGCCGACGGCTGAGCGATTCGCCGCCCGGTTTTCCGGCCTGTCCTCCGTCGAGGCAGACCAGCGCGCCCGTGCGGCCGGTACCAACCGTTTCGAGAGCGAAGCGACGCGCTCGTACGTCCGCATCTTCATCGACAACGCGTTCCCGGCCGCGAACGTCGCGCTGATGGCGGTAGCCGCCGTCCTCGTCGCGCTCGGGCTCTTCATCGACGCGTTCTTCACGGCGGGACTCGTGCTGGGTAACATCGTCGTCGGCGTATTCCAGGAAAGCCGCGCGAAGCGACAACTGGACCGCATCGCCGTGCTGGCCCGTTCGAAGGCGCGCGTCATACGCGACGGGCGAGAGCAGGCGCTCGATCCCGATGACATCGTACAGGGCGATATCGTCGTCATCGGGCCGGGCGAACAGGTGCAGGCCGATGGCAAGGTTCTGGCCGAGCAGTGCTGCAGCATCGATGAGTCGCTGCTGACCGGCGAGTCCGACCTCGTGCGAAAACGACAGGGCGACGACGTCTACTCCGGCAGCTTCTGCATGAGCGGGCAGGCGATCTGCCGCTGCGAGCACATTGGCCGCGAGAGTTTCGCGAACCGCATCGCCGCGACGGCGAGGGCATTCCGCGTGGTGCGCACGCCGTTGCAGCGAGAGATCGGCTACGTCATGTGGGGGACGGCGGCAGTCGTCGCGCTCATCAGCGTCGGGGTCATTGCGTCACTGCACAACATCTATGGACGCGTCCCGCTCGTCGAGACGACGCGAGCCGCTGCGGTGATCATCGCGCTTGTCCCGCAGGGGCTCTGGGTGATGGTCACCGTTACCTACGCGCTCGCGATCGCGCGGTTGTCGCCGCTTGGCACGCTCGTCCAGCGTCACAACGCGATCGAGTCGATGAGCCACGTCGATATGCTGTGCCTCGACAAGACGGGGACGATCACCACCAACGCGCTCACGCTCGAAGCGGTGCACCCGCTCGGGATCGACGAACCGGAGTTGCGACGCCTGCTCGGCATCTACTGCGCCAGCGCGACGATCAGCAACCGCACGAACGACGCGATCAGGCAGTCAATCCACGCCGAACCGGTCCCGAACATCGATGAGGTGCATTTCGATTCCGTCCGAAAATGGAGCGCGCTCGTCCTTCATACCGATGGGATGCGAGGCATGTACGCCCTCGGCGCGCCGGAAGTCCTGCTGGCGCACGCCACGTCGCGGGACAGCGAAAACCTCCTGTCGTCGTGGTCGCAACGCGGCTTGCGTGTGCTCCTCTTCGCGTGGCAACCGAACGTGCGTACTGTCGCCTATCATGGAGACGAGCCTGAACTCCCGGAGGATCTCACGCCACTCGGGTTCGTAATCCTGCGCGACCAATTGCGCACCGGCGCGCGTGAAACGATCGCAGAGTTCGCCAACGCCGGGATCGCGCTGAAGATTATCTCCGGAGACAACCCGGAGACAGTGGCAGCGCTCGCGCGCGAAGCAGGCGTCGCCGGTGCGGACCATGCGGTTTCGGGGCTCGATCTCGATGTCAGCCCTGAGCGCTTCGCGGCCATAGCTGCTGACGCGACCGTGTTCGGCCGCATCGCGCCTGCCCAGAAGGCGAACATCGTGGACGCGTTACAGCGCCGCGGTCACTACGTCGCGATGATCGGCGACGGCGTGAACGATGTGCCGGCCCTCAAGCGCTCCCATGTCGCGATTTCTGTGCGTTCAGCGAGCCCCGTGACGAGGAGCATCGCCGACATCATCCTGCTCGACGATTCGTTCTCGGCCCTGCCGCGAGCCTTCATCGAGGGGCGCCGCATCCGCGCCGGAATGGAGGCGGTGATCAGGCTCTTCCTGGCGCGGACGTTCGCGGTGGCGCTGGTCATCGTGGGCACGGCGCTGCTGTCGTCGGCGTTCCCGCTGTCGCCCCGCCATACGGCGATCCTCTCGACGCTCACCGTGGGCATCCCCGCGCTGTTCATCGCCGCCTGGGCGCGCCCGCAATTCACCAGCCGCTACCTCGTCCGCGCGTCCGCGCCGTTCGTGGTGCCGGCGTCGATCCTGATGGGAGTCATGGGCATCGTCGTGTACGAGATCGCGCTCCGCCTCGACGACCTCCATACCGCGCGCACGGTCCTCACCGCGGCAGGGGTGCTGGCGGGCGGCCTCTTGATCCCGTTCGTGGACGACGCGCCGGATGGCTGGATGCGGCTGCGCGGGCTGTTGCACCCGCCTCGCACATTGATCCTTGCCGCGTCGACCATCGCGCTCTTCGTGATCGCGATCTTGTGCGAGCCGCTGCGGCGCTTCTACGAGCTCGAGCCGCTCAGCCTCAAGCTGTGGCTGATCATCGTCGTCGCCGTCGCCTGCTGGACACTCTGCCTCGCCGCGACGTGGCGCCTCATGGCCTGCTATATCCCGTCATTCGCGCAGAGAAACACGCCGGAGCGCCTCAACTAGCGGATCAGGCACATCGGCGCACTTGCCGCCCGCGCGGGCGGCCGACGCTCGATGCTGGCGCTACTCCGAGAGGCGCTGTCCGAACTCGTTGAGCCGTTGCTCCAGGCGGCGCTGCTGGACGGAGAGGGTGAGGTCGCCGCGCGTCTTTTCGAGGATGCCGCGCACGCTGTCGGTGGTGCGGCGGAGGCCGCCGGTCATCGCGTCGGGATAGTCGATCGTCACGAGCACGCCGTACATCTCGTCCATGTCGCGCAGCCAGGCCTCACACTGCTCGACGTCGCCGGCGCGCAGCGTGTCGAGCAGGTGGCGCCGCAGCTCGCCGACGGCCTCGCCCATGCCGTTGAGGTAGGCCGGCAGCTCGACATCGAGATCATCGGGCGTCGGCAGGTCGCGGCCGGCGATGATGGCGAGGGAAATTGAGGCCTCGGCGAACTCCTTCTGTGAGTCGTGGACGAAGCCGGCGTGGAAAATGTCCGGGTGGTCAGCCAGGCTCTCCTTGGCGATGCGGAGCTGCTCGCGCGCCTTGCCAACGAGCTGGCCGGCGGTATCGAACTCCTTGCGATGGACGGCGCGGATGGCGTTGGCGGAGAAACGGATGGCCTCGCGACAGAGCGGCAGCGCGGTTTCGCGCGCGTGGTTCTTGGACACGAAGTCCGCGCGCACGCGCTCCATGATGCCGTCGAGGGTCTTCGCGATGTCGGTCATGAGGGGAGTGTACGGTCTACAGTCGGCAGTTCACAGTAGCGGAAGACGACAGTCGCGCCTGCACCGGGCAGCGGGACGCTCCCTACAGCGAACCGTGAACTGTGCGCTGTGAATCTCGTCCTCACAGATCCTTCACCGCGTCCGGCAGCTCGCCCTCGCGCGCGGCGTCGATCATCGTGCGCGCCTCTTCGGGCAGCTCCATGCCGTAATCGTCGAACTTCTTCTCCACCCAGCGGCCGATCTGGCGCGGGTCCTTGTAGTCCTCGGCGCGTTGCGGCAGGGCGCCGTACTCCTCGAGGACGCGCTGCTCGCTCTTGTGGTAGGCGAAGCGGGAGAGGGCGCGAGCAGTCGCGCCGCCGCAGTGCTGACATTTCGGCGCGACCTCCCGCTCCGGGTTGCGGACGAAGGAGCTGGTGAGGCGCTCGCACTGACTGCACTTGTATTCGTAGATCGGCATCGCAGCTACAGCCTACCGCAAACGCCACAGTTAGAAGTCGTCGCCGCCTCCCCCGATGTCGTCGCCGCCGTCGAAGTCGCTCATCACCGCCTCGGGGTCCTCGCCGGCCTCGATGCGGTCGACCATGCTGTCGAACTCCGGGCCGAGGTCCTCGCCCATTTCCTCCTTCATGTGCCGCGCCCAGCGGGCGACGGCTCTCGGGTCGCTCTCGTCGATGTCAGGCAGGCTGCCGGGGTCGTCGAAGTCGATGCTGCTGGCCCGGGGAACGGCGAACCTCGACATGAGGCGCGTCACGCGGGCGGAGCCGCAGTGTTCGCACGTCGCCCGGACGGGGGAGCTGACGCTGCGCACGAAGAGGGATGTGCGGCGGCGGCAGGCGGCGCAGCGGTACTCGTAGATGGGCATGGTGGTAGTGGATTAGCACAGGAGCCGGCGCGCAGCAACCGGGCGGCACGGCGAGGGCGCCTATGCTCCATCTAGAATCACGGCGGGCGGACGGCGTCCTCGTAGTGCGCGACGCGGCGGAGGGTGCCATCGCGATCCAGTTCGACGGCGACGACGTCGATGCGGAGCGGGTGGTCAGCGAGCTCCGGGTGTTTGTCGACATACCAGCGAGCGGCGAGCAGCACCTTCGCCGCCTTGCGCGGGCCGACGGAGCGCTCGGCCTGGCCGGGCGCGCCGCCCTTGCGGGTGCGCACTTCGACGAATACCACCTCATCGCCGTCCATGGCGACCAGATCGAGTTCCGCCTCGGCGACGCGGAAGTTGCGGTCGATGACGCGATAGCCTTTCGCCTCCAGGTGCGCGGCGGCGACGCGCTCGCCGAAGTCGCCGAGCTGCCGGCGCTCGTCAGGCAACGGCTGGGTGCGGCGGCGCGGGCAGGCCGCGCGCCTCGAGCGCGGCGCGCACCGGCGCGAACAAGCGGCGGTGGATCTCGCAGGGGCCGTGCTCGTCCAGCGCGCGCAGGTGCCGGGGGGTCGCGTAGCCGCGGTGCTGGTGGAAGCCGTACTGGGGGTATTGCGGATGGTAGGCCGCCATGATCGCGTCACGGGTCACCTTGGCGAGGATGGAGCCGGCAGCGATCGACGCGCACAGCGCGTCGCCGTGGATGATCGCGCGGTGGCGGTAATCGGGCAGTACGACGGCGTCGATGAGCAGGATGTCGGGCCGGCAGGGGAGCGCCTCGACGGCCTGGCGCATCGCGAGCTTCGTCGCGGGGAGGAGGCCGAGCGCGTCGATCTGCCCGTGGCTGGCGACGCCGACGCCCCAGGCGCACTCTTCGCGAATCGCCTGCGCCAGGCGCTCGCGGTCGGCAGCGGCGAGCAGCTTGCTGTCACGCAACTCCGACCACCACACGCGCGCCTGGCCGGGTTCGAGGATGACGGCGCCTGCGACGACGGGGCCAGCGAGCGGGCCGCGTCCGGCTTCGTCGACGCCGGCGACGGTGCGGAAGCCCTGCCGCCAGGCGGCGATCTCGGC
>Ga0153916_10004222_pt1 | contig 10832 bp, 8 predicted proteins | sample Opewatmetagenome_FD_109642 | JGI IMG/M metagenome (GOLD analysis project Ga0153916, IMG submission 109642) | Freshwater wetland microbial communities from Ohio, USA - Open water 3 Core 3 Depth 4 metaG | ecosystem: Environmental > Aquatic > Freshwater > Wetlands | place: USA: Ohio, Lake Erie, Old...
CAGAGCGCGCTGGCCTCGAAGCGGAACGCGGAGATCGCGCTGGCGCAGGCGGAGCGCGACATCAATGTCGATGTCAAGAAAGCCATTCTGGACCTCGAGGCGTCCCGCAAGTCGTACGAGGTAAGTCAGAAGGGTCTCCTCTCGGCCGGCGAGGACCGGAAGATTGCGGAGGAGCGGTACAATCTGGGGGCGGGAACGCTGCTCGACCTGCTGATCGCAAACGCCTCGTATGTGAACGCGCAGGCCAACAAAGTGAACGCCGTCTACAGCTTCCTGACATCGAAATACAATCTTGAGTTTGCGCTCGGCGAGCGCACGTACTGAGCTGTCCACCAGTTCCGCAAAGGAGTGATCGGCATGGCAAGCAACGGCAAGAAATCAAAGAAGAAGGTGATCATCTTCTCCGCTCTCGGACTTGTGATCATCGCGCTAGTTCTCATCGTGTTCCTGGGGAGCAAACGGGAGCCGGTCATCTCCGTCCAGGTGGAGCCGACCCAGAAGAGGACGATCACGCAGGTGGTGACCGCCACGGGGAAGATCCAGCCGGAAGTGCAGGTGAAGATATCTCCCGAGGTCAGCGGGGAGATCGTCACGCTTCCGGTGAAGGAAGGCCAGCGCGTGAAGAAAGGTCAGCTGCTGTTGAAGATCAAGCCGGACGTCTATGTTGCCCAGCGCGACCAGTATTCTGCCGGCTTGCTGCGTGCCAAGGCAGATCTGACGCGGTCGGAGCTGGAGTTCAAGCGCGTTGAGAGCCTCTATCGGAAGGGGATGGTCTCGGAGTCTGATTTCGTGGCGGCGCGAGCGACGTACGAATCGGCGCGGGCCACCTATGCCCAGGCCCAGGCCTCGCTGAACCAGTCGGAGGAGAATCTGCGCAAGACCACGGTCTTCTCCCCGATGGACGGCGTGGTCAGCCAGCTGAACTCGGAGCTCGGGGAGCGGGTCCTCGGCACCGCACAGTTCCAGGGGACCGAGGTCATGACCGTCGCCGATCTCTCGGCCATGGAGGGTCAGGTCGATGTCAGTGAGAACGATGTGGTCATGGTCTCCATCGGCGATACTGCCCGGATATCCATCGATGCATTTTCCAACCGGAAAGTGAACGCGGTGGTGTACGAGATTGCCAACACGGCGAAATCGAAGGGCCTGGGGACCCAGGAAGAGGTCACCAATTTCACCGTCAAGATGCGTGTGCTCGACAAGGATATCAGTCTTCGTCCGGGGATGTCGATGACGGCGGACATCGAGACAGAGACACACACGGACGTGCTCTCTGTTCCCATCCAGTCGGTGACGACCCGCATGCCGAAGGCCGAGCAGGCCGGCCCGGCGGGGGAGGGGGCTCCGCAGCAGGGGAGCGGAATGGCGGCGGCGCGGACGCGCAGCGAGAACAAGCCCAAGGAGATTGTCTTCGTCGTCGATGGGGGTGTGGTGAAAGCGGTCAACGTGAAGCGGGGCATCAGCAACGACACCCACGTGGAGATTCTTGAAGGACTGACCGATAGCGCGCAGGTGGTGTCGGGGAGTTACAAGGCCATTAATCGCGAATTGGAAGACGGTGCGAAAGTGCGCGTGGAAGAGCAGAAGAAGCAGCAGGGTGCCAAACCGGGGGCGGCGTCATGAGCAACGTCATTGAGTTGACAAACATCGTCAAGACCTATGACATGGGGGGAGCGGAGGAGGTGCATGCGCTCTGCGGTATCTCGCTCACGCTGAAGAAGAACGAGTATGTGGCGATCATGGGTCCTTCCGGCTCGGGGAAATCCACGCTGATGAACATCATCGGCTGCCTGGACACGCCGACCTCCGGCCAGTATCTGTTCAACGGCCTGAGCGTCAGCGACATGGACGACAATGAGCTCGCGAAGATCCGCAACAAGGAGATCGGGTTCGTCTTTCAGACGTTCAATCTCCTTCCGCGTTCCGATTCGCTCCACAACGTGGAACTCCCTCTCATCTACGGCGGGATATCGTCGACGGAGCGGAAGCGCAGGGCGGCGGAAGTGCTGAAGGACGTCGGTCTGGGCGACCGGGGGCATCACAAGCCGAACGAGCTTTCGGGAGGACAGCGGCAGCGCGTCGCGGTTGCCCGCGCGCTGGTCACCCGGCCCTCGATCATTCTCGCCGATGAGCCGACGGGGAACCTCGACACCAAGACCGGCGAGGAGATCATGATGCTGTTCGAGGAACTTCACCGCCAGGGAAACACGATCATTCTGGTCACGCACGAGGCCGACATCGCGGATCACGCGCAACGGGCGATCCGGCTGCGTGACGGCGTCGTCGAATCGGATGAGCCGGTGCGCAAGCGGAAAAGCTATACAGCGGCGACGGCCTGAGGAGGCGCATGTACTTCTGGACTGAACTCAAAGAGGGGCTGATCATCTCGTTCCGCGCGATACGGGCGAACAAGATGCGTTCCGTCCTGACCACCCTGGGAATCGTCATCGGCATTGTGTCGGTGACGCTCATGGCGACGGCGATCGAGGGAGTCAACCGGGCCTTCGACCAGAGCGCGGCGGCCTTCGGAACGGACGTCCTCTATGTGGATAAATGGCCCTGGGTATCGAACGAGGACTGGGCAACCATCCGGAACAGACGGAACCTTGAAGTCAGCTACGCGGCGAAGGTGGAGCGGCAGGCGACCTTCGCCGATGCGGTGGCGCCGGTGGTGGGAACCCGCAAGCGACTGGCGCAGGGGCCGAATTCCATGGAGGATGGTTTTGTCTCCGGGACCACGCACCAGTACATCAACGCCGCAGGCGTGACGCTGACCGACGGCCGGTTCTTCACGGCCGAGGAATCAAGCGGGGGGAGACCCGTGGCGGTCATCGGCGCCACCGTCGCCGAAAACCTCTTCCCCCGTGAGGACCCGCTCGGGAAAGTCCTCCGTGTCGGGGGATTTCCCTATATGGTCGTGGGGGTGTGCGAGAAACAGGGGGGCCTGTTCGGAGAGTTCACCTCCGACAGCCGTGTCTTTGTCCCACTGCTTTCATTTCAGACACACTTCGGCTCGCGGCGGAACGTCACCATCCAGGTGCGGGTGGCGGACATCAAGGAAATGGAAAACGCCAAGATCGAGATTGAAGGGGTCATGCGGAAGATCCGGGGCCTGGCTCCGGGGAAGCCGAATGATTTCAACATCAACCAGCAGGAGATTCTCACGGAGACCTTCGGAGGGATCAGCCTGGTCATCGCATCGATCGGCCTGTTCATCACCGGCCTTTCCCTCTTCGTCGGCGGGATCGGCATCATGAATATCATGTTCGTCTCGGTCACCGAGCGTACCAAAGAGATCGGCATCCGGAAGGCGATCGGGGCCAAGCGGCGGACGATCCTGATGCAGTTCCTCATCGAGGCCGCGGCGCTCTGCCTGATCGGCGGACTGATCGGCCTGGCAATCGCCTTCCCCGTGAGCCTGATCGTCGATCAGTTTCTCCCCACGGCCATGCCGCTCTCGGTGGTGGGGATCGCCATTCTGATTTCCCTCGCGGTCGGTGTGATCTCCGGCTTCATGCCTGCATACCGTGCTGCCCGGATGGATCCTGTGGAGGCGCTCCGCTATGAGTAAGTTCGTTCTCGAGCTCGCCGGTCTCCGCGAAAGCCTCGTGATGGCGTTTGCCGCTATCCGGTCGAGCAAACTTCGCTCGATCCTCACACTCCTCGGAGTGGTCGTCGGCGTCTTTTCCATCATTTCGGTGATGACCGCAGTGGGGGTGCTCCGGAACAGCATCGAAGAGGGGCTGACCCAGCTCGGTGCCAACACATTCCAGATCCAGCGGTTCGGAGGTGGGTTCAATACCTCCCCCGCAGAGCACCGGAGAATGCACAATCGGAAACACATTACGTACGAACAGGCGCTGGCGGTCCAGGAAAAGGCGCAACTGGCACAGGCGGTGGGGATAGAGGACTGGAAGTTCGGCCGGATCGTCCACTGGGAAGGAGAAAAGACCAACCCGAACGTGCAGGTGGCCGGCGAGAACCTGGAAGGCATTGTGACGAACGACTGGACGGTGGGGGAAGGGCGGAGCATCAGTCAGCAGGATTTCGATCTGGCCCGTCCGGTGGCGGTTGTCGGCATCTCCGTCCGGGAGAAGCTCTTCCCGCCAAGCATCAGTCCCGTGGGTCAGACCATCCGGGTGGACGGCACGATCTATCAGGTCGTCGGGGTCTTTGAGAAGAAGGGATCGGCGCTGGGAGGAAACCAGGACAACTTCATCGTCATCCCGCTGTCGACGTACTTCGTGAAGTACGGCAAGGACAACGCCGATGTCCATATCATGGTCAAAGCGCTCAACCGGCAGGTTCTGGACGACGCCATCGACGAATCGCGCATGATTCTCCGGACAGCACGGAATGTTCCCCCGGGGGACGAGGATGACTTCTATTATTTCTCCAACGAGTCTCTGATCAATCAGTTCAACGATTTCACGCTCTATCTTCGTCTCGGTGTTCTCGTCGTCAGCTCCATCGCCCTGATCGCAGCCGGGGTGGGGATCATGAACATCATGCTGGTTTCCGTGACGGAGCGGACTCGCGAGATCGGGATCCGGAAGGCGATCGGTGCGAACCGGCGTGCCATTCTGGCACAGTTCATCATCGAGGCGATCATCCTCTGCGAGATCGGCGGCGTCCTCGGTGTGGTCTTCGGAATTTTTGGCGGCAACGTCGTCGGGATTCTTCTCGAGGTACCGGCGATCATCCCATGGGAGTGGGTGGCCATCGGTCTGGGGGTCTGCTCGCTGGTCGGCCTGCTTTTCGGCGTCTATCCCGCGTGGAAGGCCGCGACGCTCGATCCGATCGAGGCGCTCCGCTACGAATAGAATTCCTCGCGCCGGGCGCCCCTCCTGAGGGGCGCCCGGGGTGTTGTTCCCCCCTGGCTTCCGTCCGTTTCTCTCCCCGCGTTCTTTTTGCATATCCCCGTTGATTCGTGTACCTTGAACACATGCTGAAGACCCTTCTGTACGAGTGGAGCACGGTGCGCGAAAGTTCCGCAATGGCGCTCAGCGCCATCCGTGCAAGCAAGCTCCGGTCCATCCTGACGCTACTCGGGATCGTCGTCGGCGTCTTCTCGATTGTCTCTGTCATGACGGCCGTCGGGGCATTGAAAGGAACCATCGAGTCCGCGATGTCGCAGCTGGGCGCCAACACGTTTGTCGTACAGAAGTTCTCCCCTTCCTTCAACTCCACTCCCGAAGAACGGCGGAAGATGTGGAACCGCAGGAACATCACGCTTGCCCAGGCAAACTTCGTGAGAGAACGCACTACCATGGCGGACGCCGTTGGCATTTCCGTCGGGCGGTGGGGAAGGACGGTGGTCTGGCGCGGAAGGCGGACGAACCCGAACGTCCAGCTGGCCGGGATCACTTCGGAAATCCTGATCACCAATGAGCTGACGGTGGAGACGGGGCGCCCGATCACCGCCGACGATGTGCAGCTGGGCCGCGATGTGATCATTCTCGGCGCCGCGGTCGTCGAAAAGATCTTCCCCCCCAGTCAGGACCCGGTTGGCCAGTCGGTCCGTATCGACAGCAGGGTATACCAGGTGATCGGAGTTTTTCAGAAGAAGGGGAGCCTTCTGGGGAATGACCAGGACAATTATGCCGTCGTCCCGCTCACGTCGTTCTTTCACGCGTACGGAAAGGAGCGGTTCAGCCTGAGCCTGGCGGTCAAGGCGCGGAGCAAAGAGGTCCTGGACGATGCGATCGAACAGACGCGATCAGTGCTCCGTCTTGCGCGGAAGGTGGATCCCGGTGTTGAGGACGATTTCGGGATTTTCACCAACGACTCTCTCATCAAGCAGTTCAACGATTTCACGTTCTATGTCCGGTTGGGGGTCCTGGTCGTCAGTTCGATCGCTCTTCTCGCGGCGGGTGTGGGGATTATGAATATCATGCTGGTGTCGGTGACGGAGCGGACGCGTGAAATCGGCATCCGGAAGGCGATCGGTGCGCGCAGACAGGACATCCTAACGCAGTTCATGGTCGAGGCGATCATTCTGAGCGAGATGGGGGGCGTGATGGGGATCGTGCTGGGGATCGCCGGCGGCAATATCGTCGGCATGATCGCCGATGCGGAGACAGTCATTCCCTGGGACTGGGTTGTGATCGGTATGGTGGTCTGTTCCCTGGTCGGGATCGTCTTCGGGGTGTACCCGGCCTGGAAGGCTTCCACACTCGATCCGATTGAGGCGTTGCGGTACGAATGAGCGCTCCCTTCTTCACGGGTGTCGTGCGGAGGCGTGTCGCCGTCGCCGCACTTCTCTTTCTGCTTGGTGCCAGCGACGCCCCGGCGCAGCGCAAGACGGACAGTCCGGTTTTCCGTTCCTACAAGCCCCCCGAGGAGCTTCCCCTTCTCCGGCAATCCGATCCCACCTACCAGAGCTGGCAGGCCTTCCAGGCGATGCGGAAGGCAAATGCCGGTGATGCCCTGGCCCAGCAGGAGATTGCCCTTCGCTATTTCACAGGAGCCGGCGTAGAGGCCGATACGGTCAAGGCTGCCTTCTGGATGGCGAAGGCGGCCGGGCAGAATCTTTCACAGGCCAGGTTCAATCTCGCCCTCTTTTATTACAACGGCTGGGGAGTCTCGTGGGATCCCTTTGCGTCGTACCGCCAGTTCCTGGCCTGTGCCCAGCAGGGAATGGCCGAGGCGCAGTACGCCGTGGGGATCTTCTGCATCGAGAACCTTCTGATGCCCGAGGACTGGGAGGCGGGGTACGCGTGGATCAGGCGGGCGGCGGACGCGAACTATCGCCCCGCGGTGGATGTCGTGAAGTCGTTTGAGCAAAACCTTGTCGCACGGCGTGCAGACACGATCGCGGCGGCGCCGGTTGTTCCGCCGGTCATGCCGCTCTTTGCTGCCGACACCGGCTCGGCAATCTCACGGGAGGCGGCGCTGCGGGAGGCGCTTCTGCGGGCCGATCCCGATACCCGCAGGGCTCTCGGTATGGCCCGGATGGTGGAGGAGGGGGTGCGGGCGGACTCGCTGGACATCGCCTCGGTCACCGCCGCTGCAGAGGCGGGATCGCCGGAGGCGTTGACCCTTCTCGGGAAGCGGGCGGAGGAAGGACTCGGCGGTGACCGTGATCTGATTCAGGCGTCGGTCTATTATCTGCGGGGAGTGCGGATGGAATCCTCCCGCGCCGGCCAACTCCTCTGGGCATTGGGGCAGGGAGGAGAGCTCGCCGCACAGGTGAAGGTGCGCGCAGAGGGAGGAGATCCCCGCGCGCTGTACGCGTGGGCGGGTCTCCTTTCCTTCGGCCTGGAAGTCCCTCTCCTTCAGGCAAAAGCCTACATCACGAGGCCGCAGGCTGTGGCGTTTCTCCGGAAGTCGGCGGAGATGGGGTACATCCCCGCGCTCATCGAGCTGGGGCTCTGGTATTACAGCGGCCGGTGGGTTCCGCAGGATGTGGGCCGCGCACTTGCCCTCTGGCAGGAGGCGGAGCGGCGCGGGAGTACTGAAGCGACGCTGCGGCTGGCGGTGACGACCGTCCGTCAGAGCACACGGCCGGAGGAACTGGCAGCGGCGCTTGCGACGCTTCAGCGAGCCTCGGAGCAGGGGGCCATTCTCGCCGACATCGCCCTCGGGTACTGCTACGAGAAAGGGATCCAGCTTCCCCGATCGCCGCAGGATGCTGCGCGGCTGTATCGTGCTGCCTGGCGGCGCGGGAGCCTTGAGGCCTATCGATCCCTCCGCCGCCTGTACGATGCCCTTCGCCCCCCCGACGCGGAATTCCGGATGCAGGATTGACAGGAAACGCTGCCCGCGGGGGGGGCTCAGGCCTTCATCCTCTTTCCCTTCTCCTCGTACGTGAAAATCCAGCCGCAGATCTTCCCCGGGTCGATCACTGAAAGGTTCTCCCAGTAGTCACGATTATGCATGAGGCGGGAGCTGGTCTCGCCGTCGGGGATTCCTTCCACTGCGCTGGTGATGTGGATGAAGCGCGCCCTCCAGAGTCTCATGTTTTTCTCGCGAAGGTCAACCCATCCGTCGTGCGCCCACCGGTCGATTGCGTGGGGGGTCACCGGCAGCTTCGCTTCGCCGCGGGACGGAGGAATCTTGATTATCGACCCGCGCACAATCGACTTCCCGTCGGGAAGAAGGATGGGGATGCCGATGGAGATGATCTGGGAGCGGAGAAGGTCGTCGCTCCGGAGAAGGTCGAGCATGCGCTGGCTCAGAATCCGCGGGTCGGTTCGCGTGACCGTGCGGGGGTCGCCGAAACAGAGTTTGAGCAGGTAGGCCTCGTACAGGAGTTTCGACAGTCGCGGAGGGCCGAGCATCTCGAAGGCGACCGAGTCCACGCCGTGCTCCTGTTCGAGTTTCTTCATCTGTTTCAGCGCGCTGCTGAACATATAGCCTGCTCTGTACGTCGGAGCGAGCGTGGCGTTGTCGAGCGCGTTAATAATGTCGTGGCCCGTGTTCCCCGCCTTGACTTCGAACACAACATTCTCGGCGATCTCCTCGGGCGTGACGAACTCCATCTGGCCGGGAGTTGAGATGGCTTCGAACTCTCCACGGGAAAAGAGCCCGTTCTCGCCCGTGTCGATGAAGACAGACCGGAGGGTCTCTCCTGTAGGACGGGCGGCGCGGGGCATCGAGAGGGTGAGTGTTCTGGAGAGTGTGACCGCATCTTCGATCCGGCAATCCTCCAGCTGAATCGGCTTCCCGCGTTTTGCGATCTCTCCGTAGCCGATCCCCTTCCAGGCAATGGCCGCGGTCGGCTTGATTTCCTTGGTGATGGCACCGTCGGGCGTCCGGCCCATGAGAAAGAGGAGAAGCGTGTGGGCGCCGGCGACGGCTGACTTGGACAGGAGGACACGGGAGGGCCGTTCTTCGCTGTGGGTGTAGGGGATGTTCAGGCCCATTCCCCCTGTTCCGCTGGTGCCAATCTTCACGTAAATCTTCGTCCCGGCGTCCTGCATCGAACGGTACATGATTTGCACGTGCCGGATCAGTTGCGGGACATAGAGGGTGCAGAGCAGCCGCTCGGTGGTCTCGAGCAGGTGCTGGAGATTCCTCGTGCTGCCGCGCCGCCTTGTCCGCGTCACGGCGCCCAGGACGGCCTGTGAGCTCTGGAAGATATCCTGATATGCAATGGCGGTGGCGGAGTTCACACAGTCGACGACGACATCTGGGCGGTAGTGCTGGATCAGCCGGTAGAGGGCCGATCGTTTCAGCACCGCTCCGGTCAAGTCCTCGAGGATGTCCTCAATGATCATGGCCCGGAAGCGCCGGTTTCCCAGGGTCTTTTCCCGTGGCGTGTCCTTGAGCTGTTCACGGACGAAGATATTTCCCCACCAGGGAACGAAGAAGTTCTTTCCGGCGTGCGGGAATTCCGAGCGGAGCGCCGTCACGGCTTGCTCCGCCTCCCCCTTTGTCAGGGAGGTGATGATCATCCTCTTCGGATTCTCTTCCATGAATTTCCGGCAGACGGCGGAACCTACAAGTCCCCATCCCCCGATCACCAGTATGGTCTTGCCCTGAACGTCCATTGCAGTCTCACTTCGCAGCGAGTGTTGCGCGATACACTCTGTCGGCCCAGCCGAGGTTCAGCGAGAGCCCCTTCTTTGATTTCGCAAACCAGATCCGGAACGGATCGACGGCGGCTCCCGACCGTCTTTCCACTTCCATGGGGATCCTGCAGGCGTCCATGCTCGAGTCGTACGCCGGGAAGCCTGCCGGCTTCCTGCTGACAATGAGCGTGAAGGAGGTGGCGGTTGGGAGTGAGTAGATCGTATAGCTGCCGGCCGGGATGACACATTTCCCTATCCGCAGTGCCACCTGGGTGGTAAGGGTGGTCGTGAGGTTGGCTCCCGTTCTCCAGATGGAGTCGAACGGGACCACCACTCCCCAGATGGACCGGCCGCGGATGAACGGGCGGCTGTATTTGATCTTCACCGTCTTCCCCTTGACCTTTGTCTCGACGGAATCCAGCGGGCTGATGGGGCGGATCCTGTCGTTGCGTTCGAAGGAGATGGGCACCGACGTGTTTTCCCAGAGGAGTCTCAGGACCCCTCCCTGTTTCCCCGATGCCTGCAGGGCGACGGTGAACGTGTCGACGGGGGAGGGGAGGGTCTCGGCGCGGGCGATGAAGCGTGCGAGATCCTGTCTCTCATCATAGTTGGTGCCCCACTGTCCGGTCTGCTTGTTGAGGATGATCGTCCACCGATCGGGGGTGGGGACGGTCCAGAGCGTATAGGTGCCGCGGGGGACCGGCACGCCGCCCATCACCATGTCGAAGGATGTCCGCAGGTGGGTGGCGAGGTTTGCGCCGGTTCGCCAGACCTTGTCCCAGGGGACGAGCGCACCCATGATCTTCCGTCCCCGCATGGAGGGGCGGCTATAGTTGACGCTGATGGTATTGGTGTCGAGTGTCAGGGTGACCGAGTCGCGCGGGCTGAGCACGGGTCGTTGTTGCGCGTGCACTGCCGGGGCGATCCAGGCGAGGAGAAGGAGCACGGGGGCACAGCGGCGTATCTGCATTGAACCCTCCACGGTGTGGACAAGTGACAGGGCGGCCGGGGTGGGAACCCCGGCCGCTGAATGATGGTCAGATCTTTTCGACGACGACGGCGGTGCCGTAGGCAAGGACTTCCGTGACGCCGGACATTACCTCATTGGCATCATACCGCATGCCGACGATGCCGTTCGCGCCCCGTTCCTGCGCATGCTGCATCATGGTCACGAAAGCCTCCTGGCGGGTGCGTTCGCAGAGTTCCTGCAGGAGGGAGATATTCCCGCCGAAGATCGTCTGGATCCCCGCACCGATGTTCCCGATGATGGAGCGTGAGCGTACTGTGATGCCCCGGACGACGCCCAGATCTTTGACG
>Ga0153916_10004223_pt1 | contig 10832 bp, 10 predicted proteins | sample Opewatmetagenome_FD_109642 | JGI IMG/M metagenome (GOLD analysis project Ga0153916, IMG submission 109642) | Freshwater wetland microbial communities from Ohio, USA - Open water 3 Core 3 Depth 4 metaG | ecosystem: Environmental > Aquatic > Freshwater > Wetlands | place: USA: Ohio, Lake Erie...
GCTGTGGCGATCTGCCCTTGGGACGGCTGGTCAACCACCTCACCTTAGGCGGAAAAGAAGAAGAAGAATATGCTATTGCGACGCGTCCTTCGACGGAGCTTGGAAAGCCCGCTGATGAAGCCGTCAGCGTGCTGGGATTGAAGGGATTGCTAACAACCATGACGCGATGTTGCAATCCAGCGCCTGGCGATGATATCGTTGGCTACATCACTCGCGGGCGAGGCGCCACCATCCACCGGCAGGATTGCCCGAATATACTGCGAATTCACGACCGTGAGCGATTGGTACGCGTCTCTTGGGGAGAGATCAAGCGTACTTACCCGGTGCCGGTAAGGGTCAAAGCTTACGACCGTAACGGCCTGATGAAAGACATTGCCACCTTGATCTCGGATGAGGGGGTTAATATGACAGGTATCAATGTAGACGTTAATCGCAATCTCGCTGTCCTCGATCTTACTCTTGAAGTACCGGATATTGCCAAGTTAAGCAGAGTGCTAGATCGTCTGGAAAACTTGCCAAACGTGATGGAAGCTAGCCGAGTCCGGCCGGGGTAAAAACCCCCTGTTTTGAGTTTAAGCGGTGGTATAATTCAGCGCCGCGCCCATTCGAACGAATGAGGGCAAATAGATACTCCGTTGGATGGCTAGATGAGTGCATTGCTGAGCGTTCTCGAAGCACAGCAGAGATTACTTTCGGTATTCAAACCCCTGGAAGTTGAAAGTGTTCCCCTAACTCAGGCTGTGGGCAGGGTGCTGGCTGGGAGTGTTCAAGCTGCCCAGGATATCCCCTCGTTCGATAATGCCAGCATGGATGGCTTTGCTGTACGCGTGGCCGACGTGAGCGGGTCTACCCAAGGACAGGCTGCCGAATTAGTTGTGGTAGCTGATATCCCTGCGGGCAAGTATGAAAACATCTTCGTTGGACGGGGACAAGCAGCCAGGATAATGACGGGCGCCCCACTGCCAGCCGGCGCGGAAGCGGTAGTTCCAGTTGAGGATACCGATTTCAATGACCGTCAACCTGGCATCGCTGCGCCCCAATCAGTAAGAATTTTTCGGCCCGTCAGGGCAGGTGAAAATGTAAGACCCCGCGGTCAGGATGTCCGCGCGGGGGAGATCGTAATGCAGTCAGGAAATCGATTGAGACCACAAGATATCGGCTTCCTGGCTATGCTGGGTGTGCCCCAGGTCATCGTCCATTGCCTGCCCAAAGTGGCTATTTTTTCGACGGGTGATGAGCTGGTTCCGCTGGATCGTGAGCTTACTCCGGGAAAGATCCATGATTCTAACTCTTACACCTTGACCGCTCTTATTGAAAAGTATGGTGGACAACCGTACAACCTTGGAATCGTCCTAGACAGCCTGGACGCGGTTAAATCTTGTCTTGATTTGGCCGTTTCGCAAGAGGTCAACCTGATTATCTCTTCTGCCGGGGTTAGTGTGGGTGCTTTTGATTTCGTCCGACATGTGGTCGAAGAAAGAGGTCGGCTGGAATTCTGGCGCGTAAATATGCGACCTGGGAAGCCCCTGGCTTTTGGCAGTTATCAGGGAATTCCATTCATTGGCTTGCCGGGCAACCCCGTCTCGGCCTACATCGGATTTGAGGTTTTCGTGCGGCTGGCCATCTTGAAAATGTCTGGCGCCAGCAATCTGGTGCGACCTGTACAAAGGATGAAAATTCTTGATGAAATAGAATCGGATGGACGGGAAAGCTACTTGCGTGCGGTTGCCGCGCACCAGGATGGAAAGTGGACTGCCCACTTAACTGGCCACCAAGGATCCGGAAATTTACGATCATTGGTACAGGCGAATGCTTTGCTTTTAGTGCCTTCTGGGGTAAAATCACTGCCGATTGGCTCCGAGGTAAATGCCTGGGTCCTGGAAGATATTTGAAAGGTTATCATAAGCAATTTATGTTAGACGACGCCAAACTACGTATCATCTCATGGATTTCCACTGGAATCGGATCGCTGGATGCGCTTTACCTGAGTTGGGTAAAGATCGCCCACAGCCAGGTTTACTGTGGTACATCTGGCCAATGCGAAACGGTAAACAACAGTCCTTATTCTGTGATTGGGGGAGTGCCGATCGCTTTTTTGGGCTTGGGTGCCTACCTGGTTGTACTGGCTTTGCTCTACCTTGAGAACCGCAGTGGATTCTGGCAGGAGAACGTATCTCTCTTGGTTTTTGGGGTCAGCCTGGTGGGGGTCATCTTTTCTGCCTACCTGACCTATCTTGAGATCTGGGTTATCCATGCGATCTGTCCCTACTGTGTTGTCTCTGCGATTTGCATGCTCGTGTTGTTTTTGACTTCGATACTCCGTCTGCGGCAAGACCAGACTGTTATAAAACCTATTCGTAGTAGAGGAGGTTGAAATGCCCCGCATTCGCTGTCATTATTTGGATTGTGTTTTATTGGACGACGGATATTGTGGCGCTGCCGCGATTGAGCTTGACCCAGATATGGGTTGCATGACCTATAAGCGTTCCGACGATCTAGAGGTTGAAGACGAATGGGATGAGGAAGAGGAAGAGGACATCGAAGAATGGGAAGATATGGAGCTCGACGAGGAGGATGATGAGCTCTGGATCGATGATGAAGAATTCTGATTAATGATCTCGGGAATTATGAGGCTTCCTGAAGATATGCCTGTTGAAGAGATTTTTGCGGTTCCGCCATGTGTTCAAGTAGAGCCTTCCAATGAGGAAGGCTCGTTTAATTAATTCAATCATGATCGAGTCTGTCGTTTTTGGAAATGTAACGTTGGATATTATTTGTAAGACCGTGGACGATGTCCCTCGCCATGAGTCATTGACGTTCGATCAGGTTGTCATCACTCCTGGCGGCTGTGGGTCGAACGTTGCTATTGGATTGAGTGCATTAGGGGTGCAAACGGCACTGGTTGCCTGCATCGGTTCGGATGAGTCTTCTGGTTTTGTACGTCATTTTTGGGAGCGTTTTAACCTGGACCAGCGCTTTATAAGCGTTATTGAAGGCCGTCCGACTGGGACGAGCATCGGTTTGGTAGACAGTGATGCACAGCCGCGTTTCATCCACACCCCAGGCGCAAACGCATCCCTGACAGTTGATGCCATCGATTTGCTCGCACTATCAGTTGAAGGGGCACGAGCCTTGCACATTGCTGGGTTTTTCGTTTTACCCGGGATTTTAGATGGTCGATTGCCTGAAACACTGGCGAGAGCGCAACAATTGGGTATGCTGACCTCTCTGGATGTTGTGCGTTCCAAGCGGATGGAAAACCCAACTCCCTTGTGGCCATGCTTGCCCTATCTGGACATCTTCCTGTGTAACGCACACGAAGCCTGGCGGCTGACCGGCGAAGAGAACCCTGTAGAAGCGAGTCGCGCGATCCGTAACCGAGGTACCCGGAATGTGATCGTCAAGTTGGGTAAAGAAGGCTGCTGGTTGGAAAGCGCTGACTTCAGCGGGCAAATTGAAGGTCTGCGGGTCGAAATAGTCGATACAACTGGAGCAGGAGACGCCTTTGCCGCTGGTTTGATCCATGCATTGCTCCGCGGGCAGGCGTTGCCAGAGGCTTGCCGGGCTGGAAATGCTGCTGGAGCGCGTATGGTACAGAGGATTGGTGCGGTCGGGGGATGGGATTAAGGTCGAGCCGTGACTGCCATATTCCCCAAGGCAGACCAGGAATCTAGAAACTGGTTGACAGTTCGCGTGTAAATCGTATCCCCGTTTAAGAAGTAAACGGAGCTTGAGGTATAGCCGGTGACAATGACGGTGTGTTCGTAGCGTGCCACGATGGTGTGTAAGCCATCCGAAGGTGTGTAATAGACCGGTATACCGTTATAAACCGAGCCGATAATCCAGACGATAACCGGCCTGTTGGCTGCAATCTCAGCGCGCAGCCCATCCCAGCTCAGCGGGCGGTGGGCGTAAGCCTCCAGCCCAAAATCCCGCAGCAGTTCGGCGATTGGTTCTGCGTGGATACCATAGGCGTTGGGGGGGATTTGACCCCAGGCGCCGTACACGCTGCCGACAAAACCTTTGTCCGGATTGTCTGAATGGGGTAATAGATGAAGAAAATTCAGCTCATCGATCGAGTGGCCAAAATATTTTGCCCAATCTACGGCTGAGCGAGATTCACAATCAAGCGGCAAGGATTGGTTCCTGCCTGTGACGCCGCTGATCACCGCTGATGATGGGAGATTGGGCGGTGGCGGAGTGGGTTTTGGGGGTTCGGGGTTCTCGCTGATCATTGAGACCAGGCACCACGCATTTAGACTGCCTGTCGCAGAAGGGGAGAGGTCAGACACTTTAAGCGTCCAGCGACCGCTAATGCTGGCACTATCGAACCGGCTTAGCGGCTGATTTGGGATATAGATGCCCGAAATAGCGGCTGGACTGGATGCGCACTTGTTTTCCACGGCTGAAGAGATCTCATCATCTAGAATGGCTTTTATGTGATCATTGCTACAACCTAAATTAGTTGCTGGCCTTCCCGGGCGATGTACAAGTACCACAGTCGCGTCAGATTCGACGTGAGTTAAGTCAACATTCAAATCTCCGACCCAGGTATGGTTGATATCTAGTAAAACGTCGATATCTACAATCTGTCTTGGGTCGCTGATGACGATCGAATCGCTAACGCCGGATGCGTTATTATCAGGGATGCCCTTCGGCGAGGAGAATGAATCACAGAAAAGAGCCTTGATGGGCTGTACAAAAGGGGGTGGGGTAGGCTGGATGTTAAATAGAATAACAGGCAAATAGAGTGTCACCGAGGTCTCTGCCATCTGACTAGGCGGAGGAGTAGTTTCAGCTGAGGCAGGGGTTGGCGAGGGTGTTTCGGTCGGTATAGGGGTGGATGGTGTTTGAGTAGGCGTTACTGAAGCCGTTATAGAGATCGGCGGTGTGGTAGTTGGTGTGGGCGACGCTGTGGGTAGCTGTGTGATTGTGTAGGTCGCGGTTGGTATTGTAGTCTCTCTAGCCGTGGGCGTAGCCGATGATAGAGGGAGTTCCGAGGCTATGGGGATTTCTGCTGCAGTTGAGGTGGCCAAGGTGGTGGTCATCGCGGTTATGTCCGAGACCACTTCGATCTGAGTTGGCCCATTAATTGCAGCAGCGACTGGCTCCAGGCTGGTTATAATCAGGGTAAATAATGCCGAGGCCGCGATAAAGCAAGTTATCGTCCAGTATGCGATGAAGCCAGGTCGGTGCATGGGTGGAGCCACTTTGAGGCTGGTGTAATCTTACCATAAATGATTTATGATACATTTGAGGGCACGGAACTTGTAACGAGTGGAGAAGATGATTATGAAGATCTTGAAGGAGCTAGATATGCTAAAGAGTGCAGCCGGTTGTTTGATGATTGCTTTCCTCATCCTGTCTGCGTGCTCTCCACTGACCCCAAACCGCCCCGGCGAACCAATAGAGCCAACACAAACCTTGTCTGTCCCCTCCGAGACACCTTTTCCGATTCCGGATACTCCGCCAAATACGGTGACTCCTGCACCAACAGAGACCTCGATCGAGACCGAGGAGTCGAAAGTTGACGACTCTGTGAAATCGTCCCAACCCGAAGGAGTTCAGGTCATAACAACGACCACCACGACGCGCTACTTCCTCCAGATTGGGTCTCCAGTAGCTATGGCAAATTTTATCGCACCGGAGGCAGGCTGCAACTGGCTGGGTGTAGGTGGGCAGGCTTTTGATATCCATGGAAATCCGGTGACCAACCTGGTGGTTGAGGTGGGCGGGACATTAGAAGGGAGGGAAGTCTTCCATCTGGCTTTAACGGGCAACTCACCCAATTTGGGTATTGGCGGTTTTGCCATCAACCTGGCCAACCATGCCGTTGCCTCAAGCGGAACATTATGGATATTATTGTACGATCTTACCGGTGAGCCTTTGACATCAAAGATCGGCTTTAGTACGTATGCAGACTGCACGAAAAACTTTATACTGGTCAATTTTGTTGAGAGGAATGCCGACTTTGTTGACAGGGTTAAGCTGCCGTTGATCTTGAAGTAGACGACCTGATTGGTTCGAAAGGTAGGTTTGTCAAAAGGGTTCTCTAATGGCGAATGTGCCGGGAGCCCTTTTTTATTAGGCATCTTGGAGTTGGGATATAATGCCTGTGCGTCATCATCGGCCATTGAGGTTGATATGCAGCTTCTTCGAGTTGAGAGCGGTAAATGGGTACGGATCGTTGGTATCGGTGGGGGTAAAGGGTTGGAATATAAATTACGCCAATTGGGACTTTTGCCGGGGGATTGTACTCGCGTACTGCGGCAGGCGCCGTTAGGTGGGCCTCTTCTGGTTGAAGTGGGTGGGCGCACAATTGCTGTAGGCCGTCGGATCGCGGAGCAGATCGAGGTGGAGGATGTTGAATGCGTTTCGCTCTGATCGGTCAGCCGAATTGTGGTAAGAGTACCCTTTTTAATCAGGTGGCGGGATATAAAGCAGAGACGGGTAACTTCTCGGGGACGACGGTCACGTTTATCGAAAGCAAAGTGCGCGTAGCCGGAGAGATCATAGAACTGGTCGATTTGCCGGGGACCTATACGCTGGCCGGCACGAACCCTGCTGAGCGCGAGACGCTGCGTTACCTGGCTTCCCATCAGGTGGATGTGATCATCAATGTCGTCGACGCGACCCATCTGACCCAAGGACTGGGACTAACGCTTGAATTGGTCGAATTGCAGCGCCCATTAGTAATAGCACTCAACATGCTGGATGACGCGTCACGATTAGGGATGAAGATCGATTTGGAAAAACTGGGAACCATATTTTCAGCCCCAGTACTGCCACTGGTGGCCAGTAAAGGCAGGGGGGTTAGGAATTTATTTATATCGGCATTGCAGATGGGTAAATCGCACAAAATCCCAATTCGACCGCGCTACAGCCTGGATGTCGAAGAAGCAGTCCAATCATTGGTGTCTATCGTTGTCAGCCTGAATGGAAAAGATGCGTCGCTGGCACCAGAGTTGGTGGCAATTAAGCTCTTGGAAGGTGATGAGACATTGCCCACCTCCTTGGATCAGGGATCGACCCAACTAGCTGCCCTCCTATCAACCATACAACAAAAGCTGGAGGACGGGCGCGGTCAGCGGTCAGAGTGGGTCATCAGCTCAGAACGGCATGGGATGGCTGCCAACCTGGCTCGTCAGGTCATGGAGCAAGGTGAAAGGCGCGTGAACTGGCGAGATCGGTTGGATGACGTCCTGCTCCATCCTTTATGGGGTTATCTTTTTCTCATCGCTATTTTATTACTCTTCTTTGAGACGATCTATGGATTGGGTAGCGCGCTTGAAGCCCCGCTGTTACGTTTCTTTAGCATACTTGAACTGCAATTGGTTCAATTCGTGGGATCGGGATCGCTGGTGTCGGAGGTGCTAACCGGTATCCTACAAGGGATCGCGGGTGGGGTGGCGATTGTCCTTCCCTATCTGCTGCCCTTCTTGTTGGGCCTTGGTTTCCTGGAGGATGTGGGTTACCTCCCACGGGTGGCCTTTCTCATGGATGCATTGATGCATCGCATGGGGCTGCACGGCAAGGCAGTGGTCCCTTTCATCCTGGGATATGGCTGCAACGTGCCGGCAGTGATGTCCACACGCATGCTGGAGGAGCGCCGCGACCGTTTCCTGGCAGCGGCGCTAGCCACTTTGGTCCCATGCGCTGCACGTTTGGCGGTTGTATTCGGTTTAGTGGCATTTTATCTCGGTCCTCGGCTGGCATTGGGTATCTACCTTTTCAATCTTTTTATCATTGCTCTGACGGGGCGCATCATCTCTCGACTTTTGCCGGAGGACTCGCCCGGGTTAATCCTGGAAATACCGGTATACAGGCTGCCCACGCTCAAGAACATTACCTACAAAGCCTGGTTTCGCGCCCGCGAATTTATTGTAGAAGCCTGGCCGATCCTTGTCATGGGCAGTGTTGTGCTGGCGTTGTTGAATTATTTCCGGATTTCCCTGTTCTTCAATATATTGATCAGACCCGTCACATGGTCTTTGGGTTTGCCGGAGCAGGTTGGAGTGCCGCTATTCTTCGGCATACTGAGGAAAGAGCTTTCATTAATAATGCTTCGCCAGGCTTTGGGTGCGAGTGATTTCTCGACAGTATTAACGCCCGTTCAGATGATGACTTTTACTGTGTTCGTGGTATTTTACGTCCCCTGCCTGGCGACTTTGGCGGTGTTGAAGAGAGAATTAGGCTGGCGAGACATGCTGTCGATCGCTTCATTAACCGTTTTGATCGCTCTGTTGGCGGCTTTGGTGGCGCGTGTTATTGGCCTGCTGGTTACTTCGGTTTAAGCGAAGCTGAAAATACCCATGCCAAAGTTGGATCATTTTGATTTCCTCGCACCATTTTATGCACGTGCTTTACCGAAGCGCCGTGAGGAGCGTCTCGTGAAACTGGCCGCCTTGCCGGTGGAAGGTATTTTGCTGGATGCAGGCGGGGGCACCGGGCGTATCGCCCAGACGCTGTGCGAGTATGTTTCTCAGGTCGTGATTGCAGACCTTTCGATAGGAATGTTAACACAGGCTAAAAATGAGCAGAGTCTACGTCTGGTGTGTACCTACAGCGAGCGGTTACCATTCCCTGCAGATCAATTCGAGCGGATCATCATGGTCGATGTGCTGCACCATGTGGTTAACCAGGTTCAAACCGCTGCAGACCTGTACCGGGTGCTCAAGCCCGGTGGTCTTTTAGTGATCGAGGAACCGGATATCGAACACTTTGCTGTAAAGTTGATCGCTCTGTTGGAGAAGCTGGTGTTGATGCGTAGCCATTTTTTGCCGGCTGATCGAATTGCTCAATTATTCTATCCTACCGGCGCTCGTCTACACGTGGTCAAAGATGAGTATACTGTCTGGGTGGTCATCGAAAAAAAACTTCAATAGAGAAATGGTTCTCTTTTCCGACCTTAGCCTGGTTTTATGCGGATATCTCTGTGGTTCGCTACCCTTCGCGATCTGGGTAACGCGCTGGCGAAAAGGGATTGATATCCGCCAGGCAGGCTCGCACCATGCCACGGCGACTAACACCCTGCGCCAGGCGGGTTTGGGGGCGGGAATCTTGGTGGTCTTGTTGGATATCACGAAAGGCTTCCTGCCGGTTTACTTGGCTCGAATGGTTGGGAATCACCCTTGGGTGGTTCCCTTAACCGCGGCTTTGGCAGTTTTAGGCCATTGTTGGCCCCTTTTTGCAGGCTTCCGAGGGGGTATGGGTCTGGCGGCATCTGGAGGGGCGATACTGGCGGTGAATCCGTTGGCGTTTTTGGTTGGGGCAGGGATATTAATCGCCCTGGTGTTGATCACCCACCATAGCGCTCGAGCCAGTGTGCTGGCAGGATTGCTCATCCCCTGGATAAATTGGGTGTTCGGAATGCGCGGGGTGGTCTTCTGGGTGGCGCTGGCGGTGGGTCTGGTCGTCGCTGTGCGGTTCCTGGGCGACTGGAATAGACAATACCGCGAGTTATGGTTGGATAGGATAGATTAACAGATTCTCGGCAGCATCTCGCCTGCCAATACATCACCGATGCGAGTGCTGCCTCTCGTAGTCTTCATGAGCACCCGGCCGATGGGAGCTGGCTTTACTTCGCCGATGATGACAGACTGCGGAGCGATCGAACCTTGCACTTGTTTCGCAGCGCTATGGATTCGCGGCCAATAATAGCGGCAAATATTGGCGTCGGAATGGCCCATCGAAAACGGCGAGAGTCAGCGAGATGGTCTGAGGCGAGCCAGCCGTCCCACTCGGGGCAGTCACGGTCACCGTTACGGTGCCAGTGTGAAGGGTATTCGTCTCTGTGTAAGTCCCCTGCGGTGTAATCGTGAAGGATTCGGGTGTTACCCCGGCATCTGGGGTGAGATCGAACCAATCGCCGGCAGGGATCGCCTGCCAGGTGAGGCTCGCCTGATTACCAATATTCAATGGGGTTAAAGTTGAGGCTTCCGGCGCGAAGCGCTCCTCGGCGATGCTGTATATAAAAGTAAGTGTTTCAGGCAGATTACCTAATACCGCGTTGCTCGCCGTAGTCAAATAGATCGAGTCGCTGCTGGAGGAGGTCGAGCCACCTTCACGCAGTTCCATACTGACAGTATGGGTACCGATCGCATCGGGAAGCTGCCAGGGCAGGTTATTCTGGAACATCATCCAGTTCGACCATGTCAAGCTGTCATTACGCAAGCGCATCTCCGGCCAGGTGGTGCTGTCGCCATGGATATACAGATTGACATTCGGGCTGTCGGTTTCGGCGGCTTCGTTGTTGATGACGATGGGATACACATTCTCCCGCTGCCCAAAATCCTGCACCCAGATATTGCCTGTAGCATAGCCGACCCCAATTTCACGGAACTGGGTATGCAGGATGTTCGAGCGGTGATCCGAGCTGCCCATCCAACCCGCCATCACACTCTGTGGCGTGGCATACCCCCAGGCAATGTTCTCTCCGAGCCAGCTCCGGTTCGGGTAGAAGCTGTCGATGCGGGCGCTCCAGGCGCAGACCCTGACCAGGTTTCCGTTATTGCGATCGTAGGAGTCGTGATGGAAATAATCATCCTGTCCCATATCGACGGCATGGTAGCGAGCCGCCTGGTCGAGAGGCATGGCGCGTTTTAAGGGAGGTAGACCGCGCGAGGTGCGTTCGGCGTTGACCAGCTCGACGACCTGCTGCTCGTAGTCAATGTTTATAGGTCCAGGATATTGCCCGCCACAACCCGTGTATTCGGCAGCCAGCATGCCCGCCTCATCAGAGACTGGTTTGTTGATTGATGGCTCGTTTGGGGGGGGAGGGGTTTGGGTGGTACTTGATCCAGGTGGGAAAGCCAGGATGAATACCAGAAAAA
>Ga0153916_10004224_pt1 | contig 10831 bp, 8 predicted proteins | sample Opewatmetagenome_FD_109642 | JGI IMG/M metagenome (GOLD analysis project Ga0153916, IMG submission 109642) | Freshwater wetland microbial communities from Ohio, USA - Open water 3 Core 3 Depth 4 metaG | ecosystem: Environmental > Aquatic > Freshwater > Wetlands | place: USA: Ohio, Lake Erie, Old...
AAAAGGTACGAAAAGAAAAGTCAGAAAGAACATAGTTCGAGCTATTGTGCACATAAAGGCAACATTTAACAACACGTTGATTACGATTACAGACCTGGACGGTGACACAATTTGTTCCAGCTCAGCGGGTTGTGTCGGATTCAAGGGCTCTCGCAAAAGTACACCGTTCGCAGCCCAGCAGGCCGCACAAAGCTGTGCCAATTCGGCCATGCGTAACGGCGTGCGTGAGGTTGAAATCAAGGTCAAGGGCCCCGGGTCTGGCCGTGAGTCCGCTATCTCAGCGCTGCAGCAGGTGGGATTGCGCATCGCTTCCATAGAAGATGTCACGCCCATACCCCATAATGGCTGCAGAGCACCAAAGCGAAGACGAGTATAGAATGACGGTCAACCGGAAACTGTTTGGAGAAGAGTAAAAATGGGACGCTACCTCGGGCCATCCTGTAAAATTTGTCGCCGGGAAGGAATGAAACTGCTTCTCAAGGGCCTCAAGTGCGAGACAGCCAAATGCCAGATCGAGAAGAGACAGCGAAATCTGGCTCCCGGTATGCATGGCTGGCGCAGGGGCAGAGGGAGTGAATACGCTGTTCGGCTGCGGGAAAAGCAGAAAGTCAAAAGATACTACGGCCTGCTGGAGCGACAGTTCATGAGGTGTTTCCACACGGCCCAGCGCACCAAAGGCAATACCGGGGCGACCTTGCTGCAACTGTTGGAAAGACGTTTGGATAACGTGGTATATAAACTGAATTTCGCGCCATCCCGTAAGGCTGCGAGACAATTGATCACCCACGGTCACATATATGTCAATGGACGCAAGGTTAACGTTAGCGATTTTACCATACAAGTCGGCGACAAAATCAGCGTGAAAAACTCCGAAAAAAGCAGCAAAAAAGTAAAGCAGCAGTTAGAGAGTAACCTAAACTTTACGACGCAGAACTGGTTACAACTGGACCGTGAAAAGTTGGAAGCTACTGTTGTCGCGCTACCCAGCCGAGATGACGTCCAGATTCCAGTGGAGGAACAGTTAGTCATAGAGTTGTGCTCGAGATAGCTCTGCGGCGTTGTAGTATGAAATGCTAAAAGGGCAGAAAAAGGCAATAATCCAAGAATAAGCCAACAGAGAATATGCTTGGGGCCTGGCATTATGATATTTAGGTTTTGATCGGAGGCCGGTATGCGAATAACATGGCGTGGTATAGAACTGCCCGCCCGCGTTGAACGGGATAAGCAGGTATCAACCAGCAAATACGGGCGATTTTTTATCGAGCCGTTTGAGCGAGGCTTCGGCACCACCATCGGCAACAGCCTCAGACGTGTATTGCTTTCCTCCTTGCAGGGCAGCGCCGTAACGTCAATCAAAATAGCAGGCGTTGACCACGAGTTTACTTCCATACACGGGGTAATGGAGGATGCCACCGATATCGTTTTGAATGTCAAGAGCCTTGTCATTCGGCTCCAGAACGGCGGCCCCAAGACGATGAAGGTCTCGGCAAACAAAGCCGGCGTCGTAAGGGCTGCCGACATCGTCGCAGACCCTGCCATAGAAGTTGTAAATAAAGACCTTGTCTTGGCCACCCTGACCGAAGACGTTAAGTTCGAGATGGAAATGGTAGTCGAAAACGGCCGCGGTTATGTGCCGGCCTCCGAACGAATTGCTGACGCGGATAGATTCGACCAGGAAATTGGAAGGATACTGCTCGACGCCGTCTACTCGCCGGTTACAAGAGTTCGCTACACAACTGAAAACACCCGGGTGGGCCAGAGGACCAACTACGATAAACTAATTTTGGAAATCTGGACCAATGGAACAATCACGCCTGAAATGGCCCTCGTAGAGGCTGCCAAGATATTGCGGAAACACATCAATCCGTTCGTGCAGTATTTTGAGATAGGCGAGCAGACTGTCGCTGTCCAGATTGCCGAACAAGCGCTGGAAGAAGAAGCGCTTGACGAAGAGCTGGAAAGAAAACTAAGTATGCCCGTTCAGGAGTTAGAGCTGTCGGTTAGAGCGAGCAACTGCCTTGAATCAGCAAAAATCGAAACTGTTCGTCAGCTAGTCCAAAAGACAGACGCTGACTTGCTCGCGATTCGCAGCTTAGGCAAAACAAGTTTACGAGAAGTCAAGAGAAAACTTGCCGACATAGGTTTGTCTCTGGGAATGAGCGTACCGGCAGAGAGTAATCAATAGACCAGGAGGCTAAGCCTATGCGTCACAGAGTAGCAGGACGTAACTTAAGTAGAACCAGTGGCCACCGAAAATCTTTGCGGCGAAATCTAGTCTCTTCGCTGATTGAGCATGAAACGATTTCCACGACCATCGAGAAGGCCAAAGAGGTCAAGGCCTTTGCTGAAAAGCTGATCACACTGGCCAAGCAAGGCACATTGTCGGCCAGAAGGCGGGCCATCGCTCTGCTGGGCAATCGCGACATCATAAATTATGAAGATGACAAAGCAGTCAAGAAGGGCACCATAATCGGAAAGCTGTTTAGTGAGCTTGGTCCCCGATACCTTGATAGGCCCGGGGGCTATACCAGGATAATCCATCTGGCATTGAGAAGATTAGGTGACAACGGCCAGCTCGTGTTGCTGCAACTGTTAGGCCCAGATGAGAAGCCCAAGAAAGAAACTAAGGGTGCTGCAAAAAAACGCGCGCGTAAGAAAGAAAAAAAGGCTGTTCGGGCCGAAGAGACTGCTCCAGCCGAGAAGCCTAACCAGCCGGAGCAGCCCGCTGCGTCCACAGACAAGGGCAAGCCGGATAAGCAAGCTGACCAGTCAAATCGACAAAAAGAACAATGAGTGTGAAGGATTGTGTTTTCTGTAAAATAGTAGCTGGGCAAATTCCGGTTACAAAGGTCTTTGAAGACGATGTCGTCCTTGCTTTTCTGGATATCGGCCCAGTAAGTGACGGTCATACTCTGGTGGTTTCGAAGCAGCACTTTGAAAAGTTGCACGATTGTCAGCCTGACCTTTTGGGCCGGGTTGGCTCACGCCTCGGTAAGGTCGCCGGGGCGGTAGTTGCGGCGATGGATTGCGACGGCTATAATGTGCTCTGCAATAATGGTAGAGCGGCTGGCCAGGTTGTTGAGCATTTGCATTTTCATATAATTCCGCGCAATCTGGGCGATGGTGTTTTTGACCGTTGGCCTGCTTATAAGTATAGGGAAGGATTGATCGAGACGATTGCTGCTAAGATTCGCAAAAAATTGTAATCTTGAGCCGGCAGCCTTGATAAAAAGTAGTTTTTGGCTATATTATAGTTTAGTAGGTTGATGATCGCGGGGTAGAGCAGCCTGGTAGCTCGTCGGGCCCATAACCCGGAGGTCGCAGGTTCGAATCCTGCCCCCGCTATTAACCCCTGGAGATAAACCCAGGTCCCTTTCTGTTTCAAGCGCTTCAAGGCACAATCTCTCCAGGATATCAATAGCTTGTGTCAGTTGTTGGGCCCCGTACCTCGTATTGTCCAGTCGGATACCCTTTGAGGAACAGGCCGTCAAGACCAAACGACGAACCCAGAAAGCGTGCCAAACGCCATTGATCCCCCGGCCAAGCACAACGATATGTGCCCTATTACGGGGCCAAAATCGCTCATCTTCTTACTCCGAATTGCCGATGATGAATTGAGAGTAGCACAACGATGCCATGCAACTTCAATGAGGGTAAATCACTGAGCAGTATTGATTGTCGATGAGCCATTATTGGGCTGATGCATTGTAGATGATTGGAGTCACGACTCGTGGGGAGCACGGTGGCGTGGCTGCGTGAGGCACTGGGAGCAATAACTATGTATTTGAGCAACCTGAAGCTATGGAACTTCCGAAAGTATGGCACCACCAAGGAGAATCTGGACTTAGGCAAGCCGGACCTTGAGGTGCCGTTTACGCAAGGCTTGAACGTACTGATTGGGGAGAATGATTCAGGAAAAACGGCGATTATTGATGCGATCAAACTTGTCCTGGATACACATAGCGGCGAGTGGACAAGGCTCACCCCCGAAGACTTCCGGCGGGGAACAAATCGGCTGAGAATTGAATGCCGATTTGATGGCCTGTCTGATTCAGAGGCAATGCACTTCACGGAATGGCTCGGCATGGAGGGCGAGGGAGAGAAGGCAAAACCATATTTGAAGGTGCTCTTGGATGTAACCAATACGTCATCAGATGGACGTCTCCACTATGATATCCGCGCGGGTGCGGACGATGAGGGGCATCGCTTGGAGGCTGAAGCTCGCGACTATCTGAGAGCAACGTACCTGAAACCGCTGCGCGATGCCAAGTCGGAGCTTGTTCCAAGGCGAAACTCACGTCTGTCACAGATTCTGTCTGGGCTCACCGCATTCAAAGGGAAGACCGAGCATGAGCTCGCCAAGGTCTCTAGGTGTTTTGAATGCCTGCTGAGGAAGTATTTCAAGCGGGACCACAGGGATGAAACCTGCCAAGAGCCACAGTGCCCATATACTGCTCATTTCTACACAGGTGAGGGAGGCCCAGACGAGGGTGCAGAGCCCAGATTGGAGCCAGCCACGATAACTTGGCCGGACAGGGCCTTTGGATCGTCAAGACTGCTCGTACCGGAAGAACCGGAGTCATACCCTTTGTAGTTGAGCTGCACATAGTCGAGCTTGCCGTATTCACCGGAATCACCCTGGACTTCCACCATGATTTCATCGCCGGTGTTGATGGTCACGTCTGAAATCGTCTGAGTCCTCCAGCCTTGATTATCTCCCGAGGAACACCAGCTTGCGCCTTTCTGGATGCCGTTGACATATAGGCTCAGGTGGCTGCGGCCGTCCTTGTCGTCAAAATATCTGATGTCAACGTCATACCGCCCGCCGATTGCGTAGATGTCATTGAACATAATTGTGATACTTCCGGTTCCGGTGCTCTGCAACCTGACGTTGAGCCTGTGCGAGGCCTTTCTGTCGCTGTATTCGACAGCGTAACCGTTGAGAAAGCGAAAGTTCTCTGCTTCAATACGTACGGTCCGTCGATGGTCCTCAATACGCGGTATCTTCCTGTCGTCAAGCAGCATCTTCAGTTTGGTGAGATCGGCATCTTCGTCTCCCGTCAGGAGGAAGTAGGTCATGGTCGAATCGGAGATGTCGGCCCTACCTTCCGCTTCCAGCCGAGTGAAAATCCATTTGAGCCGGGGATCGCTTGAATCCCTCAGCCAATGGTATGAGCGCCACTGCTCCGGCGCGGACCTCTTGCCAACTCCACCCGGATGCGCCAGATTTCGATTGCCGTCCTTGCACTGAATCCAATTAACGCCGGAGGGTATTACGTCCCGCTTGTTGTGAATGTGTAACTCCGGGTCGCTACGAGTATAACCGTCATTCCAACTACTGTGAGAGATGCAGTAGACATACTTGCGTTTGTCGGGGTCGGACTTCGCTATGCCGCGATAAGGCACCTCCACGGGACCAGCCAAAACATAGTACAGCGGATCATCGGCCGACGACGCATTGATAGCATTCTTGATGCTCTCAATCGCACCATCCAGGTCTTTCTGGCAGTCAAAAAGAATTGAGCGGGGAATATTGTATCTCTCGGCGGATCCAAGGACACTCTCCACCATTTCCTTGTAGAATCGTGGATCATTTTTGGGGAGTATATTGCAATAATCAACATGGACGAGTTTGTCTGTCACGCCGAAAGCGTCGAGGATAGCGGCAGCCACGGGAAAGGCGCCCCAGTCATCCTCGTCGTTGTAATTGCCGTCGGAGCTGAAGGCGATTCTGCCCTTGAAGCTCTTTCCGTCAAAAGGCCCGGAATGCGGGTGAAGGTTTGAAGCAGAGAGGTGGATAAGGATTGCTGTTATACAGGCGATTTCCATATAGCTCTTCATTCTCATCTCCATCAATGTCTCTTTATCATCGGAGCGAAACAATAAATCTAAGGCAGTGTACACCTTTCATGTGGTTCATTCAATACTGACTAGGGAATCAGGGCTTCATTCTGGTGGTAAGGGGGTGATTGGCGCCAGTGTTCCAAGAAGCCCGAAGTCTCCCTCGAAACACGCAAATCATCTTGGCATCACCGCACAAAGTGGCCATCAGGACAACCGGACAAACTCGAATTGCCGAACTTGTTGGGATAAGCTATGCTATTGCTGTAGGACGCCAGGTGAGAAGGATCTTGTTGACTTCGCCTCGAATTGACTATAACGACACTTGCAAGGACGGAAAAGAAAATGAAAGCGAAGGGCAAGTACTGCGTAGCTATTGCATTGTTGTTGGCCGCTTTGACGGTGCAGGCGGCGGAAGCTTCGGTCATTAAGGTAGGCGTCGTGCAAACCATCATCGAGGACACGCTGAACAAGAACCGTGACAAACTTCTGAATTTCATCACCAAGGCCAAGACCGAAGGATGCCAAGTTGTGGTATTTCCCGAAGGTGCTCTTTATTGTCCTGACATAGCAGCACACACGCCGACAAAAGCTGAGCTTGACTCCGCCATTGCGCAGCTTGGAAAGAAGGCCGATTCGGAAAGTGTATATGTTGTGTTCGGCGTGGGATACAGGCAGAGTGAGTCGGGGCCTTTTCGCAACAGGGGCGTAGTGTATGATCCGGGCGGCAGCAGAGTTCTCTTCTATGAGAAGGACGCTGAAGTACCGCAGCGGTTCTACGTCCGTGGAATACCGTTCAACCTGGTAATATGTTCGGACCGCGGTTATCTGGAACACTCCGATCTGCCGTGTCTGGTGCAAGGTTCACAGGTAATCATTGACATATCCGGCGGTCATGGAGGAGATGACGGCAGGCCCGATTTGCGATGGATCCGTTATCGACCGTGGGCCGTGAGGAACAATGCCTTTGTAATAGTCAGTAATCCGGTGCATGACGATACAGATTTCATGGGCCATTGCCCTTGGGGAGGGGGCAGTGCAATCATAAGACCTGACGGGTCAATTCAAGCGAGCCGCACATACGAGAAAGACATCATCATGATCGAACAGATCGATACGGCCCAAGCAACAAGAACAGAAGCTGAAAGAAGAAGGAACCACCCGATATTCAAACCCTTTTGGGATATGGGCAAGAGACTGCTGGAAGGAAAAGATGTAGATTCGGTTCCGGATATTACGCCATATTCCTTGGCACAGCGGAACATAAAAATAGCCGCTGCTCAGATCGCAAGCTCAAGCAGCATGAGCGAGAATGTAAAGAAGATAAGAAGCTGTATCCAACAGGCCGCCGATCAGGGAGCAGATATTGTCGTATTTCCAGAGCTGGCGGTGACGGGTCACCGCCAAGATGACATATCCGCTGCCAGTCAATCTGTATTGGATAGTGCCTTAAACGAGATTCGACATGAAGCTGACAGGCACAATATATACGTGATTGTAGGAATGCCGTATCTCGCCGATGGTCACAGGAGAAACTGTGCTTTCGCAATCGGAGATGATGGTAGCATAAAGACGCGTTATGCACAGCTTGTGCCAAACCGCAGTGAACTCTTTAGACCAGGTTCGAGCACGAAGGCAATGTGGTTCGAATTGAAAGGCGTGCGTGCCATTGTAACCATTGGAGACGATGCGAATTGGGTGGAGATAGGCGATCTTGCGGCGAGTCGTGGCATGTATCTGCACTTTCATATCACCTATGAAGCGTATCCGTCAGCCGATGATGTGATACTCGGCGAGCAGAGAAACCTGCTTATGCTCATGTATGCGAAATATGGGGCGGTGGTCAACGCCGCCCCTCCCACAGATATGACAAATCCAAGCGCTCCGGCCGGTGGGATAAGTATGATAGTCAGCAGAGAAGGAGGCCACAATAAACCTGCTCCGAGTGGATTGGAATATTACCTGCCCTATCAAACGAGCGTTATTAAGAGCGCCGGCGCGGCCGAGAGGATGATCGTCGCGACAAGGAAAACGTCCCCAAGAAACGATATGGACCTTATCAACTATTGGCGAAACCAGGATAGAAGAATCAGAGCCCAGAGCGGCTGGTACGACTGGATGAAGAAGGGGGCGTCGCTGATTGAAAGTGACGGAGATGCTGCAAAGAGGCCCTAAGAATAGCTTGCAGTAGTGCCTCCGGATGTTATAAAGCGTGCAAAGAGTCGAAGAACAGTGTAATTATTTGACAAGGACTGTACTATGGCTGAACGTTACACAAAATGGTTGTGCGCCGTCTGTTTGGCATTGATTGCAGTCGCCGCATCGCGCAGAAGCGTCACAAAGAAGGCTACAACGCCCTGTTTCCTGATTGGCATGTCAGCTATGTCAAGGTAGACCCGGATGATGCTGAGTTCAAGAGGCAGGAAATCAAGATGTGGAACATCACAAAATAGACCTCTGGCTCTGCGATGATGTGTCGGAACAGAAGGAGATTTGCCAGCATTCTCACAACGGGAGATCACAAGCACATGGCAACACGGATGATCGTCGTGTTCGTTGCGTTCTGCAGCTTTGGCCTGATGTCTACGCCGGCCGGTGCGGCGATGAAGGTGACGGTTAGCGGAAATCAGAAAGCCCCGCAGATCACCTTCGCCTCGGGGGAGATCCAGAAGGCGGCCGAAGCGGCCAAGGAAGTGGCGGCGCCGCTGGCCGTGGAGTTCGCCATTGATTCGGCCGGACTCAAGTCGCAGTGCTATCGGATTGAGCGTGCGGATGGGAAAATCCGCGTGACCGGTGGTGATGCCAACGGCACGATGTACGGCGGGCTGGACGTGGCCGAAGCCGTGCGTCTGGGCACGCTGGTCGAACTGAGGACGGGCGAGCACAGGCCCTACATCGAGTCTCGTGGCATCAAGTTCAACATCACGCTGGATCGGCGCACGCCCACCTACTCTGACAACAGCGACTCGGCTCAATACAACATCCCTGAGATGTGGAGCATGGACTTCTGGCACGAGTACCTGGATGAGATGGCGCGCCAGCGTTACAACGTGCTGTCGCTGTGGAACCTACACCCATTCCCATCCATCGTGAAGGTGCCGGAGTATCCCGACGTGGCCTTGAACGACGTCTGGGGCCAGAGAGAGGGAAAGATCGACTATGATTTTAGTATGAACAGCAGCATCATGGCGGAGCCGTTCCGACTTGGCAATGTTGAGATCGTCAAGAAGATGACGATCGACGATAAGATCCAGTTTTGGCGAGAGGTGATGCAATATGCCAAGGACCGAGGTGTCGGTATTTACTGGTTCACCTGGAACATCTTCGTCTGGGGCACCGAAGGTAAATACGGCCTGACCGAGGACGGCAACAACCCCCAAACCATCCCCTACTTCCGGGCCAGTGTCCGCGAGACCGTGCGGACCTACCCGCTGCTCGCGGGCATCGGCATCACCGCCGGCGAGAACATGAACAGCAAACAGGGGTCATTCGATCACGAAGCCTGGTTGTGGCAGACCTACGGCGAGGGGATTCGCGACGGGCTCAAGGATCAGCCCGGACGCAAATTCCGCCTCATCCACCGTTTTCACCAGACCGGCCAAAGCAATATCCTGAATGCGTTCAAAGACTACCCCGGGCCGTTCGACTTCAGTTTCAAGTATTCGATCGCGCACATGTATTCAATGACAAAGCCGACGTTTATCAAGCCCCTGGTCGAGCAGATGACATTGAATGTGCGGACGTGGCTCACCGTGCGCAATGACGATATTTTCAGCTTCCGCTGGGGCGATCCCGACTATGCTCGTCAGTACGTGTGCAACATTCCGGGGCCGGACCGGGTGGCGGGCTTCTACATGGGGCCGGACGGCTACTGCTGGGGCCGCGAGTTCATTGACCGTGAGCCCGAGACGCCGCGCCAACTCGTGATGAAGAAACAATGGTACAGCTTCATGCTGTGGGGCCGGCTCAGTTACGACCCCACGCTGCCCAATTCGCTCTTCGAACGCACGCTGGCGGTGCGTTTCCCGCAGGTGCCGGTCGCCAAGCTCTATGAGGCGTTGGCCAGCGCCTCAAAGATCATTCCGCAGACCACGCGTTTCTTCTGGGGCGATATTGATGTACGCTGGTTCCCGGAGGCCTGCACGCAGACTCGCGGGTTCTACACGGTAAGGCAATTCGTCGAGGGGATCACGATGCCCGACAGCGGCGTCTTGAATGTCCGCCAGTGGCGGACCCGCTTGGCCAAGGGGGCCCCGATGGAGGGCATGACCCCGTTACAGGTCGCTGAATCGCTCAAAGGCTACGCCGACAAGACGTCGGGGTTGGTTTCTGAGCTACGCCCGATGCAGGACGACAACAAGGAATTGCGCCTGACGCTGGGGGACTGCGAGGCCATGGCCCATCTGGGCAACTACTATGCCCAGAAGATCCTCGGCGCGACCGATCTGGCGATCTTTGACCAGAGCGGCAAGGCTGAGCAAAAGGCCTCGGCCGTCCGCCATCTCCAAGCGGCGTTGGATCACTGGAAGAAATATGCCGGCCTGGCGACGAGCCAGTATAAACCACAGAAGCTCGGTCGTGTCGGCTACGTGGACCTCAATCAGATGACTACTAAGGTGGAGGAGGACATCGCGATCGCGAAGGGCTGGAGCAAGGGCACGGTGACGAGCGACGGAGAAGTGAAACAAGGAAATGATAACTTCCGGCCGTGACGCGATGACCGGAATCTGAACAGACAGCCACGGGAGGGTGAGTGTTTCGTCAAGGGGCCATCGGTCCGTTGGATGAGAATGCTTACGGCATCGCAGCATCCGCACAGGGTGGGATTTCCTGAGGTGTCCCGAATCGCGCGGATAAGGAGACGGCATCTTGGACGGCCAACGTTCGAAGATAGCTCGGCCCGTTCGTTTCGAATTCGCCGCCGTCGATGCACTGCCGAAGATTCTGCAGCGGCAGAAGTTCGGTAGATTTCGTACCGAGTATTGATGTC
>Ga0153916_10004225_pt1 | contig 10829 bp, 8 predicted proteins | sample Opewatmetagenome_FD_109642 | JGI IMG/M metagenome (GOLD analysis project Ga0153916, IMG submission 109642) | Freshwater wetland microbial communities from Ohio, USA - Open water 3 Core 3 Depth 4 metaG | ecosystem: Environmental > Aquatic > Freshwater > Wetlands | place: USA: Ohio, Lake Erie, Old...
CCACTGTTCCGTGAACGATGATGCGGAGAAGTTGCTTGAGACGGCGATCAACAAGCTCGGCTTGAGCGCGCGCGCTTATAGCCGGGTGCTCAAAGTGGCGCGAACCATCGCCGACCTTGCCGGCTCCGAGGACATTCAACCCGCGCACATCGCGGAAGCCATTCAGTATAGAAGTTTGGACCGGAGGTCTTAACAATCAGGAGAGGCGATGCCCCGCGTTGGATGCAAGAACAACGAAGAGGCGTAATATTTCGGACCGAGCAACAAGCCCATACGCAAACATAGCGGGATATAGCGCTTCTGCTATGTTACTAGACCTGGCCACATTTCCTTTGCCATTTCCTTGCGTTCTACAAGCAAAAGCGTGTTCATCGGTCGCTGAATTATGTAACTCCGCCGCAGTGTCTGTCAATGAAACATGTGGGTCAATTCAGTGTCCGTCAAACCCGGGGCACCTCAGCCTGACCCTGCAAAACAGACCGTAATCGGATGCGCCGTAAACCCAGACCCGGTCCTGCGATACGACGGTGATCGATCTCGTCTGGCTTTTTCATCCTAAACCCGTACTCCTGCCAAACTTTTTCCCCTCTCACTATACATCTTTCTGCTCCTACTGCGCTTTCCGCGTTCAACATTTCTCACCACGACCAATTGACAGTCCCTCAACACTCAACTTATATAGTGGAATCGTTTCTTGATGGCGGAGCATCCACCTGGTTAGCCGTCCGAGATGCACAAGCCAAATCTGACAATGCCGATTTCACCACGGCAGGAGTATCTATCAACCCCACGCTGGCAAAGAATCTCGCCGCAAGCTTGAGGTTCATTCCAAATCCCAAAAGAATTTGCCGTCGGGTCGATGCGACGCGACTGCCGGCGCCCATGCAAACTTCGCCGCTAATCTGAACCATGCACGCCACACGAGATACCCGACAACTCAATTGGCTATTGGCTTGGCTGTCGTTTTTTGCGATATCGGCACCTCGGTTTACTATGTTCCTGGCATCCTCTACGGTCACGTCAAAGATGCAACGCAGTTTTTTGTCCTGCTCACCACCGGCGGTTTCGTCCTGCTGGCGCTTAAATACATAGAAATCTCCTGGCGCAATCCCGAGGGCGGCGGCGTCGTCACGATCACCACCAAAGCCTTTGGGCCCATGTGGGGCTGCCTCGGCGGTATGCTGATCACCGTTGATTACTTTCTCACCACCGCGATCTCCGCGGTTGCCGGTTTCCGATACGTCGGCAGCATCGTCCCAGCCATCGACTCTCATATCCTGATACTCGCATGCGGCGGCATCATCACTCTTACCGCGCTCAACATCATCGGCATTCGCGAGAGCGCCGCCGTCGCCTTGGTCATGGCCGTCTGCGCGCTGTTTATGGACTTGATCGTCATCGGCGCCAGTGTCTTTTACATGAGCGCCGATCAATGGGCCGATCTTTTCCGCCATTTGAATGCCGGGCGCGACCTTTCGGTTCGCGAGCTTCTAACCGGCTTCGGCGCCGCGTGGCTCGCCTTTTCTGGTTTGGAGAGCATCAGTCAAATCAGTCCGGCCATGCGCCTTCCCTTGCGCCGAACCACGCGCTACGCCATGGCCGCAGTGGTGATGACGACGATCATCACCGCGCCGCTCCTCTCGGCTTTATCGGTGGCGGTCTTATCGCCGGAAATTAAAGCCACCGAGAGCGAGCGCTTTATCTCGGAGTTGGGTCTGGCGGCGGGAGGATTTGGCCTCAAGTTGGCGGTCGTCGTGACCGCATCCAGTTTGCTTCTGTTTGCGTCCAACACAGCGATCATCGGCGCCTACCATGTCTTCTTGGCGCTCGCCAATCGCGGGTTTCTGCCCCAGATCATCATGCGGCGCAACCAGTCATTTAACACACCGCATATCGCCGTAATGATCGCCACCGGCATTCCGATCCTGGTGATCCTCGCGACTCGAGCGAACATGGCGATCCTCGGAGATATGTACGCGTTCGGCTTGCTCGGCGCCTTCGTATTTTCGTCGTTCAGCTTAGATACTATCCGTTGGCGACTCGGGCGCCGCGACTTTTGTTTTTGGCTCGGCGTATTCACCACCGCGATAGTCATCCTCGCTTGGGCGATAAACTTCGGCGAGAAGGACCTCGCGACGCTGTTCGGCGGTAGCGTGACGATCATCGGCATGTTGATCGCTGTGGGGATCAAAAACGGCTGGTTCATCAATGTTCTCAATCAAATCCCCGCGGTGAGCCGTATCCAGGCCCGTGCCTTCAAAGCTTCAGAGAGCGCCGCCGCGGAAGGACTCACAGGACTGGTCAGTCTGGCCGAGGCGGTGGAGATCAAAGCGCTCTACCCTTCGTCGACGCTGCTGGCCGTTCGGGGCGAAAACTCGCGGTTGATTCAGGAAGGCATCACGCGCGCCAAAGGAAAACAAGAGGCTGCAATTTACTGCATCTACGTCGAAGAATGGCCGGGACTTTTCGATGGCTCCACACCCCATATGCCCAACGACGAAGGCATTCGAACTCTCACATACGCGCTGCACGAGGTGCGCGACAAAAACATCGAGATCATTCCGATCTGGTCGATTTCCCACAACGCCGCCGAAGCGATCGCCGCAGCGGCAAAACAGCTCGGCTCGGATGCAGTCTTGGTTGGCGCAACCCAGCGCTCCGCTTTCTACCACATGCTGCGTGGACATGTTGTCAGCGGCTTGATGAGCCGGTTACCGCGCAACTGCCATCTGATGATTTGCAACTAGGGTTTGATCTCCTAACTAAGGACACAATGAATAACCCCGCAGCAAGCTGCGGGGAATCGTACCCGTAGAGATTCAGTCATCCCATATCGCCGAGGCGATTCGGTATCGGAGTTTGGATCGGCGATCGCGAGTAAGATCGTTTGAGCCTTATTTTTCTCCCAAGTGCTCCCGCAGGATGCGGCGCACTTCTTCGATCGTCTCGGGATGCCCTTGCGTCGAGTGACCCGAGTGCACGACGAGCTCCGACTCCACCCCGTCAATGTGCGCGCTTTCGTAAGAAACGACTCCGTCGGTGCGACTCGTCAGCGGCCCTTCTCCTAGCACGGCAATGATCGAATGGGCTGTGATTCGAGGATCGATGGGAATTCCCGCAAGAGTTCGGATGAAAGGTTGGCCGGGGCTCATATTCTCCACTGAGGTCGGAAGCTGGCTCATGTGCAACTGCGCAAATGCCGGCGCTTTCAAAAGATCCTGAAACCGCGAAACCAGCGTACCAGGCAGGTGGACGATCCATCTGACCAGATCGAGAACATATCCAGTCGCCCGATAACTGCCGCGATGCGGTGTGGCGATGAATATCACTCGCTCGATCGTGGGCACGGGCTCGAAGAACATCCCCTCGCGCAAAAGCTGCCGTGTCTCGGTTGGAATTTCCGTTTGATCGAATGGCACCGAGCTTACAGCGTCCCAGAATCGTGTGCCGCTGCTTATCGCCATGAGCTTGGTGAGCAACCCGCCCTGGCTATGACCTATAATTACCATACGCTGAAGCGCCGGATCTTTCTCGCGCGGATCAAGCTCGGTGACGATATCACGCAGCGCACGGCGGAAAAGATAGGCCGAATAGAGAATCGGCTGTCCCGTGTTGTACATGAACAGCCAGAATTGGTAACGACCCCGCAACACTGGGTCGTGCGTTAGCTCGTTGATCATCTCCGCCCAGCGCGCCGGGCTCGACGCCGTGCCGTGTACTAATACAACCGGAATGCGCCCCGGGCGATACGGGTGTATCATGAAAAGACCATCCCCGAGCACCCGTTGCTCGTCAGCGAAGCGGAAGCCCGCGATTTCAAAGTTCCAAACGGGTGCCCCCTCGAGCATGTATGCGAGAGCCGCCGTTGGCTCCAGTTCGAGCGGGACGTCGCGATCACCCAATCGCACCGAGGAGGCCTCGTCAGCGGGGTAGATCTCCACTTTTCCCAGAAGCTTTCCATCCACTACCCCACGTCGCGGCTCTTGGAGACGGACAAAGGCCGTCACCGGCACTTTGATTCTTGGAGGTATTCGTTTGCGCGCGGCCTCAGCGGCAGGTCCAGAATCTACCGGCTCCAGCTCGGCGGCCAGAGGCGCGCCGATGCCGGCCTGGCGATAGCGGTTACGCACTCCTCGGACCTCGAACTCACTGACCGGAATGAAGCGTTTGAAATGATAGCCTCCCCACGAGAACTGTGACGGATTCACTTCCAGTCTCAGCTCCCCGAACGGGAGGAGGATCGTCTCATCTTTGAGCACCACTTCCTCTTCATCAGACACGGTCAATCCTTTGGTGAGCCCCTGGTTATAGAGGTCTGCGGCCAGGCGGCGGCGCGGATCGAGCGGATCTGGAGGCGTACCCTTCTCGGGGAAAAGAAAGGCGTAGGCATAGACAGCTGACGCCAGGTAATGCTCGCGCCGGCCGGAATGCTCAGCATGAAAAAACGACAACTCCGAGAGGGCGAACAGTCGATCTTGAAGCCGATCTTCGCTCACCTGCCGTTGGATTGTTTTGTGCAGCTCAGCGAGCGTCGCCTCGGCATCCCGATGAAATTGCTCAAACAGGTTCAAACGCTGGAGGACCTGCGTGGACCAGTCGCTCGGCTTTGCAGTTGAGAGCACGTTCGCGGTGAGCTCGCGGTACACCTCCTGGGTGTTGACGCGCGCGACGCCGATAGGAGTCGAACACGCAGCGACCAGAATCAGCAGCCCGGCAAGAGCGCTGCCATGAATAAACTGCTGCCGCCACAACGCGGAATTCTCGGACGGTTTCACATGGATTCCTTTTCTCGACGCTCGTGGGCTCATTGCACCTGAGTGGGCTGGGGCAACCCCTCCCTGATGCGCTGTGAAAATTCGGGATCCCGGTCCGCCGCGTGGGCGCGCGCATTAACGAGCGAGAGCCGCGCGAGCTCGGCGAAGGGCCGCGTCGTGTCGAGGCGTCCGAGTTTGTAGAGGTACTCCGGTACATAGCCGCTCAGCAAGATCTTCCACGACCACGGCGGCGACTCCGGGTTTACCCGGGTGTGCAAACCGATACCCGTAGTACAGTTGGTTATAAGCGTGTTGTAGAATCGCGGCCGTTCGCGCATCTCGTTCATCGTTTTCATATAATCCAGAAAGCCGCGGAGGATGTTTGCACGCGGGGCGCGCACTTGGTAGATGTACACGTCCTCCTGAGGCTGCCTGTAGGTCGTGCGCACACGGATAACGTCGCGTTCGTCGGCGACAACGTAAACAAGCTCGTACTGTTTAAAGAAACCGGCGAGCGTTGAGTAACTTTCGCCTTGTTCCTTTCTTGTCTCAATCGATATCGCAACGTAATCTTTTCTCTCGAAGCCGAAACTCAGCATGAGGTGCGCGATCGCCTTGCCGGCCCAATAGACGGCCACGAGATCGACCGAGTCGAGCTTGCTGAGATCGTAGGTGCGATCCTCCCAGCGCGGAGTGAAATCCGTTTCGGTCCGGTAATCGAGATTCCGCACCCCGTGAATCGTGACTCGATTCCCATCGATTTCCGCCCACGGGGTAGCCGCGACCTCGGGCTGCCAATCGCGGTCGTTCGAGGCGGGAATCCGGAGGAACAAAATAAGCAGCAGTGCGAAGACAACCGCCGCGGCCACCGCGGTTCGTCCGCGGCGCGGCAGAATCAGAAAAGCAAGAGCAGTGATCACGCCATAGCCGCCCGCCGCAACGCCGCGCCACTTCTCCGGCAGGAGCGGCGCGTAATAAAGCATCCCCACTCCCCACAGCGTCGTCGCCGTTAAAATAATGCTCAGCAGGACGTAAATCGCGATTCTCACTTCATGGCCTCCCGCAGTTCCACTAGGGCCTGGTCGAACGCTTCGACCCGGATCAAACCCAAACGCGGATACTCGAGATCGAGGATGACATAAACCGCGACCGCGATGACAACCGCGAAGCAAAGCATGTGGAGCCAACTGCGCGACGTGCCGCCGGCCATGCCGTAGCCCGCCAGCAGGGAGCTCACCAACGCCAACGCAAAGAGCATGGCGAAGATGATCGCCGGCGGGTGCATCTGCGCCGCCATGGTCCGGGTGGTCGTGATGTCGATCATCGCGTTTAAGGCGGGCAGCAGTACGACGGCGGACTGCGGTGGAGCATTCTCGCTCCGAACCGCGGCGACCGCTTGTAGCCAAATGTCTTTTTGCAGGTTGTTGGCCTTTGCGAGTTCTTCTTTCACCGCGGCCATGTCCGGCAATTTTCGATACACGTCTAAGCGAGCGTCAACGTAGCGGCGAAAGTTTTCCCGAAGCGCCGGCTGCGCGGCAGCTGGCAGCATATCCAGACGGGCGTACGCAGTGCTGATAGCGTTAGTTTCTTCGACGATCAAGTGCCGGCGCGCGTCAAATCTTGTGCCGGCGCCCGAGAAGGTAAAGGCGAGGAGGAGCCCCAGAAGCGCTAAAACCCCGCCCTCGATCGCACCGAAACCGGCCTGCACTTGTTCGGGATCTCTTGCCAGCTGGCGCACAGCGATGCGCCGGCCGATTTCCATTAATACCAGCATGCCGAGGAACAAACCGAGGCTTAACGATCCAACATAAAACGTGTGGCTCATGTCACTTCACGTTGTCGCCAAATCCTGTGGCAGCACCATCATTTCCGTTGCGCGATCCGATTCACCGGTCCGCGAATCAATAGATATGGGATAAAGGCCAAAGTGAAAGCCACAACTAGCGCCTCTCCCGGGTAAAACCAGCGAAATGCCACGTACTGGTAAATCGCATCTATGATGACTGCCATGACAAACACTTTGGAGACCGCCTTCCAGCCTTCGTGCAGCAAGTCCGATCGATGCGCCGGACTGGTGATGATGGCCCAAAAATAGGCTGCCTTCCCATCCCGCGCGTCTTTTAAGCCGGCGCGAATGGCGAAGATGGCCGCCATAGTCGGCTGGAGAATGAAGCGCAACTTCATCGGCCCGCCCACGCGCCCGGCAAGATCTTCCCACATGCAAGCTAATAGTTCTTCCACAGTGATCCTGTTCCTTTGCGCCGGTTATAAATATCGAGCGTCACGGCGTCACTTCACGCTTCACTGATTTCTCCCCCTCAGCACTCCTCCACGGCCAGCGCCCTTCTATCTCCACCACTAGGGACCAACTCAGGAAGGTCCGAATGAAGACCAGCACGCCCAGAATGACGATGTTCTGTATCGTGGGCTCCAGGGCAACCGTCCGAATCACATCCGCTGCGACAAGAAACTCCAAGCCGAGCAACAGTGACCTGCCCAAAAAAGACTTTGTAACTTTCATAGGCGTTGGCGGCCCGTTGGCTGAAGTGCACCAAGAAGCTTACGGACGCCGATAAAAAGGCGATCACAATCACAGCGACAGCCAGTGCTTCCATGCCCAGCGCGATAAACTCGATCCACTTGCGATAGATTTCCATTGCTGACCTGTCGTATTTAGTAATGCTCCCCCTACGACCCCTTCGATCCTATTCGCTCCTTCATAAATTCAGGACAGGCTCTAAGCTCCTCGAAGGAGACGAACCTTTCCAATCTTCTTAAACGCCCCAACAGCCGCCCCGAGCGTCGGGAAAAACCCGTCCGGCCCAATCCGCTCCTTCAGACCGGTCCTATCGAGCATGAAGCGAAGCGGCTTCTTCGCCTCGGCTACCGCCAGGACAATATTTTTCTCCGCCAGCTCGTTACGCACCTCATCAAGGATTGCCGCACCGGTTGTGTCGATCCAAGGCATCGACTCGGCATCGAGGAGAAACCATCGCGGCTTCGTGTTCGCTTCCGCGATAACCTTCCTTACTCTGTTCTTGAAGTAATCCGCGTTAAAAAACACCAGCGATGAATCGAAACGGTAGATGATCAACCCCGGCAAAGTTTCGGCTTCGGGCTGGCCATTGACATCATGAAAACCGTCCACGCCCGGTATTCGCCCCAGCACCGCGTCATTAGGTCGCGAGGCCTTCGTCAAAAGCTGTATGATCGCCAGGCCGACCGCGACCAAAACTCCAGGCAGCACGCCTACCGTCATGACACCCAGCGAAGTAACCAACGACAGACGGAACTCCGGGCGGCTGATCCTCCGCAGGCTGAGGAGGCTACGAAAATCGAACAGGCTCACGGCAGCGTTGATGAGCACGGCTGCCAGCACCGTAACCGGCAACAAGGAGAGCGGTTCGGTAAGAAATAGGAGAACCGCAATCAAGACCGCAGCTGCCACTAAACCCGTGATCTGACTTTTGCCGCCCGCGTAATCATTGACTGCAGTTCGAGAATCCGCTCCGCTCACAGCGAAGCCCTGCAACAGACCCGCGCCTATGTCCGCTACGCCGAGCGCGATGAATTCCTGGTTCGAATCGATGTCGTAGCGATTCTTGACGGCGAAGCTTCTTGCGGTCACCATCGCGCTGTTGAAACTGATGAGCGCGAGCCCCACGGCGCCGAGCGCAAGCGGCCCCCAATCGCTCGAGTAAAGCGTCGGGATGATCAACGCAGGAAGACCCGCCGGAATCGCGCCGAGAAGCGCGACCCCGCGCCCGCCGAGATCGAAGGACGACGCTGCCGCGATTCCCAGCACAACGGCAATCAACGGGGCGGGGATGTTGGGCGCCAGACGCTTGAGCAGTCTTAACGTGACAAAGATCGCAATCCCGACAGCGAGCGTCAGGTAATGAGTCTGTCCAACCTTCGAGAAGAATTCGAACAGCAGACGGAAAAATCCCGCGGGCTTGAGTGAGAAGCCGAACAATGTGCCGAGCTGACCGCTGATGATGCTTAGCGCGATGCCGTTCAGATAGCCCGTGAGAATGGGCCGGGCGAGGAAGTTAGTCAGGAAGCCGAGTTTCGCAACTCCCGCCGCGATGCAGAACGCGCCCGTGATTATCGTTAAAACCATCGACAGCGAGATATAGCGCGCCGAATCGTCACCGGCGAGCGGAATCAAGGTGGCCGCGATGATCGCGCACGTTGCCGCGTCCGGCGCCATGATCAATTGCCGGGAAGAACCAAAAAAAGCATAGGCGACGAGCGGCAGAATGCTGGCATAGAGCCCATGAACCGGAGGAAGGCCGGCAAGCTGCGAGTAAGCGATCGCTATCGGCACCGCGACAGCGGCGACCGAAAACCCCGCGAGCAAATCGTAACCAAACCAGGATCGGTCATAATCACGAATGAAAACTAATCCCGGCAAGAATTTGTCGATGCTTCGCATAATTACTTTCTGGCTGCTCATAACCACCGTCGCGGCAATCATCGAAGCGATTGCCTATGGCTCGATAGACTCCAAAACGTCAGGTTGTCATCCCGAACGAATGTGAGGGATCTCAGATTTGTCACTGCCTTCGAAATGATACGAGCACGGTACATACGGCATCTTCCATATTGCGACAATCACGAAGTTTTTTCTTTTTGAGGTATTTTTTGCCCTTTGAAGTTACATTCTTCGTGCTCTTCGTGTCCTCCTTCGTGGTGAGAGTGTTGTTTCGGTTTCGGTTGCGGCTTTGCCGTGCTGCGTGTTTGCCTTCCTTTCTCCGCTGCCGCTTGTGAACGCATCGCCTACTGCCTAAAGATTGCTGCGATCAGAGCCAGAAGCCCGAGAATCGCAATCAAGCCCGCAACTAATGCCGACAGCGACCATTGAGCGGTGGGAAGTTCTTTTCTCAGCATCCGCATACTCGCCACATGCTCGACAGTAGCCAACAGCAGAGAAAAGAGGCCCATACTGATTAGAATAATCCCAAATCCGCGCGGCGTTACGAGCCGATCGCCGTAAGCGCCGCGCGGCTGATCGATCTGGAAAAATTTGTAGATGCTAAACCCGAAGGTGATCAAAGACGTCGCCGTCCTGATCCACGCCATCATCGTTCGCTCATAAGCAAGTCGCGTGTTTTCCAGAGAAAGTCTGTTTTCACTCAGTGCCATCGTTACAGCCTTTTGCGGAGTTCCCTTCCTCTCCGGGGGTTCAACTTTCGCGTGTCGCCGCTTCGAACGCGACCGCCAGAATGGGCAAGCTCGTTGTCGCCATATTACTGCCTCCCACTACTCGTCCCTCGACACTTTTTTTCCGCGACACTCAACGCTCGTCCCTCCTTTCACTGCCGCGCCATCGCCACGCGCAGCCTCTCCTCAGGGCTGATAAAATGGTCGTGATCGTCCGCGCCCTGATCAAGTTGGATCCAGTTGATTCTGCCATTAAACCTGCTGGTATCGGCGGCGTAGTCCTCGGAGACCGGCGAGCCGCTCTCATTGCCCACGTCGCAGGTCTCATCGCAAGAGAACATCATCGGTTGCGTTGTGGGAACGCGACCCTCGCCAATTTTCTCCCCATCAACAAAGAGCGTAACGTTGCCGCCTTTTGCCAGGCCGCCGCCATCGTAGGCAAACTCCATTCTCACCTGGTGCTTGCCCGAAGGAAGCGGCGAGCCGGCTTGGGTGTAGAATCGCTGAAAGCCGAACAGGTTGTAGCAGTACTTGAGCCGCCCCTCTTTGGCATAGAGCGACCAGCCGCCAAACTCACCGCCTTGCGCGATGATGACGCCGCTTGCGTTGCCGACCGGAAACACCACTTCCGCGGTCACCGAGTGGGATTTGTTTTTAAGGTTGAGCACGCTATTTTCGGTGAGCCGTCCCATGCCGCTAAAGAGCAATTGCGATTTGCCCTGGATGAGCGTGGGTCGGCCGGCCAGGTCTGAATTAAAACGCTCGATGCGCCGGTCGTCCAGCGGCAGCACGTTGTGCTTAACCGCTTCGATGAGGAAAAGACGCTGCAGCTCGCGCAGCATCTTCGGGTTGTCTTTGGCAATGTTGCGCGCCTGCGTCCAGTCATCCGGCGCGTACAGTTCCCACACG
>Ga0153916_10004227_pt1 | contig 10828 bp, 8 predicted proteins | sample Opewatmetagenome_FD_109642 | JGI IMG/M metagenome (GOLD analysis project Ga0153916, IMG submission 109642) | Freshwater wetland microbial communities from Ohio, USA - Open water 3 Core 3 Depth 4 metaG | ecosystem: Environmental > Aquatic > Freshwater > Wetlands | place: USA: Ohio, Lake Erie, Old...
AGCCAAGCGTCAGCACGGATAGCAGGACAGCGCCGACCCCCAATGCAAACAGGCTGGCCAGCTGGAATACGAGCGCACCGACGAGTGATGTGGCTGCTAGCGACAAGCAAATAAAGCTGAAAAACGTGAAAACCTTCAACGGATTGTAGTAGGTTGCCGCCTCGATGATGTATTGAATGGTCCGCATCGAATCGCGAAAGAGTCGAACCTTCGTTTTCCCGCTGCGCTCCATGTAGTCAATATCCACATAATGCACGAAATGACCATTCATCATGTAGGCCAGCGTCATCGAAGTGGTAAACGAGAACGTATCACATAGATGACGAAAATACTGCATCACGGTTTTTTTGCTAAATACCCGCAGGCCTGAATTGATATCAGGAATTTTCCGGCTGGCGGTGAACTCTACGATGAACTTCAATATCAGGCGCAGTGGCGTCTTTATCATCGATTCACGGTAGTGTTCTCCGGTCCGGGCACCAACTACCATGTCGAAGCCCTTCTTATACTCCTCGACCAGTTTGGGAATGGAGTGAATCGGGTATGTCCCGTCTGCATCGGTAATGACAATGGTGTCGTACTGCGCTACACGAATGCCGTCTTTCAGCGAATGTCCATAGCCCACGTTGTGAGGATGCCGGACAACCTTTGCCCCAGAATCACGCGCAAGCTGACCTGTGCTGTCAGATGAGCCATCGTCCACCACTATGATTTCGTAAGGCAGCATGCCTGCCTTTTCCAGCGTCTCCATCACGCTAGTCACCGTGGAAACAATAGCGTCCTGCTCATTCAATGCCGGAATTACAATGGAAATCATAAGCGCCTTGCGATGCAAACAAGAGACTGGCCAAAGAAGCTGCGCGTCAAGGGATCCAAAGCCCTCGATAGCGGCAGGACGTACTTTTCAAAGATCTCGATCTGTCCATTGATAGCAATCGAGTTGAGTGAATCATGGCGGCGGAAGCGGTTCACCCACCACCCTAGTCCTCCAATAGGATTGAAGTAACAAAGCTTTTCCAGGTGAACGGGCAGGCCTGCCAATTTTTCCCTGAAATCATCAAGGCTGTAGCGACGATAATGGCCCGCAAGTCGATCCAGATCATTGTAGAGACAGCCCATTGCCGGCACGTTGACCATGAGGCGCCCTCCCGGTTTGAGGGCATCCACCAGATTGCCGAGCGCAATGACGTCGTTCTGGATATGCTCCATGACGTTGATGGTGACTATCGCATCCGCCTTCCCCGGCAGAACATTCTCGAGAAAATCCGGTGTACAAATATCGGCCCTCATGAAGCGTCCCTCGGGGAAACGCCGCTGCGCATCCCGAATCGCACGCTCATCGATATCAATCCCGTGATAATTTCCATAGGGGCAAATTAACTTGTAGTAGTTACCATGCCCGATACCGACTTCGACGATGTCTCCATGCAGGTATGATTTAAAGGGGGCCAGCGTCCAGTCTGCATAACGATATGCGGTTGCAATTGACGAGGAGTATGTATCCTCGCCCGTCTTCAGTTCGCTCTGAGAATCAGCGTTTTTCGTCATCTTTGATCGATTCGCCCGGCGGGGTGTAAACTTTATTCATCTTATCAAGTAAACATCGGTTCCCTGGATGGAGTAGCTTGGCTTGCGGTTCCGCAAATATCCCCTGACGACATACTGTTCCTTTTCGGTCAAATAGAGATAATCCGGATTCAGTACGATGCAGCAGAAACCCTGCTTTCTCAGCGTCTCCTCCCACTCGACATAGCTGGAAAACTGCCCCAGAGACTTTGGCATAGCATGGGGACTAGGCAATGTACTTGAGCCATTACCCGAAAAAGTTTTCACATTCTCGCCGAAATAGTAGTTCCCAGTGATGAAGCTGAGAATCTTGTCGTCGTTTTTTAATTCGGATTTGATGGCGACGATCGATTCACCAAAACGGAGCCCAGAACCATAAACGAATTTTTGCCGAAGAAAATCATCGACCGTTTGGCTACCGAGCACCCAGGTTCTGACTTCCCTGAGGTGAGCCAGACTCCCGTTGACGCCAAACGGTATCCAATACAGCAATGCCAGTCCCAGAACGACAGCAAAACCGGCCCGAACCGAAAAAGTTCTCCAGCCGCTGCGCTGACCATGGCTTGCGGTAGCCAGGATTGCAATTGTAACGAAGGCAAATGGAATCGCGGCGGAAAGATAGCGGAGTATATGTTGGGTTCCAGCCCAAGCTAGGTACACAACCCAAAGGCCGAAGATTGCATAAACAGAGAACATCGGCAACCTCGCGCGAAAAGGGCCTTCACGCAGCCTGGCACTGAAGGCCCATGCCAAGTGCACAGCCCCGCCACCAAGTGCAACCAGCCAGATGCTGGCAAACAACGGGTCCATCTGGGCCTGCATCTCAGGGTGATAACCGTGCTGATAAAGAAGCCGGAGTGGCACAAAGACTTCCGGCAGAGACCGTGCCGCAAACTCGCTGCCAATTTCCTGTATGTACTGGTAGGCATAACTATCCACCGGGATGCCTTTGCCGAGGCCACTACCGAAAACTGACCCGGCGAACGGATAGACTGGATTGCTGAACAAAAAGATGTTGTGAAGATATGTCGGCGCACTGCCAATGACTGAAGCCAGCACCAAATGAAGCACCTTCATGGCTCTGGCATCTTCTGACTTCCAGATGCTGAAGATGGCCCAGGCGAAAAACACACCGGCGGCAAAAACATTGTTGTACGAGAGACCGGCCAGAAAACCGAGCATGACACCAATCGGTGCTGCCATCCGCAGCTTAAAGCCACCGTGGTCACTCCAATGAAACATCAGCAATATCGCCGATGACAGAGCGATGGCTATCCCGTCAAACTTGGTCGGGATAAGGATCCAGTCGTAAACAAAATGGGAAGAGAGCAGGAGCACCAACAGAACGGAGGAAACAAAAAAGCCGGACAGGAACCCAGTCAGCAGAAAAAGCAGAAAAATACCCGTTGCTGCCAGAATGAACACCCACGCATGGGCCAAGCTGCCCGACAGAAGACCCATCGGGTAGACAAGATGAAGAAAGCCCGTTTTCCCCATGTCGCCTACAAAATGCCCCACGTCGATCAGCTCGTGGTACTGGAGAAAGAGATTCGCCGCATTGAGATATGACGTTGCAGAATCTGCCTCGATGGTCGGCAAAAGTGCCGCCAGAAGCCCCAAGGCCAAGAAGGTCAGGTAGATGGCAAGTGCCAGGATGGATACCAATCTTGTTACCCAAGGGGCAAGCCGGATCAGACTCCACAGCATTTCGATGGACTGACCTATCGAAAGCAGAAAGCTCGTGTTAAACACCAAGAGGATAAATTGTGCCGCCAGCAGGAGTTTCATCGACAAGGGAGTCAATTGCCCTACCAGCGAAAGCAGGTACACAACTAGGCCAACAATCACTGCGCCAAATAGCATGCTCAAAAAAGGGAACGCAGCTACAAGCTCATCCTGATTTCTGGCGTCGACATCATTCCGGACAAGCTTTCGCAGTACAACATTGCCTAGACTGCCAGAAAGCAGCAACAACAAGGGGGCCAAGACCAGGGGTGCGCCTTTTTCAACTATCATGACTGCTTTGGCGGCCTCCCCGGCAAGTAAGTCCATCAATGTTCTTCTCGATTTATTTTTCCAGACACACCTTTGTGCCGCGGTGATTGCCGGTCCCTTTGTCTACCTTGGAGCGTTTTACAACCGGCGACGCCGCCACTCTGCCCACGACTGTGAGGCACTCAACTACCACTCAGCACGAGCAGAACTTGATGGCGCGAAGCCCGCCCCAAAAAATAGCCATGCTAACCTGACAACTTTTCCAAGCTTATCAGTTCTGATTCAAATTGCGTCAAGACAAGTTCCTTTCCCCAATGGCAAACAGCATACTTTCGTGCAGCATCACCATATAACTTGCGTAGCCAAGCATCGTCTGCCAACTTCCTAATCGCGCCAGCCACGGCAACCGCATCACCAGGTGGAACGACCATCCCCCTTTGCATGACCACTTCCGCAACCTGCGTTCCGGCGTTAGCAGTCGCAATGACCGGACGTCCACTTGCGCACATTCCCGTTAGTTTGGATGGCATTACCAAGTCCTCAACATCGCCTCTCTGAACCAACAGGTGAATATCTGCCATGTTTAGGAGATCATTTAAACGACTGCTATCCACCAGCCCGATCATTCTCATGTTCGGCCGCTGCTTTGCCATGGCGGCAAGGCTGGCTCGCTCAGCACCATCGCCCGCAACAACCAACAACACATCCTTCCGGTCTGCAAGGCAATCTGCGACCTGAGGAATTATCTCTAGACCCTGCTTGCGCCCAATGTTGCCGGCATAGAGCACAACCACAGTCGTTTCAGAAATGCCCAACAGTCTGCGATAAGCTGAGGTAGAACTATCTGGGAAAATGTGGCTGGTGTCCACCCAGTTCGGCAGCAGCCTTGTCCTGTCTTGCCGGACCCCTTTCGCAACGACGCGCCGCACCATGGCGGGTGAAATAGAGGACACCCTATCAAAAAGTCTAAACACGACGCCCTCCAATCTAGCCAGTACTTTCAGGAGTCGGCGGCCGCGAAACATTCTTAGATTGTGTGCCGCCTCCAACTCAAAATCCTGGATGTGAAGCCACACGTTTGCCCCCGCCAGCCTGCTCACCAGCAAGGCAGTGGGTGCACACAAAACCGTTGGCTCGACCGTTATAACCACGTGAGGCCGCCAAAACACCTGCCAGAGCATAAGCGGAAAGCTCAGGACGACAAAGCTCAGCAAGTGCAAAATACGACGAACGCCGGCTGGTTGCCGGGGAACCCACAGAGGACTTCGGAAAATGTTGAGGTGCCCATTGAATTCGCTGGGTGTTTCTAAGCAAAATTTCCAGGAGTGATAGCCGTTCGCCACCTTCCATTGGGGATAGTGCGGAAGTCCAGTAACCACCCTAACCTGGTAACCACGGGCGGCAAGCCAGTATGCCAATTCACCCGTGTATTTTCCCGTACTGATCTGTTCCGGGAAAAAATTTATCGCATATATAAGAACACGCACTTATTTTGCCGCCAATGTGTCACCACCTGAACGAACCGACTGCCAACGCAACGCGACGATTATTCCAAGAAGCAAGTAGTAATGTAGAGCAGTCAGGTAACTCGAGGACATTTGATCGAGAATCACGCAGAAAATGAACATTGGGCCGACGAGCAGCACAAGGTTGCTCTGGCCATCTCGCCACCGAGCAATCTGCTGCAGCACCCAATACACAGCCCACAACATGGGCGCCAGAAAGAGCACGCCACCAATCAGTCCCAATTCGGAGAATGCATGAATTACGGTGCTATGCGGTGAATTGAATTCGCCCTCATGCTCGTAATAGCAGGAATAGAAGCCGAAGCGTCCCGCCCCAACGCCGGTGAGGGGATTTTCAACAAATGCAGCGATGCCTTCGCGATATAGGATGGTTCGAATTGCCATCGAATTGTCTTTTATTTTACATTCGTCCGGTATGCGTGGGACTTCATGTGGGATGGATTGAATATCCAGCAACTGCCCGAAGAACCATCGCTTTTCGGGGGGGGAAATGCTGACAGCGAACACTATTGCACAAATGATTGTCACGAAATATGCCAATCTAAACCGGACCGGCTGCCACGCCCCTAGCACCAGCACGAGGCTGACCGTCGCCACGCACGCGACAAGAACTGCCCTGGCGCCTAGCAGGGCAATGGTCGCTACTGACAGAAACACAATTCCCGCAATGAGAACTCGGAAGTAGGCACGCTTCGCGCAGAAGCTTGGAGGAATAGCAACCATGCTCAACGCAAGAAACGCCATATCGATCGGAAACACCTGATGCGCAGGAAGGCCCCAAAACAGATAAACACGTTCCTGGGCGAGTACCCTATACCCGAGCGCCGCCAGACTGATCAACACCAGGATCATCAAACCCGCCGACAACGCAGGCACGGACCAAGCAAAGACTCTTATATCGCGGGGGCTTGCAAACCTGGCGAAGCAATATGGAAACAGCAAGGCAGCAAAGAGATAACGAAGGGCGCGGCTCTGCTGTTCAATATCCGACCAGAGAAGAGAAGCGCCGACCATACCGACAAACCCAAAAAACAGCAGATCACCCATAGTCCAACGAAAATCCGAAAAACGAATTCGACGGAAGCCCCATTCATGCATGACCAATACGGCCGCCATGAGCGCAGCAATTAGCCACATCGGATGAAAGATGCCGAGTGCGTCGCTCATCCAGGGGAACAAGTCGTACACAACCAAAAGCACGGCCAATAGAAACCATGGGCTCGCAGCTATCAGGCTACGTGTGTTCAAGAGCGCTCCATAAAATATGCCGGAATCGGGCATTAAACTGTGCCGTGTCCCACCGCCGTACATGTTGTCTACCCTTTTCAATCAGCACGGCGCATAGCTCATCGTCGGTCCAGAGCCGCACCATTGTTTGCGCCAAGCCATCAGTCGACATTGGATCAAAAAGTAACGCCGCATCCCCAAGCTGCTCCGGCATACCGTATATATTGGACACAGCGACTGGGCACCCGAGGACAAGTGCTTCTAACGGGGGAATATTTGTCGGCCCAAAGCAGGTTGGCATCACAAGGGCGCGCGCACCTTGATATAACGGCGGGATGTCCGCATCCAGAACATAACCCAAAAACAATACAGCGTCTTGCAGGCCGAGTCGCTCCACCTCCCTCGCAACATCGTCATAGCCATTTTTCTTGGCACCTGCCAGAACCAATGCCATATCCGGGCAGCTCTCCCTCGCCTGTGCGAGCGCTCGAATGAGGGTTAAATGGTTTTTATGCTGCCAAAACTGCGCAGGATAGAAGAAGTATTTCCCTGGCAATGAATACGGGCTTCGCTTTCTCGGTGCTGCAGCAGCCGAATAAATGTAGTCAGGCGCAAGGTATGGCAAGACGTGCACACGATCAGGTTCAATTGCGTAGGACTCGCACACATGTCGCTTTCCGACATTGGAATCCACCAGAACACCCGTGGCCGCTCTCGTCAGGGCTTTATAGTGGCTTTCCCGAAAAACGTATCGGCCTTTAGACGATACCTCGGGAAAATGCCGCTCATAGCGATGCATCAAGTCGTGGACCGCGGCCAGAAAGTTCACGGGCAGCGCATAGGGAAGCGCATCGTTACCCGGGAAGATCCAGAGCGCGCAATCCTGTTGGACCATCTGCCGCAACCCTGGGTGCAGAACCCATAGGGCCGCACGCAAAGGGCTTAGCGGCACACGGAAGCGTAACCATGCCTTCAGAAGTGGGCGCCACCAATTCCGCTTGAGCTCGAATGAAGCGATACCAGACCGCCTGAGAATATTCGCCCAGGACGGGTCAGCATACGCCACCACGCACTGAACGCCATGACCTTTCAGCGACTCGACCGCCCGAAATATTGCCAAGCCATACTGGAATATTCCGCCGCTTTCGGGCCCAGACCCGAGAAAAAGCCCCACGCGCACAATCAGCCACGCGCAACGAAACAGACTCCCCAAGTCTCAAAACCTGGGGTCTTGCCCGTCAGCCACTCGAATGAATCGGCAATCTCAAACCCTGCCGTGCGAGCCAACATCTCCAACTCAGGCCGAAACAGATAGCGCACGGGGTGCACCTCGCGGATCTCTTCAACAGCACCATCCGCTTTTCTTTTTATAAAGACCTGATAGTGAACTTCCACAACGTTATCGTTAGGGCGCAAAACCGGTTCCGCTAAACGCGTTACCGCGATCTCTTCGTCCTCCAGCCGCTTGATTCTGGTCTCTGGCAGAGTCCGCAACACCGCCGGACCATACCAGACGTCGAAAAGGAACACCCCGCCTTTCTTAAGGTGGCGCCTGGCTGTATTGAACACGCTCAGGAGATCCTCATTCGTCGTCTGATAACTAACCACGTGGAACAAAGAAATCACAGCATCTGCCTGTATCCCCAAGTCCAGGTGTCTGACATCTCCACGAGCGAATTTCAACCGAGAAGCAACTTCCGGCGTCAATCTACGGCGCCGATCCTGAGCGATCGACAACATATCGTCACTCAAGTCGACGCCGTAAACTTCCATTCCCGCTTCGGCCAGGAATTGTGCATGGCGTCCCGTGCCGCACCCGAGTTCAAGGACGCTGCTGCCGTTGCCAAGATGCCGATCTAGTACCTGTTTCACAAATGCAGCTTCGCCACAGTAATCTTTGTCACGATAAAGCAAGTCATAGTAATGGGCATAACCACCAAAGTTGCTCATTTGCCAAATATCTCCCACGCAGCCTGAGCAGCTCGCTCGATCTGTTCTGAGGTCAAGGCCAAGCCACTTGGCAAGTAAAATCCTCGTCTCGCAATACGCTCCGCAACCGGATAGGACTCGCCGACAAAGAGCCCCATTTTTCTGAAGACTGGCTGTTCATGCATGGGCCAGAAGAAAGGTCTTGTTCCAACCTGCAACGAAGCCAACCTTTTCATTGCCTCCTCCGCATCAAACTGGTGATGGTCCTCGATAACCAGACCATAAACCCAGTAGATGTTCTCCGCGTAGTCAGACGAAGGCACCGGCAGTTGCACATGAGGCAAACCTTGCAGGAGCTCAGAATACGTTGCACCCATTCGTCGTTTCCTTGACACGAACTCATCCAGCCGTTCCAACTGGGCCAACCCGACGGCCGCCTGCAAATTGGTCATCCGGTAATTCCATCCCAGTTCCTCATGGACAAACCGTCGGCCAGGTTGGAAACAGAGATTTCTTAGCGACCGGCAACGCGCCGCCAAATGAGGATCGTTCATCACGAGCATCCCACCCTCTCCAGTGGTAAGGTGCTTGTTGGGATAAAAGCTGAAAACACTAATGTCCCCAAACGAACCGCACGGTGCTCCACAGTATGTCTGTCCGTGCATTTCCGCCGCATCCTCAATGACCGTAAGCCCGTGCTTCGCGGCAAGCGCAAGGATAGGCGCCATATCCACGGGTAACCCATATATATGGACAACCATGATGGCCTTGGTTCGTGGCGTAATGCAAGCCTGGACCTGGTCAACACCCATATTCCAGGTAACCGGATCGCAATCTACCAGCACCGGCTTGGCGCCGGCCTTTACGACCGCAGCAGCGCAGGAAATTATCGTAAAAGTCGGGAGAATAACCTCATCTCCAGGCCCGAGTTTGAGCGCGGCGACTGCTATCTCCAATGCGCCGGTGCCATTGGACACTGCAATGCCCTCAGCTCGGCCGACCCTTGCTGCAAACTTTTCCTCGAATTCATGTATATACGGCCCTTCGGACGAGATCCATCCTGTATCGATACAGCGCGCTAGATATTCTTTTTCCCGACCGTCGAGAATCGGCTCATTGACGGGTATGAACGATGCCACTTTATTCGCCTCCGATTCGAGCAACTGCGCTCGCGATCCCCGAAAACCTTGTCTTGTCGCCCTCGCCAGCATAGGGCCCCTGCTTAATTTCGATCATCTCAAGATCGTCCAGGACTTCGAACCCATGCCCGCCACCCGCCAATAGAATCACGTCCCCGGCTCTCAATACCCGGCTTTCGAGATAGACTTGCGCTTCATCATAGAAATCCACACGCAGTATGCCGCGTTTTATCACCAAGACTTCCTGCGTCAGATGTACTTCGCGCGGCACAGGATTGTGCACATGGGGCTGTATTATTTTACCTTTAGGGTGGGCCATGTACGCCAACTGCTGCGAGAGATCATCGGGAGTAAAAAACGAGATGCCCGGCTTCGAATAAGATGCCCGCACAATAATTGCCAGCAGGACGCCAGCGTTGTGTAGTTCTTCAATCATCTAGTAGATCTTCCTTAACAGCCGTGAACTGCAAAATACCTTCCCCTTTTCTACTGGGCTTTTCTCCGCCATCAACGTTCTCTGGCGTCGGAGTCCAACATCATGCTTCCAAAACATAGCCCAAAATCTCGCGAGCTTCTTTCTCCAGCGCACTGATGCTGTAATTGGCATGCACCAGCTCATAGGCGGCGGCGGCAATGGCAGCCGCACGTTCAGGAGATTTGATCAGGCAACAGATGGCATCCGCAAAAGCCTGCGGTTCGTCAGCCAGTAGAATGTCTTTACCATGTGTGACCGGAATACCCTCTGCCCCGAGTGCTGTGGACACAATCGGAATCCGGCACGCAGCAGCCTCCATAATCTTGAAGCGCGTCCCAGATTCAAATTGAAGCGGCACTAACGCCACGTCGGCGTGGCACAGGTACGGAAGAACACTAGGTAGCTTCCCAGTCACCGTCACAGCGGGATTCCGAACATGTGCGAGGGTACGCTCTGAGTCCTTGCCCACGATGTAGAAATGCATGTCGGGGATGACCGACTGCACGCGCGGAAGAACTTCCTCCAACACCCACTGCGCAGCACGATCCATGGGACTGTTTGAATGACCAAACGTGCCCGCCAGGTACATGCATGGCTTTTTCAGCCCTTCTGGCGGTTGTGGCGCTTCCGCATATCGCGCGAGGTCAATCACATTGGAAAAAATGTGCACTCGCTCTGGATCGCTAGCGATGCTTCGGTAGTAGGCTGCATCAATCTCAGACACGGCGGTGGTTACGTCGCAAAGATTGACCCATGCTCTTTCCTCAGCCTCTTTGCGCCGACCTTTTATCCGAATCCATTCCCGTCGAAAGTGATTTTTCTCATACGGAAGCTCACGCAACACAAAACGCGACCAGACACTATCGGTATCACAAATGACTGGAAGTTGTGGCTGAGCCGCTTTTAGTTTTTGGATCAGGTCAAAAGAGATATTGCCATACCCGCACCAGATGGCATCTGCACCGGTCCTG
>Ga0153916_10004229_pt1 | contig 10826 bp, 8 predicted proteins | sample Opewatmetagenome_FD_109642 | JGI IMG/M metagenome (GOLD analysis project Ga0153916, IMG submission 109642) | Freshwater wetland microbial communities from Ohio, USA - Open water 3 Core 3 Depth 4 metaG | ecosystem: Environmental > Aquatic > Freshwater > Wetlands | place: USA: Ohio, Lake Erie, Old...
CGGGCCCGGCTCCAATCGGCGTCGAGCCTCGGCGACGAGCCGAATCGATTCGTGCGCTTCCTGGGCTCGGACGTGGAAGCGCGCGGCGACGTCGCCGGACGATGCCGCCACCTCACCGACGTCGAGCTCGGCATACGCCCCGTACGGGTCGTCGCGCCGAAGGTCGTTCGGCAGGCCGCTGGCCTTCGCGGCGACCCCGGTCGCGCCGAGCGACCGGGCGATGGCCGTCGAGACGGCGCCGGTGCCGTGGAGCCGACTCATCACTCCCTCCGAACGGATCACGGCACGGACCGCAGCGGCCAGGTCATGACCGACCGACTCGAGCTCGGGCCCAAGGCTCGCCAGGCCGTCCTCGTCCAGGTCGAGCCGGAGGCCGCCCGGCCCGACCAGGCCCATCAGGTAGCGGTGCCCGGCGACCCGGTCGTTGGCGCGCAACAACCGTTCCTTGAGGGCGCCAAGCCGAGCCGCCCCGGATTGGAAGCCGATCCCTGCGCAGATGTTGCCGAGATCCCCGACATGGTTGTACAGGCGCTCCAGCTCCGCGAGCAGGACCCGGGCCCAATGCGCTCGGGGCGGGATCGTCGTCCCGGTCAACGACTCGACCGCCATCGAGAATGCAAGCGCATGGCTCACGGTGCAGACGCCGCAGGCGCGCTCGAGCACGGGCAGAGCTGCGGCGAACGACCGGCCTTCGACGAGCTTTTCCAGGCCTCGGTAGGTGAAGAAGAGCCGAGCGTCCAGGTGGAGGACCCGCTCACCAACCGCCGAAAAGCGGAAATGACCGGGCTCGATGATCCCGGCGTGGATCGGGCCAACCGGGAGCTGATAGACGCCCTCACCGTGCGCCTCGAACGGAACGTACTGCCGGTCGCCCTGCGCCGGCGCGACGTTGCCAGGCACGTCCTTGCGAAGCGGGTGGTACCCGGCCGGCCAGCGCTCGTGCAGGACGAGCCGCCGTGGGTCCGGATGGCCGAGCGGAATCGTCCCGAAGAGGTCCTTCGCCTCGCGCTCATCCCAGCTCGCAGCGGGCACCAGCCGGGTGACGGACGGGTACGAGGGCTCGGCGATTGGCAGATTCGCCCGAAGGCGGGTCGGCCGATGCGGTCCGTCGAGGGTGACCTCGACGGCCAGGCCCTCCCCGCCGACGGACCGTTCGTCCAGCCCGACGAGCATCTGGAATCGCGCCCCGAGCTCGACAAACCGGGCCACGGCGGAGGCCAGGTCGGCGGCATGGACCTGCCGGACGTCGGGTTCGGGTGGTACGGCGACGCCGGCGTCTGCCATGGTGCCGTCCTCAGCCACCACCACCTCCGAGCACACTGACGACCCGGGCAATCGCCCCGGTCAACGGATCCGGCGTCCAGACGCCGAGCAGCGCGACGGCGAACAGCGGGATCGACAGGCCGGCGGCCCGCCACGGCGCCGACGTCGGACCGGGCCCCTTGCGGGCCGGTCCGAAGCTCACCCGGGAAGCGTGAAACAGGAACCCTGCCACGGTCAGCGCAAGCAGCAGGCCTGCGACGGCGGCGGCGACGCCCCAGCCAACCGAGAACCCACCAAAGAGGATGGCGATCTCCGAGACAAACATCGCCGACGGTGGGAGTCCCGACAGCAGGAGCGTGCCGCCGAGGAACGCCCGCCCGTCGAGTGGCGCGGTCTCGAGGCTGCCGGTCAGGCGTGCCATCCGGCGACTGCGCCCGGATTCCACCAACCCACCGGCCGACAGGAAGAGGCTCGCCTTGGTGAGCCCGTGAGCGAGCAGGTGCAGGAGGAGGCCGCCCAAGGCAACTGGACCGCCAAACCCGAGCGCCAGCGCCCCCAGCCCGATGTGCTCGATGCTCGAATACGCCAGCAGCCGCTTCAGATCGCCCTGGGCGACGATGAACGGCAGCGCCACGGCAAGGCTCAGCAGACCGAACAGCACCAGCAGTGTCGACGAGAAGGCGGGACCGAGCGCGCCGACCGCGACCAGGTGGAACCGCGCCAGGGCGTAGAGGGAGATGGCCAGCGTTGCCCCCGACAGGATCGCCGAGACCGGACTCGGTGCCTGGCTGTGAGCGTCGGGGAGCCAGGTGTGGAATGGGGCCAGTCCGGCCTTGGTCCCGTAGCCCACGAGGGCAAACAGGAAGGCGAGCCGGACCAGGCCGGGATCGAGGTGCGCGGCAACGGATGCGAGCCGGGTCCACGCAAGCGCGTCGCTCGTCTCGCCCAGCAGCTCGACCGACGACGCGTAGGCGAGAAGCGTTCCGAGCAGGGCGAACCCGATTCCGACCGAACCGAGGATCAGATACTTCCAGGCGGCCTCGATGGCGGCGGGTGTGCGGGCAAAGCCGACGAGGAGGGCGGACACGATCGTCGTCGCCTCGATCGCGACCCAGACCAGGCCGAGATTGTCGAACAGGGGCACCAGCGTGAGCCCACCCACGAACCACAGCAGGAGCGCCCAGTAACGGGCCGCGTCACCCGGCCGCAGTGACCGCTCATGCCGGAGATAGGCCGGTGAACCCGCGATCGCAATCGCGCTGACGGCCAGTGTCACGATCAGGATGAAGGCGCCAAGCGCATCGAGGACCACGAGGCCGTCCAGGGCCCGGAGCGACTGACCGGCCAGGACCGGCAGGGTCAGCGCGAGCCCGCCGGCGATGCCCACGGCGAACGCGAGCGTCGCGACCCGCCCGGCATGGCGGTCGGGGGTGAACCAGACCAGCAGGCCGGCCGGCAACGGAACGAGAAGGGCGAGGAGAGCGACATCGGTCATCCCCGGAGGCTCCGAAGCTCGTCGGTCGACAGCGACCCAAAGACGCGCAGCATCCGGCGGGCGTAGACCCAGCCGACGACGATCACGATGAGCAGGTCGAACAGGATTCCGAGCTCGACCACGAGCGGCATCCCGTAGGTCAGGGCGAAGGCGGCGAGCGACAGGCCGTTCTCGAAGACCAGCAGTCCGATGAGCAGCGACAAGGCCTTCCGCCGACTCATCATCAGGAAGAGGCCGGTCAGCATGGCCGCGATCGCCGCCGGCAGCGCCCGGGTCCCGCCCACGGATGCGGCGAGCGCCAGATCGGAGGTTGCGGCGCCCGATGCGAAGACGATGCCGATCGCGACGACCAGCGAGAGTCGCGGCCCGGCATACGGGTGCCGCTCGACCGAAACCGACGAGGCGCGGAGCATCTGGCGCAGGACCAGCGGGTAGACGATCGCCTTGGCAGCCAGGGCCAGGACGCCGCCGACGACGAGATGCCAGAGGCCCAATGAGACGCCGACCCCGATCGCCGCGCTGGCACCCAGCGCCGATTGGGCGGCGACCAGCCAGATCGAGCGACCGATCGAGCGCGTCACGGCGAGAACGACGCCGAGCAGGACGATCCCGGCCGCGCACAGGTCGACGAGGCTGGTGACCGTCATGCCGGCAGCCACAGCTGTGCCGCCAACGCCGTCAGTGCGAGCAGCGACGAGAGCCCGAGCAGCCCGGGCAGGGCCATGATCCGCAGTTTCGCCATCCCGGCGTCGAGCATCCCGAGGGCAAGGGCCGCAGCCATCAGCTTCACGAACGCCACGCCCAGTCCCAACGCTACGCCGGCGACGGTCAGGTCAGCAGCGGCGCCCATCGGGAGGAAGACCGCCGCGAAGAGTCCTGCGACCACCACCAGTTTCAGCTGGGCCGCATAGGTCAGCAACGCCAGTTGGCGGCCTGATGCCTCGAGCAGCATCCCCTCGTGGATCATCGTCAGCTCCAGGTGGGTATCCGGGTTGTCCACGGGCTCGTGGCCGGTCTCGGCGATCGCGACGATGCCGAAGGCGATCGCCGCCAGGAGCAGCGGCGGCGCCAGGGCGGCCGAGCCGGCCGCCACGCCGTGCGAGGCGATCCGGCCGAGGTCGGTCGTGCCCGCGCCCGCCACGACGACGGCAAGTGACAGGAGGACGCCGGGCTCCACCAAGGTGGCAATTGCCACCTCGCGGCTGGACCCCATCCCGCCGAAGGCACTGCCCGAATCGAGGGCCGCAAGGGCCAGCACGAACCGTGCGAGCGCCAGCACGCCCAGAACCACGAGCAGGTCACCGTGGCCGTCGAGCGGCGCTCGCAGCGCAACGATCGGGATCAGCAGGACCGCCACGATGGTCGCGGTCAGCACGATGATCGGCGCTGCGGCCGTGAGCGGGCTCGCGGTCTCGCTCTCGACCGGCGTCTTCGCCCACCACTTCGCGAGATCCCAGTACGGCTGCCAGATGGAGGCGCCGCGCCGGTACTGCAGGCGGGCCTTGAAACGCTTCATGACACCCTGCAGCAAGGGCGCGACGGCAAGACCGAACCCAAGCTGGATCACCGTCAACATGACGCCCGGCAGGAGCGGTTCTGGCGTCATCGGCGGGCCAGCAGCAGGAGGATCACGAGGGCCACGACGGAATACGCGAGGTAGAGCTGCAGGGTGCCCTGCTGGAGTCGGCGGACGAGCTGCGACAACCCGATGCTCGCCCGGTGCGCCGGCCCGTAGACCCTCGACTCGATCAGGTGATCGACCTCGCTTCGATACGTGACCCGGCGCGGGAACGGCGTGCCTTCGTGCAGTTCCACGTGCAGCTCGCGATCCGGGCGCAGGATCGGGTCGAAGAAGAGACGCAGCGGCTTGGAGTAGCTCGTCGCCGTGTACTCGAAGGCAGGATCAGGGAGGATCCCGCAGGTCCACGTCGGTGCCCGTCGCGCGGCAGCCGCCCCGGCCATCGAGACTGCGAGGATGGCGACACCGACACATGCGCCGGCGAGCCCGAGGATCGCGGGGTCATAGGCACCGAGCGTCGGCGGTGCGACGGTCGGCTGGAGCGAGCCGACGGGCGCGATTCCGCTGCCGAGCCCGCGCGCCACGCCGGCCAGCACCGACCCGATGGGACCCGCGCCGAGCCCGACCCCGACGCAGGCGAGCGCGAGACCGGCCATTGCCGCCCGCATCGAGCGGCCGACCTCCCGCGCACGCTGCGCACCCGGTGTCCGGGGAAGGGCAAGGAAGGTCATCCCGGTCGCCTTGACGAAGCAGGCGACGGCCAACGCGGCCGTGAGGGCCAGCGCACCGACCGCGAGATAGCCCGCAAATCGGGTGATCGGATCGAGCGCAACCGAGCCACCGGTCGACAGCAGGCCCTGGAACGTGAGCCACTCACTGGCGAACCCGTTGAGGGGTGGCAGGCCGCTGATGGCGGCAGCGCCGATACCGAAGGCGAGAGCCGTCAACGGCATCGCTCGAGCGAGGCCGCCAAGCCGGTTGAGGTCGCGCGTCCCGGACGCCTCCTGGACCGCTCCGGCGCCAAGGAAGAGCAGCCCCTTGAAGAGGGCGTGATTCAACGTGTGGAAGAGCGCCGCGGCAACCCCGAGCACCACCAGCGTCGGTGCCCCTGCGGACAAGCCCAGCAGGGCAACCCCGACACCCAGGAGGATGATCCCGATGTTTTCGACGCTGTGGAACGCGAGCAGCCGTTTGAGGTCGTGCTCCGCGAGGGCATACAGGACGCCCAGGATCGCTGACACCGCACCGAGGGCGAGGACGAGCACGCCCCACCAGCTCGGGCCGCCTCCCAGGGCCTCGATGGCGAAGCGGATGAGCCCGTAGATCCCGGCCTTGATCATCACGCCGGACATCAACGCCGAGACATGCGCCGGCGCGATCGGGTGCGCTCGAGGCAGCCAGACGTGAAGCGGGATCATGCCGGCCTTCGTCCCGAATCCGACCAGCAACAACAGGAAGACGAGGTCTCGCGCAGGTCCCGCCAGGGAGGTCGAGGCCCGATGCCAATCTGCGAACGCCGTCGACCCCGACGCTGCGGAGACCGCCGCGAACGCGATCGCGATGGCGGCCGTCGCGAGGTGGGTCATCGCGACATACACGTAGCCGGCTCGGACGACCGGTCGGCCCGGTCGCGGACCCAGCACCAGAACCGCCGAGCTGATCGACATCAGCTCCCAGGCGAACAGGAAGCTCACGGCGCTCGTCGAACCGAAGACGAGGCCCAGGCTGGCGATGAACACGATGTACGCCAGGGTTTCGAAGCGGGAGCGGCCGGCCTCGTGGTAACCGAGGCCGTAGATCGACGCGGCACAGCCAACGGCCCCGAGTGCCACGAGGAAGAGACCTGACAACGCATCGAACCGAAGGTCGAACAGGTCGTACCCCAGGACGCTTCCGGCACGTACTGCGACGGCCGGCCCTGCGACGAGCGCGATGCCGGCGATGGCGGTGGCCGTCGACGCCCCGGCCGCGGCGATCATCGCGGGACGATGGTCGACCCGGGAGACGGCGAGCAGACCGCCGACCGCACCGAGCAGCGCCGCGATCACCAGCGAGACGCCTGCGAGCGCGTCGACCTCAGCCGGAACCATGCGACCTCATTGACCGGGCACCCGCCAGACGGCCGATGACGCCCTGGTCCGTGCTCGGGGACTATATCTGCAAATTCCGTGATCCTGCAAAATGCAGCATCTTGAATGGACTGGCCGTCGGTCATTCGATGGCTCAGCCCAGTCCGTACTTCCGGGCTATGTTGTTCCGAGTCCCGATCCACGTATGGTCGGGTGTATGCACGCGATTGCGCGTGCCCGTCGCCAGGCTGACCTGGGCGTCGTCCCCGCCATAGCGGAGGCTTGCCGAACACCCGATGGCTGCCGAGCTCGATAGTCAGATCTACATCGCTGACGATGAGCCGGCCAATATCAGGCTGCTCGAGGCCATCCTCGGTGGCGCCGGCTTCAGCTCGATCGCTTCATTTCCGGACGGCGATGCACTCCTCACCGCGATCGACGAGCAGGAACCCGATCTGATCCTGCTCGACCTGCGGATGCCCGTCGTCGACGGGCTGTCCGTGCTGCAGAGCCTGACCACAGGTGCCCTTGCCGGCGGATATCTCCCGGTGCTGGTCCTCACCGCCGACGCGACCCGCGGATCGCGCGACCAGGCGCTCTCGAGCGGCGCCCACGACTACCTGACCAAGCCGTTCGATCCAGGTGAGGTGCTGCTCCGGGTTCGCAACCTGCTCGAAACTCGCCGACTCCACCAGGAGCTTCGCCTCCGGAACGTCGATCTCACCGGGCAGGTCGAAGCGACGACGCGCACGCTCGCCGACCGAGAACGGGAATGGGCCAGACAGGCGGCAGCCCTCAGCCATCTTGAGGCGCGCGAAACCGCCGAGGCGACCGCCCAGGCGATCTGCGACGAACTGAGTCGGATGGCCGGTTTGACCGGCGTGCTGGTCGTCGCCCTTGACGCGGCGGGTCAGGCCATGCCATTGGCGCGGGACGCCTCGGTCGATGTCCGCGTCCGCGTGAACAGCGCGTTGCCGCACGAATTGACGATTGGATGGGCGGAGCGGGTCGCCGCGGGACCGTGGGTCGGGCCATACGAAGCGGGCTTTGGCTCGTCACTCACCCGGATCCCCAGCGACCTTCCGACGGCCATGGCGATCGTGCCGCTGCGCACGAGCAGCGCCATGCTCGGTGCGATCGTGGTGTGCACCGAGGCCGTCGACGGCATCACCTTCCTGGCCGGTCGGCTGCCGGTTCTCGAGTCCTTCGGCGCGGTGGCCTCGGCGCTTCTTGCTCCGGGGATTCTTGCCCGCCAGCGACGCGGCGAGGTTCGAGGCGAGCTGGAAACCGTCCTCGCGGAAGGCGCCTTCGGGCCGGCCTTCCAACCGATCCTCGATCTCGCCTCCGGCGCCACCGTCGGCCACGAAGCGCTCACAAGATTCCACGATGGGACCCGGCCGGATCGACGCTTCGCCGACGCCGAAGCGGTGGGTCTGGGCCTGGAGCTGGAGTCGGCTTGCCTGTCGGCTGCCGTGTCCGCGTCGCCCCAGCTGCCCGGTGCCGGGTTCCTGAGTCTGAACGTCTCGCCCGCGCTGCTGCTCGAGCGTCGCCGCCTCAGGCAATGCCTGCGCGGGCGCGGCCGTCCGGTGGTGCTCGAGGTGACCGAGCACGTGGCGATCGAGGACTACTCGGCAATCCGTGCGGCGGTGTCAAGCCTTGGGTCGGATGTGCGGATCGCCGTCGATGACGCCGGCGCCGGCTTCGCGAGCTTCCGGCACATCCTCGAGCTCCGACCGGACTTCGTAAAGCTCGACATCGGTCTGGTGCGCGACATCGACCGCGACGATGTTCGGCAGGCGCTGGTCGCCGGGATCGTCTACTTCGCCAGAAAGAGCGGTTGCCAGCTGATCGCCGAGGGCATCGAGACACCTGGCGAGCGCGATCAGCTGCGCTCGCTGGGGGTCGAGCTGGGGCAGGGCTACCTCCTCGGCCGGCCGGCCTCGCTGACCGGTCCAGCCGGCGCGACGATCTCGACGATGGGTGCGCGTGGAGGGCCAGCAGCTAGCTCCACCGATCCGGCGCCGCGTTCGCGATGATGTCCGACCCCACGACGTTCGCCGTCAAGGCGCTGTTCGGCCTGCTCGTCATCTGGGCGGCCTGGGTCGCCATCCATCGTCGAGAGGTCCTTGCCCGTGACGTGGCCCTCGTCCTCGCCCCGATCGCGGTCATCCTCGCGATCGGATCGCGTCTGCCCTCGTCGCCGTTCTCCGCGGGCTGATCCACATGAATGACGCCGGCTCGACCCGAGTCATGGCGCATCGCATGGGAGAGGGGTCCAGCGGATGGGGTTGAGGCCGGCGTCGAGGCAGCGAGCGTGAAGCCCCGACGGTGACCGCCGGTCAGCGCCGGATTTCGGTCAGAGCGGCATCCATCATGGCCGGATCGAGAGAGCCGATCCTCATCTGACGGAGGATGCCCGTCCGATCGATGAAATAGTGCGACGGGATCCCCAGGATCCGGTACGCGGAGGCGATCCTGGTGTCGGTGTCGGCCACCTGCAGATAGGTCAGCCCGACCCGGCCCGCGTAGTCCGAGACCGCGGCCGCGTCCTCGGAGATGAAGACCGCGAGGACGACCACGCCCTCGTCCTTCCACCTCGTGTACGCGCCCTGGATGTCGGCGTTCTCCGACCGGCACGCTTGGCACCAGCTCGCGCCGAAGGTCAACCAGACCGGCTGGCCCAGGAAGTCGCTGAGCCTCACCGTGCGACCGTCGACTGTCGGCGCCTGGAAGTCCGGCGCCAGCCTGCCGACGATCGGCGCCGCCCCAGTCGCCTCGCCGGTCAGGATCACCGAAGTGGCGACATCGGCGGTGGCGGCCGACTGGTTGGTGAGCAGCGCGACGGTCACGATGATCGCCCCGGTCACCACCATGACAACGAGCGTGGTGATCCGGCTCCGTCGGGCTTTCGCTTCGAACGGCCCGGTCGCTTCCAGTGCCGATCCTTCCATGCCTGGTCCCCTGGTGCCTGCTCGGGCGAGCGCCGCCGGCGCACGCCGCTGGTCGACTAGGGCTGGTCCAACCCGCTGTAGCTGTGGAGGCCGCCGAAGAAGAGGTTTCCGAAGTAGGTGAACAGCGTCGCTGCGAAGCCGAGGACCAGCAGCCGCGCCGCGGGTGAGCCGCGCCAGCCGCGGACGGCCCGGGCGTGGAGATAGGCCGCGTAGATCAGCCAGGTCGCGAGCGACGCGGTCTCCTTGGGGTCCCAGCTCCAGTAGCTGGTCCAGGCGACCTCCGCCCAGACGGCGCCGAGGACGATCGCGAGGGTCAGGAACGGGAAGCCGATGACGACCGCCCTGTACGAGATCTCGTCGAGGAGATCCGGCCGGGGCAGCCCCGGCCGGCCGCCGGCGGGCTGGATCAGGTACAGGATCGCGGCGGCGAAGGCGACGGCGAACGTGCCGTAGGCGACGATCGCGACCGCAACGTGAACGGTCAGCAGGAGGTTGTTCTGGAGGGCCGGGACCAGCGGTTCGGCGGTCGCCGGGATCGTCGTGGCATAGAGGAGGAGGCCCAGAGCGACCGGCATGGCGACGAGCCCGAAAACCCGCTGGCGATAGTGCCGTTCGAACGCGAGGTCGATCGCCACGACGCCCCAGGCGAACGCCACCGAGAACTCGTACATGTTGGCGAACGGGCCGTGGCCCACGGCGATCGTCCGGGACAGCAGCGACGCGGTCAGGAACGCGAGTCCCAGCCACCCCAGCAGGGAGCCATACACCGCGAGGCCGCTCGGGCTCGATCCGGACCCGGGTACGGTCACCGTGCCGCCGGGTACGGTCACGGTACCTCCGGCGACGCCAGCCCCGGCCAGCGCCGGCACGGACGTCCCATGGGCCAGGCGGGCCCAGACGAACCCCAGCAGATAGCTGGCGGATGCCAGCCCGACACAAAGGAGCCCCGCGGTGAAGCTGTATTCCGACATCTTGAACATCCCTGCGGGCCTTCCCTTCAGGTGGCGCTCGGCCCGGTCAAGGCGAGCTTGATCTCGTCGACGAGGCGTTCGAAGTCGGCACCGAAGGCGGAGTCGTGGCGCGACGTCGCCCCGACCAGTACCTCGCTCCCGCCGGCGATCCGGCGGATGCGTGCCCAGGTGCGGCGGTTGCGGAAGAAGAGGACAAGGAACAGGCCGCCCACCAGGAACGCGGCACCGCCCCACACCAACGGCAGGCCCGGATCGCGGACTGCGATCAACCCGGTGAACTGGCGCTCGCGGATGAAGGTGACGTCGAGGCCGGCGACCTTCACCGCCCTGCCCTGCGAGACGACCTGCGTCGCGATCGGGCCGCCCTCGCTCCCGGTCAGGTAGGTCGCCAGCTGCATCTGCCCAGGCCTGACATTGGGATCGACCTCACCTGAGGCGACTCCGATCACGTAGACCGTCAGTCCCGTGTCTGGGAGCGCGATCCGGCCGATCACGTGCCGGCCGTCCGTCGAGACCCATTCGAGCGGGACGCCGCCCTCGAACACGACCCGGCCCGAC
>Ga0153916_10004230_pt1 | contig 10826 bp, 9 predicted proteins | sample Opewatmetagenome_FD_109642 | JGI IMG/M metagenome (GOLD analysis project Ga0153916, IMG submission 109642) | Freshwater wetland microbial communities from Ohio, USA - Open water 3 Core 3 Depth 4 metaG | ecosystem: Environmental > Aquatic > Freshwater > Wetlands | place: USA: Ohio, Lake Erie, Old...
CGGTCGAGACCTGGAGCGGATACCAGCGACCGCCGAACTCGCTCAGGATCCCGCCGTGGTGGGAGAACTCGCGGTACCAGTCGTTCGAGCCCTCCCACGGAATGATCGCCGTCAGGTGCGGCGGCTGGAGCGCCGCGACCTGGTACTGGTTCATGGCGTAGTAGGAGATGCCCGACAGGCCGACCTTCCCGCTCGACCAGGGCTGGGCCGCCGCCCACTCGATGCACTCGTAGAGGTCGCGGGTCTCCCGCTCGGACCAGAGGTCGACATAGCCGGGAGAGCGGCCCGTGCCGCGTGAGTCGACGCGAACGCAGGCGTAGCCGTCCGGAACCCATTTCTCGGGGTCGACGACCTCCCAGTTCTGGTACGCGTTCGTCGATCCGGCGGCGACGTCCGGGAAGTCCGCCACCATCTTCTCCCACTGGGGCGTGTAGGCGTCCTGGAACGCCAGCCCCTTGGCGTAGGGGCCGTAGCTCACGATCGCGGGGTAGCGGCCCTCGGCCACTGGCCGGTAGACGTCGGCGCGGAGCACCAGCCCGTCGTCGGCGACGATCGGGACGTCCCAGTCGATCCGCATCCCGTCGCGGATCTCGGACCGCTGCACGATCTCGTCGGTCATCCCAGGTTCAGCTCCCTGCCTGCCACCCGGGTTGCCCAGACATCCCGAAGGATGACCCCGAGGTCGTCCTGCAACCTAGCATCGACGGTCCGGGCGGCGCTATGTGGCCCACCACAATTCACCCTGCGCGGGCTGGTGCCCGATACCGGCCCGACGAGACGGGCAGAACGAGTCGCGCGAGACCGCTCGCGTCGGGCGGGGCGGTTGAGGCTCTCGTCAGGCCGTCGCCGGCTCCGGATGCCTGGCCCCGTTCCGGCTGCCCGAGCCGTTCGGCCCCGCGCGGCCGTTGGTGTGACGCCGCGCGTCGGCCGGGAGCGCGCCCGATCCGGCGCGGGATCGGGCGGCCGCCTCGGCGGCGATCACCTCGTCGACGACGAGGGCCAGCTGGACCTGGAGCAGGGCCTCCGGTTGGGTCAGGTCCAGGTCGAGCAGCCCCTCGATCCGGCGGATCCGGTAGGAGACGGTGTTCGGGTGGACGACGAGCGCGGCCGCAGCATCCGCGGTGCGGCACGACGCACGAAGGTAGGCACGAAGCGTGGGCAGGAGATCGGAACCGCGGCGCTGGTCGTAGTCGCGGATCGGCCCGATCGTCGCCGCGGCGAAGGCGATGAGCTCGTCGAGCTGGCCGACGGTCATGAGCAGGCCGTAGACGCCGAGGTCGTCGATCGACACGGTCTGGTCGCGCTTGCCGGCTCGCCGGGCCAGCTCGGCCGCCCCGCGAGCGATGGCATGGCTGCGCGGAGCGTCGGTCAGGTCGTCGACCCACGGCCCGACCGCGACCGAGACAGTCGCGCCACCGAGGGCGCGCCGCAGCTCTGTCCGGATCGTGTCCGCCAGGTCGCGGGCAGGGTGCAGGTCGCGGGTGGCCGGCTGCCAGAACAGGACGACGGTCGAGCCGTGCCGCTCTCCTACGAGCGCGCGGGCGTGGCGTCGCCGGGCGACGAGGCTGACCAGCCCCGTCAACTGGCGGTGATGGCTCGACGCGAGCTCCGGTTCGGTCGTCCCCTCGCGCTCGTCGACGCTCACGACGAGGGCGGCGTGGCGGCCCGCCAGGTCGAACTTGAGGTGGCTCGCGCGAGCGCGGAGCGCGTGCAGGTCCTGCGTCCGCCCGTCGAGGAGATCGTCGAGGAGCTCGCCCCCCAGCCGGGTCTCGACCTCGTTGGCGATCCGCTGCTTGAGCAGCTCGAGGGCGATGACGGTGGAGCCATGCTCGAGCGCTCGACGCTCGAGCGCGCCGAGCTCGCCCGGCGGATCGAGAACCCACAGCCGCGCCACGATCTCACGACCGATCGTCACCGGCGCGAGGAACGCCGGAATCTCGGTACCCGCCGCGTCGATGCACGTCAGGACGCGCGGTTGGCGGTCGTCGAGCAGATCGGGCGGCGGCATCGGCAGCGACGCACCGGCGAGCATGGCCGATCCTTCATGTCCCGTGTCTGTCGCCGATCCCGCCAGGACGACGCCGGCCGTGTCATCGATGACGACCCGACCGGCCAGCGTCCGTCCCAGCGCCGAGGCGATGGCGTTGAGCCCGGCATCGGCGAGGACGACCGCCGTCAGCTCCCGGTGGATCTCCTCGGAGCGCTCGAGAACCCGACGAGCCGACTCCAGGCTGACGATCGTCGCCCGCTCCTGCTCGCGCAACCGGGCGGCGACGATCGCGCTGGCTGCCTGGTTGGCGACCGTCGACAGGAGGAGGATCTCCTCGGGCGCGAAGTCGTGGATCGAGCGGGTGTATGAGTTCATCGTGCCGATCGCCTGGCCGGACACGATCAGCGGGATTGCCGCCAGCGAGGCATAGCCCTGCTCGATGGCCACGCCCGCCCACGGCGATGCCCCGGGGTCGTGCAGGAAGTCGCGGATCACCACGGGCTGAAGGCTGCGGAACGCGCGACTGGAGGGGCCCTCGCCGTACGGACCGGTGCCGATCCGGAATGGCTTCTGGCTGTTGACGGTCTCGACGTAGGCCGGCGACAGCCCGTGGAATCCCTGGATCAGCAGGATCTGATTCGTCGGGTCGGGCAACAGGACGGCACTGAAGTCGTAGTCGAGGAACCCGCAGATCGTCTCCGCCACCGTGCTCAGGACGTTGCCGAGCGGCTCGACGGTATTGACCGCCGCCGAGATCCTGGCCACGCCGGCGAGCAGTTCCCGGAACTCCGCGTTGGATGCCAGTCGATCGGTGACCAACCTGGGATCGGACCTCCACGGCCGAGACGCACTTGGAGTGGGCCACAGATGATGACGTCTTGAGGCGTTCGCCGCAACAAGCGCCGTGACGGTCTCGCAACCCGGGACAGCGGGGCCCGCAACCCTGCGATCGGAGGCCGGCGGGGCTGTCGCGACGACAGGAGCCCGGCCTCGAATGTGTTGCCTGCGCCATTGATCGGCGGCAGCGGGCGATGCTAGCGTGGCCGGACGGTGACACGGAGCGGCAACCTCGATGCCTCGATCGCGCTCGTGACCGGCGGGACGCGTGGCATCGGCGCGGCCGTCGTTCGGCGCTTCGTCGACGAGGGCGCGACGGTCGTGTTCTGCGGCCGGAATCCAGCGGACGGCACCAGCCTCCTGGGCGAGCTCGGCGGACGCCGCGGGACCGCATCGTTCGAGGTCGTCGACGCGGCGGACGAGCAGCAGGTGACCGCCCTCATGGCCGATCTCGACCGGCGGTTCGGGCGCCTGGACGTCCTGGTCAACAACGCCGGGATCACCCTGTCCGGGACGGCCGAGGCGACATCGCTCGCCGACTGGCAGGAAGTCCTGCGGGTCAACCTGACCAGCGTCTTCCTCGTCAGCAAGCTCGCGATCCCGCTCCTGCGCCGGTCCGACCGCGCGGCGATCGTCAACCTCGGCTCCACGTACGGGATGATCGGAGCACCCGGCAACGCGGCCTACGCGGCGAGCAAGGCCGCCGTGGTCAACCTGACCAAGACGATGGCCCTGGAGCTGGCAGCCGACGGAATCCGGGTGAACGCGCTGTGCCCGGGCGCCACCGCGACACCGATGAACGTCGAATGGCTGGCCGCCCAACCGGATCCGGACGCGGCGCTCGCCGACCTGGTGGCGGTCCATCCCCTGGGCCGGATGGCTCGCCCGGAGGAGCAGGCCGCGGCGGTCCTCTACCTGGCCTCGCCGGAGTCGTCGTACGTGACCGGACACGCCCTGCTCGTCGACGGCGGACGCACCGCCCGCTGAGCACCGAGCCCCGGCCGGCGGGGCGACGGCGCCCCCGCCGGACGGTGGGCGACCACAGGATCGCGGCCCGCGATTCGGTCCCTCCTCCAATCGCGCCGCGGCTCGGCCGTGCTAGCGTCAGCCTCGATTTCGAGCTCCCAGAGGAACCATGACGGCGGGCTATGCACGCGGGCCTTTCAGCGTCGACTGGGAGGACCGCTACGACTTCCCGGCGCTCCGTCGCAAGCGGGTCGAGCGCACCAGCGAGATGCTTGCCGCGTCCGGGCTCCACGCCCTGGTCCTGTGGAAGAACGAGAACGTCCGCTACCTGACCTCGCTGCGGGCGCAGCTCATCGCGTACAAGGCCTCCTCCCTGAACGGGGTGGTCCTCGTCCCCGGCGGCGAGCCGATCCTTCTGAGCTCCGGCGGCGAGCTGGACAAGGCCCGCCTCGGGATGTCCTGGCTGGGCGAGATCCACGCCATCCCGATCATGGAACAGCGCGAGCTCGTCGACGGCTTCGTGTCCGGGACGCTCGCGCCACTCCTCCGCGATCTCGGGATCATCGCCGGCCGGATCGGGATCGACCAGGCGAATCTGTCGCTCATCGAAGCGATTCGTTCGAGCCTGCCGGACATCGAGGTCGTCGACGGTGACGCGGTCATGCAGGCTGCCCGGCTGATCAAGCTTGACGAGGAGATCGCACTCATCGAGGAGGCCTGCGCCATCGGCGACGCCGTGACCCAGCGGGCGATCGAGTCCGCCCGGGCCGGGCGCCGCGAGTGCGAGGTCGCCGGGGACGCGATGCAGACCCTGTACTACCTCGGCGGCGAGATGCCCCACGTCGTGACCCCGTTCGTCGCCTCCGGGGAACACATGTCACCGCCCCACCGGATCAACACCGACAAGATCATCCGGAACGGCGACCTGTGCTTCATCGACATCGGGGCGATGTGGAACGGCTACTTCGCCGACATCGGCCGGACGACCATCGTCGGGCGGCCGAGCCGGCGCCAGAAAGAGGTCTACACGGCCGTCTACGAAGGGCTGATGGCCGGCATCGCCGTGATGCGGCCGGGCCGGACGAACCGCGACGTGGCAGACGCCATCATCGCCAGCGTCGCGGAGCACGGCCTCGAGGACCGCCTGTTCAGCCTGTTCATCGGCCATGGGATCGGCATCGGCGCCAACGAGCCACCGTACATCGGCGAGTCCCTGGCCGGGGCCCCGGTCTACGAGCTCAAGCCGAACATGGTCTTTGCGGTCGAGCCGCTCGTCTGGGTTCCGGGGGTCCGCGGCGGGGGCGGGGTCCGGATCGAGGACATGGTCCTGGTCACGGAGGATGAGCCGCGGGTGCTCTCTCGCGTCGAATACGAAGAGCGCCTGCTCCTGTGAGTCGCGCCGAGCACCGTCGATGAAGGCGGTCACCCTGACCGGCCCCGGCCGGTTCGGCATGGTCGACCGGCCGGCACCCGAGGCCGGAGCGCAGGCAATCGTGGCGATCGAGCAGGTCGGGCTGTGCGGCACCGACCTCAAGATCCACGGCGGCGACATCCCGGTCGAGTACCCCCGAGTCCTCGGCCACGAGATCGTCGGCCGGCTGGTGGCTCCGGGGTCGCGGGGCCTCCTGGCGCCCGGGACGCGCGTGCTCGTCGACCCGGCCGTCGCCTGCCATCACTGCCGCGAGTGTCGCGCCGACCGTCCCAACCTGTGCCCGAACGGTGCGCTCCTCGGTCGCGACCTCGACGGCGGGCTGGTCGAGGCGATCGCGGTCGACGAGCTCCAGCTCCATCCACTCGCCGACTCGTTGTCGCCCGCGACGACGAGCGTGCTCCAGGTGCTCGGGACCTGCGTCCACGCGCAACGGATCACGCCTCCGGCCGGCCGCGGCCTGGCGGTCGTGGTGGGCCTCGGCGTCGCCGGGCTGCTCCACCTCCAGCTCCTCCGCCGGGCCGGGCGCGAGGTGATCGGGATCACCCGGTCGGCGGCCAAGCGCGACCTCGCAGAGCGATTCGGTGCCGTGGCCGTCGGCGACCCCGAGTCCGCGGAGGATCTCGTCCGGGTTCGGACGGCGGGCGCCGGAGCCGCGCTCGTGGTCGAGGCGATCGGGAGCGTCGAGACCCTCGCCCTGGCCGTGCGACTGGCCGCCCCAGGGGCGGTCATCACGCAATATGGGACGATCACGGAGACGAGCGACAGAGCCGTCATGCCGTGGTACGAGCTGTATCACAAGGAGCTGCGGATCGTGAATCCGAGAGCGGCGCTGGGGCGCGACTATCGGACCGCCATCGCCATGGCGGAGGCGGCCGAGCTGGACCTCGACGTCCTGTGGTCCGGGTCGTACGCCCTCGCCGACGTGGCCACCGCGTTCGGGGCGATCGGGCCCGGTTCACCACGTGTCAAGGTCACGATCGACGTCTAGCGGCGACGTTGTGGATCCAGCCCAAAGCCCCCGAATCGAACTGGCCGGCTCGACATTGCCAGCCCGCCGAACGGGAGGCTACCGTCACGTCGAGGTGAGAACGTGGTGACTGACATCCAGGGTGGCCGGCAGACCGGCCATTCCGTCTGGTTCGATTCGGTTCGGCGGGCCGTCGTCCACGAGGAGCCCGTCGATCCTCCCCGAGCCGATCAGCTGACCGTGCGGGCCAGGGCCTCGCTGATCAGCCAGGGCACGGAGATGCAGGTCTACCGGGGTCAGATCTCGGCCGACACCGACCTCGGGCTCGAGACCTGTGCGGGAACCTTTGCCTTCCCGGTGAAGTACGCCTACCAGGTCGTCGGCGAGGTCGTCGCGGCCGGCAGCGAGGTGCCGTTCGCGGTGGGCGACCGGGTCTTCGCCCGCCATCCGCACCAGGACCTGTTCACGATGCGCTACAACCCGGAACTGATCTTCCGGCTTCCCGACGACCTGGAGACGGATGTCGCGCTCTTCGCGAACCTCGCCGACGTCGCGCTGAACGCGCTGCTCGACGTGCCCGTCCGGATCGGCGACGCCGTCCTTGTGTCGGGCCAGGGCGTCGTCGGCGTCTTCTGTGCCCTGTTCGCCCGACGCACGGCGGGCCACCTGATCGTCGTCGATCCACTGGCGGCTCGCCGGGAGCGGGCGCTGGCCTTCGGCGCCGACCAGGCGGTGCACCCCGACGATGCGGCCGAGGCGGTCCGGGTCGCCACGAACGGCCGTGGCGTGGACGTGGCCATCGAGGCGAGCAGCGCTCCGGCGGCACTCCAGCAGGCGATCATGGCCACGGGCCAGGAAGGCACGATCGTCGCCGTGTCGTACTACGGCACCCGTCCCGTGACGCTGACGCTGGCGCCCGAATTCCACTTCCGCCGGCATCGGATCGTCAGCTCGCAGGTGAGCAGCGTCGGGTCGGGCATCCAGACCCGCTGGGATTTCGGCCGCCGGATGGACACGGTCCTGTGGCTGCTCGGACAGCTGCCGGTCAAGGAGATGATCACCCACCGCTTCGCGCTCGCAAAGGCCCCCGAGGCGTACGAGTTCGTCGACACCCGGGCGGACGAGACGCTTGGCGTCGTCCTGGAGTACTAGCCGGGTCGCCAGGGCGCCGACGGTCGCCGTCGGCGACGTGACGATCCTGCCGATCCTCGACGGCGAGCTCGACCTGCCGGCGGAGGAGGCGGCGCCCGATCTCCCGCCCGATGCGCGTCCCACGGCCCTCGGCCAGCCGATCGATCCCAACGGCAGGATCCGCCTGCCGGTCATCTGCCACCTCGTCCGCGCCGATGGGCGGCTGATCCTCGTCGACGCCGGGATCGGTCCATGGCGCTGGAACGGCTGGGCCCGTGGACGGCTGGACCTGGCGCTCGGGGAGCTCGGCGTCCGGCCCGAGGAGATCGACCTCGTCGTGACCACGCACCTCCACGCCGATCACGTCGGGTGGTGCGCCGTGGGCGGCGGGGGCCGCGATGCCCGGCCGTTCTTTCCGAGCGCGCGGTACCTCGTCGCGCGGCGCGAGTGGGAGCACTGGTTCGACGCCGCGCGCGGTGGCGACGGCTCGGTCGCCTACCTCGGCGACGCGGTGGCGCCGTTGGGCCGGCACGCCGCTCTCGACCTCGTCGACGGCGAGGCGCCGATCACCCCGTCGCTCTCGTTCGTGGCAACGCCCGGGCATACGCCGGGACATGTCGCGATCGGGATCGCGTCGGGTGGCGAGCGCGCCCTGATCGTCGGAGACGTGACCCACTATCGGGCGCAGCTCGAGCACCCGGACTGGTCGCCGGTCTGGGACCTCGATCGGGCGATGGCAGCGGTCACCCGCGAGCGAATCTTCCGCGACCTCGAGGACGACCCGGCCGCGACGCTCGTTACCAGCCACTGGCCGTATCCAGGGATCGGCCGGATCGTCCGGGTCCGGGGTCGACGCGTCTTCCGGGGGTTGTGAGACCGCCGGGTCAGGCTCGCGCGGCGCCCTCGGCACCCCAGCGACGGAGCTCGGCGTCCAGGTCGAGCGGCATGACGGCGCCGCGCTTCTCGAACTCGCCCCAGGCCTCGCGTGGGACCCGCCACATGATCTCGAACTCGTTGCCGTCAGGGTCGGCGCCGTAGAGCGACTTCGAGACGCCGTGGTCGGAGGCGCCGCCGAGCGCCCCGGCCTCGGACAGGATCCTGGCGGCGGCCGCCAGGTCGTCGATGGTCGGGACCTCCCAGGCCAGGTGGTAAAGCCCGACCGAGCCGCGGGCCGGCCGCGCGGCAGCGGGTCCCACCGAGAAGAGACCGAGATCGTGGTGGTTGTCACCGCCGGCGGCACGCATGAAGACGGCCTGGCCGCCCATCTCCCTACCGACGACCTCGAACCCGAAGACGCGTCCGTAGAACTCCGCTGCCTTCGTGGCGTCCCGGACGAACAGGACGGCGTGGTTGAGTCGGCTGACCGGGATGCTCACGCGTTCAGTCTGCATCGAGCTCGACCCGATGTCGACCACGGTCAGGCCGCCACCGCGGCGGTCGCCGGCGCGCCGACGAGCTTCCAGCCGGACTGCCAGGCGCCGTTGTGGGCGATCTGCAGCGCGATGTTCAGGAAGGCCGTGCTGGGACGGCGCGATCCCGCATGACGCCGAGGCAATCGGCGACGAGGAGGGCCACATGCTCATCGTGACCCTCCTCGCGAAGAACTGACGCTCGGCGGCTACGGCCGCCTCCGCAGGTGGCTCAGGCCGCTTCCTCGGCCACGCCACCCTGGACCGGCCCCGGCTCGCGCAGCTGGAGCACGGCCCGCAGGAAGAGTCCGCCGGCGCTGAGCGCGAAGAGCGCGAGGCTCAGCCAGAACAGCGGCCTGGCGACCGCCAGGTTGGTGCTGCTGGTCAGGATGGACGGCAGGTCGCCGAGGTACGCCTGATCGGCCGCCTCGAGCCCGTAGATCTGGGGAACGATGTACAGCACCGAGGCGATGACGAGCAGGATGCTCAGCAGCCGAAAGGCGGCCGGGTCCTCGTCGGGGTCTCGCACGATCTTGACGATCAACGCCCAGAACAGGACCAGGACCGAGAGCGGCGCCGTGATCGGCAGGCCTTCGACGAAGTACAGGTTCGGCATGAAGAAGAGCATGCCGAGCCCGAGCGTAATGACCAGCAGCGCGTCGCGGAACAGGACGTAGGACAGCCACCAGACGTCGCCACCGAAGCGGAGCGTCAGCGACTGCAGGAAGCGGATGATCGCCGGACGGGCGAAGTGCATGATCAGGGTGAAGGTCCAGATCATCGGCAAGACCGCCGCAACCGACAGGACCAGCCAGCCGGATGCGCCGTGGGTCAGGGCCTGGGCAAGATCGTCGGCACTCATCGGGCAGCCTCCGGTGTTGACCCGGCCGGTCGCGGACCGGTCGAGCGCAGGTTGTAGACGACGGCGATCAGCCCGAGCAGGCCGACCAGGGCTGAGGACAGGTAGCACAGCGGCAGCGCGAGGTCGAGGTTCCTGGAGCTGACCAGGAACGGCATGATCACGTCGACGCGCTGCCCGTGGAGCTCGGTCATCTGGACGCCGATGAAGTACGGCACGATGTAGAGCGTCGCGCCGAGCCCGAGGAGCAGGACCTGCGCGCGGAATGCGGTGGTCTCGTCACCGGGGCGGGTGAGCTTGATGAGCATGACCGCGAAGGCGCAGACGGCGGCCAGCCCGCCGGTGATCGGCAGGTCCTGGCCGGCCACCACGTCCGGGTAGAAGAAGATGAAGCTGCCGATGAAGACCTGGACGATGATCAGGTCGCGCAGGCCGACGTAGATGATCCACCACAGGTCGGCACCCAGCCGCAGGGTGAACTTCCCGGTCGTGCGGACCATGTACGGGCGACCCAGGTGAAGGGCCAGCGCCAGCAGCCACAGGACGACCAGCGCGGCGCCGATCGTGCCTTCGATGAAGCTCTCGCCGGCGTCGAAGAAGCCGGAAACCTGGTCGGGAGTCATAGGGTGCCTCCAGCGATGTCGGGGGTGGCTGGTCGTGATGGTGGGATCGGGGCTGGATGGTCCGGCCCGCGGCCGGCCGTCACGTCGAAGGTCGGGCCGGAGTAGACCGCGTCGCAGCGGAAGCAACGGCCGGCCTCAGCGAGTGCGGTGCGCTCGTCGAACCCGACCTGGTTGGCCTCGAACGAGCCCGGCTGGACCATCGGCAGCGGCGCATGCGCGCGTGGCCGGGTCGACAGGTCGACGGCGACCTGGGTTTCCCGCACCGTCCGGTAGCGAACGGCGTCGAGGATCTCCTTCTCGCCGTTGGGCACGCCGGCGAGGTACTCGTGGATGGACGCCGCGGCTCGCCGCCCCGAGGCGACGGCATCGATGATCGTCTTCGGGCCGGACACGACGTCGCCGCCGGCGAAGATGCCGGCTCGTCCAGTGGCCAGCGTCCGGGGATCGGCCACGATGCCGGCCCAGCCGCTGACCTCGATGCCGGCCCCTTCGGGCAGGATGGACGGGTCAGGTTCCTCGCCGACGGCCACGAGGATGGTCCTGGTCGGGATCTCCTGGTCCGTGCCGGGAACGGGCGCCCAGACCGTCCGGCGGTCGGCGCCAGAGGCAATC
>Ga0153916_10004231_pt1 | contig 10825 bp, 6 predicted proteins | sample Opewatmetagenome_FD_109642 | JGI IMG/M metagenome (GOLD analysis project Ga0153916, IMG submission 109642) | Freshwater wetland microbial communities from Ohio, USA - Open water 3 Core 3 Depth 4 metaG | ecosystem: Environmental > Aquatic > Freshwater > Wetlands | place: USA: Ohio, Lake Erie, Old...
GCGAACGGATACTGGCTCTCGCCGGAATCGGGGACACCGACTGTCGGTCTGAGCTCCGATGTCATCGGGACGAACCACCCGCCGCCGAGATTCTTCGCTGCGCTCAGAATGACAAGGGGGCGCTCAGAATGACAAGGGACTGCCCAGAGTGACAGACGAGCGCCCGGAATGACCTCAAGTGGTGCGCGCAGCGGGGGGGCCCATGCCTCGCTTGTCTAGGGCCTAAGCTCGAGTGTGTTGCCCGCTACGTCGATGGGGCCCCGGACACGCCGGTCGAAGAGCGTACTGGAGATGTACGCGGGCAGTCTCAGTCATGCCCCTGGCCTGCGCGGATTCAGTTCCCCCTTCCTCTTGGTCAAAGGGGAAGGGGGAACGGAGGGGGATGGGAATGGACTCCGCCAGTTGGCCAAATGACAACGGCTCAGATTGCTTCGCCCTGCTTCCGTACCGGAAGCAATGGTCTCGCAATGACAAAAAAGGGGGCCGAAGGAGAAGAGGAACGGGAGGAGTATGAGAATGACACGCGCCCAGCCGGCGAGCAGACACCGATTCAGATTGTTCCGATCGCTCCGCTCATGCGGAATGCCGCATGACGACAGGAATCGCCACTTCGCCCCTATTGCATCGGGATGGTCTCGCATTGTCAGGGCCGAAGCCACCGGACCGAGCCGCGCGGCAGCGCCGATTGAACCTCCGGTCTCCCCAGAGTACAATACGGGCTGATGAGCGTGGACATCGGCATTGTCGGCCTGCCCAAGAGCGGCCGGACCACGGTCTTCAACGCCCTGACCGGCGGCCAGACCGACACCAGCCGCCACTCCCACGAGGCCGCCTCGGCACACCTTGGCATGGCCAGTGTGCCCGAACCTCGCCTCAACGCCCTCGCTGAAGTTCTCAAACCGAAGCGCGTCGTCGCCGCGTCGGTGCGCTACGTTGACGTTGGCGCCTCGGTGAGAGACCTGGCCAAGGGCGCCGGCCCCCTGCTCAACCAACTGAGCGCCGTCGATGCGCTGATCAACGTCGTGCGGGCATTCCGCGACGACAGCCTGCCGCACGTGGCCGGCAGCCTCGACGTTGGCCGGGACATTGCCGACATGGACCTCGAGCTGACCTTCTCTGACCTCGTCCTCGTGGACCGGAGGCTCGGGCGCGTGGCCGACTCGATGAAGGGCGCCAAGCCGCCCGAGCGCGCCCTCATGCTGAAGGAGCAGGAGACGCTCGGCAAGATCAAGGCCGCCCTCGACGCCGGCACACCGGTGCGGGCGCTGCCACTTTCGGCGGAGGAGGCGAAGGCGCTCTCCAGCTTCCAACTGCTGTCCGCCAAGCGGCTCCTGATCGTGGTCAACGTGGGCGAAGAGCAGCTCCGCGACGCTGCCCGGCTCGAAGCCGATCTGAACGGGCGATACGGCCGGGCACACTGCCGGGTCATCACCCTCTGCGGCAAGCTGGAGATGGAGCTGGCCCAGCTTCCCGCGGCCGACGCTGAGGTGATGCGCAGCAGCTACGGACTCACAGAGTCCGGTGCGGACCGTGTCATCAAGCAGTCCTACGAGCTGCTCGGGCTGATCACCTTCTTCACGATCGCGTCGGGAGAGGTGCGGGCCTGGCCCATCATCTCCGGCACGGAGGCGTCCCGGGCGGCGGGCAAGATCCACACCGATATGGAGCGCGGCTTCATCCGGGCCGAGGTGATCGGATGCGCTGACCTGCTGAAGTGCGGCAGCATCGCCGAGGCCCGCAAGCGCGGCCTGCTTCGCCTCGAGGGCGCCGGCTACACCGTGCGCGACGGGGACGTCATCACCTTCCTTTTCAATGTCTAGGATGCGCGCCGAATGACTCTCGCCCAGCTCCTTACCGTCGCCGTCTTCGTGCTCATGTTCGCTGCCATCATCTGGGGCAGGGTGCACCGCTACATCCCGGCCCTGGTCGGCGGCGGCCTGGCGATCGTCGTCCTCCTGGCCGTAGAGCAGCAGCCTGACCTCGTGGTAAAGGTGCTCAACGTCGGTCAGCTCGTCCAGGGGCGGTTCTGGCTGCCCGGGCATGAGCCCTTCTCCTCTCACGGCATCAACTGGCAGACCATCATCTTCATCGCCGGCATGATGGTGATGGTGGAAGGCCTGGCCCGCGTCGGCTTCTTCCGATGGATATGCCTCCTGGTGGCCAGGCTGTCCGGCTACCGCATCGTGCCGGTGCTGCTGACCTTCATGCTGCTCTCGGCGGTCCTCTCGATGTTCATTGACAGCATCACCGTGATGCTGTTCCTGGCCTCGGTGACGATCGAGCTCGCCCGGCTGCTCGAGTTCGACCCGGTACCGGTGATTATCGCCGAGATCTTCGCCGCCAACACCGGCGGCGCAGCGACGATGGCCGGCGACCCCCCTAACATCATCATCGGCACCTCGCTCGGCTACTCGTTCACCGATTTCCTGGTCAACACCGGGCTGATCGCCTGGGCCGGCATGGCGGTCGCTCTCGTCTTCTTCTACTTCGCGTCGCGGCGAGCGCTCGGAGCGCGCCACGGCGCCTCTCATGACACGTCCCGGTACCCGACCGCCCGCAGCGCCATCACCAACGTGCCAGCGTTCCTGGCTCACGCCGGGGTGTTCCTGCTGGCGATTGTCCTGCTGGCGACCCACGCGCAGACGGGCATTTCGGTAGCGCTCGTGGGCGTCATCGCGGCCGGTCTCACCGCGGCCGTCGCGGTCCGCCACTTGCGGGAAACGATCGTCCGGCTCGATTGGCGAACGCTGCTGTTCTTCGTCGGCCTTTTCGTGGTCGTCGGCGGGCTGGAGGAGACCGGAGTGCTCGCCAGACTGGCGGAGCTTATCGGCCGGATATCAGGCGGCAGCCTGCCCATTATCGTCACGATGGTCCTGTGGCTGTCTGCGTTTGCCTCGGCGATCGTGGACAACATCCCCTTTGCCGCCACCATGGTACCCGTGATCCTCGACCTGTCGCAGACTCTTCACGTCGACCTGCCCCCGATGGCCTGGTCCCTGGCGCTGGGCACGGATATCGGCGGCAACGGCACGCCGATCGGCGCGTCGGCCAACGTGGTCGGCACGGCCATTGCCGAGCGGGAGGGCTACAAAGTCGGCTGGGGCCGGTACCTCAAGCTCGGACTCCCGCCGATGCTGCTGGTCGTTGGGCTGTGCAACCTGCTGCTGCTGGTGAGGTACTAGGCGGCTTCCCCCGGTCCTTCCCCTCTTTCAAAGGCGCCGTGCCGGCAGTCATACTTAGGAGTAGTGCCGCCGCCCCTTGACAAGGTGCCGGGTATGGGATATTATAGACTGTGATGCCCTGTGGGGGCATGGGGCATATTCGAGAGCACAGGAACAAAGCCATGGCAGAACACTCTAGTCATAAGAAAGCCTCCCTCACCGTCGGTAAGATGACCTGCGCCGCCTGCGTAGGCCACGTTGAGCAGGCCCTGCGCGGCGTTCACGGCGTCGACAAGGCCGTCGTCAACCTGGCCACCAACAAAGCGCTCGTTGACTACGACCCGCGGCAGGCCACCCTCACCGAGATGAAGAAGGCCGTGGACGAGATCGGCTACGAGGTCATCCTCAGCACGGCCAATCTCCAGGTCACCGGCATGACTTGCGCTTCGTGCGTGGCGCACGTCGAGGAGGCCGTTGGCGCGCTGCCCGGCGTCGCCAAGGTCGTCGCTAACCTGGCCACTAACAGCGCCCGCGTCGAGTACGAGCCGGCCATCACCTCCCTCGCCGAGATCAAGAAGGCGATCACCGACATTGGGTACGGCGCCATCGAGCGCGTCGAGGGCCAGGCATCGCTCGACCGCGAGGCCGAGGCCCGCCAGCGCGACATCCGCCGCCAGCGCAACAACCTCATTTTCGCCGGCACCCTGGGCATGCTGGTGATGCTGGGCATGCTCCAGCCGTACTGGATATTCCAGGTCCTCCCCGCCTGGATGAACAACAAGTACCTCCTCTTCGCGCTGACCACGCCCATCGTCTTCGGCCCGGCCCGGCAGTTCTTCATCAATAGCTGGAACGGCCTGCGCCGCGGCCTGACCGATATGAACCTCCTCTACGCGACGGGCATCGGCGCCGCCTATCTCATCGCCGTCATCAACACCTTCTGGCCGAACGCCGGTTTCGGCGGCCGGGAGGTGACCTTCTACGAGGCAGCCGCTCTGCTGACGGCCTTCATTATCCTCGGACGCTACCTCGAGGCGATCACACGCGGCCGGGCCTCGCAGGCGATCCGGCGGCTGATGAAGCTCCAGCCCAAACGGGCGCGCGTGTTGCGTGAGGGCGAGGAGGTCGATATCCCCGCCGAAGACGTGCTCGTCGGCGATGTCATCTCCGTCCGTCCCGGCGAGGCGGTCCCGGTCGATGGCCAGGTGGTCGAGGGCTATTCCTCGGTGGACCAGGCAATGATCACCGGCGAAAGCATCCCGGTAGAGAAGAAGACGGGCGACGAGGTCATCGGCGGCACGATGAACAAGACGGGCGCCTTCAAGTTCCGGGCGACCCGCGTGGGCGCGGACACCGCCCTCGCCCAGATCATCAAGCTCGTTGAGGACGCGCAGACGACCAAGGCGCCGATCCAGAAGGTAGCCGACAAGGTGGCCGGTAGCTTCATCCTCGGCGTACACGCCCTTTCGCTGCTCGTCTTCCTGTTCTGGTTCTTCGTGGGCTACAGCCTGTGGTTCGTGCCAGACAGCCGCCTGATCCTGACTCCCTATACACTGGCCAGCATGAGCGCCTTCGGCTTCGCTCTACTGACCTCGGTCACGGTGCTCGTCATCTCCTGCCCGTGCGCTGTCGGCCTGGCCACGCCGAGCGCGATCATGGCCGGCAGCGGCAAGGGGGCCGAGTATGGCATTCTCTTCAAAGGGGCCGACGCCATGGAAGCGACGGCCCGCCTTCAGGTCGTCATCTTTGACAAGACGGGCACGCTGACCAGGGGCGAGCCGTCGGTCACTGATGTTATGTCAATCAACGGGATCGCCGAGAACGAGGTGCTGCGCCTGGCGGCCATCGCCGAAAAGAGCTCCGAGCACCCGCTCGGCGAGGCGATCGTGCGCGGCGCCCGCCAGCGCGGCCTGGCGATCGACGATGCGAGCGATTTCGAGGCAATTCCTGGCCAGGGCGTCGTGGCCACCACCATCGGCGGCCGGACTGTGCTGCTCGGCAACCGCCGGCTGATGGCCGAGCGCAACGTCAGCCTGGACGGCCTGATGCCGGCTGCGGAGGCACTCGAAGCCGCCGGCAAGACGGCCATGTTCGTAGCCGTAGACAGCCAGCCGGCGGGTGTAGTGGCCGTGGCCGACACGCTCAAGGAGACCTCCGCCGAGGCCGTCGCCGAGCTGCACAAGATGGGCATCCAGGTGGCCATGATCACCGGCGACAACCGGCGCACTGCCGAGGCCATCGCTAAACAGGTCGGCATCGACCGTGTTCTGGCCGAGGTGCTGCCCGAGGACAAGGCCAACGAGGTGAGGAAGCTCCAGGCCGAGGGCTTGCGGGTGGGTATGGTCGGCGATGGGATCAACGACGCCCCGGCGCTGGCCCAGGCGGACGTCGGCATCGCCATCGGTTCGGGCACGGACGTGGCCAAGGAGACCGGACAGGTGATCCTGGTCAAGGACGACCTGATCGACGTGGTGGCCGCGGTGCAGGTGGGCCGGCAAACGCTGCGGCTGATCAAGCAGAACCTTTTCTGGGCGTTCGGCTACAACACGGTGGCCATCCCGCTTGGCGCCGGCCTGCTCTACCCGTTCGTCGCCCAAATGGTCAGCCCGGAGCTGGCGGCGCTGCTGATGGCGACGAGCTCGCTCTCGGTGACGCTCAACACCCTCCGGATGCGCGGGTTCGTCCCCGGCGTCCGCCGGCCCAAGAAGGCGGAGGCGCCGGCATGAACATGATTGCAGGGAGTGCCGAGGAGCGCAGCCACTTTGCCGAGGGTCCGGGGGTGTCCCCCAGCCTCCCAACAAGTCCCCCAAGACTGGGGGATCTAGGGGGTTCACTTCCATGAACACGCAGAGCGTTGGCTTCCGGAGCGCCCTGATCTACACCAGCGTGTCGGTGCTGCTCTCAGGCACCTTTTTCGCGCTAACCACCCTCACCGGTAGCTACAACTGGCTGACCCGGATCGGGGGCGCGGTGTGGATCTTCCTGCTCTCGATGATCATCCTGATGCCGGTCGTCACACCGATCGTAAAGAGAAGAATAATGGAGCCAAGGAGGGAAATGGCAATGGCTAAGGACCCGGTTTGCGGGATGGATGCTGACGAGAAGCGGGCGCCGGGCGGCAAGTCGACCTACAAAGGCCAGACGTACTATTTCTGTTCGCCGGGCTGCAAGAAATCGTTCGACAAGGACCCGGAGAAGTACCTCGCCGCCCCCGGCACCCACAAGATGGGGTAGCCGGTCAGCCCACCACCGCCTGCCAGCCCCCTCTCCCGCAAGAAGGAGAGGGCGCTTTTGCTTGTGCCCATGGAGCTGACGCCCGCTGCTCAAAAGCGCTAGTTCGCCTCATTCCGGCGAAAGCCGGAATCCAGCAACCTGACTCCGGGCCTGAGGGCGTGTCTCAGAATCGCCCTCACCCCCTACCCCCTCTCCCGCTACACGCGGGAGAGGGGGAACTACCGTAGAGAGGGGCTTGCAGCCCCTCTCGTAAGACGTCGCCCCTGCCTTGGCAAGGTCCGCCTTTCGGCAAAGGCCCGACGCGCGCGGTCAGCTGCCCGCCCGCCGCCGTTCCTGCGTAGAGCGGAATCCGGCGATGTGGCGGAAATGCGCCCCTCCCCACTCTGAGCTTTGCTCCAGGAGTGGCAGTCCGTTTGTCACTCTTAGCCCGGATGCATCGGGCGGAGTCCCTCAGAATGACGTTCGCGACGAGGGTCGTTGCTGAAGGGGTACGAGATCCCAAACTTGATCGCCGCTTACGAACGGCCCCACGGCCTCGCTTGTCTGAGGCCGAATGCCGAGCCAGCCGCCACATCGGTGATGGGGCCCCTGACACGACGGACGAAGTGCGTACTGGAGATGTGCGTGGCCTGTCTCGCCCGCCGGCCTTGCCTGAGCGGACTGGCCTCCCCCTTCCTCTTTGTCAAAGGGGAAGGGGGAACTGAGGGGGATAGGAAATTGAGAGCAGCCAGTCGGCCAGCGGACAACGATTCAGATTGCTTCGCCTTGCCTCTGTACCAGAAGCAATGGTCTCGCAATGTCAAAAAGGGTTGTCAAAGGTGAAGCAGGCGGCATGGGAACGACAGGTCGGCCAGATGACAATGATTCGGATTGCTTCGCCTTGCCTCGCTTCGCGTGGCAATGGTCTCGCAATGACAAAAGGATGGGGCGGAAACGCGGTGCGTTTCCGCCCCCTATCAGTCTCCGAATCAGCAGTACCTAGCTGTCCAGGACCGCCATCGCCTCGTCGCGGTAGGCTTCCATGAGGTACGGGATGCCGGTGACCTCGGCGCATTCCTTGGTCAGGGACATCAGCTCTTTGCGGCTGATCGCCGGCACATTGAAGCAGCGGGCGCCCGCCATGAGCTGCTGCAGGCCGACGTTGATCTTCTGGGCGTAGCTGTAGATGCCCACGGCGCCGAGCGGGATGTTCTTCATCTCGTCCGCACCGACGATGTTCTTCACCTCTTCCCAATTGACGAAGATCTCTTCCGGCTTGGAGCCGAACTGGCTGACCGTCTGGGGCAGCTTGCCCTCCGCCAGCCACACGCCGATGTTCTTGCCCACCATGCCCGGGATCATGAAGGCGCGGCCCATGCAGACCGCCTTGACGAACGGGGCGCCGAGGGCGAGTGCCTTGAAGACGCCGTCCTCGCTGGAGAACCCGCCGGCGAAGGCCATATCGGGCACCCTCTCGCCCTTGTCGGCCAGGTACTTGGCCATTTGGGCCGCCGCCGCATGCAGGTACAGGCTCGGGATGCCCCACTCCTCCATCATGCGCCACGGGCTCATGCCGGTGCCGCCCGAGGCGCCGTCGATGGTCAGCAGGTCAATCTTGGCCCGGGCGCCCCACTTGATTGCCATCGCCAGCTCGCGCAGGCTGTAGGCGCCGGTCTTGAGGGTGACCCGCTTGAAGCCGACTTTGCGCAGCCGCTCAACCTCCTTGTAGAAAGCCTGCTCTTCGACAAAGCCGAGCCGGCTGTGCCGCTCGAACTCCTTCAGCGAGCCGTCCTTGTAGGCGGCCTGGGCGAGCGGGTTGGACGGGTCGGGCGTGACGATGTAGCCGCGCTTCTGCAGTTCGAGGGCACGCTCGATCTGGCCGACCTTGATCTCGCCGCCGATGCACTTGGCGCCCTGCCCCCACTTCAGCTCGATGGTCTCCAGCCCGTGCTTCTTGTTGACGTACTCGCCGACGCCGAGGCGCGTGTCTTCCACATTCATCTGGACGAGCAGCTCGCCGTAGCCCTGGTTGTACCGCTTGTAGATCTCGATGCGGCGGTCCATGTCCGGGGACAGCTTCACTTTGCCCTTGGCGTCGAGCTCCAGCTTGGGGTCAATGCCGCAGACATTCTCGCCGCAGACGAGCGTCACGCCGGAGAGCGCGGCGCCCACCGCGAAGTGCTCCCAGTTCTTGCGGGCGATCTCCGTCGAGCCGAGCGCGCCGGTGAAGGCAGGCAGCTTCATCTTGACCTTCTTGGTCCAACCGTAGGAGGTCTCCGTGTTGACGCCCGGGAAAGTGGCCGTGTCGGAATCGCCGACGACGCCCGCGGGCAGGCCGCGCGCCCCCAGCGCGTAGCCCTGGACGTTGAGGTGCGAGTAATCGACCGGGTAGTCCTTGTCTCCGCCGGCAGTCACCTCGCCGAACGGACCGGGGTAGATGAGCTCTCGACCGCGAAATGTCGCCTTGAACACTTCGCAGTTGCCGGTGCAGCCGTCGATGCAGCGGGTGCAGATGCCGCTCGACGGCACCACGCTCCTCGACCGGTTGGCTGTCCTGGTGGCCTCGTTTGAGTTCGGACGCTGTAAGTTCCCCATTCTCTCCTGCCTTTTGTATTTCTGAGTCTTTGCGACCCGTCCCAGAGAGGGTCATGCCCTCTCCTTGTCACACTATTCCGCCAGCAGCGTGCCGAAGTCCTTCAGGGTCCCGTAGTCAACTACGGTGGACATGCTGTGGTTCTCCGCCTCGATGCCAGCCTCCTGCGCAGCCGCAACCGGGTTCAACCCGCCCACGAGCACCAGCCCCATCTTGTTCGGCTCGACGGCGGTCTCGCACACCGGCTCGCTGACGTTGCCGGTCACCAGCACTCCCTTGATGCCGGCGTCTTCGAGACCGCGGAGGACCCGCTCGACGAGCGGCAGGCACATCGCCGGTATCTCCCGGAAGTTGGCCAGGATCTCGCCGCTGCCGCCGGCGACCGCCGCCCCCACTGACGTCATGCGCGCCTTGATGAATATCTCGGTAGGGTCAAGCGAGCAGCCGTTGTAGTGAATGACTTCGGTGAAACGCAGCGGCTTGCGCCGGCTGAGCTGAAGGATGCCGGCGAAGCGGGAGTCCATCGGCACGCCCGCCTTGAGCAGTGCCCCATTGATGACGATGCTGCACACGGTGGCCAGGCCGACCCTTCCTTCGGGAACAATGAGGTCGCCGATGCGCTCGCCGGCGCTCGCTGCGGCCGCCAGGCGGCTGACGCACAGCCCCGCCTCAAAGACTGGCCGCATCGCCCGCAGCGCCTCGGTAAACGCTGCCCGCGCGAAGAAGGAGACGTTCACCGGCACCCCGCCCGTCCGCTGCTGCCAGTCGAAGCTGGTGCGGAAGGCGAGCAGCTCGATCTTGGTGATGGCGAAGCCGACCTTGTCACGGACGAGCGCGCTCCTGATCTCGGCCAGGCCTTTCTCGGTGATCACGCGCCCGTCCTGGTTGCCGACGAGCTCGGTCAGTCCGCGCTCGTCCATCAGGCGGAGGTGATAGCGCACGGCCCGCTCGCTGAGGGCCACGCCGTGCTCTTTGAGACGCTCGGCGATGAGGCGCCCACCGACCGGTCCCGGCGAGCTATCAAGGACCTTCAGGATCGACAGAGTCTTGCGTTCGACGTCCCGCGCATCAAATGCCATTGTCTTTGTCTACCGGCAGGCGGTAAGCGCTTGCCGATGACTTATTATAGGGTCGTGTCACAGTGTAGTCAATAGGTCACTTTGTGACAATGCTGTAACTCTACGATCCGGAGCGGTATTAGACCGTGCCAGGGGGCGAGACTTGAGTGGCAGACGGCAAGCGGTGTCCGATGCAGGACCGCGTGGGGCAGATGAGTCCGGTTAGCCCTTGAGCATGTAGCCGGCGCCGTGCTCGTTGAGGATCATGCTCGGCGGCACGTCTGCCAACTTCTTCCGGAGCCGGGTCACGTAGACCCGGATGTTCTCCGTCTTGCCTTCGAAGGCGGACTCCCAGATCTCCTCCATGATGCGCCGGTAGGAGACCACTTTGTTCTTGTTGCGGGCGAGCAGTACAAGCAGCCGGTATTCCACCGGCGTGAGGCGTACGGGCTGGTCGTCGGCGGTGACCCGCTGGTTGATGAAATCGATCTTCAGGCGCGGGCTGACGGTGGCGTCCCGCCGTTCGCGGAGGGAGATGCTCTCGCTGCGGCGCAGCACCGCTTTGACGCGGGCCAGCAGCGTAAGGTAGTTGAACGGCTTGATGATATAGTCGTCGGCCCCGGCTTCGAGTCCCCGGAGGACATCGGCGTCGTCCGAGCGCACGCTGAGCACGATCACCGGCACTGACGAGAACTCGCGGACCTCCTTGAGAACGTTGAAGCCGCTGATATCGGGAAGATTGATGTCCAGGATCACGATGTCCGGCCGCTCGCGCTTGATCAGGTCAATGCCCTCACGCC